>Ga0209648_10002017_pt1 | contig 16643 bp, 12 predicted proteins | sample GraSoi2013_115cm_FD_185830 | JGI IMG/M metagenome (GOLD analysis project Ga0209648, IMG submission 185830) | Grasslands soil microbial communities from the Angelo Coastal Reserve, California, USA - Sample 9_17_2013_115cm (SPAdes) (version 2) | ecosystem: Environmental > Terrestrial > Soil >...
CTCGAAGGCTTGCACGTGCAACAGCTTCAACCCCGACGGGTCATTCAATTACTCCTACGGCGGTGATGTGATCAATGATGGCGGCGGCGACCTCTTCAATATCATCGTCACGGACACCCCAGCTAATGGAGGGTCGCCCGCGACCTATACTTGCGGTAACCTGCCGAGGGGCACGTCCGCTACGCCTCCGTCACTGCACTTCCCATCCGCACAATGCGTGGCGACCAGCGGCACCAATACCTGGACTACCACGGCGCACGAAAGCAGCAACACGGCAAACGCGACGGCGGAAACCGCTGCGAGTGGCGGGACTACCATCACTGCCATTGGTGTTGGCGGTACGACGCCTGGCTTTACGGCTGTTTGCACAGACGCGAGCGCCAGCTCCTGCACTTTCAGTGGGGCGCTTGCGCTGACGAAGGACTGCGTGACAGGCTTCCAAGCCAGCGGCAGCAATGTCGTGGTGCGGGTGGATTACGACGGAACGGTGATAAATACTGGGCAAGTCAACCTGAATAACGTCGTCGTCAACGATAATGTTGACAGTGCATCCTTTTCCATCGGCACCTTGAACGTGGGCCAGACGGTCTGCTACACGAACCCCAGCCAGTCGAGTTGCCCAGTTCTACAAGTAACCACAGGGCTCTCAACGGCACCGGCAGGAGTAGCGAGCTACTTGCCGAGCAGCGCCAACGTGTTTGGCTTGAGTGCTGGCCGCCTATCGTTCACCGATACGGTCTCGGCCTCAGGAAAAGATCCCACGGGCAAAACCATAACGGCGACACCGCAATCGGCCACCTGCGAGATCTGTCCGGCGAACTCCTGCTCGACCCTTACCCACTAACGCAGCACAACCCGAGGGGCGATGGTTTTCAAACCATCGCCCTATGTCTTGCCCGGAGGATAATTGAATGAATATGCGGTCCAGCTTCGTGAGGTTCGCTCTACTCTCGTTCGCTCTTCTCCTGCTGAGCTCGGTTGTGTCCATGGGTCAGGCCCACGGCCCAGCTAAACAGCGCGCGAATCAGGAACCTAAACTGAATGTGGCACGTGTTGCGGTTGTTGGGGGGCAGACGATTTCTGATGACGACCTGCTTCCCTATGTCCAAGCACAAATCTATCAACTGCACATGAAGGAATACGAAATCAAGCGCAAGGCGCTGGACGATATGATCAACCAGAAGCTGCTGGAGGCCGAGGCAAAGAAGAAGGATATTCCCTCCGAGAAGATCCTTCAGGAAGAAGTGGATAACAAAGTCGCAGAGCCCAGTGAGGCCGAACTTCAGGCTGTTTACTTGGTACAAAAAGACCAGATCAAGAGATCCTTTGACGAAGTCAAGCCGCAGCTTCAGCAGGTGCTGAAACAGGCGAAATTGCAGCAGGCGCGGCAGGATTATTACAGCCACCTGCGCGAACAGGCGGGCGTATCCATCCTGCTGACAAAGCCGAAGATGCAAGTCGCTTACGATCCAGACCGCCTCCGGGGAAATCTTAAGGCCCCGGTCGTCATCGTGGAGTTTTCCGACTTCCAGTGCCCCTACTGCCGGTCCGTCGAGCCGACCTTGAAGAAATTGCTTGCGAAATATGGGGACCGGCTGAGCCTCGCATATCGCGATTTCCCGCTGCGCGACATTCACCCACAGGCTGAACTGGCCGCGGAGGCGTCGCGCTGCGCCGGGGAGCAGGGCAAGTTTTGGGAATACCACGATCTCATCTTCGACAATCCAGCCAAGCTTTCTCGCGAGGGTTTCATCGAGCTCGCCCGCAGTCTGAAACTCGACGATAAGCAGTTCGATTCCTGCCTCTCCAGCGAAAAGTACAAGGCGCAAATTGAGCAGGACCGGCAACTGGGGATGAGGGCCGGGGTCAGCGGTACTCCGGGATTTATCATCAACGGCGAGCTTCTGAGTGGCAGCCTCCCTCAGGAATCGTTTGAGAAGTTCATAGACGAAGCACTTGCCACCGCTCCCAAAGAGCAAGTTGATGCGCGTTAACCAAGGCGCAGACTAGCGGAGAACAAGAAAGGGGGCATCATGCACATCCGAATTCTTTCCGGTCGGCTCTCGCTCATCGCCGTGTTGTTGCAGATCGGCATCGCCGGTTACGGAGACACATCGACAGAACTGAGCGTGCACACCCTTGGCGCGAGAGGAGCGAATTCGTACGTTGTAGCTGGGATCCAACAGTCGCGAACAAGCCCAAGCTCGATCCAAAAGCCAGCGACAAACCCAACCTCGGCACAGCAACCGACAAGCCCAAGCTCGACGGATCCGTGCAACAGTCCCAACCCGGTCCTCATCCTCGCGGCGATCAAGGTACGCGACCAGGGGGAACCGACCGCGACGGACTATCCGTTCATCGCGGCCACGCCGCTTCCGGTGTGCATCGCGGTTACGAATGGAGGGAAGCCGCGCGGCGGCGAAGGCACTTCTTCCGGCGTCGTCACCCTGGACTCCACCGTGCTGTTGTCGCAGCACGATTTTTCGCCGCGCTTCGCAGGGGCGAAGCTCAAGCGTCCATTATCAGCCGGTAGCCACCTGCTCAGCGTCGATCTTGCGTCCGCGCCGGGCACGTTCATCAAGGTCGTCATCTCAACGCCCGCGGTCGAGGGAAGACCCGTCGTCATCCTGCCGGATCATCACGACACCTCTCCGCCTTTGGGCAGTATGCCGCAGCTACCGCCTCCTACTGAACCCGTTATCATGGATCCTGCGCCATCCGCGCCCATCGTCGTCAGCGGAGTCCCGGATCCGGTTCTGCAAACGACGCCGTCGCCGGGCACATCGAGCGCGGACTTCGCGGTCATCAATGGAATCCCGCTCGCAGGCGGTTATCCACCTGACCCAAACGCTTCCATCGGCGGCAACCAGGTCGTCGAGACAGTGAATCGGGCCTTTCAGGTATTCAATAAGTCGTCTGGGCAGAGCCTGCTCGGGCCGAGCGGGCTCAGTACGATTTGGCAGGGATTCGGCGGATTCTGCCAGACGTCCGGATTCGGCGATCCGGTTGTCCATTACGACAATGCGGCCGGTCGATGGTTCATCACCCAGTTGGCAACCGACTTTTCAACCGTATTCGGAGAATGCATCGCCGTGTCCACGAGCTCCGACGCCACCGGCTCCTATAACCGTTATTCGTATGCCTTCAGCTCAACGCCTGATTATCCCAAAGTCGGGATTTGGCCCGACGCCTATTATCTGTCCTATAACAACCCTTCAAATTGGGCATGCGCCTACGATCGCGGCGCCATGCTCTCCGGCGCCAAAGCCCAAACCGTCTGCTTCCCCAAACCCGCCGGCGAGTTGGTCGCATTGCCCTCCGATCTCGACGGAACTGCGGCGCCACCATCCGGCGAGCCCAACTTCTATGTCGGCTGGCCCGGCTCTACGAGCTCCCTTGACCTTTTCCGGTTCCATGTCGACTTCACAACCACGGGCAACTCTACCTTCAATGGCCCAACCTCGATTTCGGTCGCCCCGTTCAGTGCCTCCCAGACCTTCGTTCCTCAGTTGGGAACCAGCCAAACCCTTCCATCGGACATGGGTACGCTCAAGAATCGGCTCACCTACCGGAACTTCGGCTCACACGAATCGCTCGTGACTTGCCACATCGTGGATTCCGGCAGCGGAGGCTCGGCGGTTCGTTGGTACGAAATCCGAAGCCCGAGTACGACCCCGACGGTGTATCAGCAAGGAAGCTACGCGCCGGATTCTAGCTTTCGCTTTTACTGCGGCGCCGCCATGGATGGAGCCGGAAACATCGCCGTCGGCTACAGCGTGTCGAGCAGCGCCATGTATCCGGCGATCCGTTTGGCGGGCCGCTTCGCCACCGATCCATTGGGGGTGCTGCGCGCCGAGACCAGCATCATCGAAGGTGGCGGCTATCAGGCCGGTACGAACCGCTGGGGCGATTACACCAGCATGGCGATCGACGCCAGCGACGACATGACGTTTGTCTACACGAACGAGTACTACGCAGCGCCTGGAGGTAACGGTATGTCGACGGGGTGGTCGACGCGCATGGCGACGTTTACGCTCAATCCCTTCGGCGCGACCGGAAGCCTCGGCACGCCGCGCTTCCTGCCGGCGGTCACACTGCTCCCCAGCGGGAAAGTGCTGGTGGCGGGCGGCAGCAACAGCACTGGTGCCTTCAACAATGCAATTTCGACCGCAGAGCTCTACGACCCAGCTACGGGCAGCTTTACTGCGACCGGCAGCATGACCACGCCGCGCGCCGAGCCACAGGGAATCCTCCTGCCGAACGGCAAGGTGCTGGTCGCCGGCGGTTACGATACGAGCGGCGGCGTGCTCGCGAGCGCGGAGCTGTACGATCCAGTAACAGGCACGTTCACCGCGATCGGCAGCATGACCGTAAAGCGCGTCGCCTTTGCGGCGACGTTGCTGCCGAACGGGAAGGTGCTCATCGCGGGTGGAAGTAGCAGCGGAGTGCCCAGCGGCAATCTCGCGAGCGCAGAGCTGTATGACCTGACAACTGGGACGTTCACTGCTACAGGAAGCATGACGACGTCACGCACGACCTACACCGCAGCACTCCTGCCAAATGGAAAGGTGCTGATCGCCGGAGGTCAAAGCTCAACCATAGGCGTCATGCTTGCCAGCGCGGAGCTGTACGATCCGTCTACTGGGGCGTTCAGCGTGACCGGGAGCATGACGACGCCGCGCTTCGCTTATACGGAGACGCTGTTACCAAACGGCAAAGTGCTCATCGCGGGCGGGACTACGAACGGAGACAACACCGGCACCCTCGCCAGCGCAGAGCTGTATGATCCGACTTCGGGGGCGTTTGCGCTTACGGGCAGCTTGAATACGGGCCGGTTTATCAGCTCGTCGGCGCCACTCCTGCCGAATGGCAACGTGTTCATTACCGGAGGCCGCGACTCGATGGCGAACATCATCGAGAGCGCAGAAATCTACGACTCGGCGACGGGCACATTCAGCTACGCCGGAACGGGAATGTCCAGTCCGCACTTCCGTGCTACGGAGGTGCTGCTGGCAAACGGAAAGGTGCTCATCCCAGGCGGCGATGACAACACGGCGAAGCCGGTCTCGGCTGCCGAGCTCTACGACTCGGGTTATCCACAGACCGTCGAGGCCTTTACGTCAAAGGGGAGCATGACCACGGCTCGTGGCTTTTACGCCGAGACCCAGCTTCCGAATGGGAGCGTTCTGATCGCCGGCGGTAGCAACGGATCGACCGCCCTTTCCAGCGCAGAGCTCTACAATCCGGGGACCGGAGCCTTCACGGCGACGGGGAGCATGAGCGTGGGGCGGCTGCGCCCGTCGGCGGTATTGCTGCCAAATGGACTTGTGCTCATTGCTGGGGGTCAGACGCTCAGTGGTACGCCTCTCGGCAGTGCAGATCTCTACGATCCCGTCGCGGGGACGTTCACGCCGACGGGAAGCATGAGCACGGGGCGCTACGCGCCGACGATGACATTGTTACCGACAGGAGAAGTGTTGGTTGCAGGTGGCCAAGGTCCCACAGGCTCTCTCGCCACTGCGGAGTTGTATGATCCGGCGTCGGGGACGTTTGCGTCGACGGCAAGCATGGCGACCGCTCGCGCGGGTGCACGAGCTGTTCTGCTCAGCGTCAATGGCAAGGTTCTCATCGGCGGCGGAGTTGCGAGCAACGGGAAAGAACTGGCGAGCGCAGAGCTCTACGATCCATGGGCAGGGACGTTTGTGTCCACTGGGAGCATGGGCACCGCGCGCGGGGGATTTACGGGCGTGCTGCTGCCCAATGGGAGTGTGCTGATCGCTGGGGGCCAGAGCTCTGGAACGGCCTATTTGAGCAGCGCGGAAATCTACAATCCGGTCGCCGGGACTTTTGCGGCGACTGGAAGCATGAGCCAGTCGCGATCCGGCCACAGCGCGAGCCTGCTGCCGAACGGGAAGGTGCTGGTTGCCGGAGGGTTCAACGGCAGCAGCGCGTTGGTTGCTGCCGAGCTGTACGATCCCGCTACCGGAGCTTTCGTACCGACGGGCGCGATGTTGGCTGCGCGCTTCTTCCAGCAGTCGATAGTTCTGCGAGCGACTGGAAATCTGCTGATGCCTGGAGGCTTTAACGGAGCGGCCTACCTCGCGAGCGCGGAATTGTATCAATAGAAATTCGCAGACCGCGCTGATGGGTCACAAATTGTGTTCGGCTTCGGCTTCGCCACTGGCAGCAGATCGAAGCGGGGTGTCCGATTCAAGCTTTGGACTCTTCTGCGTATTAGTGCTCCAGTGTACCTGCAAGATGTGAATGCCGAGGAGATAGAAATTCGCCGCACCACTGGACGGTTGGTCGGCAAACCGGAGAGCGCCGGGATGAACCGGCATGTTGTAGGGGATGCAAAAGCCCGTGAAGCGATGCTAGCTGACGTTCCAGTGGGTGAAAGTCCCATCGGTGGAAGCGCTCAGTTGCCACCGCAGTAATACCCGACGACGAGAAGGGTGACCGACTCGCCGGAAGCTCGGGTCTTCGAAGTCAGGCCCCAGCCGGTCACCGGCGCCCAGCGCCGCATCGGCGATCACTGGTCAATCGCCAACGGCGATGATACCATGTTGAGCCTGTGGAATCCGACGGGCCAAACGGAAGACGTCGAGGTGACGTTCCTCTACGGTGATGGCTCCGGCCAGTACGTAATGGAGTTTCATCTGGCCGCCGGCGCATCCGCCGCGCTCGACCTGAAACAACTCATCGCTCAGGGAATGCCCGACAAGAACGGCAACTTCATTCCGCCGGGCGTCGAGGAAGGCAGCGTAATGTTGGCCAATGTCCAGAGGCCCACTAAGCCCTTTACGCTGGCGGTCGCGTTGGCGGTCTACAACGTGGCAAACGCCACCTGCTGTGGGCAGTGCACCAACTGCTGCGGGCCAAGCAGCTTTACGATTAATCCAGGCAACTTCGTCATGACGGTTGGCGAGCAGATGACATGCACCTGCACGGAGACGGATTGCACCGGGGCTCAATTCAGCGTGAGCGGCACCTGGAGCAGCAGCAACACCTCCGTGATGACCGTTAACAGTAGTTCGGGCATGGAAACGGGAGTGTCTCCCGGGGCTGCGACTATCAGCGTCGATCTGGGATTCATGAGCATGGGCTCGGGGTGCATCCCCAACGGCTGCCCCACCGGTCATCCTGTCCCGAACACGGGAGGGACATGCACCCCTACGGCGGCGATACGGGATTCGTTTTTGACTTCAATTGCCGAAATACATCTCCGGATTTCCCGGCTTACACCGCTGGTACGCGAAGGATCACTTACCAGGTCCTGGACACTGCTGGCCAACCACTTCCGGCTGCCGGAATGACTGCTGCGGAGAGCCTGTCGCCGGGCTCGAACAGTTGTGTGCACACCGGCTTTCCCCCGGCAGGTGCCCCGGGCCCGACCTTTTCGGATGGAACCTTCGGGCCCGACAGGCTCGGGCACCTCTGCTCGATTTCCTGCTTGCCAGCCGACAGTTCCGACCATCCGCTCGGCAGTTGCACCCTCGCCTTTCAGCAGATGTGGTCAGTAAATGGTTTCAGTGTTCAAACCAAAAACGTGACGTATACCTGCAGGTCAGTGACACTGCAATAGGAGGCACCTTGAAGCTAAGCACATTTGCCATATCAATCCGGGCTAGCGTGGTAATGATGGGCGCGTTGCTCTTGGCCGGATACGCAGCAGGGCAGCAGTCAGCGAGGTCGCATGCAGCGCATTCAGGCGATTTGGTGAGCGCATTGGAATTCATCTCCACAACATTTCATTTGCCTATCATTGCGGAGCTCCCGAAATCCTATCCAGCGCATGTCTTACTCCCGGAAGGCGAAGACACCGCCGAGCAACTGCTGAATGCACTGACCGGCCAAGCGCCCGGGTACACGTGGGTTACTCAAGACAGCGTCATGTTGTTCTACAACTCCCAACTTCATTACTCTGCCGGCAATTTTTTCAACGCGAAGATCGCCACGTTCGTAATGCCGGCCGATGTGGCGGAGCTCGTGCTCGAGTTGAACGGGCTCATGGGTAGCGCTCCGGGAATTGCGCCTGTTATGGTAGGCGTAGCGAACAAACAACTGGAAAAATTTAAACTTCATCAAGGCGAAGTGCTTAACAACATCACAGGCCGGGACGTGTTGGTCGAGGCTGCAAGAGAGTCCAACAACCTTTTCTCGGTTGTCCTCTTCCCGACGGCTGACCCCAAAACGGAGGAGGATGCAAATCAGGCTCACATGAACTGGTACGTCCGTTCTATTGATGAGCTACCACACAATCCGACCCGGTTGCGGAGCATTCCCGAGGAGGTTCGTTAGTAAGCGTACGGTGAGCCTTGCAATTACCCACAAGTCCGGTTCCGATGCAGTTTTGGCCGGAATCGCACTGTATCGAAGCTGGTCGGATTACTTGGTCGCTTAAATGGCTTTCAGGATCCCGCAGACATCCGGTTGATGGAAAATACCGCTCACCAGTCCAATCGAACGGGAGCGCTTTTTATCTCTGCGGACCATGCTTTAATGTAATAACGGTCATCTGCTAATCGCAACTCGTCACAGAATACTCTAGCTTCTCGTAGAGATATCTCTTGAACCCGCCGCGGGATGCGAAAACTGAAAATCACCAGGATGCTTTCCTTTGCGTTCAGCGTAATCAAGCACTGGGGTTCAGAGTCCGAGCCATACGTCACGTCGGCCAACTCCCTTATGTACTGCTGCTTCTCAGACGATGGGAACTCCAGACCAAACTCGAAGGTGCGGCGGTTACTGGAGCCTGGGTGCTGGCCCTGTGGTTGGTCTAAACACGAAGGCAGAGTGTAGGTTGTTTTGCCTGTGTTGGTTAGCTCTATACGGACGAGTACGTCGTTGGGTTCGTTCTTGTTTAATTCCACGCCGCGTATCCGTACATTCAGAGGCAGTTGATAGGTCTCTCGGCGACCACCAGCTGTAGTGGTCCCGCCCATTGACGAGCCTGGTACCCCGAGAGATCGTCGCTCAGACGCGGCAGTCCTGGTCAGGTCCAGGATCTTTTCCCCAGTGGTAAAGTCTCTCGCGCTCATCGATAACAATAGCGGAGCCACGAGAAACGCGATACAGATGTCAAGGACACGAATGATATGGGGCATAATTTATATTACCCAAGAAATTGCCGGCAGCGTCTCAGTAGGATTTTGTGATTGTTCTACTCACCAATTTCAGACCGTCTGGCACAACCTCATAGCGCTCCACAAACTCCTAAGCTCGGCCGTGCTCGTCGTTCTTTTGACCAGAGAGCACGATGTGATCTGGAGCCAATTCAGTAATTAGAACGCCGTGAAGGCCGGATTGCTCCCAAACCGTGCTCAACTTTACACCGTTGAAACTCACCACATTCAGTTTCAGCCGACTTCCGGAATCGCCGAAATGCTTCCCCGACAGCAGGAACCAAGCTTCGCCGGGCTTGCCAGGCTTCAGTTGGTTAACGAAGAATGTCGATCCGCTGAAGTCCTCCCCAGTGCGTGCGACTAGTTGCCAGTTGCTACCTTCGACCCGGAAGACTTCAAGAAAGTTTTCTGTATCGGGTGCTCCAGCTCCGCCCCGGTAAATCTCGTAAGCAACCGCCACGGCGGGCTCGGGAGTTCGCAGAAGGAACGCCGTAGGAGCGTTTGTGATCTCGGGGTTTGACCTGTATTGCGGAAGGAAGCTCTGCAAGCAGCGTACTCTCCCGAGGATGTTGGGGAGCTGAGGGAATGTGTCACTGCTCAGTTGTTGAGATATCTGCTGCTCCAATAGCGTTCGTAGTTGCTGCGTGGCAGCCTCTTTGATCTTGGGATATCTCTCGGCATCGGCTTTGTTCTGGATGATCAGGGAGCGATTGAGCTCCGCATACCTGGTGCGTTGTGGGTCGCAATTCTGGGCTTGAGCCCGAGCGACCAGCGCCGCCGCCACTGTTAAAAGAACAATTCGGAGCATAGTTTGCACCTCAGTTGATCTGGACGACTGCCGGGTTGCTATCATTAGCCTTCTGCCGTTCGAAGAGAAAGGCCGGAGCTCCACTTCCATTCACGTTGTTTGGCACTGACGACTTGTAGACAATTTCTCGACCCGGCGTCGAAGCCGCTAGTCTAGCAGCACAGCAATATGGTCAACAGAAAGTAATAACTTACAAAGAGGCGCCCCATAAGGTCAATGCTTTCAATCAGAACGGAGTTTCCGATAGGCACAACCTGAGACTTCATAGTACTTGCCCGCATCTGCCTCCTTCGGAGTTAACACCAGATCGCGGATATGGCGGCGCAGTGCGAGCTTTGTTTTGGCGACATCTTCGCGCAAGATGCTGCGGATATCCAGAAGCTCTTTGGTCACAAACTCTCGAATTTCATCCAAGCTGGCTGTTACATCGAACTCCTTGTGGGCTGTAAGCTGCCGGTCACCTTCGGCAATCTTTTGCTCAACTTCGGCAAGACGGCGGAGCAACGTTGGAGAATGACCGCTTGCGGCAATCGCATCGGCTAAATTAGCAGCTTGCGCGTTGAGGCGTTCTTTCTCTGAACGGAGCTTTGCGTCCTGGCACGATTGTTGGGTACTCCGCTGCTTAACCTCGTTGAGTCGCCTCTCAAGTTCCTTTTGGAAACACATAACCGCATATTCGACCATTTCAGGCTTTAGGACTCGTGCCTCCAATCCTGCGAGCATCTGTTGTTCAAGGATCTCGTAACGAATCATTAAGCCATTGGCACACGTCCCACGATAGCGATGGCTCGGGCACCCGTATTTGGCGTAACCCCTCAGTCCACTCCCTGAGACTATGACCATCTTTGCTCCGCATTCTCCACACGTAAGCAAGCCGCTAAATAGATAACGTGAGTGAGCACCCCGCGTCAGACCTGGGGCTGTCTTAGCCCCAAAGTGTTTGCGCATCTCTTCTGTTCGCTTCTGAACGGCTTGCCAGAGTTCCTCAGAGACGATGCGCCATTCAGGAACATCAACACGTAACCATTCTGCTTCTGGACGCGGCCTGCTCGTCTTTCGCCCTGTCTCTGGGTTGCGTTCCTTGCGAGTTCGATTCCAAACCAATACGCCCCGATAGCGTTCGTTGCGTAGCATTTCATAGACGCTGGAATACGCCCATGCCCGGACTTGGCGCGTCCGTGGCGGCTGTGGGGCTAAAATTGCTTCAGCATTGAGCTTCTTTGCAATCGCCGCCAAGCCGGTTCCATCTGCATAGAGTTGGAAAATGCTCCTTACGACCGTGGCCTCTTCCTCGTTGATCTGAAGGGCTACACCACTCACAGCCGGGCGTCCGTATTTCCCAGTTCTGGTAGGGTCTTCAATAGGGACATTTCTATAGCCGTAGCAACGGCCGCCTGCCAGTAATCCTTTGAGGGTTCTTCCCTCTTGCCCTCGATGCACCTTGTCAGCCAATCCCACTAAAAACTGCTCATCCATCATTCCGTGGAGGGTCAGCAGTTGCCGGGAGAACTTCTGCTGTGAGTCAAAGCCCTGGCTCACGGAAGTAACGAACACGTCATTAAAACGCAAGATTGCTTCAACCCGTAATGCATCCTCAAGATTGCGTGCGAGACGCGACGAGTCCTCAATTAGAATCCGGTCGAACGGGCGCGGTCGCTGCTTTGCATCCTCAATCAAGGATTGCAAGGCTACGCGTTGCGCCAGACTCGCAGCAGATATGGCCTCGTCAAAGCGCACGTAGTCTTCCACCACGATCCAGCCCCGAAGTTCTGCGAATTCGCGGCACTTGCGGATTTGGTCTTCGATGGAACTATCGCGCTGCATGTCTGAAGAGTAACGAGCATAAATTGCGCATCTCATGTTTTGTATTATTCATCCTTCTCTTTCGTTGACAACTGTTTTGTTTTTAGAAATCTTTCCACGATCACCGGGACAATCACGTCCTTGATCCAGTCTTCCGCCTCGCTTTGTCCAGAACTGGACGCCACGATAGCCGGTTTGCCGTCTTGAACGAGAACCTTCCCCCGCGTTCTCTTGCGGGATTGTCCTTTGCAAGGCAGAGGCCCGCCCGACATAATCGCAGTCCTTCACTTCCCGACTCTTGCAGATTAGCTGACCGGAACGAAAGGAACGATTTAGACAGGCGTAGAAAGGCGCGGAGCAAACATGAAGCGGACCGGAGTCTCTGAATACTTAGATGCCCGCCGCCGAGAAACCGTACACTTTTGATCCTCACTGGTTTCCTTGTGTTTCCCATTTCTTTCCCATTCTTGCCATAGCGGAAGCAAAGACGGAGCGGAGAGGGAGACGAGTCAAGGGCGCGTGTCTCTTTGCGCGTTCATCGGAGCGAAGCGGAGACCCTTGACTCGCCTCCCGCGCTCCGTACAATCCCCCGGTGGCAAGAATGGGAAACTGCATCCAGTGAGATTCCGCTAGGATTGCCTTTATACGCAGCGATTTGCGTTAATGAATATTTCCCCCCTCAACGCTCTGCTTGGGAGTGTTCCTGCCGTAAATAGAAAGCAGCAGAGTGCAAATTATGCGGCGTTGCCAATCCGCATTGGTGTGTTTTGCGTTTCGCCGTTAGGCGGATTTGGTTTTGGCTACGTTCGCTGTGCTTGAGTGTGGCTGCTCTTGCTTTGGGTCTTCGGTTTGGGGCGTTGCTCTGTGGAGCGCCCCCCGAAGCGTTAGCGGAGCCCGAAGGGACGTGCTGCCGGGCGGCACGGGGGTCGCTTCACAGAGCAACGTAGGTATTTGGTGTGCGCTCACCGCTGGTTGCGTACTAACGCCTTCAGAAAAGACGGGCTTTATGCCGCACCTTGCGGGCATTTGGTCGGGCGGATCACCGGGCAGATACGACAGCACTTGACTTGAAGATCCGCCCGCCTTGCTGATCTGAAATTTCAGGCTGCTTGTCTTTGATGCGGCACTTCGCTGCTTTCGTCCAAGAGCAAATGTGATTTCAGGTTGGGTGCCCTTAGGCTCTGACGTGAAGGCGTGGTGAACTCCGGGGAGATTGGGAACATTTCGGCGCGATTTCGCGCCTGCTTCAGGCCGCGATGGGCGCAACTTTGTCTTGGCTTTGAAGCGGCCTTTGGCTCAAGTTCGTGGGCTGGGCCGGAGCGACTCCCGAGCGTTAGCGAAGCCCGAAGGGACCGACGCCTACGGCGGAGGTGGGGCGCTCCGGCCCAGCCCCTTCCCCGGACAGGCCCAATTTTGTTCTTTGGTGCAAGGTAGGTACTTGTGGTTCTGTGGGTTAAGTCCTTGCGCTGGTGTACCCAGAGGCGTACCCGTGCGCGTACCATTCAAGCCAGGAAGCATAATCGCCAATCTGACGTCTTCGGAAGAAAACTGGAAAGGATTTCGACCTGGTCCGTTTAGGTTTCTGCAAAGGATTTACTCAACTCTGGCGAAGCAGCTTGAGCACTCAGGACACTGCGGACCTTTGCAACTGCATCGGTTCGTCCGTTTCTGAGGGCTCGGGTTCAAGGGTGGGCATCCTTGGTTACTTCAGCTCTACTTTTTCGATCACACTCTTTCGCGTATAGGCAATGATTAAGTTGCGCTCTTTGTCTATTGCCAAGCCCTCAGGACCATCCCACTGCCCTCTTGAGCCGATGTGTTCGCCGGTTATTGTGAAGATTCGTCCGGCCGAATCCACTTTTCGAACTACGTCATTTCCTGAATCTGCGATGAACAGCTCGCCCGCATCGTTGACCGCGATACCCTCTGGCAAGTCCAGGGCGGCCCGGACCGCCGCTCCGCCGTCGCCTGAATAGCCGCCTCCTTGAATTCTGTAGCCTGGAGCGGTGGGCGATAAGCCGGCAACGGTGCTGATGTTTCCGTTTGTATCCACCTTCCGAATGGCACTGTGGAAGGTATCAGCAATGAACAGATTCCCTTTGTTATCCACGGCGACGCCCTGGGGTTGGTTGAGTCGAGCATCCACCGCTGGCCCCCCATCCCCGCCGTACCAACCGTCTAGGAATTTATTGCCCGCCACCGTATGGATGATTCCATTAACGTCTACTTCCCGGATGACGCTATTGGCTGAATCTGCGATGAAGAGATTTCCATCCTTGTCAAGCGCGAGTCCCACGGGATCCTGCAACTGGGCGCTGGTGGCTGGGCCGCCGTCGCCGCTGTATCCTCCGCTCTCCAACGTGCCCGCGGCAATCGTGACCTTGCCAGCCGGGTCCATTTTCAACACAACCTTATTGCGATAATCCGCGATGAAGACATTTCCCGAACCATCGACAGCCAAACCGGTGGGATGGAGGAATGTCACATGCCTAATCTTGCCGCTGGAATCCCGGACACTCGGATCACGCACTACAGTTGTGATTTTTCCGCTGGCATCCACCTTCCGGACAGCATTATTATCGCTGTCCGCGATGAACAGATTCCCTGCGTTGTCAACGGCGACCCCAAAAGGTCGCTTCAGTTGCGCACCGGTCGCTGCGCCACCATCCCCGCCATAGCCTGGGCCAAGCGACAGATTGCCAGCAATAACGGAGGCCCGTTCTCCTCCCGCAGGCGGGCTGGCTGGTCCCGTTTGGCCTGTCACTGCACAAATCGCCGCTAGCACTGCCAGTCCGCTGGCAACTGCTCGTCGAATAAGTCCACGCATAAAGAAAAGGCCTTTCTCAAAAACCCTGCCCGTCTTGACTCGCCGGGCGGGCAGGATTCGAGTTTACCGGATAATCAGGTAGTTGCTGGTTTGATCCTGAAAGCCACTTGAATCCACAATCTGGATCGTATAACCCGATCCGATCTGGGGGTTCTGCGGAACACTCCAGTTGTAGGTATAAGTCCCACTGCTGGAATTATCAATCGCGATGCCTGACGCGATGGTTTGCACCAACCTGTTTTCCTGATACAGGTAGATGCTCACGGAATTGCCCACGCCAGGGGTGTAGACCCAGCTAATGGGTACCGTTGTGCCTCGCCCGGCAATTCCGCTATTGGCTGTGGTCAGCGCGAGGCCAGGGCCTACGTTAACGGTAACGCTGGTTTGCTGGCTTAAGCTTCCGTTCGTTGCCGTAATGTTGAGCGTGTAGGTATTGAGCGGAGTTGTACCTGCGAGCGTAACCGTCAACGTTGACGAGCCGCCGCCATTGAGGCTGGTTGGATTGAGCGTGCATGTGGCGTCTTGTGGACAACCACTCACACTCAGGCCCACCGTGCCGTTGAAACCGTTCTGGGCAGCGACCGCGACCGTAAAGTTAACCGGCGCGCTGACCGTAACGTTCTGCGATGCTGGAGTCGGCGTAACCGAGAAGTTGGTTACGTTTAACGTTACGACTGCGCTCTCCGCTATGACCCCACTCGCAGCGGTGATGGTAAGGAGGTAGGTTCCCGCCGGAGTCGCGGCCGTAGTACAGACCGCGAGCACAGACGAGAATGAGGGAGGCAGCGTGGCCGAAGGCGGAGTGAACGTAGCGGTGCTCGACGGTGGCACACCGCTCACGCCGAGGACTACCGTACCAGCGAAGTTATTCACGTCGGTTATGGTGATCGTGTAATTGGCACAAGTGCTCGCCATGATGGTTTGTGATGGTGGCGATGGTGGCGGAGCAATGATTGAAAAGCTGGCCACAGTCAGAGTGACTGGCGGATTTGAACTGTGCGAAATGCCTCCGCTGGTAGCTTTGATGGTTAACTGAAAGGTTCCGCCGGGCGTATTGGGTGCGGTCTGAACTGTAAGCATGGAGGAAGCCAGTCCATTGACCGTTACCGGATTCGGGCTGAACGTGCAGGTGGCGTTCTGTGGACAGCCGCTCACGCTCAGGGTTACCGCGCCGGTGAATCCAAACGACGGCGCGATGGTTACGCTGTCGGTAACGGTGCTGCCCGCCGTGATCGGGCCTAACGAGCTGCTTGACATGGTCAGGCTGAAATCCGGCGCCTTCAGGGTCACCTTAGCGGTGCCTTGCCTCCCCGAATCAATCACGCTGGAGGCAATGACTGTCACCGTCGTGTCGCTCGGTATTGAGCTTGGCGCCGTGTAAAGTCCGCTGGAACTAATCGTTCCAACTGGCGGGCTGAGGCTCCAGGTTACTCCTTGGTTCGCGCCGATGGGCAGAACACTCGACGAAAATTGCTGCGTCTGGCCCTGGGCGAGTGTCGCCGCAGGTGGCGAAACCGTCACACTGAGCGGCTGCAACGAGATGATGAAGCTGCCGAATGAGCTGGTGTTCGGCGCAAAGGACGCTTTTCCATTGATCGTCTGTGTGCTCGTAATCGAAGCGGGAATCGAGGTGGTTGAAGTATAGAAGCCGCCCGAACTGATGCTGCCGCAGTTCGGGAGTGCTGACGGACAAGTCAGGAACCAGTTGAACGTTTGCGGAATCACGCTGGTACAGTTAAGCCCGCCCGCGGTTTTACATGTGGCACTCGCCGAGAACGCCGCGGAGCCTCCCTCGATCACGGATGCGCTGGTTGGCGATACCGTGGTGGTCACGGTCACGGGGTTGATAGCAAATATCATGCTGGCTGAGGAATTTGTCGCATTTCCTGTACTCGTCAATGTGACCTGGCATGGTGTTGACTGATACAGGATGGGGAACGAGGCTGGCCCCATATCAGGGGCTGGGTTCCATGAGGTCTGGTTGAAAAGTATGACGCAGGACGGAGGAGTGAAGCTGACATTCGGCTGGCTTGTGCTTGAGCCGAAACCAGTGCCGTCAATCTTGAGCGTGTCGGTTTCG
>Ga0209648_10002018_pt1 | contig 16637 bp, 12 predicted proteins | sample GraSoi2013_115cm_FD_185830 | JGI IMG/M metagenome (GOLD analysis project Ga0209648, IMG submission 185830) | Grasslands soil microbial communities from the Angelo Coastal Reserve, California, USA - Sample 9_17_2013_115cm (SPAdes) (version 2) | ecosystem: Environmental > Terrestrial > Soil >...
TCAGAGAGCCGCTGCTCGCCCCCAGTGCGGATCAGCAGGTCAACGTCTGTCGAGCCGCCGCGCAGAACCTCCGATAGGACGTCACCAAAAGAGTCGGGCGAGAGCTTCGTCACTTTGTAAAAGCGGCAAGCAGCGTGAAAGATCGCTTCGCGTGCGGAATAATCGATCGCCAGGCGCAGGTGCAAACGCGTGCCATTTGCGGTAGCCGCCTCCGAATCAGCGATGGCCTCGCGTAGCGTGGCCGGCATACGGTCGCGGCGGCCGATGATGCTCAGGCGCACGCCTTCCGCAATGCAGTTCGACGTTTCGGTCAAAAGGTATTCGTGCAGCAAACGCAGGATAGCGTTGACCTCCGCCGGCGGGCGCTTCCAGTTCGCCGAAGAGAGCGCAAAGAGTGTGAGCGTTTGGATGCCCAGTCCTGGAGCAGCCGCAATGATACGCCGCGCTGTTTGCGCGCCGGCGCGATGCCCGGCCGAACGTGGCAGGCCGCGCGACATGGCCCAGCGGCCATTGCCGTCGGAGATGATGGCCACGTGCAGGGAGCGTTTAGGAGTAAGTTCATGAAGAACCGCCGGGGAGTGCTGCTGAACGATCGAGGACATGTGCATGCTCTTTTTCTCCGCCGCTACTGGAATCGTTGTAGTACAAACTACTCTGTAACACAAAGTGTTGAAGCAAAAAATTTTGCGGCTGTTACCCCTCGCGCGTCGCGCGGATCAGCGCTTCCATATGATTCAAATAGCGCTCGAGCGCCTTTCGTCCAGACGCTGTCAGCCGGTATTCCGTCTTGGGCAGCCGCCCATCAAACGATTTCATGCACGCGATATAATCCGCCTCTTCCAGCCTGCGTGCGTGCACACTCAAGTTGCCGTCCGTAGTCTTCAGCATCGCTTTCAATTCATTGAAGGTCAGTGAGCGATTGACCGCCAGCGCGCTGACGATGCCCAACCGCACCCGCTCATGGATGAGCCGGTCGAGATCCGCGGGAACGGGCTCTCGCGGCTGTGTGTGCGCGGCAGGCAGCCCGGCTTCGCGTTCGCGCGAGCGATGGTATCGTTCGTCCCGTGCTGTAGATGTTTTAGCCATACAAATCCTCTTCCTGCTTCGATTGCCGCTATCCTCCGTGATGCCGCGCGATCCACAACCCAAAGCCAATCTGCAGTACGCCAAACCCGGCGGCCATGAACGCGTCTCCCCAATTGGATGGCGCGAAAAGCGCAATAGCTCCAAGGCCCATCAGAGCGAATCCCATCACTGGAACAACTCGCACTGAGAAAGCTCCGCCCGTAACAATTGCGGTGCCATAGAGCAGTAGCCACACGCCGGGAAGCGCGGTCGCCACTCCGGCTTGAAACAGCGCAAACGTCAGCAGGCCGCCGACGATGATCGGGGGCGTAAAACTGAGAAGAAATTTGCGGCCCGGTCCGGACAGAAGTGTGGCGTTGGCGCGATGCGCCTTGGTAGCGGCGGAGGATGCGGCGATGGCCACCGCGACGAAGGCCTCCACGAGCCAAACCGTGAGCCAAGCGCGCGGCGAAGATTGACGAAACGCTATCCAAGCCGCAACGATGGCGGTCAATCCCATGGCCACCCCGCCCCAACCTGGAACGGCAGTAAATTCGGCGGCGCGCTCCATCGTTTCGCGGATGTAACGCAGGTGGTCGGCGGCGCGAACGTCGATGGGGATGGGTTCACGCGTGGGAGAACGGAGAGGACTCACGAAAGCCATGGGCGGGACTGTACCAGCGCGATAAGCGCAATGTCAAGTACTTTGTATCACAAAGCAAGAGCCTTGTAATCGCTCAAGCCGCGCTCGCCATGGACGACTCCGAACGAGGATACCTGCCGGCCAGCGCGTTCCAGCGAATGATGAAAACGTCCAGAAACATTTGAACGCTGTCGCGCATCATGCTCACTTTTGTGGCCGGCGAATGTGCCCAGCGTACCGGAATTTCAACCGCGCTCAGCCCGTGATGCCTCGCCAGGTAGAGTAGTTCCGGATCAAAGCCGAAGCGTTCAATGCGTTGTTGTTGGAAGATCACCCGGCAGCGTTCGCGCCGAAAGGCCTTGAAACCGCACTGCGTATCGACAAAGGGCAAGCGCAGAATGAAACGCACAATAAAATTGAAAATGATGCCCGCATATTCGCGGAAGACGGACTGCCGCACCGAAATCAGCTTGCGATCCAGCGCGCGCGAGCCGATGGCCACATCGTGGTTCGCCAGCGCCGCAAGGAGTTTGTCCGCTTCGCCGATCGGCGCGGACAAATCCGCGTCCGTAAACAACACGAAGCGCCCGCGGGCCTCCAGCATTCCGTGCCGGACGCTGTAGCCCTTGCCGCGATTTTTGTCGTTGGCGACCACGCGCAGTCCGCGAATTTCGCCGCGGAAAGATTTGGCGACGTCCGCGGTGCGGTCCGTCGAGCCGTCGTCGACAACGATGACCTCCGTCTCCCGCTTGCTGCTCCGGATATACGACGATATTGCTGAGAGGGTTTCCGGCAAGCGCACCTCTTCATTGAAAGAGGGAATCACGATGGACAGTTCGGGCGGAACGGAGCTCATTGCTGCGGGGATTCCTTCCAGCCGTGCGCACCGACAAGCGGAACGAAGCGGCAAGGCTCGAGCATCGTGGTGCGAAACGTATCATGGCCGCTCTCGATCAGTCGTAAGTCTTGATTTTCGACACCGCCCACAGGCACAACCAATCTGCCGCCCTCCGCAAGCTGCGCGAGAAGCGGCGTGGGCACGGAAGGCGCCGCCGCAGCCACCAGGATGGCGTCGTACGGCGCGAATTCCGGCAAACCTAGCGTACCGTCGCCGCAGTGCACGTGAACGTTCTTGTAGCCAAGGCGCGCAAGCCGCCCAGCGGCTTCCGTAGCCAGCTCCGCGCGAAACTCCACGGTGAAGACCTCCTGCGCCATGCAGGCCAGCACAGCGGCTTGATAGCCAAATCCCGTTCCGATTTCCAAGACCCGTTCGTCTCCTTGAAGATGCAGTGCGGCGGTCATTGCGGCCACGATGTAAGGTTGCGAAATCGTCTGGCCCTCCCCGATTGGCAGCGGAGCATCCTCGTAAGCGCGCTCTCGAAATTCGGCGGGCACGAATTCGTGACGCGGCACACGCTGGAGGCACTCCAGAACGCGGACGTCGGTGATGTGACGTTTGCGGATTTGCGTTTCCACCATCTCTTGGCGCGCTTCCGCAAAGCCGCTAGGCGTGCTGTTGCCGAAATTGCCTCCCTCGTTCATTAGATTACGCCGGTGCAGTGGCGGTCGCATGCTTCTCCCAGGCGTGAGTGCGGAGGATCTCGCCTACCTGCTCGAGTGCGAAATCGCACTCCTCGATCCTATTGTAGAAGTGAGGAGAGAAGCGCACGCCGGCTTTCGGCCGGAAATCCACCAGGATTTCGCGCGCGAGGAGTTCGCGGCAAACCTCGTAGGCATGAGGGCAATCGATGGAAACCGTGCCCGCGCGTTCCGCAGGATTATCCGGAGTGTTCACCCGCCAGCCGCGCGACTTCGCGCCTTCCAGCAAGCGCGTGGTCATGCGCACGGACTTGGCGCGTATCGCTTCGATGCCCACCGCATTGAGGATGTCCAGTCCGGGCTGGCACGCATACAGCGCGGGAATATGCGGTGTGCCGTTGAGGTACCGGAACGAATCTTCGCGCGGATCGATTGCGCCGGTCTCAAAGCCAAACGGGCGGCGATGCGCGATCCATCCTGTCAGTGCGGGACGCAGCTTGGCGCGCAAGTCTTCGCGCACATACAGGTAAGCGACCCCCGGGCCGCCGCACAGCCACTTCAACACGCCGCCCACCGCGAAGTCGGCTCCCAATGCCCGAACATCGATCGGAATCGTTCCGGCGGCCTGGAAGACATCGAGGATTACATGAGCGCCGACCCGATGCGCCCGCTCGATAATCGCCCGTGCGTCAACAATGTAAGAGCTGCGGAACAGGACATGCGAGATCGGCACAAGCAAGGTGGTCTCATCGATGGCCGCGAGGAACTTCTCCACGTCGATGCGTACCGGATCGGAACTCGCCACCAACTCCACCCGCGCGCCCAAGCGCCGCTGCTCATGATAGAAGTATTGAATGGAGGGAAATTCCAGGTCGGTCATCACTATTTTGTTGCGCGGCCCGCGGAAATCAAAACAGGAAGCGATGACCGCCTGAGTCAAAGTAACATTTTGATGCAGAGAAATGTCGCCGGCCTTCGCGCCAATCAGCGGCGCAATTTTGTCGCCCACGCCGACCGCCATCTCCCACCAGCCCTCTTCCCAGGCGCGCACGCCGCGTTCCGCCCAGGAATCCGCATACGCCCGCATCGAGTCGTAAACGGCCCGCGGCATCGCTCCCAGCGAGTTGCTGATGAGATAGGTGGAGCGGTCAAGAATAGGGAACTCGCCGCGCCATTTCAGCAGGTCATCCATGAATACCGGCTCCCGCATCTGCGTTGCTCCGATGCACCTTCCTCCACCCAAGGTAGCATAGCGTGATAAAAAGCAGCCAGGGCAGCCCCGCCGTCAAAGTGATGCGTAGTCCCGGCACCCACCACGTGGAAACGAGCACTGTCCCAAGAGCTGCGGCCCCGAAGAGTGAGCTCCACGGCCCGCGCGGCCCAAAGCGCACTACCGGCTGCCCAGACCGCGCGATTCGCCTCCTGAACATCAAGTGTGTGACGAAGATCATCAGCCACACGAAAATCCCTCCGAAAAACGCTGCGCCCAGCATGTAAACGTATGCCGTGCCGCTGTAACGTCGCTCCAGAAACAACGCCGCCACCATTCCCAAGCTTGAGGCGAGCAGCGCAATCACTGGAGTCCCGCGTTTGCTCAATCGTCCCAGCGCTGCCGGAGCATAGCCCCCGCGCGCCAATGAGAACAGCATGCGCGCCGTCAGATAGAGATTGCAGTTCACGCTCGACAGCGCCGCCGTGAGCACAATAAAGTTCATCACGCCGGCGGCCGCGGGAATGCCGGTGGATTCGAATACTCGAACGAAAGGGCTTTCGCCGAGTCCCACCTGAGTCCAAGGCACGACCCCGACTACAACGGCAAGTCCTCCAATGTAAAAAATGCCCAGCCGCGCAAACGTCCAGCGCATCGCGCGCGGCAACGCCGTTGCTGGGTCTTTCGCTTCGCCGGACGTCACAGCGACGATCTCTATTCCCAGATAGCTGAACACCGCCATCGCGACGCCCAGTCCGACTCCAGCCCAGCCGTTGGGAAGAAATCCGCCGTGCCCTGCATAGTTCGTTGCCCCGATTCGTGGGAACCCGATGCCGAGCAGCAACGCGGCCCCTAAGATCAGAAACAGAACGATCGTCACGACCTTCAGCATGGCAAACCAGTATTCGAACGTCCCGAAATTAGAAACGCTGCTCGCGTTCACCCAGACAAGCGCAGCCGAAAATCCCGCGATCCAAATCCACGAAGGCACTCCCGGGAGCCAGTGCTTGCAATAGATCGACGCCGCCACCATTTCGCTGCCGATGGCGATCACTTGCCCGAGCCAATACGAATAGCGCATGGCGAAGCCGGCCCAAGGGTGCACGTACATTTCGGCGTGAACGCCAAACGAGCCGGCCACCGGATGCGCGACGGCCATTTCACCCAGCGCCCACATGAGCGCCAAGGCGATGCCGGCCGCAGCGGTGTAGCTCAGAATTACCCCGGGACCCGCAAGGTTCACGGAAAGCGCGCTGCCCAGAAAAAGCCCGGTGCCAATGGCGCCGCCGACGGCGATCATGGAAAGTTGTCGCGGCGTCAGATTGCGGTGCAGTCCCGCTTCGCGTTCCAGAATCGCAGAGGCATTGCTGGTTTTCGACTCGGCGGCGGCCTCAGGTTGTGCCATGGCGCGGCATCGTAGCAGACCGTTCCGCAGCCGCCAATGCAATCGGCCGGACCAATCCATCTCCTCCGCGCTCACTACCTGCACCGAAGTACAGCAAAGTACAGGCAGTACGGGACGCGTCATTCCTGTACTTTAATGGCCCTTTTGCGCGCGCCGCTTTTCTTTACAATCGCAGGCGTGGCGAAACCCGCAAAGTTTTTCGCCGCGGAGGCAGTAATGAAGGCGGTTCTGGCATTAGTTATGATTTACGTGGCGATGTTCTTCCTCGCCATCCAAGGCGCTTCACCGAGTTCCGTGCAAGCCGAGCGACAGAATGGCGCAAGCCAGGCTGCCCGTTCCATCGATCCCGTGAAAGAAACCGATATTCGCTCGCTGATGGAGCTCGTTGGCGCGCGGGATGCCATGCAGGATTTCACAGACCACGGCGCCGATCAGCTTCGCGAAAACATCCTCGCCTCCGTCCCCAAAAGCGATCGCAGGCAGCAATTCGTGAACGCCTTCATTGCGGATTACAAAGCCAAATTCAATGCGGATGACGCGACGACCCAGCTCGTAGCTATTTACGATCAACATTTCACGCAAGACGAAATCAAGGGGTTGCTGCAGTTCTACGGCTCGCCTCTCGGCCAAAAGTTCGCCGCCGAAATGCCCAAAATTAACGGTGAAATGCAATCCTCCAACCGCGCCTACAGCATGCGTATCGCCAAGGACGTAATGAAGGACCTCCGTAAGCAGTATCCCGGCATGGCCGCACACGTCCGCTTCGCCAAGCCCCGCCACGCGCCCGCGCAAATCGAGCAGGCCCAACAGCAGGCGCAGACGCAACCCTAGCAGCCTCGATCGCGTCACATACCCGCGGGCCAGCAGCCAACTCAGAATGGCTGTATGATCGTTTCTTGGATTCAATTTTTCGTTTCGCCAGGCTTACCAGGAGGCTGTAAATGCGATCATTATTTGTCGGATGCGCTCTTCTATCAGGAGCGCTAGTAATCCTGGCTCACTCGCCATCGCTACAAGTGAATGCCCAGGAGAAAGCGGCGCCCAAGTCCTCGTCCCAGTCCGCCGCCAAGAACACTTCCCCGGCTTCGGGCGCGATTGATCCGCAAAAAGCAGCCCGCATCCGAGAGTTGATGGATGTTACGGGCGCGAAGAACCTCGGCCGGCAGCTTATCGACGCCGGAATGGAGCAATTCCGTGGTAGCGTGCAGGAGTCACAGCCCAATAATCCCCGCGCCAAACAATTTGTCGATGCCTTTGTAGCCCGCTTTCAGAAGCACTTTGACCCCGACTCCCTCAACGAGCAAATGATTCCCATTTACGACAAGTATCTGACTGCCGAGGACCTGAAAGGTTTGCTGGACTACTATCGTTCGCCGCTTGGGCAGCGCATGCTGAAGGTTATGCCGGAGGTGACCCGCGAATCGCAAGCTGCCGGCTTCACGCTGGGCCAGAAAGCCGCGCAACAAACTATGGAGGAGTTGAAGGCCGACTTCCCGGAATTCGCCGGCTCTAGGGACGACGACCATTCTGTCGGCGAATCAAAGCCCAACTGACACCGTAGCCTCAGGGAAAACGCTTTTTAATCACCAGGTCCATACCAAATATTCCGTTGTAATCGCGCAGCGCCACGATCGACACCGTGGGGCTCACTGCATACTCCACCTGGATGACTTGCTGTTGTGTCGATCCGACGTTCGACACGTATGTCACCGTCAGGGTCCGCGTGACTTGCTGCTGCACGGTCACTCGAGCCGCTGCGTTTTGCGAGAGCCCCGTCGGACCGACCGCGGCCAGTCCCGGATCGACTCGAAAATTTGTAATCCCAAATAGCTTTTCCAGCCGCCCGCCAACCTGGCTCGATACCGCTTCCGAAAGCAATGCAGAAGCTCCCGTTGTTCCGCCCTGCGTTCCCGTAGCGCTGCGCAGCGTGGACTCCTGGCTGGTCTGACCCAGTGCCAGCAGCGTCACGATATCATTTGCCGGCAAAGGCGGATCGGAACGGTATGCAAGTGTCAGCTTGCTCGCCGGTCCGTTGAAGTTCAGCGTTATTTCATACTGCTGAATTCTCGTGCTTGCTTCCACGTTCACCACGGGATCGAGGCGGAAGGGATTGGCAAAATTGATGTCGCCCCTTGCTACCTTATAGCGATTGCCGTGAAACAGTAAATCTCCCGAAAGCACGTGGATATGCCCAAGCAAGATTGGGTGTTCCCACGTACCGCGCACGCGGATGTCGGCCTCCGCATCCAATTCCGCGCCGGGCCATTCCATCCGCGCATCCGGCGCCGAAACCGCTTCCACGTCAAACTGCAGGTTGCGCAGGAATGGCGAACTGGTCGAAGGGCCGGTGATTCCTTCCTTTGCGGAAACCAGGACGCCGGCAACTTCCAGTCCTTGCGTCAGCGTGACTCGATGTATTGTCACTCGGCCAGACAGCAATCCCCCGTCCGTCGTTCCCGTCAGGCGCAGCGATCCTCCGGTTAACCAGCTCATCCCCTCCGGATAGCGGATGCGCGTGCTATCGCTCCGTGCCGTGATGTCATAACGCAACGGGCGCTCCGTGTACGTCACGCTTCCGGAAACGTGTAGCGTACCCCCGCCGGCTTCCGCGGTCATATCGTCAAAAGAAAGGCGCGTGTCGTCAAAAACGAAATCGCCCTTGACGTTGCTTAGCCCCGTGGGAAAATCCACGACTCGCGCATTGGCCTTCTCTATGTGAATCCGTCCGTTGATGCGCGGCCGCGCCAGCGTGCCCGCGAACGTCGCATTGATCTGCGCCGGTCCCCCGATCGTCAGCCCCGGCGAAATTCCTGCCAGTAGCCTCAGATCCAAAGCCCCGTTAAGCCGTAGGCTCACGTTCGCCCGCTCGGCGAAACCAACGCTTCCATCCACGCGAATATCCGTGTCTGGCCCCCGAAATTCCGCCGGCTCGATCTGCAAATTATCTCGAGAAGAACGAACGTGCACCGGACCTACGTTCTCCAGTTGCATGTTCGCGTAGTTGAACATCAGCCGCGAGAATTTTGCGTCCCAAACAATGCTCTCGGGCCGCTTCAGCGAGCCGCTCACTCCAATTTCGCCGTCCGCTTTGCCGTGCCCATTGAATGTCTGTAAGTGCAACGCGCCTAGAATGAGCGGGTCGAGCGTAATGTTCTTGACCGCAATCTTGCCTTCGATGTTGTACGGCTCGGTGAGCGCCAGCGTATATCCGCCGGAGATTTCTCCCGCACTCATCGCCGATCCCAGTTCAAGTCGCGCCGTGCGGCCGTCGGAGGTCAACGTCCCGTCGAAGCTGCCGATCACCGCTTTGCCAACACGCAAATCCACCACGCGAAAATTTCCCTCACCCTTTGGCGCCAGTGGCGGACCACTCGCCTTCAGCCGGAACGAGACCTGGCCGTCCAGAGCGAAGCGCGACGACTGCAATGTCTGAAAATTTGCCAGCGGAAGGGAGGCGCCAACCAGATCAACCGAGGCGGTGTGATCCGCGAAGCTATATGCTGCTGTCCCTGTGACAATTCCCGCGCCGTGCCCCGGTTCCTTTTCCGGCGGGAACAACCGCAGTTCCGCGTTCGCTATGCGAACTTCGTCAGGCATCGCGTTGAGCTGGCCGCGCAACCGGTTGAACGTGACGCCGTACGCTTCTCCGTTTGCCAGATCAAACAGTCCGCTAACCGCCGGCGCTTGTCGCGTCCCCCGCCCGTGGAACTGGCCGGACAAATCCCCGTGCACGGGATATGACGAGTTCAATAGTTTCTGTACCGCGTCCATCGGCGTCGCTTCCAGGTTGACGTCTGCGGACCACGTGCTATCGGGCAGAAAGCTCCAATTCTTCAGCCCCAGCACCAGGTCGATCGCGGCATCCATCGGGCCCCGCCGCACATGCGCGCGCGAAAACGTCAATTCATCCGGCGAGTACGAAAGCTCGCCGTCCACGGAGTCAAACGCCGTACTCTCGTAGCGCACGCCCTCGCCTCGCACGCGCCCCGCAAAGGTTGGGCCGCCGGATGGTCCGCTGATCTTTCCTTCCCATCGTGCCCCTCCCGCGATGACTTTGATTTCGTCCGGAGAATTCGGCCGTGCTTCCCGCAGCGCGTTAATGAAATCGCGATAGCTCTCCAGCGCTCCGGTTTCAAACCGTACGTCCATATCCGTATTACGCGGCGCGAGTACTCCTCGCACCCAGCCGCGGCTGGAGGGCGTCTCGAAGTCTCCGCTGTTGACCGTCAGCGTCTGCGGGTCGTACCGATAACGAATATCCCAATCGCCATCCACCGGAATGTGTCCGGCGGCAACGGTATCCGGCGACGTCCACTGCGTCGTTCCGGTAATCTCAAAATGCTGAAATGGTCCGCTCCATGTCTCTATCGTGTCAGCGGATATCAGCGACTCCCAATGCAATTCGTCCACCGGAAATCCCGGGTGCTCTATGGCTGGCAGCACTCCGGCCAGGTGCACGTCTTGCACATGTGTGTCTGCGCGGAATTTCAGGCCGTCAAAACGCATCGTGACCCGGCCTTTCACTGTGCCGCCAAAGGCAAGCGCCAGAAAATCCGGCACCACCAGGCCGTTGTTGTCTATCTGATAGCTGCCTCGGCTGGACAATCCGGAAGCTTGAAAAATGGGGTACGTCAATGTGATGTCATGACCCGAATAGCTTCCCGTTCCGCGAAACTGCCCGTCGGCGAACGTTGCTTCGCCGTGCACATCCGTTAGCCCCGTCGGTGTTTCCGGCGAACGCAAGTTCTCGCGAATATCCAGCAGGTTCACCCATCCGCGGTAACGAAAACTCCATTTCGGTTTTGAGTAGTCCTGCATCTCCGCCTGCGCATCGACGTGCGAGCGCCCCGCATTCAAAATTCCCTGTTCCAGCGTGAATCCATCCCGCCGCAGCGTGAACTTGGCCGACACGCTCACCGGCCAGGGAACGAACCGTTTTGCGGCGAAGTGAATCGATTGCCAGTCGATCGTGCCTAAATACATCGGTTGGTTCGCCGCCCCGCTCGCATCCAAGGCCAGGCGCAGGTTGTCGCCTTCCAGCGCCAGCGGAGTTCGTACCTCGTTGTAGAGAACCCAGCCATTCTGCAGTTGCAACCGCCGGATGCGCAGATCGAACAATGTTTCTCGCCCTGGCTTCTTTGCGGACGCGCCCTGTGGCAGCGGAACGTTGCTCGAACCGTTTTTCTCGATGCGTATGTGAACCTGCGGCCTCTGTACTAGCAAATCGTTCAGCGAAACCTTGTGTCCCCAAAAAGAGTCGATGCGCAATCCCGCCTGCACCTCATCGGCGGCAAACAGAGGCTCTGTTCCGGCGGGTTCCCGCCCGTGAATAACCAATCCCTTCAGCGTAATTTCCAGCGAGAGCCAGCGAATCGAAATAGCTCTCAGCGCAACTTGGCCGCCCGTCTTTTTTTCCAGAGTGCGCACAATATATCGGTGAATCAGCGGATTGCCGGCGCCGCTGCCGAAAAAAATCGCCACGCCGCACAGTATCAGGAGAATCAGGAAGGCTTTCGCCGCCAGCACCCACGCGACGTGCCTCAGCCATCTCCATTTTCTCCGCCGCGTCTCCTGCGTCATCTTCCGCTGTCCTTCAGGAACTTCTCCACGTGCAAACGGCTCCGGCTTTCGTTCAACCAGACCTCCGCCTGCTCATTGATCCCCCGCTGCACCAGCGCCTCCTGGATGTATTCGCGAGAGGCATCCAGCGACGGCGGCGTCTGGTTGTGCGCTTTTGCCCGCGGGACTACCGCCTGCTCATAGAAATCCTCCACCTGGTTCGCGTTCACCTGCGCCGATGTGCGAAACCGGGAGTCCAGGTAGTCGCTCAGATACAATTGCGCTGCGAGCATTCTTCGAATCTCTTTATCGCTTAACCCCGTTTGCTTTTTTCGCGCCTGATACTCTTCCGGCGATGCGAACGAAGCTTGCAGATGCTCTAGCCCGCGTGCAATCGCCGCGTCCGTGGGATGCGGGAAGCGCGCCGTCTCCGCTTCGTTCCTCACGATCCACTGGTCGATGAGCCGGTCCAAAATCGCGACGTCGCTTTCCGCTTTTCCATCCACCAGAATCTGGTATCTGCTCAGCGTGCGCACTTCGCTCAGCAGGATGACGTCCCCTTCCACGCGAGCCGCAATTCGATCGAGGAGCTCCTGGCTTCCCGCGCACGCCGGCCCCAGCGCCAGCAGCGCTCCAAGCAACGCGTAGCTCCACAGTCGACTCATCAGAATGACGATCCCAGATTAAAGAAAATCTGGAAGCCCGGCAGTCGCCTTGCCGTGAAACCAAACTGGCCGGTCTGACAGTTCACGAAGGCGACTCCGCTTGGACAGATCGGCTCAACAAATTGCGGCCGATTGATCAGGTAGCCGAGGTCGATGCGGATTGGTCCTATCGGTGTGGCATATCGAAATCCCAGCCCGACCGTGTGCGAAAAATAATTCAGCTCGTTCGTGCAATTGAATTGGCATTGTGTCGGATTGGCGGGATTGAAAATCGGCTTCGGCGAAGACCATCGCAAAGTCACCCGGCTCAGCCGGCTATACACGTTTCCGCCATCGTAAAACAGCGCGCCGCTCAGCGCCGTCCCTATGAAGGGTAACCGCATCGGGAAGCGAAACTCTTGATTCAAGATAAGCAGCGCTTGCCCGCCGACCGGAAATCCCAGCGAATCGCGCGGGCCGGCCTGGTTCAGCGCGAAGCCGCGCAGCGAAGTGCCGCCTCCCGCAAAGAATCTTTCCGGCAGCGGAATCACCGTTGGGAAGGGCGGAGTCGTCGGAATCGGAAAGTTCAGCGAAACCGTGTTGCCATACGGCTCCAAAATCCCAATCCGGATCGAACGTGCGAAACTGAATCTGCCCTTGATCGGGTGGTAAGTCGAATTCTGAAAATGAAATCGCAAGAAACTCGCGCTCGAACCGATCCCAGTGTCCGCGACGCTGAACTCCACGCTGTTGAAGTTTCCTTTCGTGGCATCGGCCGGATTGTCCCGGGCATCCCGCACCCAGCCTGCCCCAAATTGCGAGACCAGCGTCGGCGCGCTGAACAGGGGAACCTCCTCCGGCGAAATAGTTGCATTCAAATTCGACACCAGCACCTTGCGGAACGCATAGCGGTACAACAGCGACGTTCGCGGCGTCAGACGTTCGGTCAACTCCGCCGCGCCCTCGTACCGCGTCGCGGTGAACGTATTGATGTCTTGCGTTTCTTCCGTGTACGCCGTTAATTGCAGGCTTAAGTGCGGGTCGCTCAAAAAGTTTGGGTGCGTGTATCCCAGCAGCGCCCGGTGTTCTATCGTGCTGCCGCGCAGTTTCAGCGAGAGCGCATCCCCCCGCCCGGTCAGGTTCAGCTTGCTGATCTCCAGAATTCCCCGCGGCGCGGCCTGCAGCTCGCTTCCCGCTGGATTGGTCGTGCTCGCCAGCCGCTGTACTTCAAAGCCCCCTCCGTACGCAATGGTGTAGCGCTTCGCCTCTTCCACCAGCACTACAATGTCCTTGTCTGTGTCCGTTCCGTTCGGGTTTTGCGGCTGGATCGTCACTCGGTTGAACACTCCCAGGTTGTACAGCCGCCGCTGCGAATCCACCACCTCCCCTTCCCGCAGCGGCGCGTCTGGCTTCACCCGGATTTCCCGCTGAATCACTCCCGGCCGCGTGTGCTCATAGCCCGTCAGCAAAATCCTCCGCACCCGCGTTTGCGGCCCTTCCTCAATGTGATACACCAGCCGCATCAATTCGCCTTGGTACACTACGCCCGTTCTCTTATTTGTCTTTTCAGATTTCTCCATGCCGTCCGCTGCCGATGCTTGCGTCGTATTCTCGCTCCCCGCGCCGCCTTTGTTTACCTCCGTACTTACCTTCTCCGCTGTCGCCGTGAACCTCGCTTCCGGAAACCCTTCGTTAAAATACAGCGCCAGAATGTTGTCTCGGTCCGTTTCCACGTTGAACTCGGAGTAAGGCTGGCCCGGCGTCGAGGCAACCACGTTCAGCAACTCGTCTTGCTTGAACGCATGGATCCCATCGATATTCAGCGACGCCACGCGCGTCTGCTTGCCTTCCTGAATCACAAAACGAACCACCAAATCGCCTTCTTTTCCCTGGTAGTTGTCCAGCGCCTGCCCGTCCACCGTCGTTTGCAGAAATCCGTTTGCCAGGTACAAATTCCGCATCGAATCGCGGTCGTACTCCAGGAGCCTTCGGCTGAATCTTCCCCGTGTCGCGAATCCCTTCGGGTAAATCGCCAAGCGGCTGCGCAGCAAATCGGTATCGAAGTAATGATTCCCCGTGATCTCGATTCTCAGCAGTCTGTGCCGGTCGCCCCGCTCCACCCGATAGGTGATGACCTCTTCGCTTCCCTTGCGCCCCCCGGTGCGGGGCACCTCATTGGTGCTCGTCGCGTACTCCACTTCCGCGTCGAAATATCCCTCGCGCTCCAGTCGCTCCTGAATATTCCGCTTGCCCTCTTCCAGCAGGTCCGTGTCGACCGCTCCCTCCTGATACACCGGCACCAGCTTCTTCAGCTCACCGGTGGAAATTTTCGCCCCCGTCACCGCAATCCGGACCAGCGGCCCTTCGGTCACCTCCAGCTCCACCGGAATCGTGTTGCTCTTCGCGTCGTAAGTTCCTCGCCGCGCCACCGCTCGCGCATTCAGGTGTCCCCGTTTCACCAGAAAGCTGCGCACACGCGAAGTGCCGCGCTGCACACGCGACGATGTAAGCTGCCCGCCCGCCTTTAACTTCGACCGCGCCACAATCTCCGCGTCTCGGTACTCCGTCTCGTTCTTGAGCTGTATCTCCTTGACGCGCGCCCGTGGTCCCGGCTGGATAGTAATGACCACGTCCATCTGGTGGGTTTCGGGATGCGGCACCGTCTCAGACGACACCTGTGCCGCATACAGTCCTTCTTCCTTCAGCAACTCTCGCAGCCGCTCCAATCCCTCTTTCACCGCGTCCGCCTGGTACGGCTCCCCAAGCGGAAGCTGCACCGCCGCAACCGCCGAAGCCTCCGTAGGCGGCGACACCAGGCCATGCAGGATCACCCGATTGAAAAACAGCTGCTCCCGCACCACGAAGTCCACGCGTATCCCGCCTGCCACTGGCGTGGAAGTCGCGCGCGCGTCCGCATAATCCCCCGTGCGGTATAGCGCCCGGATGCTCTCCGCCACCTGCTCACGGTCCAGTGGCTTTCCGGCCGCAACGCCCAATCCGGCAGGCGCTTCCGAAAGTACCCGCCCGTCTTCCGTCACGATCCGCACGGCAACCACAGTCTCGGCTGCGTCGGCGGCATTTTGCGATGCCGGAGTGCCTGGCTCTTGGGCTGGCGTGCCTTGCTGTGCGTGCGCAGTCCCCAGCGCGACTCCTAGAAGGAGCGCGGCTGCGGCAAAATTGCGCAACCCTTGCCCACAATACGCTTTCATGCTTCCAATGGCTCAGACGAAGCGTAGCATAGCGGCGTTGCCCGCCCTGCGAACTTTGGCGCTATCATAAGTACGGAACGCTGCTCGCTCCTTCAGGCTTGCGTGTTTTTGTCGGTAGGAACGCGATTCCACTCTCGCAAAGGCCAGCGGCTAAGTGAACGATTCTCTGCACGAAAAATACTCCCGCCAGATTCTCTTCGCCGGCATTGGCGACCAGGGACAGGAGCGCCTGCTCGCCTCCAGCGCCGTTATCGTCGGTTGCGGCGCCATCGGTGCCGCCGCCGCGAATCTCCTGGCGCGCGCCGGCGTCGGGAAAATTCGCATCGTCGATCGCGATTTTGTCGAGCCGTCCAACCTTCAGCGCCAGACCCTTTTTGATGAAGCCGACGCCCTCGCCGCTCTTCCCAAGGCCATCGCCGCGGAGCGCAAGCTCCGCTCCATCAATTCCGGCGTCTCCGTGGAAGGCATCGTCGCCGACCTCAGCCCCCGCAACGCCGCCGACCTGCTCGCCGGTTTCGACCTCATTCTTGACGGAACAGACAACTTCGAGACCCGTTTTCTGATCAACGACTTTGCTGTCCAAAATGCTAAGCCCTGGATTTACGCCGCCGCCGTGGCCAGCTACGGCCTGACCATGACCATCCGCCCAGGCGCGACGCCTTGTCTTGCCTGTCTCATGGAAACCCAACAGCAGGGCCTTGAGGAAACCTGCGACACCATCGGTGTTCTCGGCCCCATTGTCAATCTAATCGCTTCTCTCGAAGTCGCCGAAGCCATGAAGCTCTTAGCCGGCCGCCCGGAAGCGCTGCACGGTCGTCTCATCTCTTGCGACATCTGGAGCGGCCACTTCCAATCCGTGCGCATCGCTCGCAACCCAGACTGCCGCGCCTGCGCCCGCCGCGAATTCACCTACCTCCTCGGCGAAGCCCAGCCTCACATCACCATGTGCGGCCGCGATTCTGTCCAGATCCACGAGCGCACTCGTATTCTCGATCTGGCCCTCCTCAGAAATCGCCTCTCCCCCACGGTCTCCGACGTCCGCCACAACGAATTCCTTCTCCGCTTCCGTATCCCACCCTACGAAATGACCGTCTTCTCCGACGGCCGCGCCATCCTCAAAGGCACAAAAGATCCCGCCATCGCGCGCTCCCTCTACGCCCGCTACATCGGCGCCTAATATGGAGTGCGGCGGTCTTGCCGCCGCTTTTACAGTTGACGACACACCAGCCCAGCCAATCCGCAAGACACTCCAGCCGCCACCTACGCACTGTCATCCTGAGGGCCGGCGCCTTCTGCCGGCCCGAAGGACCTCAACGTAATGTCCTTGCAAATTTTGTGCCGCCCATCGCAGACCGCGACGAGC
>Ga0209648_10002019_pt1 | contig 16636 bp, 17 predicted proteins | sample GraSoi2013_115cm_FD_185830 | JGI IMG/M metagenome (GOLD analysis project Ga0209648, IMG submission 185830) | Grasslands soil microbial communities from the Angelo Coastal Reserve, California, USA - Sample 9_17_2013_115cm (SPAdes) (version 2) | ecosystem: Environmental > Terrestrial > Soil >...
ATCCAGAGGACGAAGAGCACGTCTTTGCGCTCCTGGAAAACAAGCTCAACCAGATTGCGCGTGCTCATGGTGAACTGTGTATGACCGTGCCCATGCTCTATCTGGAAGGAGAAAAACCCGATTGACTGGCTTGTACCTATCGCCCTGCTGACCTATTGGGATAGATTCTTATTTAGCTTGCGCCACCCGCCCGCACGGTTATTGGCGATAATGGCTTGAAAGAGGTTCAACAGGGCGCGCTTGTTGATGGGTTCGTCCTGACGGACTTGAATCGCCCGCGCTGTCAGGTTCCCTTGTCCTTGGTTAATAATGCCCTCGGGATCGGGCACGATGGGATCGTAGATGAAAATGTTGAGATGATCCTTAGCTCCGAGCAGCGCGCAGATGTTGCCATTCAGCGTAAAATAGGGCCGCTTTGTGCGCTTGATGGTCTCGGTCACGTCCGGGTCGGCGGCATGCACCAGATCCCGTACCTGGCGGCACATATCCTGCTGCCAGCCAGGGAGCGTATGAATGTATTCGTCGATGCGGGAGTCGGTCTGGTATGCACTCATGGAAGTATGATACCACTCATCAAGGTACTTATCAATCCGCCATACGCTCTGAAAAGCTCAGCGCTTGACCGCGCGTGCCGAGGCCCAGAGCCTGCCCGGATTGATCCGTTCCGGATAGAGCGAGAGCATCTGGTCGTACAGCTCGCGCGCCGTCGTCGTCGTCTGGGCGAGCCGGTCGAAAGCGCGGATGTACTGCCGGGTCTCTTCGATGATCCTGGGGCTGTCGTCGTTCCCCGGTCGCTTATGGCCGGCGATCACCGCGCGTGGGTGGAGCGCCTCGATGGTGTCGAGCGCAGCGATCCACTCGCGGCGGGTGTGCGCGTTTGACTCGCCGAGGTGGAGGTGCACGTCGTTGTAGGCGACATCCCCGGCGACCACCAGGCCGATGGACGGGACGTGCAGACACGTCGTGTGATCGGTGTCTGTATGCCCCACTTCCACCACGACCAGGTCGCGCCCTTCGAGCTCGATCACCTTTCCTTTGAGCTCCTCGGCGATCACGAGCCGGTCCGGGATCTGGCCCGGGAACTGCGCGCGCCAGAAGTTCGCGATGAACGCTGGCGAGGCCTGCTGGCGCATGAATTGCACAACACCCGGTGTTGCTACCGCTCTGGCATTGGGGAAACGATTCTGGAGCACCCCAATACCAAAGAAATGGTCGCCGTGGCCGTGAGTAACATAGATCGTAGTCAGGTTCTTGCCGTGCGCTTCGACCCACTCCACCAGGGCATGTGCCTGCTCGACGGTCATCAGCGCGTCGACGAGGACGGCGTCCCGCTGGCCGGAGATGAGGGTCGCCGAGATCGGCGACCACATCCGCTGTTCTATGCCTGGAGGCAGGTCGCTGGTGACAACGGGTATGCCAGGTGTCACGAACACCTCCCAGCTCAGCGGAATGTCTCGAGTTTCGATGTCAGTCATATGATTGTCTCCTTTGTTGGTAGCTAGGTTGTGAGCCGGAAATTACTCAGATCGAGCGAGATCAGCAGCAGATCGCGAATCGGTTTCAGACCTGGCCCACGCAGGTACGCACGGCGCTTGGTCGGAAAGCGGAACCCATCGGCCTCCACAATGTCGTGGACATACTGCGCCACCGGAACTCTGCCCGCCACATCAAGGTGGTAGTCGTGCCGGCGCAGGAGGAAATCGTCGCCGAAGTAGAAGTCCTGTTCTTGGCTATGGCTGGCGATTGCGTCTGGAAACCGCGCGCGCAACCCGCGCCAGAGCTCCCCACCTTCTTGCCAGGGCGAGATTTCGGCGACCTCGAAGCCGGGCATGGCCATCAAGAATGGTGTCGTGAGGTAGGTCCATATCGTGTAGCCGCTGAAGTACGCACGGTGAAGCGGATCCCACACCGTCTCCAGAACGTGGCCAGCGAAAGAGGCCCTTGGATCGGAGCGCTCGCTGACGATGGCACCCGTGATGGTTTCGATCGCGACCCGGTCGGGCGTGAAAGCCATGCGCCAGTCCGGCTGGCCGAACGAGCTGATAAACGTAGTTTCCTCATGAAGCGTGACCGTCCTCTCCCGGGGATTGTGATCATCTTCGAGGCCTTTCATCGGCTTCAAGCCCCCGCCGGCGACGACCGTAGCGGTCACCTTGTTGAATGTGTTCCAGCGTTCAAGGCCGCCATGTGCGGCAATGGCCCGTGCAAGTAGGTCGTTCATATGGTCCTCCTGCGATTGGGTTGAAGAAATGCGCCATGTTGTTTCTCCAAAATCATTTCGATCACCCGTCTAGAAACGTGCGTGCATGTAATCAGCTCACAGTGAGATCGTCAAACCGCAGACTCGCGTAGAAGGTTCTCGATTTTCGAATCCAGATCCCGAGCGACAGCGAGAGCGTCCGGGTTTCCGTAGGGGGCCAGAAGACTGGCCATCTTGTCATACGTCAAATGCACGCCGTCGGGCCGCTCATCCACCAGAATTGTGACCGGAGCGTAAGATCCAGCGTCGGGAACGTGCTTTGCCATTTCTTTCATGATGAGCGGATTGCCGATCACAAAGCGCATGATTTTCGGCGTGTCGAGCCCGGTCTCCTTACGCAGAATCGCGCCATGATCGAGTTCCATAAACATCATCAGCCCCGTCCTGCCGAGGCCTCTATGGACCACACTTTCCAGTTCAGCAAAGGTCCGTGCGCTCTGAGTTGCCTTCACGAACTCGACCATATCCGGATGCCCAACGGCCGCTTTGAGCGCCGCCACGACCACCTCGAACGGCTTGGAAGATGTCACGCTGAGCCGTTCGATCTCGACCCTTTTGATCATCATTTTTTCCTTCCTCTCCTTGAAGCGAATCACGCGACCACGACATCGGTGATCTGAATCAGTACGGCAGTCGGGCCAGCAACTCCTCGGTAGTCAGAATAGCGTGCGCGAAGCGCGGACCATTGACCTCGTGCGCCGCATGCATACCTTCCGGCTCGAAGGCAGCAGTCGCATCCTTAATCAAGGTGATGTGGTAGCCAAGCTCCATGCCAAAGCGAGCGGTGCCTTCGATACAGGTGTTCGCTACCATGCCGACGAGAATGATTTTCTGGATCCCCCGCTGTTTGAGTTGGACGTCGAGATCGGTATTGGCGAAGCCGCTCTGTGCCCAGTGCTCAAGCACGACGACGTCGCCATCGCGGGGGCCGAATTCGGGATGGAACTCTCCGCCCCAGCTTCCGGCAGCGAAACCCTGGATCTGGTTCCCCCAAACCTGGCTTGGGTTCATATACTTCCACCCTTTATAGTCGCTTTCTCGCCAGCGGTGATGCGGCACGATGATGACCTGGATACGCGCCGCCCGGATCGCAGGAATCAGCTTGCGCATGTTATCGTAGAAGCCGACCGCTTCGGCCGTCTCCTTGGTAGCCTCGTAGAGCTTGCCGCCTTCGCTCATGAAATCGTTGTAGGGGTCGACGATCAGCAGGGCGGTGCGGTCTGCGGCGTAGGTGGTCGTTGTCATGGGTATTCACTCCTTCCTCAGAGTCCTTTACTCACACTCCCATTCTATGCCAGAGTGACAAGCCCAGGAACTCCTTCCTCTCCCACAAGAAGGAGGAGAGCGTAAATTTGTCAGCCGATCAGGTATAATACCCGAAATGGCCTAGTTTGTACCAGCGGTGCTGTACAGTTCGATGCACGGAAGATAGATGGTTCCTGGATTACGTACCCGATTCATGAAGGCGATTGGTTTTTGACGTCGGCAGGAGGAGAACCCTATGCCATCCGTTGGAAAAGCCTGTCCACTGACCCACATAAAACGCTCCATCTCACTTGAGCGCTGACCTGTTCGCTCGAACGGTGCAGCAAGTGGTAGATCGCGATCCTCTGCGTGTGATGGTGCAGGAGCGCACGGGATTTCAAGATCCCCTGCTGGCTCATCTCGCCCTCTCCTCTAGCAAGTTACATCATTATCCTCATGCTCAATGTTTTCTTTCATGGCTGGTCGCTCCTGGTCACGAATGGCATCGTGACGGTGTTCCTTGCCTTCCTGCTTACCTACGTGGGTCTGCCACTTTCGACTCGCCTGTTGCATGCGTGGCTCTACCCACAAGAGCGCTGACAGAGCTTTGGGGATGGGGATCACTCAGGAAACGACCACAACTGGCACAGAATTGAGCGAAGATACGTCGAGCATGCTCTTCCCAATTGACGAGGAGTGACCGACTTTGTATGGGGTCTTGGTGTAAATCATAAGATTCCGCTCATGGAATGGCTGATGGCCACTTTGGGGGCTTACAGGTCGCTTGCAGACAATGGCAAGCAGGAAATTTCTCGGACCTGAGTTCTCCTTCTGCATAGGAAGCAGGCAGTTTGCCCCCAAATTGGACAAGAGGCAGAATCCGCCCATTTAATTCCAAAATTTACGTGCGCCCTCTCACGGGCGGAAGTGTTGTCCACGAGGACTCCATTTAGGTAACGATGGAAGGGTGAAGCGGCATGCGTCGAGGAGCAGCACTCTTCGAGGTGTGAAGCCCGCCGACAATGTACCGATGATCTGGAACCGGCCAGAAAAATCGGGCTAACCCTGCGACCTATGCTGACGCGAGGAACCTCTGTTTGAAGCGTCGTTATGGAAAAGAAGTGCAATCGGTTGAGTCACTTCAGCCAAAAGGCGATGGTGTTGGTCTCATCTGCTGTAAATTCAGATGGGAGAGTATCTCGATGTGGAAACGAACTTGGTGGACAAGGGAGTAGGCCACAGAACACCCGGCGTATAGGAGGCAGCTACGGGTTGCTAGAACACTTCCGAACGGAATTGGGGAACTCTGACGCCGCTTGACCCGAAAGGGGTGCGAGAATGCTAGCACGCGGGACAGAGGGCGGAGGCGGCATAGTAGCCAAATACCAGCCTGTAATGGGTTGGACAAGACGAAGGTCCGCCAGGAAAGCTACCGATCTGAGTAGACCTTCAAATCGGAAAGCGCCTTGAGTAGTGAGTTCTTGTTCTCCAGCAGAGTGGGGGTTCTCATGCAACAGGTTGTGCTGTGCTCATGAGCGAGATCGCTACGGGGTTGAAAAATAGATCAGAGGGGCGAGTACGGAAAGCCGAGTGCCTCGAAAGAGGCATGCTCGGTTTGGAACGGGGGAAAGGCCGCAAGGCCCTACCTATCGTTACAGGACGCACAAAACGATCGGAGGAAGGAGGCAAACTACTCTTGTGGCTATCTTTGGCCTGCTGCCCTTCAAGTACTCTCACGTGCTCTTGCAGACCTTCGATCAGCCCTTCAAGGCTTTTCACCTGCTCTTGCAGAGACCAGAGTGGCCTGAATGGCTTGCTTGAGTTCTTCGCGTAAGTCCTGATTCGCCTGGTGCGACTGTTCCAGTTCTTCGTCTTTCGTCATACGGCTACTTTAGCAGATTGCCCGTCATTCCGCAACTGCATAGCTCTACTGAATAGTTACCATTTTCGTCATGATCTTAGTCCTACCTCATTTACACTTTAACGTGTAATTCTCAGATTTCGATGTGCTGGCCTCAAAGAGAAGGTTTGCAAAAACTGACATTTTTAACGAAAATACTTCTTAACTATTGACAATGACAAAACGAAGGGGTATACTCTTCAGCAATAGGTGGAAGATACTACGGAAACGGAGGAATACGGCATGCCCGACGGGGACATTGTGCATCCTGGGGTGAGTCCCAGGTTTCAGCAGCTTTACGTACAGGTTTGCGAGGGAGAGCTGGCTGAAGACGATCTGGTGAGAAAAGCACTGGCGTGTTTGATAAAAGAGGTGGAGTTCTTCGGCGAAGACCCTCTGCACCTGATTGCGCAGGAAAAGGCGCTTTTTGAGGATATATTCCTCCGACGCCAGCAAGGAGAAGAGATCAACTGGGCGCACGAGCGGAGAAAGCTCAAACAATTTCAACAATCCGCTGGCGGAAACCTACGTGCGCTTGGCCTGGTGGTGAGGGCAGGCGAAGACCAATTGCGTGAGTTAGAACAGCATGGCCACTACTACATCACACCTCCAGACTTCCAGCGAGAAATCACGATGCAATACCTGGTCAACGTCTACGACGCCCAGTTTGCAGGGCCGGCTGCCACTCCATTGCGTCCCCATCCACATCAGGCCGATCCTGACTTTGTGCGCCAGAGACTGATTGCCATACGACCTGATGTGATCAAGGGTTTAGAATCTTGCGTCGAGCAGATTTTGCGGCACGGCACCACCAGGGGCATGCGGCGTCCTCCCAGCAGCCCTATGCGGAAGATCAATCTCGAAGAGGATGCCGAGAAAGATATTTCTGAGCTTTTGAGGTAGGAGCAGAGTATGTCGCAGCTAGATTACACCTACATTTTTGATGATCTCAGTGACGGGTATGCCTCGGTCCAATGGATTCATCATCATGCTCACCAGTCCTCACAGGTGTTTCGTATGCGCGTGGACGATCAACAGTTTCATCGGAAACGACATTGGGAGCGGCGTAATCACCTGTCGGCGCTTCATGCCGATTGTGTTGACCTAGCGAGCGCTATTGCGGTCGCCGACCGACTCTCGAGCCGCACAAGATATCAGCCGTGCTCTATCCAGATCCGCCTGCCCATTCGACATCCCGAACTCTTCGGTTGCTCGCCGACACTGCAACACCTGCAGGATATCCTTTACTGGTACACTCAGGATCAGTGGTTCTTTGATTTCCTCCCCAGAACTGCATACGGGCGCGTGGCCGAGAGGCAACTCTCGTTCCTCAACCCGAGTTCGTGTGATCTCCCTACTGAAGTAGCCTTATGGAGCGGGGGACTGGATTCCTTGGCCGGCCTCTATTCTCAATTAAAGAGCGGAACAGCCTCTTCTCATTATGTCCTATTTGGAACGGGGGCAAATACCTTCATTCACAGCAAACAGCGGGATGCGGCTGAGGCAATTGAAGCCCTGTTTCCCGGTCAGACCACACTGGTACAACTGCCCCTCTGGCTTGGTGAGACAAAAGAGATGCGCAAGCATTCGCTCCAACGTTCTCGCGGCTTTGTCTTTCTGCTCCTGGGAGCTGTTTGTGCAATGCTGGAAGGTCTGCAGGTGCTGTCTGTCTATGAAAATGGGATCGGGGCCATCAACCTCCCTTTCACCCAGGCCGAGGTAGGTCTTGATCATTCACTCTCTGTTTACCCTGTTTCTCTCATTCGCATGGGGGAATTCATCTCCCACCTTTTTGGCTCGCCTTTTACTTTCCAGGATCCTTTTTTGTTCAAAACGAAAGCCCAGATGTGTGCTCCTTTAACCACCTCCGCAGCCTTTGAACGGCTGGTATTGTCCACGTTCACCTGCGATCGCTACCTCCGAGATCGGCCACAACAGTGCGGCCGCTGCTCATCCTGCCTGCTTCGGAGGCAAGCAATCGCTGTGTTGTCCATGGAGGAAGATCCAACGTCGTATAGTATGACAACCCCACCCCGCTATGGGCAAAAGAGGCGCATTTCTGATAGCGACCACCTGCGCGCAATGGAAGCACAAGTTGCTTTCCTGCGCTCCTGTCTTGCCACAAAGGATCCCTGGGAGAGCTTATCTGGATATGCCCTGCAACTGCTAGAGATTGTAGATGAAATGGCTGAGAAAAAGATACTCTCGAGAGACGAGCTGATTGATCGCCTGGTACAGCTGTATGCATGTTACGTGAACGAATGGGATGAGCGCGTGTATCAGGTGCTACATCGCGGTTTTACAGAAAATCCAATCGAAATGCAGAGACTGTGAGAGGAGACAGAAGATGGATCAGAGCGTCCTTGACACCATCGATCCGCGCGTGCTGGGCGATGACCTTCAGAAAGCTCGCAAGAGAAGAGGGCTCACTCAGGAAGACGCAGCCAAAATTATTGAAACAGCGCGTACGACACTTGTCGCTATTGAGAAAGGTGAACGGAGGATCAAACCCGGCGAGTTGATCAAGTTAGCTCATGCGTACGGTCGCCAGGTCAGTGATTTTGTTCGGCCTCATCCCATAATAGATGCGTTTCCGCGGCCTCAGTTTCGCGGCCCTGCTGCGCAGAGCGAGGAAGATGTGGAAAAAATTGCCTCTTATGTGGCCAGCGTAGAGCAATATTGCCAAGATTATCTTGAGCTGGAAGAGTTGCTCAAGACGCCGCTCGTTCGTCGGTATCCGCCAGCGTACTCTGTCACTGGCCTGAGGACAGAGCAGGCTGCTGAAGGGGTTGCCATTGAAGAGCGTCACCGCCTTGGGCTTGGGGACGGGCCACTCCCGATACTACGCGACATTCTTGAGCAAGATGTCGGGCTACGCATTTTCTATCTGCCGCTCCAACCCTCGACTTTCTCTGAGATGTACATGTACACAGACCAGATGGGAGGGTGTATCGTGGTGAATAGCCAGCATCAGGAGGAGCGCAGGCGCTGGTCATTAGCACATGGCTACTGCCACTTCCTCATTCACCGTTTCCAATCAGATGCGTGTTTCGAGGAGAGCTACCGGCGGCGCCCAGAGAGCGAACGGTTTGCTGAGGCCTTTGCCCGCTACTTCTTAATGCCCACCAGTAGTCTGGCAAAACGCTTTGATGACCTGCGGCGCATCAAAGAGAAAAGAACGCTCACTGATCTTGGAACTCTGGCTCATTATTATGGCGTGTCAATGGAAGCCCTCACACTCCGTCTAGAAGACATGAATTTACTTCCGACCGGAACGTGGGAAGGCCTGCAAGCGCGCGGCCTAAAGGTAGGAGAGCTGCGCCAGCGGCTTGGTCTGGGGGATATTCCGGCGCGAGCCCAGCCATTTCCTCTGCGCTACCAATACCTTGCCTTTGAGGCATTGACACGGGGGTTGATCAGCGAGGGGCGCTTCGCTCGCTTGCTCAATGTTGACCGGTTGGAGGCCAGCTGGATCGCCCGGGAATTACAGGATCATCTCGGTGACGGAGCCGAACAAAATCGCATTGGAGATGACCCAAGGAGAGCCATAGAGAGCTAGGAGGGCCACGTGACAAGGAGCATTGTCTTCTCCCGGGATGGAGTGATTCTCAACGCGTGTTGTCTGAGGAACATATGCGCATCAGGATGCATGGTCGCTATTTTGGGAGCACTCCCTATTCCTACCATGATAGCACGCGTTGTTTATAATCAAGAGCAGCCACTTCGGATTCTTCGTGAGATCAAAGAAGGGGAAGGGCTTGTCGTGGAGCTCATTGATCTTCAGCCGATCCTGAATACTGGTTTACTCGCCATGGTATCCCTCACCTCTGAAGCCGAAGAAGCGAAGATGGTTGATCTCGCCGCAGTATTGGAGGAGGACGGAGAGGCAACTACTACCGCTCTGGCGCTGCTGAGGAGGTGGGCTATCGGTATGGATGGCCCGGCCACAACGGGGTTGGTGCGCCAGCATCTTCCAGACGTACAGATTGTCTCGACGCCCATCCTCGTTCAACATTGGGTTGAGCGCAGTCGACCGCCCTCTCGCGCACTGCGAGCCGCACTACAGAATATACACCAAGGCACCGGATATGCCCCTCCTGTTCATCATCCGCTCTACCCTTGGTGGCAGGAGGTTTTAGAGACGACAAAAGACGAACCTATGTAACATCACCAAGAGAGGTTCTGACCTGGGAAAACCTGCTCAGACCTCCACGAAACTATGCTTTTCCAGCTACTGTCTCAAGGCCCAAGAGCGATCTTGCACAACCAACGCTATCGCCCCTCTCCTATCCGAAATGACAGTATGCTCTGAAATGACAGTATGCAAAACCACGGGATGTGTACCTATTACGGCACACAGGAGGAGAATCATTAGAATGCCTGACTACGTTGACTACTATGATCGCACCATTCAAAATCACGGCGTTGGTTTCAAATTGGTCGGTGGGGGGACAGGTCTTGGCAAGACGAGCGCCATCAGAAAACTCATTACCCTGCCGGCGTACCAGGGCCGTAAGTTCATCTACTGCGCAAACCGCAAACAACTGCTCGAAGAGATGGCTCAGGAGCTGAAGTCCGCGCAGCCCTCCGGTAGCCCCGCATGTTACGTGATGCTACGCCGTGATCTAGAGGTGGTGCTCGATACACTCAAGAACCATCAGAACGCTTTCTACGACTTGCTCGGTCAGCGCATCTTTCTGGACAACCTGAGCCGCTGGAACGACAAGTATCGACTCAAGCGGGTTGACTTGCCAGCGGTGAAACGCGCTTGCAAGACACTCGAGGAACTCCTGTCGCTGGAGATCTCGCAACTGCCCCAGTTGCTGCAAGACCAGGTCAATGAGCAAGCCGCCCTCGTACTCGCAGCGTTCAAGGCAGTCTTGCTTGCCGCGAATAACAAGAGCGGGAGCAGCCCGTCCTACCAGCAATTGGCCGATCACCCTGTGGTGCAATCGCTGTTCCCCTATATCGCCTTCCAACGGCGCCCGCACGTTCGGTTACTGCTCGTGACCTTGCAGAAAGCCTTCCACGGCTTCTTCGACGGTCGGCAGACACTCAACCTCACCCGATTGCAGGATGAAGACGGAGGGCACACCATCTTTCTGGATGAGTTTGATTTCCTCGAAAACGACCTGGTCGGTCTGATCTGCCACGCGCCCCAAATCAGCAACCCTTTCCACTTCGTGGAGCTGTTTTACCGCGCCATGATCCGTCACAAACTTCCTCTGGAAACGTATCCCCTTTCGGAGAGCGTTCGCGACCGGATTCAAAGGATCATTGGGATCGTCGATGCGCTCCACGACAAACAAAGAAAAGGGAACACGATCGACTTCCCGAACGTCAACCAGTTCACCAGTTCGCTTCCCCAAAAATTCATGCATGCTCGAAGCGGGCATGAGGGTGTCAAGATGTCGCCCACCATCTTTCGCACCCGGCACACGATCAGCACGGAATCCTTGTACCTGCATCACACGAAGCGCTCCTTCGACCTGACATCGGAGAAGGTCGATCCTTCGGGAAAGAGCCTTCCTTCAGCGCTCCACCTGTTTGACACGGTGAGCCGTGCCAGCACACACATCTTACAGCTCTTCAAGGAACTCGAGCGAGGAAAAGATGAGATCACCTACCGCGAAATGATACGCCATTGCTTTCAAGATACCGTGTTCCCCGAGCAGATGGCCCTCATCTCGCAGTTCTCGCGGTCCGAGCATGAGCAGCGCACCCAGCTGGGCGCATTGCTCGACTCGGGCTACAGTCTTTACGACATTGAAGACCTGCAGCAGCGAACAGACCGCGCAGAAGTCGAGGTCCGCCACTACGGCATGTACCTCACCCCAGAGATGATCCTGCGTGCCCTCTCAGAACACAATCTTGTCTTTGGCCTGTCCGCGACCGCCGATATTGCGCGGCACGTGCATAACTTTAATCTCGACTGGTTGGCCCAGCAAGTGAAGGTCATTCCCCAGGATGAGACCGACAAAGACATTATTCGCGAGCGCAACCGACTGAAAGCGGCTGCGCGGAAGAACAGGATCAACATGGTGATTCTGGACGACCTGGACGCCAGCGATGAGTATCAGCGCGACCTCGATGCATTCCTCACAGCGGTAGCGACCGACGAAGACTTCGGCGAGGACACCCGATCGGGCCATCTCAAGCGACGCGTGCAGCGGTTTTTCGCCGCTCTCCTCTGGATGTGTCACCACGCCGACGAGAGCAGCACACCCAAGATGAGGGCCTGTTCGAGGTGGCAAAACGCGCGAGCAACCGGTGGTTTGACGCCTACGAGATCGCCCTGCGGGGGAGGGCATTCATCGTCGTCTTCTATAACGCGCAAGTGGCGACGATGGTTCGCCAAAACCCGGAAGCGCAACAAACCTTCGACCACCTCTTCTGGCAAGGCAAGCCCGTCGTGGTCGTCACCCAGTATCTCTCCGCTGGCAACGGCGTCAACCTGCAATACAAGCCATATGAGGGAAGTAAGGAAGAAAAGGACTTTACACACATCAGCCTGTTGGAGACACCCTACTTCTACTTCAGCAAGCCAGACCCGGAACTCCCCTGGGATGAACGCATCGCAGCGCTCAAGGAAAACATCTGGTATCAAGCCAAGCTCTTCGCCGGAAAGGCCATCAACGAACGTCGCTTCCGCCAGGCGCTCAGTACGCTCAACGCATCAAGTGAATGGAATGTTCGCTACCAGACTGACCTGAGCACAGCGACAGATGCCCTGTTTAACCACATGGCGACCTTCATGCAGGCCCTCGGTCGTATGGAACGCATCTGGACGGAGATGCCGGACCAGACCGTCCTGCTCAGTCAGGATGTGTATGAGCGCTTCCAGGCGTTCTGCTCCCCGAAGTACGCGCAACTGCGGGCCGAACGCGAACCCCTGATCTCCAATAATCTGCGACAGCTCCTCGAGATGGTCTCCGAGAGTTTTTCCCAGCGGGAGGACGCTGTGCAGCGCAGCAAGGACGCCAGGCTCGCGGGGCGAAACGAACAGTGCGAGGCCGCCGTTCGACGGTTGCTCACTCGTTTGGAAGGGCTGCGCAATGGCAGCGGTGATCGCGACGCGCGAGACCAGTGGCAGCAACTGCGGCAGGCAGCGCTCAAACATGATTTTGGCAGCGAGATACTCAGAGAATATAAGTGCGTCGTGGAGTCCCCGTACGCTGTCAATGGGGTACTCCACCTCACGCCGCAGAACGAGATCATTCCCGCGCACCTGGCTCAGCCCGACTCCCGACGCTGGCGCATGGACGCCATCTATGATGTCCTCGTCGAGAACCGCGTCATCTGCGACTACTTCCTGGGACATGGGTATGAACTGGCCTTCAACCGTCTCAGCCGACAGTTCTTCACGCCCTACTGCTACCAGGCCATACTGGCCGGCGCTGTCGGTGAAGAGGCGATCTCGGCCTTGCTCCACGATGAGGAGATCAAGCTGGAAGAAACGCCGGATGCGCTCTTTGAGGTAGCCGATACAAAAATTTTCGGTCGCCCCTACTATATTGACTGCAAGTACTACAGCGAGCTAACGCTGGAACAGCTTTCCGCCGATGCTGGCGATGATCTCTGGCACCCCAAGCTGAATGAGGAATACTTCAGGCAGAATGCGCGAGCCAAACTTGAGAAGATCGCTGCCTATCACGGCGAGCCGGGAAAACTCATCTATCTCAATCTGGCGAGCAGCCAGGAACGTCCCCTGAGCTATTATGACGCCGATTTTGGCCCGGTCAGCCACTTCGCCGACGCCGCCATCGTCATCATCCAGGGAGTTTTGCAACGCTATGCTCCCAATGCCTACCACCAGGCATTCGAGTACTTCCTCCAAGACCTTACTACCGATCTCGAAGAAGGAGAACGCTGATGCAACGAACCGTCAAAACCACCACACTGATTGTCGAGAAGCCGACAGGCTTCGAGGGCCTGAAAGCCAAATTCAAACTGATCCGATACGAGTTACCAGCAGGGTTGCGCTGGCGCCAGAACAGGAACGACTACGGACAGATGCATAACAGCTTGCGGGACCAACTCGACTACCCCTACAAGGCCTTCAAGTACGACCGATTAGATGGCGGCATACCCAAATGGGTCGTCTATGTGCTCTACCCACGCGATGCTGATGTTCAGGAGATCGCCATCCCATTTCTCAAGCCCGGATACCTCCCCTGGCGGGCGATAGCGTTCAGCGAACTCGGCCTGCACCTCCTGCTCAAACTGCTGCACATCGCCTACTTCCGCGGGGTGAACAGCCAGCGGGTCGGGCGTTTCATTGGCCAGGACCTCTGTTATGTGTACGCCCGGTACGACCGCGTCAAGAAAATCCACGTCTGCCTGCAGATCGAACTCAAAGGAGATATCCGAAACGAGCCAGAAGATGCCAGGCAGGAGTTCAAAGTACTCGGTCACGCTCGTCCGTTCCGGCGGGTTGACAACGCCGACCGGCCGTCCTATGCCTACTTTGGATCAAACATCAAAGCGAACAGAAAAGACGGAAGGAGATATTTTCTCCATCTGAAACGGGCAGAGGTGACGAAGGCCCTCCAATCCAAAGAACCCGTCTACGCCATCTTCACGCAAAAGGGGCAACGCACCACCCTCGCGTACCACGACCTCCTCCGAATCGAGGCGAGTGTCGGAAAAATCCTGTACGACTTCGTCCGCGGCTTCAGTGCGTATCTTGATCAGTATGGCATCTCTTGTGCTTCGAAGGAGCGAACGTTCACAGAGTTTTTGCCGCCCGATCGGGAGGTGCAGCTTCCATTGGCGAAACTCAATGCTATCCGTGTGTATGACAACCGCCTGGCGCGGAATCATCCCCTGCCGGGCTACCTGGACCTCTTCGCGCGTCTGTGGCCGGACCTCACCTTCACCACGATCACAGACCTTTCAGCGGCGCAGGACGGAGCCGTGCTCGTCGTCCAGGATCACAACAAAGAGGATTTTCTCGAGGGGGGTGTGCTCGCGGGCCAGGTTGATCCCTACACCGATCTGTATACCCGCTTCCCGCACCTGCCCAAACAATCTATCGATGTCAATTCCAATGAGGACGAGGGGATGACGGTACAGGAATACCTTGATTATCCCCTTCCCAAGACGGACGATGAGGATTTCCAACAAAAGGTCGAGATGGCGCTCTCGCAATTATACCTGAAGAGCGTCATCCTCTACGAAAAAAGCGTCCGCCACTCCCTCCCGCTTGCGCCCGTAGAACATGTCTTCATCCGGAGAGGTCGTTCAAACGCAGAAACCTATGAGACGCTCCTGTGGTTCGATGGAGATCGGCTCCGCTTTCTCGACCTGCGTGATCCGGCTGCTCGAGAGCAACGTGACCAGCTCCTGAGGCAACTGGGAGTAGACTGGCATGAAATGCACGGCAAAATGCTGCGCAAGTACCGAAAAACTGGGGAAGAGGAAGAGGCAAAAGAGTTGCCCAGCTACAATGTCATTGTGGGTCAGGGGCTCTTCATAGAGCTAGAGGGCATGGATGAGCGCGTCCTGTACGACTATGATGAGATCATCCAGCGCCAGGCTGCGGTAGAGACAGCACTCCCCATCGAGGTACTCAAGCTCCTTCCCCACTATGATGCGGTTCGTTCGACATCCAGCCTCTCCTCCGAAGAGCTGCTGGCCCGCGGGCTACTCGACTCGCAGGCCCAACCGCAGAATAACCGCGAAAGAGAATCCATGGCCTTCTACCGACAACTGGAGCAGTACGATGCCTTTCTGGACGAGGTAGGGCAAACGCATCCCGCGATCTCGTTTCATGACCTCACTCAGGGCGAACTCTGGGAAGAGATCATCCGCACCCTCGATATCCAGCCCGACAAGCATGGGCATTATACGCGTGGGAAGATCAAGGGCCTCTACCAAAAGATGGGATGGTTTTCCAGCGACAAGGCAAAAGAATTGCATCTCTATGAAGGTATCTGGTACGACGAGGGCGACTACAGTTACCTGGTTGGCTCAGCCCAGCCGATGAAACCGAAACAGCCGAGGGCACATCTTATCCGACGCTTCGATGTGTACATGGGAGCCGACCATTTCGACATAGGACCGCTCTTGCTGGCAACGAGCGTGCAATTTGTGCGCCTGAACCAGTACACGGTCTATCCCTACGCCTTCCATCTCATCGATCTCTATGTCGAGAACGTCCTTCGCCTCTTGTAAGAGACTCACTCGGAAAATCCATTCCTGTCACCAATTGGTAAATGGGCTGAAGGTTCGAACAAAAGTGAGTGTGAACAGCCTGTCTTTCGAACCTTCGCCCAAAATCTTTCGCGGTGAAGGTTCGAAACGACTTCCATTTTTGTCAGCCAATCAGCGTTTGAACAGTCACCCCATGTCACTCTGAGCGCAGCGAAGGGTCTGTCTCGAGAGACAGCCAGATGCTTCGCTGCGCTCAGCATGACAGGGCTGGACCTTGCTGGTGGTGAGGAACTGTCAAGTTCCTTTGAACCTTGCCTAACCAAAACAACATATTGCTGGATAAAGCAGGCCCAAATAGAATAGCAATGTTAGCAGGCATGAGAGGAAACCTGTTGCCACATTTTGGTATTACTACTCATAAGTAAATTGAGGTATATCGATCATGAGCAAACCATCGTTGGCCGGTAGAGAGCAACAGCAAAGCTCCCCGTTTGGTTTAGGGCATAAGCAAGCCAAAAAAGCCAAAAAAATACGGAGCAAATGCGCCGTATCTGCACCATATCCAAAAAAATACGGAGCAAATGCGCCACAGTTGCGCCATATTTTTCCTGCGTGACGAAAGCTACTCGTCCTCTTGCTCATGCCGCCATTCCTGGTGTAGAATTAACACTACCGAAGCCTTTGGCCTTCGCAAAAGGTCAAAAACAGCCTCAGGTTCTCTAGCGCTACTAAATCCAACGTCGATTACTAACCTGTCAATTCAACGAATGCCCCCAATGGCTTCTAAAAAGGAGAACATATGTCATCCCAGGGTTATATACGCTACCCAACGATCCACCAGGACACTATCGTATTCGTCTCTGAAGATGACCTCTGGCTCGTGTCGAGCGAGGGCGGACGAGCCGAGCGCCTGACAGCGGGTGTGGCTGAAGTGAGCTACCCCCGTTTCTCACCCGATGGGACACAACTCGCCTTTGTAGGTGAGGAAGAAGGCCCCAGCGAAATCTACGCCATGCCTGCGCTAGGCGGGCTTGCCAAACGTCTTACCTTTCAAGCCGCCTCTTCTTGCAAGGCAG
>Ga0209648_10002020_pt1 | contig 16630 bp, 10 predicted proteins | sample GraSoi2013_115cm_FD_185830 | JGI IMG/M metagenome (GOLD analysis project Ga0209648, IMG submission 185830) | Grasslands soil microbial communities from the Angelo Coastal Reserve, California, USA - Sample 9_17_2013_115cm (SPAdes) (version 2) | ecosystem: Environmental > Terrestrial > Soil >...
GGGAGACAACGTTTCGGCGGAGATATCGCTGATCCAGCCGGTGGCGCTCGAGCGCGGTTTGCGCTTCGCCATCCGCGAAGGCGGCCACACCGTGGGCGCCGGCGCCGTCACCGAGATCGTCGAGTAATTTCAAGGGGCCGGACTGATGCGCGAAATTATCACGTTGCAGTGCAATGATTGCAAGAACCGGAACTACACGACGACCAAGAACAAAAAAAAGCATACCGACCGGATGGAAACGAAGAAATTCTGTAATTCGTGCAGAAAACATACCGTCCACCGCGAAGTGAAGTGACGCAATCGAATCAACCCTTCACAGTCGCTAACGCGGCTGTCCAGGGTAAAGGGGAGTAGGTTCAACGGTAGACCGCCGGTCTCCAAAACCGGATGTGGGGGTTCGAATCCCTCCTCCCCTGCCAGACCGACTGGGAAGTGGGACACTGAGAAGATGGCATTACATGCAGAACGATTGAAGGCAATGTCAGGCGAAGCTCCCGAGTCGCGCGCTGGCGCGCTCTGGGAGCGGATCAAGCAGCACCCAAAGCGCTGGGGCGAGTTCCTGCACGAAGTGCGCGTGGAGCTTCGCCAGGTCACTTGGCCCACGCGCCACGAAGTGGTCGTAACGACGTTCGTGGTGATCGTGGCTGTGGCTTTTTTTGGAGTTTTCTTTTTCGGCGTGGATAGCACCGTAGGATGGGTGCTCAATCGCCTGTTCAATCTTTTCAAGCACTGAGGCTTAGCGTGTCGATGGCCAAGCAGTGGTACATCATTCATACCTATTCAGGCTTCGAGAAAAAGGTCAAAGAGAGCCTGGAAGGGCGCGTTGCCGCATTCGGTCTGGGTGACCGCATCGGGCGCGTGATGATTCCCACTGAAGATGTCATGGAAGTCCGCGGCGGCAAGAAGATCGTTTCGCCGCGGATGTTCTATCCCGGTTACGTCCTGGTGGAAATGGAAATGGACGACGACACCTGGCATGTGGTGCGCTCGACGCCGCGGGTCACCGGCTTTGTTGGTTCGGGGCAGACGCCCTCGCCGCTTAGTGAGCAGGAGGTGGAGGGCATTCTCCACCGCGTGACCACTTCGGCGGAGAAGCCCAAGCCCAAGCTGGTGTTCGAACGTAACGAACAGGTGCGCATCGTGGATGGCCCATTCGCCAATTTCACCGGTGAGGTGGAAGAGATCAACACCGATCGCAGCACGCTGAAGATTTCTGTGACGATTTTTGGGCGTTCGACTCCGGTCGAACTGGATTTCGCTCAAGTGGAAAAAATCACTTAGAGAAGATCCGCTGGATCGCACGTAAGGACGAGAAATGGCCAAGAAAGTTCAAGCCGTGGTCAAGTTACAGTTGCCCGCAGCCAAGGCTACGCCCGCGCCGCCCGTCGGCACGGCGCTTGGTCCGCAGGGCGTCAACATCATGGATTTTTGCAAGCAGTTTAATGCCAAGACCGGCAAAGAACCCGAGGGAATGATCATCCCCGTGCTGGTCACGATTTTCAGCGATCGCAGCTTCACCTTCATCACCAAGACGCCGCCCGCATCGGAATTGCTCAAGCGCGCCGCGGGTATTGTCAAAGGCTCGGCCGAACCAAACCGCACGAAAGTCGGCAAGGTAACGCGCAAGCAAGTGGAAGACATTGCGCGCACCAAGCTTGTGGATCTGAACACCTCGAACCTCGAATCCGCCGTTCGCACGGTAATGGGTACGGCGCGCAATATGGGACTCGAAGTCGAAGGCTGAAGGAGAAATTCATGCCGCGAAGAGCCGGAAAGAATATCGTCAATGCACGAAAGAAGGTCGAGGCCCGGCCCTATAAAATGGGCGAAGCTGCCGAAGCCCTGAAGCAGGCTCATTTCGCAAAATTCGACGAAACCGTGGAGCTGGTGATCAATCTCGGGGTCGACCCGAAGCACTCCGATCAGATGGTGCGCGGCACGGTCGTACTGCCCCATGGCCTGGGCAAATCCAAACGCGTGCTGGTGCTTGCCAGCGGTGAAAAGATTCGCGAAGCGCAGGAAGCCGGGGCGGATTTCATCGGCGGCGATGACATGGTGCAAAAAATTCAGGAGGGCTGGACCGATTTCGAAGCTGTCATCGCCACTCCCGATATGATGAGGTCCGCTGGGCGGCTCGGCAAAGTTCTCGGTCCGCGTGGCTTGATGCCTAATCCGAAGACCGGCACGGTCACTTTCGAAGTCGCCAATGCGGTGAAGGAGATCAAGGCGGGCAAGGTGGAATTTCGGGTGGATAAGACCGGCATCATTCACTCGCCGATCGGTAAAGTCAGTTTTGACGGCCCGAAGCTTGCGGAAAATGCGCAAGCTTTGCTGGGCGCTGTGGTCAAGGCCAAGCCCGCTGCCGCCAAGGGACGTTACGTCAAAAAAATTACGCTGACCTCCACCATGGGCCCGGGAATCGCCATTGATTTGGCCGAGGCGGAGACGGCCATGGCTACCGCCGCCTAACGGAGATATTGGAATGAAAAAGCGCAACGAGAAAAAGGAAGAAGTCGAGAAACTGAACGGCGACCTGACCAAGGTCTCCACGGTGATTCTCACAACGTTTCAGGGCATCACGGTGGCGCAGGATACGCAGCTCCGCCGGGCCGTGCAAGGCGCTGGCGGGAAGTACAAGGTCGTGAAGAACACGCTCGCTGAGCAAGCGGGAGCGGGAACATCAGCCGAGAGCCTGCTCAAGGGCCTCACCGGAACCAACTCTATTTCTTACAGCACGGATCCGGTGTCGTTGGCCAAGGTTCTAACAAAAGTTGCCAAGGACGTACCGGCATTCCGCTTCAAGGCAGGCGTTGTTGAAGGACGAGTCTTATCGATTGCCGAAATTCAGCAATTGGCTCTTCTGCCATCGAAAGAGGAGTTAATTGGTAAGATCATGTTCCTGCTGCAGGCGCCTGCGCGTCGCAGCGCGACTGCTGTCGCGGGTATAAATCGGAATCTGGCCGTGGTTGTGCAAGAAGCGGTCAAAGCAGAAAAGTTCGCACACTAGCGAGGAGGAAACGAGGCAATGGCTAGCAAAGTGGAGTCGATCCTGGAAGAGATCAAGGGGCTTACGCTTCTCGAGGCCGCCGACTTGGTCAAAAAAATGGAAGAGGCGTTTGGTGTCTCTGCCGCCGCAGCCGCACCCGTAGTTGTAGCCGGTGGTGCCGCGCCGGGAGCCGCGCCAGCCGAGGAGAAAACCGAGTTCTCCGTCGTGCTCACCGATGTGGGCGCCAACAAAATTAACGTCATTAAGGCCGTCCGCGAAGTGACTAGCCTCGGCTTGAAGGAAGCCAAGGACCTCGTCGATGGCGCGCCTAAGCCGATCAAGGAAGGCGTAAACAAGGACGAAGCCGCCGCGATTAAGAAGAAGTTTGAGGATGCAGGCGCCAAAGTAGAAGTCAAGTAAGTCGCGAGCGTCCGGCCCGCGCGCCAATTTGCGCGCAAAGGAATTCGTACGAAGCAGAACTGTCGGGAATTTGAACTTCAACCGTGTCCAATCCGGACCGCAGGCGGAAGTGTAGGCGCTGCCGCGCGTCCCGGCCTCACCCTTTTGGGTACCGCGAGGTAATAGAATGGAAAATGGAAATCATCTCAACGGAAATCATGCTGTTCGGGAGCGCGAGCGGCTGGACTTTTCCAAGATCAAGAGCTCGATCCAGATTCCCAATCTGATCGAAGTCCAGCGGCTCTCTTATCAGCGCTTCCTGCAGATGGATCTGCTGCCTTCCGAGCGCGAAGATACCGGTTTGCAATCGGTCTTCACGTCGGTATTCCCGATCCAGGATTTTCGCGGGCTCTCGCAGCTGGATTTTGTCGATTACTCCATCGGAAATTGGGAATGCAAGTGCGGCAACCTCAAAGGGCTGCACCATCTGCGCGCCACGTGCCGCAATTGCGGCGCCTCTGTGGTCACCAATCCTTATCAGACTGGCGACGTGATCTGCTCGAAGTGCGGCACCTTCAATAAGAACACGCCGACCTTCTGCAATAAGTGCGGCGACCCTGTGGCCATGCAGTTGAAGTACGACGTGAATGAATGCCAGGAACGCGGCATGACTTATTCCGCCCCACTCAAGGTCACCATCCGCTTGACTATCTACGACAAGGATCCGGATACGGGCGCGAAAAACGTTCGCGATATCAAGGAACAGGAAGTTTTCTTCGGCGATATTCCCCTGATGACCGACAACGGCACGTTCATCATCAACGGCACCGAGCGCGTCATTGTCAGCCAGTTACATCGCTCGCCGGGCGTCTTCTATGAAACCGCCAACAATCGCAGTTATTTCCTTGGAAAGATCATCCCCTATCGGGGCTCGTGGGTAGAGTTCGAATACGATACCAAGAACGTTCTCTACGTGCGCATCGACCGTAAACGCAAGTTTCTCGGTTCCATCTTCCTGCGCGCGCTGGGCATGAAGTCCAATGAAGAAATACTGCGCACCTTTTACCAGGTCGAACGTATTACTTTGCGCGACAACGAATATTATTGGAACCTCTCGGAAGGCTTGATCGATCGCAAGCTTTCGCATGAGATCAAAGCTCCCCGTTCCGAAGATGTATTGATCGCGGCGCATCGCAGAATTACCGAGCCGCTGTACAAGGAGTTGGTAAAGGCCAAGATCGCTCAAGCGCGTGTTTCGCTCGCTGACCTCGAGGGCGCCTTTACGGTCGCTGATCTCGTCAATCGTCAGACCGGCGAAGTGCTGCTCGAAGCGAATAAGCCTCTCACGCCGGAGGTCTGGGCTGCTTTGCCGGAAGCCGGCATCACCGGGGTGGACATCTTTTTCCCTGATCGCGATGACACCGGCGTGGTCATCTCGCGGACGCTCGACAAAGATGCCATCCGCTCTTCGCGCGAGGCGCTGATCGAGATCTATCGCAAGCTGCGTCCTGGCGATCCGCCAACGCTCGAGACCGCTACCGCGCTTTTCAACGGGATGTTCTTTGACCCGCGCAAATACGACTTCAGCAAGGTCGGCCGCCTCAAGTTCAATATCAAACTTGGTTTGGAAACCCCGCTCGAGACGCGCACGCTGGATTCTAGCGACTTTGTCGCTGCGATCCGTTACCTCCTCAAGCTCCGCAAGAATATCGGCAGCGTCGACGATATCGATCACCTGGGCAATCGCCGGGTGCGTGCCGTCGGCGAGCTCCTGGAAAACCAGTTCCGCATCGGGCTCGTTCGCATGGAACGCGCCATCAAAGAAAAGATGTCTGTTTACCAGGAAATGTCCACGGCCATGCCTCATGACCTGGTGAACGCCAAGCCGGTGATGGCCGCGATTCGCGAGTTCTTCGGCAGTTCGCAACTCTCGCAGTTTATGGACCAGACCAATCCGCTGAGCGAAATCACTCACAAGCGCCGCTTGTCCGCGCTAGGTCCCGGCGGGCTCTCGCGCGAACGCGCTGGGTTTGAGGTCCGCGACGTCCACCCCACTCACTACGGGCGTATCTGCCCCATCGAGACACCGGAAGGTCCGAATATCGGATTGATCAGCTCGCTTTCGTGCTACGCGCGGATCAACGAATTCGGATTCATCGAATCGCCTTACCGCAAAGTACGAGCCGGCCGCGTCATCGATTACGTGCAGGTCGTCAACTCCGGAGACAGCGAGTTCAAAGCAGGTGAAATCGCCGAACGTGACAAAGTCGACGCCGTAAACGAAGAACTCAAGCGGCGCCGCGTCACCGCCGAACCCTATTGCTTCTATCTCTCGGCTTGGGAAGAAGACCGTTACGTCGTAGCCCAAGCCAACGTGCCACTCGATGAACGCGGCCGCATCACCACCGAACTGGTCAACTGCCGCCAAGCCGGAAACTTCGTCCTCAAGCAGCGCGAAGAGGTCGATTACATCGACGTGTCGCCTAAGCAACTCGTCTCTGTGGCTGCCAGTCTGATTCCATTCCTCGAAAACGACGACGCCAACCGCGCCTTGATGGGCTCCAACATGCAGCGCCAGGCCGTGCCGCTGATTCGCGGCGAAGCGCCGCTCGTCGGTACCGGTATGGAACGCGTTACCGCTCGCGATTCCGGCGCCGTGGTGATCTGCCGCCGCGAAGGCATTGTCGATCAGGTGGATTCTGAACGCATTATCGTCCGCGTCGAGTCCGACCACTCCGGCGTTCTTAGCCGCGAGGTCGGAGCAGACATCTACTCCCTGATTAAGTTTAAGCGTTCGAACCAGAACACCTGTATTAACCAGAAGCCGTTGGTGCGTGTCGGTGATCGCGTCGGCCAGGGTCAAGTGCTCGCAGACGGCCCCTGCACCGATCGCGGCGAGCTCGCGCTCGGCCGTAACGTGCTGGTCGCCTTCCTGCCGTGGCGCGGTTACAACTTTGAAGACGCCATCCTGGTCAGCGAAAAGCTGGTCAAAGAGGACTACTACACTTCCATTCACATTGAGGAATTCGAAATCGAGGCCCGTGACACCAAGCTCGGTCCCGAGGAAATCACGCGCGACATTCCCAATATCAGCGAAACGTTCCTTCGCAATCTCGACGAAAGCGGCGTCATTCGCATTGGCGCCACGGTTCGTCCCGGCGACATTCTGGTTGGCAAAGTCACGCCTAAGGGCGAAACGACGCTAACTCCGGAGGAAAAGCTGCTCCGCGCCATCTTCGGAGAAAAGGCCGGCGATGTTCGCGACGCGTCCCTTTACTGCCCGCCCGGCATCGAAGGCACCGTCGTGGACGTCAAGATCTTCTGCCGCAAAGGTGCCGAAAAGGACGAACGCCACAAAGCCATTGAGGCCTTGCAGGTCTTCCGCCTGGAGCGAAACCTGGCGGATGAGATCCGCATCCTCACCGACGAGCGGCTCAAGCGCCTGACGAGTTTGCTGAACGATCAGAAGCTCGTCGCCGACTTACACGACGAAAAAACGAACAAGCGCCTGCTCACCAAGGGCACCGCGCTCACGCGGGAGATTATTGAAAAAATTTCCACGCGCAACTTGAAACGGCTCCGCCTTGCCGATAAAGACCCGCTACTCATCGAGAAGATCGACGAGATCGAAGAGATGACCTCGCGGCAGATCGATGTGCTGCGCAAAATTACCGACGAGCGCAAGGAAAAGCTCAAGAAGGGCGATGAACTGCCCCCCGGCGTGATCAAGCTGGTCAAAGTCTACATCGCCATGAAGCGCAAGCTCTCCGTCGGCGACAAAATGGCCGGCCGTCACGGCAATAAAGGCGTGATCGCCCGCATCGTGCCCGAGGAAGATATGCCCTATCTGCCCGACGGCACACCGGTCGAGATCGTGCTCAATCCGCTCGGCGTTCCTTCTCGTATGAACGTCGGGCAGATTCTCGAGACGCATCTTGGCTGGGCCGCCAAAGAACTTGGCCGCAGCATCGGCCGCATCTTCAATCAAGCCACAAAGGCTGAGGCCGCCCGCCGCTGGTTCCGCGAAGTCTTTGGCGATACCGCCATCTGGCGTTCTGTCTCGGCGATGGAAGACGAACATTTGCTCGAACTCGCCGACACTTTCCGCGATGGCATCTCCATGGCCACGCCCGTCTTTGACGGCGCGCGCGAATCCGAGATTCGCCACTTGTTGGAGGTCGCGGGGCTGCCCGAATCCGGAAAGCTTCCGCTCTTCGACGGTATGACCGGCGAATCTTTTGCCCAGGAGATCACCGTCGGTTACATCTACATGCTGAAGCTCTCGCACCTGGTCGACGACAAGATCCACGCTCGCTCCATCGGGCCTTACTCGTTGATTACTCAGCAACCGCTCGGCGGAAAGGCACAGTTCGGAGGCCAGCGCTTCGGTGAAATGGAAGTGTGGGCGCTCGAAGCTTACGGCGCCGCGCACATCCTCCAGGAGTTGCTCACGGCCAAATCCGACGATGTTTACGGCCGCGCCAAAATTTACGAAGCCATCGTCAAAGGCGAGCCGGGTATCGAGCCGGGGGTGCCCGAATCGTTCAACGTGCTCGTGCGCGAATTGCAATCGCTATGCCTGGACGTCGAGTTGATGAAGAGGCAAAAGCCGCAAGCGGAAGCAGCGGCCGATTAACCTTGGTTTTAGACAACAAGTTCCACTTCCCGGGTAACCGGGAGCGCCGCGGCGTGAGCCTCGGCAGGGGAGGAAACCTTGTATCGTAGCAGCCCTTATGATCGTGCCAGCCTGATTGCTGATTTCGATTCCATTCGCATCAGCTTGGCGAGTCCTGAAAAAATCCGTTCCTGGTCTCATGGCGAAGTGACCAAGCCGGAGACCATCAACTACCGCACCTTCAAACCGGAGCGCGACGGCCTGTTTTGCGCCAAAATTTTCGGCCCGGTTACCGATTGGGAGTGCTTGTGCGGCAAATACAAGCGCATGAAGCACCGCGGCGTGATCTGCGATAAGTGCGGCGTCGAAGTCACCTTGAGCAAAGTGCGTCGCGAGCGGCTGGGCCATATCGAACTCGCGTCGCCCTGCTCTCACGTATGGTTTTTCAAAGGCCTGCCGTCGCGAATTGGCTACTTGCTGGATATCTCCATGCGCGATCTCGAGCGCATTCTCTATTTCGAGGCTTTCGTCGCTGTGGATCCTGGCGAAGTGCCCGGAATCAAGGAACGCGAGCTCCTGCCGGAAGAAAAATACCGCGAGCTGCAAACCGAATACGCGGGCCAGTTCCGCGCCGCCATGGGCGCAGAAGCCATTAAAGAGCTCCTGCGTCAGGTGGATGTCGAAAAGCTCAGCGAAGAATTGCGCGAAAAGATGAAGAGCGATCCCAGCCTGCAGAAGCGCATCAAGTACGCCAAGCGGCTGCGTGTTGTGGACTCCTTCCGCAAGAGCGGCAATAAGCCCGAGTGGATGATCCTGGACGTGATTCCCGTTCTTCCTCCCGAGCTGCGGCCGTTGGTGCCTCTCGATGGCGGCCGGTTCGCCACCTCCGATCTCAACGACCTCTACCGGCGCGTCATCAATCGCAATAACCGCCTGAAGAAGCTCATGGAACTGCATGCTCCCGATGTCATCGTGCGCAACGAAAAGCGCATGCTTCAGGAAGCCGTCGACGCGCTCTTTGACAATGGCCGCCGCGGCCGTGTGCTGCGAGGCACGAATAACCGGCCGCTCAAGTCGCTTTCCGATACGCTGAAGGGCAAGCAGGGACGTTTCCGCCAGAACTTGCTCGGTAAACGCGTGGACTATTCCGGCCGCTCGGTAATCGTCGTTGGTCCGGAACTGCGGCTCAACCAGTGCGGTCTGCCGAAGAAGATGGCTCTCGAGCTTTTCAAGCCCTTCATCTACCACAAGCTCGAAGCTGCGGGCCATTGCACCACCATCAAGCAGGCCAAGGAGATGGTGGAGCAGCAGGAGTCCATTGTCTGGGACATTCTGGAAGAAGTTATCCGCGAGCATCCGGTCCTTCTCAACCGTGCGCCTACGCTCCATCGGCTGGGCATTCAGGCCTTCGAGCCCACCCTGGTCGAAGGCAAAGCGATCCGCATCCATCCGCTGGTTTGCACGGCCTTCAACGCCGATTTTGACGGCGACCAGATGGCCGTGCACATTCCGCTCTCTCCCGAGGCGCAGATCGAGGCCGCGGTTTTGATGCTTTCTTCGAGGAACATTCTTTCTCCGGCCAATGGCTTGCCCTTGGCTGTGCCCACGCAGGACATGGTGTTGGGCATTTACTACCTGACCAAGGCCAAGCCCGGCGCCAAAGGCGAAGGCCGCGCCTTCGGTTCGGTGGAAGAAGTGATACTCGCGCTGGAAGCAGGCGAAGTCGAACTGCTGACGCCCATCCGTCTGCGTTATACCGGCGAGCTGATCGATCTCACCACCGCCTACGACGATCAGGACGTTCCGCACACGGCAACCGTAAACCTCAGCCGCCAGTTCATCTCCACGACTGTGGGGCGCGTGATCTTCAACGATAGCCTGCCCAAGGAGATGCCCTTCATTAACGGTTTGCTGAAGAAAAAGGGAGTTCAGCAGCTGGTCTACTACTGCTATCTGCGATTTGGACTCGAGCGTACCGTCCAGGCTCTCGACCATCTCAAGGAACTCGGTTTCCTCTACGCCACCCGTTCGGGCATCTCCATCGGAATCGAAGACATGCTCATCCCTGGCGACAAGGCATCGCTCGTCGAGGCGACCGAACGTGAAATCGTTAAAGTTCAGCAACAGTATCTCGACGGCGCCATTACCAACGGCGAGCGCTACAACAAAGTCATCGCCATCTGGAGTGACGTCACCGAAAAAGTTGCCGAGCAGATGTTCAAAGCTCTCGAGCAACAGGATAAAGAGGGCGTGATCAACCCGATCTACGTCATGGCCGATTCCGGCGCTCGCGGGTCGAAACAGCAGATTCGCCAGCTCTCCGGCATGCGCGGACTGATGGCCAAGCCTTCCGGCGAGGTCATCGAGACGCCGATCACCTCCAACTTCCGCGAAGGCCTGACCGTGCTGCAGTACTTCATCTCTACGCACGGCGCGCGTAAAGGTCTCGCTGACACAGCGCTCAAGACGGCCGATTCCGGCTACCTGACGCGCCGTCTCGTCGACGTCGCTCAGGACGTGATCATCAACGAGATCGATTGCGGCACGCAGGATGGCATCTACGTCGAGCCGATCCTCGAGGCCGGCATCGAAGTCGAGCCTCTGCGCGACCGCGTCGTCGGCCGCGTCTCGCTCGAAAAAATCAAGGACTACGAAGGAAACGTCATCCTGGATATCAATCAGGAGATCACCGAAGAGCTGGCCAACGCCATTCAGGGGGCAGGCATCGAGCGCGTGAAGATTCGCTCCGTGCTCACCTGCGAGTCTCGCCGTGGTGTTTGCGCCCGTTGCTATGGCCGCAATCTGGCCAGTGGCCGTATGGTCGAACTCGGCGAAGCGGTTGGCGTCATCGCAGCGCAGTCGATCGGCGAGCCGGGTACGCAGCTCACCATGCGTACCTTCCACATCGGCGGCACCGCTACTCGTGTGGCCGAGCAATCCAAAGTCGAGGCTCGCAGCAACGGTTTCGTTCGCTTCCTGGACCTCAAGGCCGTCCACGGCCGCAACAATGCCCTGATCGCTATGAACCGCTCCGGCTTGATTGCCATCCTGGACGAAAAGGGACGCGAAAAGGAGCGCCATCACGTTGTGTATGGCGCGCGCCTTCGCGTCGACGAAGGGCAATCGGTAAACGTCGGCCAGATTCTCGCCGAATGGGATCCCTTCACCTTCTCCATCCTCACCGAAGTCGGCGGCACGATCGAATTCAAGGATCTGCAGCCCGGCATCACCATCGAGGAACAAGTCGACGAAGTCACCGGTCTGGCTCAGCTTGTGGTCACGTTGCCGCCGGGCGACGAAAAGCATCAGCCGACCATCCAGGTCCGTGATTCCGCCGGCCGAAGCCGCAAGAAATACCTCATGCCCTCGCGCGCCCACTTGATGGTCACCGATGGCGACGAGGTGCAGCCTGGCGACGTCCTGGCCAAGATCCCCCGCGAAACCACTAAGACAAAGGACATCACCGGCGGTCTTCCGCGCGTCGTCGAACTCTTCGAAACTCGCAAGCCCAAGGATCCCGCCGTCATCAGCGAAATCGATGGCGTGGTCAAATATGGCGAGATCAGCAAGGGCATGCGCAAGATCTACGTCGAGAGCGAAGACGGCAAGACGCAAAAGGAGTACTCGATCGCCCGCGGTGTGCACATCAACGTGCAGGAAGGAGAGCACGTCCATGCCGGTGAGCCTCTCATCGACGGGCCGCTCAACCCTCACGACCTGCTCGCTGTACTCGGCGAAAAGTACACTCAGGCCTACCTAGTGAATTCGATTCAGGAGGTCTACCGCCTGCAGGGCGTAAACATCAACGACAAACACATCGAAACCATTGTTCGCCAGATGATGCGCTGGGTGAAAGTCGAGGACGTCGGCGACACCCGCTTCCTCCTGGATGAACAGATCGATAAATTCCGCTTCCGCGAGGAAAACGATCGCATCATCACCGAGGGTAGCCGCCCTGCTACAGGTCGTCCCCTCTTGCTCGGCATCACCAAGGCTTCGCTCTCTACCGACTCGTTCATCTCCGCGGCGAGTTTCCAGGAGACGACGCGCGTGCTTACCGAGGCGGCGGTCGCCGGCAAGGTCGATTACCTGCGGGGCCTCAAGGAAAACGTCATCATGGGCCGCCTGATTCCGGCGGGTACCGGGCTCGAGCGCTATCGCAATATCGACCTCCTGGTTGAGGTTCCACCTCCGCAGCCCGCTGAGGCTGAGGCTGTGGCACCCGAACTGACTCCTGAGGAAGCCGCCGCCTTGGACTTCCTCCGCAAGGACGCCGACGCCATAGCGGAAGGTTAGTTCCCCAGATTGTTAAAAGCTCCGCGCACCGAAAGCAGATCCCGGTGCGCGGAAGCTTCCTGCAGATGGCACATTTCTGTAGCTCAGGTCGTCCGCCGAAGCCTGCTTTCGGCGAAGGCGAGACCTGAGGCTTTTTCCCGTCGTGGCGAGCGTCCTCGCCCTCTCAGAGCGGCGTCTCGGGGTTTTTTCGGGTCTCTCGTGTTTTTGAGCGCGACCCAGAGCGCGCAGCGCTCGCGCGTTAGAGGGAAGTCGCGCGGCCCCCAAAAAGTGTGTGGGGCTTTGCATCGTGTCTCCCCTGCGTGCCAACAGCAGGAGCTGTCATCACGAGGTCGCGCCCGCCGCGTTCCTTGTGCGCCCATAAATGTCCTGGGCGCGACCGAGGGATCTGCTTTTTGCGGTCATAGCTCAGATCGTCCCGAATTTAGTCGTCGGGAGGACCCGCGTGTTCTCCGCGAACATCGGCTTCGCGGCGAGGCATAGGGAAGGCTCTGGCTTCGGCTTAATTAATAGGTATAACCGCTGGTTGAAGCAGTTGCGTCGCCCCTGCCTCGGACCTAGACTGTCACCTCGCGTGTCTCCTCGCCCTTCGGGAGAGATCGAACTACAGAAACTCAATGCCGATACGGACCAGCCAGCGCTCCGCCGACGCCGATGCAGGCCTCTCTATACCATTGGAGCCCGCTTCCCCTGACTTGTCCCGAGCTTCGAGCGAGCCTCGAAGTGTCCCGCCGGCACTGAATTCGTCTCCTGTTCCGCTCGACCGATTGGCGGCCCGCGAAGAGCGCCTCTGGCTGCTTGCGGTTGTTCTGCTCGTTTCCCTCGCTGTCGGATTAGCGCTCGCCTCCTGGCAGCCCATCGGTTTGCTGTCGTGGAGGCTGGACGCGCTTCCAATTGGATTGGTACTGCTCGTCAGCCTGTTTGGCGCCTACGCCATTTCGCGATGGCGCGAAATAGCGCAACTGCGCGGTCTCGTCCACGATCTATCGCATCAACCCCAGGCCCCCACGGCCGGCCACGTGGAGAAGCTTTTCGAAATCGTCCAGCGTTCGCAGCGCGGCTATCGCGACTTGATCGACACCTTTGACGATGTCTTGCTTTCGCTCTCGCTTGATGGAGAAATCCTCGCCACCAATCGGAGTTTCGCGTCCTTGCTCAGCCGCTCATTCAGCGAGGTGGCCGGGCATCGCATCGGTGAGTTCCTGGAATTCGCCGATAGCACCGGGCTCGCGGTGCTACAGCGTGAATTGCCCCGCCTCGTCGAGCGGCATCACTGGTCCGGTTCCTTGCGCATCCGCCTCAAGCATGAGACGACCGCGCGATATTTCCAATGTACGGCGCATGCTCTCGTTCGCGACGCCGTTGTACAGGGCGTGTGCGTGCTCGCGCGCGATATCACCACTGAACGTGAAAATGAAGCCCGTTTTAAGGATCTGTTCGAGACCCTGCAGGAAGGCGTCTACCTTGCCGATGCCGACGGAAAACTGGAAGACATCAACCCTGCATTCGTTCGCATGCTTGGCTGCGAAAACCGCCAGGAATTACTCGGTCATCCGCTCTCCGAATTCTTTCTCCAACCCGAAGAATGGGAAACCGAACGGCGCCAGTTGGCTCAGTCTGACGTCATGCATGGCCACGAAACCATGCTGCGGCGCCGCGATGGCTCCGCTCTTACCGCCCTTCACGCATCCGCTTTGATCCGTGATGCCGCCGGACGCATCCGCCGCCGTCAGGGAACCCTTGTGGATATTAGCGACCGGCACCAGATCGAGACCCGTTTGCAGCGGGAGCAGGAATTTGCGCGGCGGCTCGTGGAAAGCTTTCCCGATCTGGTCATCGCCCTCGACCGCGACGGGCGTTATACCTTTGTCAGCCCGCGCTCCAGGGAATTGCTGGGCTTCTCACCGGAAGAGTTGATTGCATCTCCATTCAGCGAGCAGATCGAGCCGCATAGCCGCAGAGAAGTGCAAGCATTCTTGGACGCGATTATTTCCGGACAATGCGCCAATGGCAGCACCGAGTTTCTGGTCCGGCGGAACGACGGCGAAGCGCGCCTGTTCCGGGCGACCGCGAGCCCATTCATGGACTTTTCCGGCCGTATCGCCGGAGTCATCGCTGCCGCGCGCGACATCACCGACTCCAAGCGCATGGAGCAGCAATTAATCCAGAACGAAAGGCTCGCGGCTATGGGCCAGATGATTGCCGGCGTGGCCCATGAGTTGAATAATCCCCTCACCGCGGTCCTCGGCGTCACTGAACTTCTGCGCGATTCCACTGTCGACGATTCCGCCCGCCGCCAGCTCGAAATCGCGCACCGTCAGGCGCGCCGCGCCGCTCAAATCGTTCAGAGCCTCCTGACTTTCTCTCGCCCGCCCCAGCCCCGCAAGATTTGCCTCGATTTGAGTGAACTGATCGAGCGCAGCTTGCAGCTTCACGAACATTCTCTCCGCTCCAATCGCATTACCGTGGATTTCTCGGCGCCGGCGGATCTTCCTCTCGTTCTGGGCGACACCAGCCAACTCACCCAGGTTTTCTTGAACTTGATTGCTAACGCCGAGCAGGCCATTCGAGAGATTCGCGATCATGGCACCCTTCGTATTCGCGTCAGCCGCGCCGCCGATTGCGTCGTCGCCACGTTCCAGGACGATGGAGCTGGAATTCCGCGTGAGATACTGCCGAAGATTTTTGACCCCTTCTTCACCACCAAGCGCCCCGGCCGCGGCACCGGTTTAGGCCTCAGCATCTGCCTGGCGATCCTGCGCGAGCACAACGGCGAGATCGAAGCTCAGCCCATGCCCCAAGGCGGTTCTTTATTTACGATCTGGTTGCCAATCGCGAAAGGTACCGCCCTGTTCTTGGCCGAACCGAGGGAAGGAACCGCCGCCTCCAGTTCGAGAGAGATCCCAAAGGAGGCGGCTGCGGAGTACTCCGTTCTCGTTGTGGATGATGAAGAAAGCATCCGGGAAATGATTCGGGAAGGTCTCAGCGCACGCGGATTCTATGTGCAAGCGGCGGCCAGCGTGGAGGAGGCCCTTTCGGTGATGGAGCGGCGCACCTTCCAGGCCGTGCTCTGTGACTTGAATTTACAAGCCAGCGGCGGTGCCGAAGCTTCAGGTCTTGGTCTTTACGCAGCAGTCAGAAATGGCGCGAGCCCCGGCAATCGCAAGCCTTTCTTCCTGTTCATGAGTGGAGAATTGGCTCCGCCGCCGGTCACCGAACAATTGGCTAAGGTTGGCGCTCGAACGATCCAGAAGCCCTTTCGCATCTCCGATTTGATCGCTATTCTTACCGACCAAATCGACAAGTCCGCGCCTGGCGCCACACAATTCTCGCGAGCGAATTAGCCGCTTCTCGCGCGCTCACCGCGCCGGCGACACTACCTTTGGATTTCCGAGTGGATTTCCGGCCAGGTCAACACCGAAGGTCCACACGTATGCGCTCTGCCCCTCGGCTTCCGTCGTTTCGATGATGGCGTATTCCCCGGAATCGAGAGCTTGGTCCACGGTGAACCGATAAAGGCCCCCCGCTGCGTCCCACTGCAGCAACGAAACTTCGCGAGCTTTGAACTTCTGCTGGCCGGCAATGTTCGTAGTGATGACTTCGAGTGCCCGCTTTTCCCCCTTCACAGTCGCGTGCAGGAGCGTGAGGTGAGGCTCGCGCTGATCCGCCGGCCTGAAATAGAACTCCACATCGCCCGTATGGATTCTTAGCTTCGCCTGTTTTCCCGGAATCTCCATATCTTGCTTGCCCGAAATCAACGGCATGCCGGTGACGATCTTCGCAACCGCTCGCCCCTTCTCTGTGTGTACCTCGGCTTTTTCCTGCTGCATAACGGTGATTTTATTGCCGTCGATAACGTAAAAGCCCTTGGCGTCGGGAAGAAATATACCCGGGCGCACTTCGAAGCTGGTATCCACATTCAAATCGGCAAAGCGCGCCTTCTTCTCGCTTTCTGCGATTTGCTTCGCCAATTCCTCTTGCTGCGCGTTTTGCTCAACTTCGGCTTTCTGCGTGGCAGTCCAATCCACCAGCGCCGCTGGGATTTCCTCCCACCCCGAGCGTTCAACGCTGTAATACCGGACCCGGTCCCCCTCACGATGGTATTCGCGGACAATATGGAAGGTCCCGTCGGTAAGGATCAGCTTCTTGCCTTTGGGAAGCGGGACAGCGATCTCGCCTTGCTGGCCGCCTTGTTCGGCTTGCTGACGGTCCTGTTGTTTCGTAGCAAAGCCCAACGCACTGGCCTTATGCGCTGTAGTAAGCATGACCGGGAAAAAAACCACCGCCATAGCACAAGCTGTGAGCGAAAAGTTTCCTGCCTTAGAGTGTTCTCTTGA
>Ga0209648_10002021_pt1 | contig 16629 bp, 13 predicted proteins | sample GraSoi2013_115cm_FD_185830 | JGI IMG/M metagenome (GOLD analysis project Ga0209648, IMG submission 185830) | Grasslands soil microbial communities from the Angelo Coastal Reserve, California, USA - Sample 9_17_2013_115cm (SPAdes) (version 2) | ecosystem: Environmental > Terrestrial > Soil >...
GTACTAACTGGGCCTTGGCCTGATCGAGAGCGGCCTCAAAGGGACGCGGATCGATCTGAAAAAGCAGCTGGCCCTTTTTGACGAAGGAGCCTTCCACGTAGGCTTGCTTGAGAAGGTAGCCGGTCACTTGCGCCTTGACGTCCGCATTCACCAGTCCATCGAGCGTGCCGATCCATTCCCCGTAGATCGGCATGTCCTTCCGCTCAACCTGAACGACCTCCACGTCAACGGCGGCTGGCTTCCCAGCCTGCGCATTCTTTTCTCCGCACCCATTACTAAGCAGCGAAACGCCTAATACAAGCAGCGCTGCCAAAAGGGCGCCAGCCATTGGCAGTTGAAACGGTACAAATGCCCTGCGGAAAGCCATCGCGAGCCTCTCTGTTTAGTTGATCCTCTTGAAATTAGCCGTGCCTCTTACGGTGCACGCGCCTGCCCTTTTAAGGGGAAGCCTAAGTGCGATGCATAACACAGATAACGAGGGGCATACAAGCAGGAAGTGGGCAGGCTCGCTCCTTAGAATATGTGGTGCACATGTCGAACTATTGACAGGGTGTCAAGCGCTTGGCACTACGTTGTACCCAAGGACCCTGGCGGCGAGTCCTTGGATCGGGTCCTTCATCGGGGCCAGGGGCAACCGATCGAGCTGACTCACTGATCTTGGGCGTCGCCATTGAATTGGCGATGGCACTCGGCCAAGTTCACCGCCACGGCCGTGGTGCATTCGGCTGATACAGTTTATTTACCTATGAGTTATAATACCTAATAGCGCTTCGAGCCGATGTAATTTGCGTTGTGGTAGGCCAAACGACCGTCGATGTCCTGTATCTGGCCAACGTAGTAGCGAGCGGTGGATTGACTCTGAAGGATGTAGCGGTAAAAACACATTCTGTCATTTGGTGGAGCCGATGGGATTCGAACCCACGACCTCCTCGATGCCATCGAGGCGCGCTCCCAACTGCGCCACGGCCCCACCGGGGTGAACAACTCAAGTGATTTTACCTCACGGACGTGGCCGCGTCTATCTCCGGTTGATAATCGGTGGAAGACCGGCAATCAACGAGGCCCTCTAAGAGAGTGAGAGGGGGACGACGGCTGGAGGTGGGAAAGGAAGGCGTTGTGTGCACGGGTGAGAGAGCGGCCGCGAAGGACAACTGCGCCGATGGTGCGCACGACTTGCTCATCGGCGATGCGGATGTAGCGGCATTGAGATTTCTTTTCGATGGCCATTTCGGGAACGATGGAAACGCCCATGCCCGCTCCAACCATGCTGAGAAGGCTGCTGAACTGGCCGCTTTCGAAAACGATCTGCGGATGGAGACGCGCGCGGTCGCAGGCGGCCACAGCGGTATCGCGGAAACAGTGGCCGTCACGCAGGAGAAGAAACGGTTCAGCACGGAGATCTTTGAGAGTAAGAGATGAGCGCGAGGCGAGTTTATGCTTCTTGGGGAGCACAGCGAAAAGCCGCTCGGTCAATAGAGGAAAAGCTTCGAATTCGTGGCCACGGATGGGAAGCGCCAGGATGGCGACGTCGATGGTGCCGGCGCGGAGGCGGTCGAGAAGGACGGGTGTAATCTCCTCGACGATGGTGAGCCGAACCTGGGGGAATTTGCGCGAGAAAGCAGTAAGGCGCGGCGGGAGGAAATAGGGGGCGACGGTGGGAATAACCCCTACGCTGATGGAGCCGCCGATGAACGCTTTGCCTTCGACGACGTCGCCTCGGGCGGCTTCCAGTTCGCGAAGGACGGCGCGGGCGCGCGGGAGAAACGTCTTGCCAAGATCGGTGAGCCGAACGGAGCGGCCGAGGCGGTCGAAGAGGCGAGCGCCCAATTCGTCCTCGAGCTTCATGATTTGCTGGGAGAGCGAAGGCTGGGAAACGTGGGATTGTTCCGCAGCGCGGCTGAACGAGCCGGTTTCGGCCACCGCGCAGAAGTAACGAAGTTGGTGAAGTTCCATAGGCTATGCCTATCCATCGTATCCGAACTATATATTGGAAGTATAGGCCGCATTCTCCTACGCTTGGAGTGAGATGGTAGGGACCTCGCTGAGCGCGGCCGCTGCAATCGAACTGAGGAGGAATCATGGCGGAAGAAAAAAAGAAACTCATGACCACGGACGCCGGGCGTCCGGTAGGCGACAACCAGAATTCGCTGACGGTGGGGCCGCGCGGGCCGATAGTCTTCGAAGACTTTCTACTCTTCGAGAAAATGGCGCACTTCAACCGGGAAAGAATCCCGGAGCGCGTGGTGCACGCGAAGGGATCGGGCGCTTACGGGCATTTCACCTGCACAAACGCGGAGATCACGAAATACACGACCGCGAAGCTGTTCAACGCGGTAGGCAAGAAGACGCCGACTTTCATTCGGTTTTCGACGGTGGGCGGGGAAAAGGGTTCGGCGGACACGGAGCGGGACCCGCGCGGGTTCGCGCTAAAGTTTTACACCGAGGAAGGCAACTGGGACATGGTCGGCAACAACACGCCGACGTTTTTCATCCGCGACGGAATCAAATTCAACGATTTCATCCACACGCAGAAGCGCGACCCGCAGACGAACCTGAAATCGCCGACGATGATGTGGGACTTCTGGTCGCTGTCGCCGGAATCGCTGCACCAGGTGACGATTCTGTTTTCCGATCGCGGGACTCCGGACGGCTACAGGCACATGAACGGTTACAGCAGCCATACGTTCAGCTTGATCAATGCGAAGAACGAGTTGTTCTACGTGAAATGGCACTTCAAGACCAAACAAGGGATCAAAAACTTCACGGGGCCGGCGGCTGATGAGATGCGCGGGAAGGATCCGGACTACGCCCAACGCGATCTGTTTAGCGCGATTGCCAAAGGCGATTTTCCGAAGTGGCGCGTGTGCGTGCAGATCATGCCGGAGAAAGATGCGGAGACGTATCGCCTGAATCCGTTTGACCTGACGAAAGTATGGCCGCACAAGGACTATCCGCTGCACGAAGTGGGCGAACTGGAGCTGAACCGCAACCCGGAAAATTATTTTGCCGAGGTGGAGCAGGCGGCGTTCGATCCAAAGAACATCGTGCCGGGGATGGGCTTTTCGCCGGACAAGATGCTGCAGGCGCGGCTGATTTCGTATCCCGACGCGCACCGTTACCGGATCGGAGTCAATTACGACACGGTGCCGGTGAACAAGCCGCAGTGCCCTTTCCACACGTATAACCGCGATGGGGCGATGCGCACCGACGGAAACTACGGATCGGCGCCGAACTACGAACCGAACAGCTTTGGCGGGCCGGTACAGAATCCGGCTTATGTGGAGCGGGCGCGCGCGGTGAGCGGCACGGTGGAACGGCACAACCACCGGAGCGACAGCGATTACTACACGCAGCCCGGGAATCTCTTCCGCTTGATGCCCGCGGATGCGAAGCAGCGGCTGATCGACAACATCGTCGGCAACCTGGGCAATGGCGTGCCGCAGCGCATTCAAGAGCTGCAGATCGAGCACTTTTACAAAGCTGATCCGGCGTATGGGACCGGCGTGGCGAAGGGGCTTGGACTGAAGATCGAATCGATCATCGCGAAGGCGAAGCAGGCCAACGCGGCGGATTGATCGCGGCTTTCAGGGGCGCAGCGAGTTGCGCGCCCCTCACAGTTCACCAATTTGTTGCAAAAAGCTTCAGGGCTGCGCGGGCGCCGCACTTCTGGTATCTGTCGTAAGCTTGGGCGGCGCGCCGCCGAATTGCTTCGTCGTCTTCGTGGGCGACCCAACCATCAAGAGCGGCCTTCAACGTATAGGCCTCCGGAGCCATGAGTCCTGTCGTCCATAACAGGGGTTCAGCGCCGGTTTGGCGGATATACGGCGAGAAGAAGAACTTGCTCGCGCACGCCAGAACGATCGTTTGCCGGGTCTTGTCTCCTCTGGTCCCGGCAATCGTGGGAATCTGAAAATCCATGAAGGCGTCATGCCCAACGTAAACAACCAGATCCGCATCCCCCGCGATGGCGATAGGAACTTCCTGTGAGTGCATATGGACTGAAACTTTTTCTTTGGTGACACCGGCCGCTGCGGAAAGGAAATCTGTTACGGCTAACTTGATTTGACTGCCTTCATAGGCATCAGCGACCAGATACACATCATTCTTGCCACTTTTGAAAACGCATCGTTCCAGAATCGCGCTTTTTGTGCCGCGACCTGACCAGACGAGTTCCCAATCCTTGCCGGCCTTGAAATACGTCTTAACACCGTAGGCTGCACCCCAATAAAGATTGCGCTGAGGATCCCGCCCGTTTCCAAGAGCCGGTGGCACAGGAATGATGCCCTGATGCTGATTGTCGGCCAGAGCTACAAAAACATGAACGACCCTGGGTGAGCCTCGCGAGACGGACGTTACTGCAAGGAAGAAAATGCCCAGCAGCAAGGGCGCGATCAGGCGCGAAAGAACCGGTTTCAGTTTCGGGGGCATTCTTCATTTCCAATTCTACTACTTGAAACGAGTTGTGTAAGTGCCCTGTTCGTTTAGAATACATGCCCTATGGCAAAACTCACTTTTCTGGGCGCGGCGGGATGCGTTACGGGTTCAAAATATCTGGTCGAAGCGGCGGGCAAACGGCTGCTGGTGGACTGCGGAATTTTCCAGGGCTCGCAGGAATTGCAGGACCGCAATTACAAGCCGCTGCCGCTCGACCCGAAGACGATTGACTATCTGGTGCTCACACACGCGCACCTGGACCACACCGGCTGGCTGCCGGTGCTGGTGAAATCGGGCTTTCGCGGGCCGATCTTCGCGAATCCGGCGACGATTGAACTCACGACTATCCTGCTGAAGGACTCGGCTCATTTGCAGCAAGAGGACACGCTACACGCGCAGATTCATAAGGACAGCCGTCACGCCAACCCCGAGCCGCTATACACCGCGGAGGATATTGATCCCACATTGAAGCTGATTAAAAGCATGCCACGCAGCGGCAGCTTCGATATCAGCCCGGAGTTTCGCGTGGCGTCGTATGACGCGGGACACATCCTTGGATCTTCCAGCCTGGAACTGACGATCGCCGAAGGCGGCAAGAAAACTGTAGTGGTGTTCTCCGGCGATATCGGGCGGTACAACCAGCCAATTCTGAAAGACCCGACAACGCCGCCGTCAAAGGCGGATGTGCTGATCTGCGAATCGACCTATGGCGACCGCGAACATCCGGACGGTGATCCCGCGGAATTGCTTGCGCAGATCGTGAACCGCGTGGCAAAACGCGGCGGCTCGATCGTGATCCCGTCGTTCGCGATCGGACGGACGCAGACGTTCATGTACTACCTGCGGCAACTGGAGGACCAACAGCGAATTCCGCGATTGCCGGTCTACGTAGACAGCCCGATGGCGCTGAGCGCGACGGATTTGTATTTGAAGCATAAAGAGGATCACGACCTGGAATATGCGCGGGAAGAAGGAAGCGACGGAAAAGGCGATCCATTGAGCGTGCATGAATTTCATCTGACCCGGTCGGTCGAAGAATCGAAGGCCATCAATAACGTCAAGACGCCCTGCATCATCATTTCGGCAAGCGGGATGGTGAGCGGCGGGCGCGTGTTACATCACCTGGCGAAGCGGCTGCCGGATGCGCGCAATGCGGTTATTCTGGCGGGCTTCCAGGCCGAGGGCACGCGCGGAAGGGCCCTGCAGGAAGGCGCGAAGTTGCTGAAGCTCTACGGCCAGGATGTGCCGGTGCTCGCGGAGATCGTGGAGATGGGGCAATTTTCGGCGCACGCGGGAAAGAGCGAATTGTTGCGCTGGCTGGCGGCGCTGCCCGCTCCCCCAAAGCAGACGTACTTAACCCACGGTGAACCGGCCGCGGCGCAAGCGCTTCAAGCTTCCATCTCGGAAAAGTTCCAATGGAAGGCAGCTGTGGCGCGGTATCTGGATACGGTGCCAGTGGGTGAGTAGGGCTGGGCGGGCCACAAACTATTTTGAGGAAGCCAGGAAACTATTTGGGGGCTGAACTCGTCTATACAAGCAAGACCACTCGCGGGGTAGGGGGCTAACCACCACAGGGCAACCGACCGTCAGTCTCCTACCCCTAAAACCTCTGAATCGCCTGAAACTGCGTAGTTTATATAAAATTTAGAAACTAGAAATCAACCCTGAAATTGGGCGGTGTGGATTCCCCAGCCAGGCCAAAATCCCACCCCATTGGAATTCATTTCGTGGCGAGTGCTATTCGTGTCGTGGGCGCCTCGCGGGACATTGGCGGGATTTCCGTGAGCTCCAAGCCGGCCACAAACATGGGGATAGGCGCTACTCTGCCCCAGCGATTGAGTTCCCAACGAGCACGAATGAATTTAGTCTCTGGACGCAGAGAGAGATCGAGGACCATCTTTGTCGTGCCGCGGTAGAACTGCTGCGGCAACTTGAGAAGCGGCTTCTTCGTCCAGGTTTCTCCGTCGGCAGAGCCCCAGACCGAAACGTCGAGCGATTCCTGTTCAATTTGATCGGTGACGGTAAGGCGGCAGAGAAACGTGCGCGTGGCGCTTGCGGAGATGTCGAAGGCAGCGCCATCGCCGTTGGCGTCCATGCGAGTGTTGGGCGGAACGAGATCGAGTATTGTCGGCATAGTGGATTCCGGCGTGCGAATTCTAGCACAGGGTGACCGATACAATGGCCAGTGAAAAACACTTCAAACTGGCTCAGCCATTTTCGGGAGCATGTACCCCCCACCCCCGCCATTACATGCATGAATATGAAAAGAAAGGGTTTAGAAAATGGGTTAGGTTTAACTGGTTGATTCTAAAGATGATGTTTTTTGTTCATTAACTAGTTACGGTCGGCGTCAGAACGCTCGGAGGGAAGAAAAGCGGGAGCGAGCCCCGCACTCCAAGCGCATTTTTATATAACCTCAAGTATACCAAAGGTTAGTTGGGGAGTCAAGGGAAACTTTGCAAGGATACCGCCAGCACCGAATCGTCCAGAAAGCTAGTAGCCAGCAACGGCGTTACAGTCGCTCCCACCCCCTAGGTATTCGACAACTGCTACACCTTCAGCTTTGCCAGCCGCTCTTCGGCGGCGGCTAGGGTGGCTTCTTTCTTGCAGAAGGTGAAGCGGACCTGGGAGGCGCCGTCGTGCGCGTTGTTGTAGAAACTGGAACCGGGAACTACGGCGACACCAATGGTTTCGACGAGAAACTTGGCGAAGCGCACATCCTTGGTATCGGCCTGGAAACGGACAGGATCGGGATCGGCGAAGCGCGAGATGTCCGTCATGATGTAATACGCGCCGCAGGGCTTGAACACGGTGAAGCCCGCGCCGGTTAAAATTTTCAGCAGGCGTTCGCGCTTGACGGCGTAAGAACTGGCGAGCTTGTCGTAATAGCTTTGGGGAAAGTGCAGTGCGCTCGCGCCAGCTTGCTGGAGCGGGGCCGCAGCGCCGACGGTCAGGAAATCGTGGACCTTGCGAATGGGTTGCGTCGGCTCCGGCGGCGCCAGCACCCAGCCCACACGCCAGCCGGTAACGCTGTAGGTTTTCGACAGGCCATTGATGACGATGGTGCGGTCGCGCATGCCATCGATGCGCGCCATGGAGATGTGTTCCGCGCCGTCGTAGATGATGTGCTCGTAAATTTCGTCGGTGATGCAGTAGGCGTTCCAGCGCACGCAGAGGTCGCGGATGAATTCGAGCTCGGCGCGCGTAAAGACTTTGCCGGTGGGATTATTGGGCGTGTTCAGAATGATCGCTTTGGTGTGCGGGCCAAAGGCGGCGGCGAGTTCCTTTTCGTCGAAAGACCAATCGGGAGTGCGGAGCTTGACGAAGCGCGGCGTGGCGCCGCTCAGAATCGCGTCCGGACCGTAGTTCTCGTAGAACGGCTCAAACACGACGATTTCATCGCCAGGATTGATGATCGCCATCATGGCGGACATCATCGCTTCCGTCGAGCCGCAGCAGATGGTGATTTCGCGCTCGGGGTCGTACTTCACGCCCTGGGTGCGCTCAAATTTCTCGACGATGGCGTCGCGCAGCGGCTTCGCGCCCCAGGTTATGGCGTACTGATTGATGTCATCGGAGATGGCTTTGCGCGCGGCTTCCTTGATTTCCTCGGGCGCAGCAAAATCTGGAAAGCCCTGCGAGAGATTAACGGCACCATGCTTCAGGGCCAGGCGCGTCATTTCCCGGATGACGGATTCGGTGAATTGCTCGGCCTTTGCGGAAAGCATGCGGCGCGAGATTTGTGCCATCGAGACGTCGGAAGCGGTCATTGCACCTTCTCAGAACGATGAAATGGTATCCGTGGTCGCGCAGCATGCTGCGCCACTACAAGGAAAGATCCCGGAATACGGACAATTCGTCAGCGCGCGTGGCCAGTGGCGGTCTGCGTTGCCACACTCGGCTGTCCATAAATCATCCGGTAGACTTCGGTGTTGCGCAAGACGACTTGCACATATTCGCGAGTTTCCGTGAATGGAATGGATTCGACGAGCTCGGGAATTTCATCGTAGCTGCGCTCGGCCTTCCAGGCAGCGATGCGGTCTTCGCCGGCGTTATAAGCAGCGGCCGCGTATTCCAGCGCACCCGTCTGACGCACCAGGCGCGCAATGTAAAGCATGCCAAGCTCAATGTTGTAGTCCGGCTCGAAAAGTCTGTTCTTCGTGTAGCGGACTTTGAGCTGCTTGGCAAGGAGTTTCCCTGTTTTCGGCAGAACCTGCATCAACCCGATCGCGTTGGCGTGCGAGACGGCGTCCGCCTGAAACGTGGATTCCTGGCGAATGAGGCCGGCGGCAAACATGGGATCGAAATCGTTCTTGGCGGCTTCGCGGCGCAAGGCGGCTTCGTAGGGAAGCGGATAGAGCGCCTTCCACGCCGCGACGGGCACATCGCTGATCCTCCGAGAATCGAAATTCGGGACGATGATGCGGGCGTAAGCCATGCCGGCGCCGTAGTGACCTTGATCGAAAGCCGCCTGCGCGGCTTCGAGCAGAAAGCGCGGCGAAGAGGTCGCGAAGTAGGCGTTTTTCAGCTCCTGCTCGGCGGAGGAATCAAACGCGATGGCGCGAAGCGCCTGCGCGCGAGCCCAGCGGTCCGCGGCGGCAGCCGGGATCGGCTCATCAAAAGGACGAAGCGAGGGCGGCGGCGGGATTTTTTCCAGAAGCTCCGCAGGATTTTCTTCACCGGGACCAAGTTTTGCGAGGCGCGCAGCCGCGGCATTGCCGAAGTACGTTTGCGGGAAACGCTCGACAGCTTTGCTGTAATAGCTGCGCGCGCGCGCGGGATTTCCACCGCGCTCGGCGTTGCGGCCAAGCCAATAGAGGGCGTCGACGGAGTTGGCCGACACGGGATACTTCAAGAGAAATGCGGTGAGCCGGTCGTCGGCGTCGGGCTGGCGATTCAGATAGGCGACCCAAGCGATGCGCCATTCGCAATTGAACGCGTATTTTCCGCTCGGGAAGGTATCCAGGACGCGCTGGTAGTTGATGACCGCTTTCGTGCGGTCGAGTTCCACCCAATGGTAATTCCCCGCCGCCATCAGGCCTTCTTCGTTCCATTTGCTCACTGGATAGTTCTGCGCCAGAGTGTTCAGCGCCAAAAACATCTCCGCTTCCTTTTTCGCGGAACGGTAAGCCTGGGACAGGGCATAGAGCCGTTCAGAGTCCACTTCGAGGTCCGTGGTCTTTACCGCGGCGATCAAGGAAGGTGAACCTTTCAACTGAACGCGGCACTCCGCGACGCGAAGCTGCGCGCGCTGGCGCGCGGGATTCGCGGGGTCCTTGAGCATGGTGAGAAGCTTTTCAAATTCAGCGCGCGCTTCCTTCCATTTGTGCGCGTCATAAAAAGCCTGGGCGCGGTGCTCCTGCAATTCCACTCCGGGATAAGGATATTCTTTTCCCAGAGCGTGCATCAGCTGCGACAAAGCGGAACCAGCGGGCTTGGCTTCATCAGCCAGAGGAAATTTGTAAAAGACGGTCTGATAATCCTTAGCGGCGCGAGCAAGTTGATGCGCCGCCTGATACGCGCCGGCGCGTTCGTAAAGAAGCGTGGGCTTTGCCGCCGTGGCGGAATAGGCGTCGAGCGTATCAATGGCTTCCTGCGCGTGTCCGAGCTGGACCGCGGTGGGCGCGAAGGCCTCCTGCAGTTGCTCGCGCATCGCGGTATTGGGGTAATCGTGCTGGATGGTTTGCAGTACTTTGTACGCGTCCGCGCTACGCCCCAGCGCGCGTTGCGCCTGCGCGGTCCAATAGAGAGCGTACTCGCGGAGCAGCGTGTCGTTCTGGGCTTTGATTAGCCACCCGAGGCCCTGCGCGGTGCGGTTCTTCGAATACTCTTCATAGCCGAGAGCAAGCGCGGCCCGCGCGCCCCAAATGTTCGTGGTGTTCTTGGCGGCGAAGGCCGAGAGTTTCTCGTATGCACTGGGCGTGGCGTTGTGGAGCGCGCGGGCGAGATCAGAAAGTTCCTTTTGCGCGGTCTCGTCTTGGGGCGTATCGGCGGCAACTTGAGGCGCGGAGGTATCTGGCTTGCATCCGGTCCGGCAAGGCGGCGACTTGGGCTTTTTCGATTTGCGCTGGTGCTTGGACGATTGCGCAAAGGCGTCGAACGCGCCGCCAAGTGAAAGGCTGACGACTAGCATCCAGGCAATCAAAGAGCGCCGCATAGAAGAATACAATGATACGGCATTTTCCGGAGAGCCACAAAAGCGAGCAGCCAGCGTTCGATTAGTGATGGCGCGCGGGCGTGGCGTACGGGTATTCGCCCAGGGAGTGAGCGTCCCCTTCGGCCAGGATTTCCACCATCCAGCGGTAAAAGTAATCGACTGGGTGATCCATGATTGGTTTGAAACGGCGGTCGTATTCTCGATGAGCTTTTTCAATGTCATCTTTCAATCGGATGCAAAGATCTTTGTTTTGGCGGCCTAGGCGCACCTGCTCTGGGCGCAGCATTTTGATGTCCTGCATCGAAACTTTGGCTACCCGATTCGCGCGGCGGTGCAATTCCTGTTCTTCGGAGGAGAGGCGATTGACGTCAAATTCATCTCCGAATTCGGGTCTGGAGGCAGCAGCGGCAGGAGCCGGTTCGATCAGTTCGAGCGGTTCCGGTTCGGGAGGCAGCTCTAGCTCAGTGGCTGCAGGCTTTTGAACCGCAGGTGCAGGCGGTGCGGCCGGAGCCTGGGCCGCCTTCGGCACTGGCTGTGAAGGCATTGGCCGCTGTGGTGCAGGCGGCGGCTCGGGAACAGCTTTGCCGACTAAGTCGGTGATTTGAGCTTCGATGGGCGACCGCGGGCCGGTCTGCATGGACATAGCTACAAATCTCGAAAGTACTTCCAGGGTAGCGGCGAGAGAAGCTGCGGAGGTTTGCGCACGGAGCAGCGGCGGCAGCGCGTTGGTGGGCTTATTGCTGGCGCAGGCGGAAACCACGTCGCTGACGGCATGATGAAGCTCATCCGCAGTGCGCTGGATACGCTCGAGATTGTCGCGAAGCGCTCGCACGATCGCTTGTTCCACCACGCTGGGTTCTTGTGCCATACCGGTTTTCGGGGGTGTTTCGCCCGAAATCCCCCGTCTCGGCATTTTGGGAGGTAGGCGCTTGGGAGTCAACGGGCGAGCGGTACGGGTGTGCCCAATTGTTGCTTAACGAGCAGGAGCCGTGAGCAACAATCAGATGGATGTCAGTCAAAAAAGCGCTAAGGCGCCTAAGTGGATAATTCCTCCTGAAGACTGGCTACCGAGAACTGTCCCCCGCGTCGTGGCGCCGGTGGTAGAATGGAAGAGTCTGTGGGGGCGACACGGTTTCGACGGAAGCTGTCGCGGCCCGAAGGCATGCCGGGACCCACCTGCCCGTAACTTGGTGGAAACTAGAAATGCCAACAACAACTTGGCACTTGCTGCTTAATTAATTAAGCGCACGCTTCCCCGGGCTTCGCTCATGGGCCCGGTCAGAGGCGTCACACAGTGAGCTGGCCTGAGCCTTTCGGTCCGTAAGGCTCGGGCGAGAACCATCGGACTAGCCGGCTGCGTTTCTTGCTCATTCTGAGCGTGGCGGGCGAAACAAATGGAATTGAGCTAAGCATGTAGGCTTCGTGTCGTAGCGCTTTTCGGACGGGGGTTCGACTCCCCCCGCCTCCACCAAACTCATAAACAAATAATTTAGCCATATGTATCAGTGGCGAGGTTCAGCGGACTCAATCGGCGAACCTGGCCGCGGCACGAGCTTTCGCTTTTGTCGCTTCTTCTTCGCGATTCTTCGGCGGGGCGTTCGTTTCGAGGGAACGAATGAGTTGTGCCGAGATTCGAGCGATCTCATCGATGGCAGCAACGAACGAAGCTTCATTCGCTTTCGACGGCTTGTTGAACCCGGTGATTTTTCGCACGAACTGGAGGGAGGCCGCGCGCACCTCTTCGGGGGTGACGGGCGGATCAAAATTGAAAAGCGGTTTGATATTCCTGCACATGTGATTCGGCCTCCGAGTGATTTTAACGATGGAGGACTAGCTGGTACCAGCGGTTCTTGCTTTGGTGCCCGCGAGCCGCTGGCGCGCGTATCCGCACCAAGGGCTTGAGGGATCGAGCCTGATGTAGGTTTGCCAATGTCGCTGCGCTTCGTTGCGCGCGCCGAGCTTTTCGCAAACAAACGCGAGGTTGTAATGCGCGTCGGGATAGCTTGTATCGAGACGCACGGCGTTGCGAAGATGCAGGCGCGCCGCCTCGAGTCTGCCGACTTCTTCGAGAACGCTGCCTAAATTGAAATGGGCCAATGCATTCTTGGGATCGACTTGCAAAGCACGCATGAAATATTCGGCTGCCTTTTTCAGGTTTCCTTCTTCATAGCAAAGCGTTCCGCAATTGAGCAAAGCATCGACTTTCTGTGGATCAATACTCAAAGCATGATCGTACGCTTCGATCGCTTGCGCCCTGGTATTTTCCTGGGCGTCATATTCGAGCGCGGTGGCCAGCCAGTCATCGGCATTGCGCCCGGCCATGACGCGCACTCTTTCGTCAAGCTCGCGAGTCTCGAAATTCAAGACGAACTGACCAGACAGCGGTTCCAGCCGCGCTCCATCGCGCTCCACTACGATATCTTTTCCATCGGAGAGAACGCGCAGCTCCGCCAGCGGCGCGTGGACTTGGGCAAGTTTCTCTCGAAGCGCGGCAAGCGCTCGCCGCAAACGGTTGGCGGGCACTCCTTCATCGACCAACTGCTTTACCGTGCGCAGGCCAATCAGGTCGCCAAAATCGTAGGAGCGGTTCCCCAGTTCTTTTCGAGGAGAAACCAGGCGCAAGCGGTCCCAATAATCCAGCTGCTTCCCGGTCAGACCCAGGATGCGCTGAACCTCCTCTGGGCTGAATCTGTCCGTCGCACCCATCGGAAATTAGCCGGCTATCTTCTTTCCTGCCCTTTTCTGCACAGATGAGATCGGTTGCACGGCTCGGGCCGGGGGTTTCTTGCCCACGGGCGCTTCTGCTGCGAGCGCGGGCGCAGCGGCCGCAGGCGGCACCTGCTTTTCCGCGAGGCTCTTCTTGAGGGCTTCCATCAAGTCGATCACTGGGGCCATATGGGGCTGGGCCACTTCGGTCACTTCCTGGCCTTTGAGCTTGGCAGCGATCATCGCGCGCAGGTTCTCCTGATATTCGTCACGATATTTCTGCGGCTCGAAAGGAGCCGCAAGACTTTCAATGAGTTGTCGCGCAAGCTTCTTTTCTTGCTCTTTCACTTCGATCTTATCGGTGGGAACGGATTCGGCTGCGCGAATCTCATTGGAATAGAACATCGTGTGCAAGGTCATGCCCTTGCTTCCTGGCCGGACAATCACGATGTGTTCACGCTGATGCATGGTGAGCTTTGCGATGGCTCCGTAACCGGACTCTTCCATGGCTTTCATGAGCAGCTGATAAGCCTTTACTCCGGCGTCCTCGGGTGAGACGTAATAGGAGGAATCGAAGTACAGAGGATCCATCTCATCCAGCTTCACGAACTCCAGAATCTCCATCACGCGCGCCGAGGAAGGCTCGATCTTGTCTAGCTCTTCTTCGCTGAACAGAACGTACTGATCCTTTTCGTATTCGTAGCCCTTCACAATTTCGGACCGTTCCACGTTGCGATTGCAAACGGGACAAAACAAAGGCTGCTTGAGGCGCGAATGGCACTCTTTGTGAAGTTGGTTGAAACTGATTCGTTCACCGCGGGCCGCGGCAAACATGCGGACGGGCATCGAAATCAGGCCAAAGGTGAGGTGGCCTTTCCAAACGGTCGTGGCCATGTGGGCACTCCTTCAACAACAGGCTTGGGACTGTGCACGAGCTTTTAAGATTAGCCGTCCGCGGGGCAAGAAACAAGATGCATCCATGCCAGGCAATATCATTTTACAGAATCAGTCACTATGCGGCGGCGAGCGCAAAATTGGCAGCGCTCATGTAAGTCACCGCTTGGGTTGACTTCGCGCTGTTGGCAGCAGAGCGCCAAACGGCCTGAGATCCCTTCCGGCAGGAGTATAATGAGGGAGATCGCCTGGGAAGGCTTCTATGACCATCGAACAGCAGGTCCTCGAAAGACTGCGCGATTTGCCTCCTGAAAAACAGAAGGAAGTGTTGGACTTTGTGGACTTCCTGAAAGAAAAGAACGGTGCAAAGAAACCGCTTCGTAGTTTGCGCGGACTTTGGAAAGATTTGAACATTCACATCACGGAAGAAGATATTGCCGAGGCCCGCCGCGAAATGTGGGGTAATTTCCCGCGAGACATCTCCTGATGCCAGCGGTGCTCGACACTCACGCCGCCGTTTGGTATCTGCTTGATTCGACGAAGCTCTCGGAGTCAGTCTATTCGCTGATCGACGGCGCGGCGGCCAGCGGCACGCCGACTTACATCTCAGCTGTTTCTCTTGTTGAGGTTGTTTCCCTGGTTGAGCGTGGACGTATTGCCGCCGATGCATTCAGCAGGTTCATGAGTGAACTGGACAAGGAGAATCCGGCGTTCAAGGTTGTCCCGCTCGACGCCCACGTTGCTTCTGCTCTGAGGAACATACCGCGAAATGTTGTTCCTGACATGCCCGACCGCATCATCGGCGCAACTGCCATCCACCTTGGCCTGCCGCTCGTCACTCGCGACCGTCGCCTGCAATCCGCCGGAATCAAGACAATCTGGTGACGCTGCATCTAGTCCTCCAGAGTGCCGTACGCGTCCTTGACGTCGATTCCACTGGTCACGAAGCAGCTCGTTGGCTTCAACAGCCAGCCGATTCCTCTTGTGTTCGGAAATCATCAGGCCCAATGCGCGCTCTATGGCTTCAGCTTCGGTACCGGCGCCTAACACCTTCTGTGCGCGCTTGATTTTCACCGGATCCAATCGGAAGTGCTTGTGTGACCGCGCCCTGCCAGTCGCCATTCGATTGTCCTCTTGTTCAAATATACTGTACACATGTACACAAAGCTATAATTTGTGAACATCCAGAAAGTTCCGCCAATGAGTGCACCGCGATCATCGGAGAAAACCGCAGTTCAAGGCAAGTCTGCGACCCCCACGACGGCATAAGATAGAATCCATCCATGGCCAAGCTCGAAGAATACCGGCGAAAACGCCGCTTCGACCGGACGCCGGAGCCGTCCGGCGAGCCCGAACCCGTTGCTGGTAAGGTCCAGGACAAACCCTCCCCGGCCGTCAAACGCACACGCCTGCCAAAGCCGAAACTGCCACAGTTGGAAGTCCGTCCCGGGGCCGAGCATGGCGACACGTTTGTGGTTCAGAAGCACCGGGCAACGCGGCTCCACTACGATTTCCGGCTGGCGATCGATGGGACGTTGAAATCGTGGGCCGTGCCCAAGGGACCGTCCCAGAGCCACGCCGACAAGCGGCTCGCGGTGCAAACGGAAGATCATCCGCTGGACTACGCGAACTTCGAGGGGAAAATTCCTGAAGGTAATTATGGCGCGGGCACGGTAATGGTATGGGACCGCGGGACTTTTCATGTGGAGGGCAATCTCGACGCGCTGAAGCAGTTGGAAAAGGGAGAAATCAAGTTCAGCTTGAACGGGGAGAAATTGCGGGGCAGCTTTGTCTTGGTGAAACTGAAACAGAGCGAAAAAGGCAACGAATGGCTGATGATCAAACACAAAGACGCCACCGAAGATTCCTCCTGGAACATCGACGAGCACGACGGTTCCGCCATTACGGGACGCACGCTGGAGGAGATAAAGGAGGAGCTGCCGCCTAAACGCAGGGCAATCCCAATTCAGCCGGCCGAGTTGCAAGGTGCACGCAAGGTCGCCATGCCATCTCGCGTCGAGCCCATGCTGGCGACCCTAGCCGACCGCCCCTTTTCCGATCCGAACTGGCTCTTTGAGATCAAGTGGGACGGCGTTCGCGCTCTAGCCCGAATTGAAAATGGCGCTCTAACACTCCGCTCTCGTAACAGTATTGACATCACCAAACGCTATCCCGAACTGGCCTCTCTTCCCCAAGCGTTAGCTGCTCGCCACGCAATTCTTGACGGAGAGATAGTCGCTCTGGATGCCCAAGGTCACAGTGACTTCGAGCGCTTGCAGGAACGCATGCATGTGCGCGCCCCCAGCGAGAACTTGGTCGCACAGATACCTGTCGTTTACTTTGCCTTCGATCTTCTCTACTGCGACGGCTACGACCTTCGCGAAACTCCGCTCCTCGATCGCAAGCAACTCCTGCAACGCTTGCTTCACACTTCAGAA
>Ga0209648_10002022_pt1 | contig 16619 bp, 16 predicted proteins | sample GraSoi2013_115cm_FD_185830 | JGI IMG/M metagenome (GOLD analysis project Ga0209648, IMG submission 185830) | Grasslands soil microbial communities from the Angelo Coastal Reserve, California, USA - Sample 9_17_2013_115cm (SPAdes) (version 2) | ecosystem: Environmental > Terrestrial > Soil >...
GTGTAAATCAGGACGCGGTCGCCCGCCTGTACGGCGGTTTCCATCGTCGAGTCGGAGGCCACGGCATCTTCGAATAACCCGAGGACCATGCTTTGCGATTCCAAAAGTTGCGGCGATTCCCCGCCGCGAATCAGCATCGCGGGTGGATGCCCCGCTCCAGCGAATTGCAGCGAGCGGCGATCGCGATGGAACCGCGCGGCCGCCACCGTAAAGTAGAAAGCGGAACTCGCCAGGTTTTGCACCACGAAATGATTCAGATGCCGCAGCATTGCTCCAAGCTCCGCACCGCGTTCGATCTGGGCCATGGTTTCCGAGTAGATGCGGTTGGCGACCAGCGCGGAGCTGATGCCGTGTCCCGAGACGTCGCAAACCAAAACGTCCAAGCGGTCGTCACCGGGAATGACGAGGCCATAATCTCCGCCAATGGACCACACCGGCTGATAGTAGGTCTCCACGGAAACGTTACCCCATCTCAGGCTCTGCGGTGCGAGACTCTGCTGCACGCGTTCCGCGAGCTGGAGCTCTTCTTCCACCTGGCGCTGGCGGGCCAAGAGCAAGGAATTCGCCTGGCGGAGGTCCGTCTCGGCGCGCTTCTGTTCACTGATGTCCGTGGCGGTGACCACACCAAATGGGCTTCCCTGCGGGTCCCGGATTTGGCGGGAGGTGACCACCACGGGCAAGCGCCCGCCCCCCGCTTGCGGAATATAAAATTCGTAACGCGCTTGACCTTGCGTTTCGCGGCGCCCGATAAACTCCAGCAATCGAGGGACGTCTTCCGCGGGAAATAAGTCCGTGACGGAGCGGCCCAGAAGATCCGCGGCGGGCATACGAATCATGTCCCGGAACATGGAGTTTGCAAAAACAATCCGCTTCGAGCTGTCATTGAGGATGACGCCTTGATTCAGCGTCTCGAGAACGCTTCCGACTTGCTCGAGCCAGGCTTGCTGAGTTGCGCCCAAGAGTCCCTCCGCGCAGGTTGGCTACTTGGGCGGATGCGCCGCGAAATACTCGTCCAGACTGGCGCGGATTTCGCTCACCCCTCGCTGGACGTTGCGGTCGAGCGCCGCCACCACCGCGGACATCTCCTTCCCGCTTACAGCCTCATCGTGGCTGTAATCGTGCGTCCAGACGGTGGCGCCGGACTTCGTGTCGCGAAGCTCGAGATCAAGCGTGACGCGCGCCTGAAGCCCATTGCCGGACACTTCCTTAAAGTCGAAAAGGCTGCCATGCAGAAGGTAATCGCCCCGGGTGCCGCTACCCACGGAGTAGATCCCCGCGTAATGGCCCGTCGCGCGAAGCTCGAGCAGCAACATTTCCTCGATCATCTCCGTGGGCGGCTCGGCCCAGCGCTGATATTCATAGGTGCCCATTTCTTCGCCCTTGATGGTGTAAACGATGCGGTCTTCGCGATAAAGATGCGAAGCTTTCAAGCGCCCGATCAGCAGCGTCACCGGCAGGGGGTCAATTGATTTCGCCGCCCCGGGGTCATGGGGCATGGCGAGCCGATAATACTTGGACGGGCGTCCCGCGCCGCAACCCGCGGAGAGCCCAGCCGCAAAGAACAAGGACATCGCCAGCAGTGCGATGGTCTGCCACGCACGCTTCGGGGGGCGATGGGAATGTTGCTTCTCCTTCCTTCGTAAGAGAACCGGCGACCTGGTTGGACTCATTGTTTTTCCCCCGGTTTATGCTCGCGCGGAGAGCTCGAGCGGATGAGTGTGTACGGCCTGGTCTTGATGGTGTTGGTAAACTCCTTGAGGTTTTCCGATACGTGCCGCATGTTTTCCAGGAGTTCGTCGATGTTTTCGGCATTTACATCCAGCGTCTGGTCGAGACGCCCGGTGATGTCCATTACCGTGTTCAGCGATTGGCGCAGCTCGATCACGGACTTCCGCACATCGGCGCGATTCTCTCCGATCACCGCGTCGATGTGCTCGAGGGCCTGATTGGCCTCGCTGGAGGTCTTCCGCAGGTCCAGTATCAGCGGATCCAACTTCTGGGTGAGCTCATTGGCATGCTTGAGAGTGGATCGGATTTCCGGGCGATTTTCCTCGATCATTCCCCGGGTGTTGGCAAGTGTGGCGCTGAGATTCGAACGATTTTGCGCGCTTAGCAGGTCATTCACGCGATCCAGCGTCTCTTTCACCTCCGTGGCGCGATCATTGAGCGTCGCGAGCAGCCGCTGGGCCTCTGGTCCGATGTTGTTCAGTTGCTGGGCAATCGCGTTGAAATCGAGATACGCCTCCGAGGGCAAGAGCGAACCGCCAGGAGCAGCGGCGGAGCGCGCTCCGCCCGGATAAATCTCCACATGGTTGTCGCCAAGCGGGCTCAAGCTCATGATCCGGACGCGGCTGTCGGTCTTCACCGGGAGGTCCGATTGCACGCTGAAGGTGACATCGATACGCGAGGGATCCTGCGGATTGATTCGCAATTGCTCGACGCGGCCAACTTTGGGCCCGCCCGCGTAGCGCACCGTTGCGCCGGGTTCAATCCCTCCGGCGAAAACAAAGTACGCGTGGTACGTTTTGGCCGTCCGGCCAACCGCGCCGCTGATGGCAAAAACGGTGCCGACCAGCAATGCGCCGGCGACAATTACAAATAGTCCTACAGCAGCCTGATTGCGTCTTGCGTTCATGAGGCCCCCTTTATCCGCGACCCTGCAGCATTCTTCTGGTGACGATCTTCCGTGAGCATTTGGAGGTAATCCAATTCCTGCGCTACCGCCGGTTCCGCCACGCGGTCGAAAAATTGCCGCACACGCGGCTGCACACTCGAGCGCATTTCCTCGGTAGGACCTATGGCGACAACGTTCCCCTTATCGATCAGGACCATGCGGTCGGCGATGAGAAAGGCGCTGGCCAGTTCATGGGTGACCACGATGACGGTCATGTGAAACGCTCTTTTCAGCTCCAGGATCAATTGATCGATGCCCGCAGCGATGATGGGGTCCAGCCCCGCGGAAGGTTCGTCGAAAAAAAGGATCTCGGGATCCATGGCCAGAGCGCGCGCCACCGCGGCGCGCTTCTTCATTCCGCCGCTCAATTGCGCGGGCATGTAATCTTCAAAACCGGAGAGCCCCACCTGGTCCAGCTTCAAGCGCACAATAATCTCGATCGTCGACGCTTCGAGCTTGGTATGTTCTTGGAGAGGGAGAGCGACGTTTTCGCCCACAGTCATCGAACCAAATAAAGCCCCGCCTTGAAAAGACATCCCGATCTTCCTGCGAATCTCATCCATTTCCGCGGAAGAGATGGCGGCGATGTCCCGCCCTCTGATCCAGATCTGCCCGGAGCTGGGCTTCTCTAAACCAACGAGCGTGCGGAGGAGCGTGCTCTTTCCGGAGCCCGATCCCCCGAGGATCACCAGAGTTTCCCCGGGTTGCACGTCAAAGTTGATGCCGTGAAGAATCTCTCGCTCGCCGTACCGCACCCGAAGATCCCGCAGAGAGATCATGGCGTCTGTTTGCGGCGTGTCTTGAACGTTCGATTCCACAGCTCAGGCCTCCCAAGCGGCTAATGGCCACCGGCAAAGAAAAACAAAGCGGTGAAAACCAGATCGACTACGATCACCAGAAAGATCGACATGACCACCGCCCGGGTGGTGGAACGCCCCACCTGTTCCGCGCCCGCTCCCGTCGAAAGGCCTTCGTAACAGCCAACCGCGGTGATGGTCATGCCAAACATCACGCTCTTGACCAGTCCGGTCATGACGTCGCGCAAGAACAGGGAGTCGATGGACGCCTGGATGTAGCGGGTCCAGGTGAAATCGGCCTGCGCCACGCCGAAAAGAGCGCCGCCGCAAATGCCCATGGTATTCGCCCAGATGGTGAGACACGGAAGCATGAGAATCATGGCCAGGAATTTTGGGGTCACCAGGAAATGGATTGGATCGATGGCCATCGTCTCGAGAGCGTCAATTTCCTCCGTCACCTTCATGGTTCCGATTTCCGCGGCAAACGCCGAGCCCGAGCGCCCGATGACCACAATCGCGGTGATGAGCGGACCAAGCTCACGCGTCATCGAGAGCGCCACGGCGGTGGCCACGAAATTCAAGGCGCCAAATCTACGAAGCTCGTAGGCAGCTTGCAGGGCGAGAATCAACCCGATGAAAAATGTGATGAGGGACAGAATCGGCAGCGCCCGAACGCCCACGTCCATGGCCTGCGACACGGCGCGCTGCATCCGAAGAGGCTTCCCTCGAAACGGACCGACGAACGTGAAATAGGCGGCGCGGCCTCCGAGAGATGCTAGGGCGCCGATATAGCCGAGCCCATCTAGAACGGTCCCGCCGACTTGAGAAGTTAGTTCCATGGCGCGTTCACGAAGATCGGCCGGTTCACCCTTTCAGCAAAGTCAGGACCCTAAGGCCTGCTCCTCGTTATCGTATATTTCAAAGACTTTCAGCAGCCTCGACAGTTGAAGCACCTCGCGCGCGATGCTGCTAAGTCCAAACAAAATAAAACGGGACCCTGTGTCGCGAGATGCCTTGAGTCCTTCCACCAGGGAAGCAACACCTGAGCTGTCGATATATCGCACTTCCTTCAAATTGAGGACCACGCGCGGGATACGGTTCACGCGCAGCTCCCGGAGCAACGCCTTGCGAACTTCCGGAGAGCTTGCTAGATCGATGTCCCCGGACACATCGAGAATGGTGGTCTTGTCGATTCGTCGAACGGCGATCTGCACGGTCATCTCTCCTTCAGGAACCTCTCGTCGAAGCCCGGGGCTGAACATACTTCACCAAGCGCAATTGATTGGTGGCGTCGGACCTCGTGAATTCCATAACATCCATGCTCTCCCGGATATAATGCAACCCCAATCCACCGGGCCGAATTTCATCCAAAGGACGGCCGCGCATTTTTGCAGGATCGGCCGGCGCACCCTGGTCGGTGAGCAGGATTTCCAGGCCCTCTTCAGGTTCACCGTTCACGACCCGCTGCGTACGGCGGCAAGTGAGCTCGATCGGTTGATCGCGCTGATCGCCATAAGCATGACGAATGATATTGGCCATGGCTTCGTCAACGGCGCGAGTGACTGACCGGCACTCCGGTTCGGGGAAGCCCATTTTTTCCGTCAGCCGCTCCATCGCGCCACGCACGGCACAGAGCAAGTCTGGATTGCTCCGCAGCTCGAGCTTCAATAGTATGTCGCGGTGCTTCAAGGGATTGAACTGCCTTCCCGCTCAAACACGCAAATTGGAATCCGGCCTTACAGCTCGGTCTTACCACAATACTGCCATATTTGTTCCTGCCGAGAGCAGAATCCGGAAACCATGGCCGAAATGGGTGCCTATGTCAAGAAAGTCGGGGCACCGGTAGGTCTCTTTGGGGTTCGGCTGTCGGCCAACACAACTTGGCCTGCCTCCAGACGCCAGCCGGTCAAGGTTGCGGCGACAGCGTGCGGAGCGGCGAGAGAGCTGGCGAAGAGTTCAAGCGGGCAGTGAAATCGCGAATAAAAGATTTCATAGCGGGATGCCAGAAGCCGTTGAAGCCGAAGAAATACATTTCTTTTATCGCCCGATCGGCAGGCCACTTGTCCACGGCCATGCGATAGACGGCGGTGAAAACGCCGGTACGATCGTCGCCGAAGTGGCAGTGCATGAAGATTTTTTGCCCCGGATTGTCGCGGAAAAGCGAGAGAAATTGAGCGACCTGTTCGTCGGTTGGCGGGTCCCAGCCGCTGACGGGAATGTTTACAAAGCGCATTCCCATGGATTCGGCGTGCTTGCGCTCCCAGAGGATTTTTTCGCGATCCTCGCCACGTAAATCGACGATGGTGGTGATGCCCAATAATTTCAACTCAGAGAAACCCACTTCCCTGGGCTGTGCACCGCGATACAAGAAATCGGTGATTTTTCCGGCGTTGGGAATTCCGGGGATGTGTATTTTTTCACCGTGAGCAGGGTTCGGGAAGGCGGGAGCGGCGGTTGCAGCAGGAGTTTGTGATGGTGCTTGCGCAAAAAGGGGAAGAGTAACAAGGAAACAGAAGGCGAGAGCGGTGAGAGAGCGATGCATATGGAATTGGATGCAAGAAGTGTAGCGTGAGAGGCAACGACGCGAAAAGTGTTGAAGCGAAAGTGGTTGAGTAGAATAAGCACCACCACAAATAGACATGAAGCTAGAACATCAACCACATTTTGTGTTTTTCACTTGACAGGAAATGTACATCCGTTGATACTTCGATTCCAGATTCGGGGAACGTGGAAGCGCCAGACGGACCGAGTCGGGGATGAACCGAGGTCCGTATGAGCACACGTAGCAGCACAGCTCTAAGCGAAAAAATCGAGCGCGAAATAACTGCTCCGCGCCCGTAATTGAGGCGGAGCACCTGCTTCTAGGCTGAGTGCGAAGCACCAGCCCGCGGCAGGGCATTGGCGTTTTTCGCGGAAATTTAAGTGCGACCGAAGAACGGTCGGCTTTTTTTTCGCTGCCCGCTTTCCCGAACCGATCGAATCAAAGTTGCGTTCACTTCAGCCAGACACTGAAGCGAGATGCGGCACCTCTGTGGGACGCAGAGGAGTAAAATAAGAGGGTTCCCCCCGCGCGAGTGGGGACCCAGGAGCGCGGAGGGACGGATGGCGACAGTGAAGCATGCATTGAACGGAAAATCCCCTGCCACGGATGCGGCTGCGGAGAAAACATCGGCCGGAGCGGGGAGAGGTCTGACCTTCCAACGTTATTTCACCGACGGGAAGAAGTCTCCCTTCGACGCGGTCGAATGGGAGAAGCGCACAGCGCTGATTGGGAACGAGAAGGGTGTAACGATCTTCCGCCAGGAAGACGTGGAAGTGCCGAAGAGCTGGTCGCAGACAGCGACCAACATCGTCACCAGCAAGTATTTTCACGGGAAGCTCGGGACGGCCCAGCGCGAAGGATCGGTGCGGCAATTGATCGGCCGCGTGGCGAATACCATCGTGCGGTGGGGCGAAGAGTGTGGCTATTTTGCCGACATGGCGTCGCGGGACGCTTTCCGCGATGAGCTGACGCACCTGCTGGTGGAGCAGAAGATGGCCTTCAATTCGCCGGTGTGGTTCAACGTGGGCTTGCAAGCGAAGCCGCAGTGCTCGGCGTGCTTCATCAATTCGGTCAGCGATGACATGGAATCGATCATGAGGCTGACACGGACCGAGGGAATGCTTTTCAAATGGGGCTCGGGGACGGGAACGAATTTTTCGACGCTGCGCGGAAGCCGGGAAACGCTGAGCGGCGGAGGAATCGCGTCGGGTCCGGTGAGCTTCATGAAGGGCTTCGACGCTTTCGCCGGGGTGATCAAAAGCGGCGGAAAAACGCGGCGCGCGGCGAAAATGGTGATCCTCAACATCGATCACCCGGATATCGTCGAGTTCATCGAATGCAAGACGAAGGAAGAGCGCAAGGCGCATGTGCTCATCGAGCAGGGTTACGACAGTTCGATCGACGGCGACGCCTACGGTTCGATCTTTTTCCAGAACGCGAATCATTCGGTGCGCGTGACGGACGAGTTCATGCGCGCGGTGGTCGAGGACAAGGATTGGTGGACCAAGAACGTCACCGACGGGCAGCCGACGGAGAAGCTGCGCGCGCGCGACCTGATGATGAAGATTGCGGATTCTACGTGGCACTGCGGCGATCCCGGGATGCAGTACGACACGACGGTGAACCGCTGGCACACGTGCAAGAGCACCGCGCGGATTAATGCCTCGAATCCGTGCAGTGAATACATGTTCCTGGATGACACGGCGTGCAATCTGGCTTCGTTGAACCTGATGAAATATGTAAACGCCAGCGGACAGTTCGACGTGGCGGCGTTCAAGCATGCCGTGGACGTGACGGTCACGGCGCAGGAAATCCTAGTGGACAACGCAAGTTATCCGACGCCGAAGATTGAGGAGAATTCGCACAACTTCCGGCCGCTCGGGCTGGGCTACGCCAACCTCGGCGCGCTGCTGATGTCCATGGCGCTGCCGTATGACTCACCGGAAGGGCGGGACGTGGCCGGCGCGATCACCGCACTGATGTGCGGGGAAGCGTACGCGCAGTCATCGAGAATTGCGGAGCGCATGGGGCCGTTCCCTGGGTATGAAGTGAACCGCGAGCCGATGCTGGACGTGATCCGCATGCACCGCGACGCGATGCGCGGGATCCAGCCGGAGCACGTGCAGACGGAACTTTTCATGGCGGCGCAGGAATCGTGGGACACCGCGCTGACACACGGCGAAAATTATGGATACAAGAATTCACAGGTGACCGTACTGGCACCGACGGGCACCATCGGCTTCATGATGGATTGCGACACCACCGGAATCGAGCCGGACCTGGCGCTGGTGAAATACAAGAAGCTGGTGGGCGGCGGGTTGATCAAGATCGTGAACAATACCGTGCCGCAAGCGTTGATGAAGCTGGGCTACACGCCGGAGCAGACCAGCGACGTGGTTTCCTACATCGACAAGAACGGCAAGATCGAAGGCGCGCCACACCTGAAAATGGAAGATTACCCGGTGTTCGATTGCTCGCTGGCGCCGCAGGGCGGCGGGAGATCGATCACCTGGACGGGGCACGTGAAGATGATGGCGGCGGCACAGCCGTTCCTCTCGGGTGCGATTTCAAAGACCATCAATATGCCTGAGGAATCGACGGTCGAAGACATTTCGAACGCGTATATTGAGTCGTGGAAGCTGGGGCTGAAGGCTGTGGCTATTTACCGGGACAATTCGAAGCGTTCGCAGCCGCTCAATGCGGGGGGACAGAACAAGGAGGAGAAGAAGACCGAACCGCTGACTATCGCTGCGGCTGAGGTGCAGCCAGTCACGGTCGAAGTAGAACCGATTCAACGTGAGCTATTTCCGCGGGCGGAGCGCGAGAAAATGCCCGTGGAACGCGATTCGGTTACACACAAGTTCAGCGTGGGTGGGCACGAAGGGTACATCACGGTCGGCAAGTACAAAGATGGCCGAGTGGGCGAAGTGTTCATCAAGATGTCGAAAGAAGGCTCGACGCTTTCGGGCGTGATGGACGGATTTGCGCTGACGATGTCACTGGGCTTGCAGTACGGCGTGCCGCTGAAAGTGTTCGTCGACAAGTTGCTGAACACGAGGTTTGAGCCGTCGGGCATCACCGCGAACCCGAACATTCGGTTTGTTTCGTCGGTGCTGGATTACATCGCGCGGTGGATGGGCGGGCGGTTCATCTCCGCGGACTACTTAAAGTTGAACGGAGGAGCGCACGCGGAAAATGCGGCCACGGCGGCTCCAGCGCCGGTATTGCCGGCGATAACGCAGGCCAGCCTGGATGCTATGCAGACGGCGTTGGCGGCGTCAAGATTGGGCAACGCCCACGAAGGCGCGCCGGCGTGCAGCGAGTGCGGCATGCTGATGGTGCCGAACGGCGCGTGCTACAAGTGCGAAAACTGCGGCAGCACCAGCGGATGCAGCTGAGGCGCAAAGGACGGGTGAGAGCGCAAAAACGATGAGCTCAGTCTCCTCCGGCCCTGGAGCAGCAGCAAGGCTCGCCCCGGCACGTCCCAAGACCCGGGGGTTCCTGCACATTGTGCGGCATGGCGGGGGACCGAGCGCCATTTATATCGTGACGTATCACCAGTTGGATCACAAAGGCCACTCGGCTCCGCAAAACCATCCGGAGCGCAAAGAACGCGCTTCGTTCCCCTCGGCTGCGGACGGGGCAAGCCCGGCGCCGAAGCCGGCGCTGGCCGAAGGCGCGCAGGCGCTGATCGAATTGCTCGAGCGCATTGGCGTGGACTTTCGACTGAGTGAAGTGCGCGGCGCGCTAGAGGATATTCTTCGGCTCGGCTCAGCCAACATCCCCGATTTGTGGCTCAGCGACGAGGAGATGATCGAGAAGGGCCTCGTCGAGTCATGAGTGCTGATTCGTGACTGGTCGCCAGGGAGTTGCGCAGAATTCCTAGTTATTCAACCAAGTGCCATTGCTGAGGCTGCCGGGCGTGTTATAATGAGGATCGTAGATAACTCTGCTTGGAGTGCGAGAGCTTGTTTACCCTGAGCGCAGCCGAGGGGCTCCCCCTTTTTTTCTTCCAGGACGCCTATTCCGCTCTTGGCTGCCAGAACAAGCAAAAACATACCCTTTAGAATCAATCAATTACGAATTGCTATTTCTGTAAGTCTTTTCTTTTGATATTCATGCATGTAATGGGGGGGTAGGCTTTTATTCTTGCGCTTCTCGTAGTGCACTCAGCGGCCTGTGCCGGGCAGGCAAGTCTTTTCGTTTCATATCCTTGCGCACTCTTTTGCTCTCTTTTGCGCCTGGAAAAAACTTAACTATCATGTTTTCAAGCGATTGCACACTCCTTGCCAAAAAACACGGGGGTGGGGTACGGGATAGAGGAGAGTCAAAGGAAAAATTTGGCAAAGTTTCAACTTTGGGAGGAAGAAGGCGATGCCATTCCAGTTTTCGCGCGGGATAAATTCGGCTGGCTGCACGGGGGAAATAGAGGCAAGACGGGTGATGGGAGTCCCTGTGAACGGATTGGCGACACGGAGCAGCAGGAGGGTTTGCGACTGGTAGCATGGAGATGGGTGAAAGAGGCGATGATGAACTTACTGGGAATATTGCTGTTACTCGCTTCTGCTTCCGGCGCGCAGCAGCCCGCGCATCGACCTTCCGACGCGATTGACGAAGACGATTTGCGTGCATATATCGCCAGAGAGTACGACTGTGAACCGGACAAGATTGATTTTGTGAGGGTAGAGCCATTCGATTTTCTAGGGAAAGGCTATGACCAAGTCCTTGTCCTTGCCTCGACAGGCCTGGAGGGAAGCTCCGGGCCGGGTGTGAACTCCGTCTTCACCAGAGACGAACAAGGCGAACTGAAAGAGATCGCAAAGGAGGAAGTGAAGCTGGAGCACCGCGTATTATTCGGGAAAGTGTTTTCGGTGCTGCGGATTGAGAACGGATTGTTGGTGGAAGAGTTCGGCGACAGCTCGGGCCGCGAGGACCCGCTGGTAATCAAATACAAATGGGACGCGGCGAAGGAGCAGTTCGTGGCGGTGGACATCAAAGCTGCGAAACCCTATCCGACAAGTTACGATTGCGCGAAAGCAGAGAAAGGCCAGAATAAAACGGAACAGGCTATCTGTTACGTGAAGAGTCTGGCAGAACTGGATGTGGAGCTTGGCGAGGCGTACAAAGCCTACCTGGCGGGACTCGCCGCAGATTCGCGTAAGAGCGCGATTGCGGAACAGAGGGGCTGGATAAGGGAAAGAGATCAAGAGTGCCCCATTTATAAATGGTGGGTCGATTGCCTCGAAGAAAAGTACAACACGCGAATTGATGAGCTCGAGAAGAAGACTGACGAACAGAAGAGGCGGATCCCTTCCCGGTAATACAGCCAGCCAGGAAACAGAAGTTTCGCTCAAACGCGCTTACTAACGCGGGCGGGGACGGAGGGGCGGGCGCGCGGTGAGCGAACGCGGGCGCATGCGGAAGCGCGGGCCGAGCGGCGGCGGAACGTTGCGGAGGAAGTCGCCGCAGCAGGGGCAGCGGCCGTCGCTGCCAAGGGTAGTGGTGGCATCGGCGCGGAGCCAGTGACCGCGGGCTTCGCATTGCGGATTGATACACTGCACCGTGAAGCCGGGCAAATATTGCATTTATTCTCCCCCAGAAGCCGCAAAACTCAGGTCGATTTAAGTGCATCCGATTGGCGGGTGCGTCTTAAAACAATCTGAGCTCCCCTAGGCGGCCAAGACCCTCTGCGAAAAAAGCGCCGGGCAGATTCTTCGCAAAAATGAGCGCCTTGCCCTTCGTAAAAAACACTCAGGACAAGCCAACGTGATGACGGGATTGTGCCGTGGGCCGCCTGTGGTGTCAAGAGAAAAGGCTACAAGATATTGTGGTGAGGTTGCGGCTCGCTGAAAACTAGGGTTTCGGCGGGGTGCCGGCGGAGGCGCTCTGCGCCGCCAGCAATTCGGCCAAGCGGGTTTTCAAGCGCTCGAGTTCCTGCTGCTTATCGCTGATCTGTTGTTTCAGTGTGTCGAGCTTCGCTTTTCCCGACGTGTCGCGGGCGTAATCGGTGTTCGAATAATAGTTGTCCTGCTCCAGCGATTGTTCGCGCTGGAGCAGATCGAGATCGCCCTGGGCTTGTTTGACTTGATCTTTCAATTTCGCTATTTCCTTCGCATTTTTTTGATCCTTGGCGTCCGGCGCCGTAGAAGAGCCGGCAGCGGGAGCGGTGGCAGGCGTAACGGGAGCGGCATTCTCTCCGGGCGCGCCGGCGGCGGGCTGCGCCGAAGTTTCCGGCGAACCCGGTATTCTGAGTTGCTCAGCGGTGGCGCTCTGCACATCCCCCTTTTTTACATCCAGAGTATCGTCAGTGATCACTTTGGCGGGTTTCGCCGGAGCTTTCTTCTTCTCGCGGGCGCGGCGAGCGGCTTCTGCAACAGACTGAGAATCCTGCGATTGGGCAAAGGCAACCCAGGGAAGCAGCGTTGCCGCCAAGACAACCAGCATGGCAAGGCGCAATGTAATGCAGCGCAGCATAGTGCTACTCCTCATGAAATCCAAGCGAGGTCCAATCTCAAGATACGCTGGCTGGAATGGAATGACAATCCGAAGTATCGAGGCGGTGCGAATGAGCCAACGGAGCTAGCCGGAACGCACGTGGGTCGCGCGATGTGAAATCGCAATGCGCGATTGGACGAGACCAGGAATCCGTCAACGGCCCGCTGCGGCGAATTGCTCCGCCGAAACGTCACGGAACGAAAAGTGCGTTTGCAAATTTTTCATCGGCTGGCCATTCGTCTCCGCATAGGGATAGATAAAGTAATTCAGGGGATCGCTCTTGTGCTCGGGCGAGAGGCGGATGTCACGGCCGTAGGTGAAGAAAACGCGATTGGTGTCGTGCGCGCCGAAGAAGAAGTCGCGCTTGGCGGGATTCTTCCAGGCTTCGGAAGCATCCACCGGTACCCAACCGACGCCGCTAAGATAAAACTCAGCCCAGCAATGGTATCCCGGGATGTCGCCTTCGGTCTTGCCTTCGGGCAGCGAAAAACCCATTTCGAAACGAGCGGGGATGCCAGAGGAACGCATCATGCCAATGAAAAGGGAATGGAAATCGGTGCAATTGCCACGCTTTGAAGTGCATGCCCAGATGGCGTCGCCGCGGCCCCAGCCTTCGCCGGTTTTGTCATAGCGCATGGTGGCGAGCACGTAATCGTAGATGTGACGAGCCTTTTGGATGGGGGTGGTATCCCCGGCGGTGTGCTCCTTGGCAAGCTCGGCGATCCTGCCGTTGAGCGGAACGAGTTTGTCGGGCTCAAGGAATCGTTGCAGGTTCGGATCGCGGGACGCCGAGGCGGAGACACTCCGGAGGGCAGCCGAGTCCAAGGCAACCCTGTGCTCGCGGCGCACGGCCGTGAATCGCAGCACCACATCAAAGCCAGCTGCGGATTGCTGCGCCGTCGGGGTGAAGGCCGCAAACGCATTCCCGTATTCGAGATCACGGCCCTGGGTGTAACTCACGGGACTATCAAAGTGCAAGCCATGAATGTCCTGGTAGCCATCGGCCTGCGGCAATGGAATCCAGAGATGAGTGGGTCCGGCGGAATCCTGACGAGCAGGAACATGCACCTGATACGTGAATTCGAACGAGCGCGCCGGAACCGCTACACTCGTTTTCGGAGCAGTCTCGCGGCCCGCATGGGCGGCAACGACTGCAACAAGTGCGAGAAGGAGAATCGACGAGAGCGCGAGATAGCGGCGAGTCATGAAAGGACTCCTGCGTGGAGAGTGTGGGCCAGGGTAGCGCCCATGCGATTATACTGGTTTAAGGATTAAAGCATAAGCGCCCGAACACGGGAGCGGAAAATTGCTGAGTCAACGGATGATCCTGCGGCTAGCTCTAGGAGCACTGATGGGGGCGAGCAAAGCTTGCGCCCAGGCCCCTGCAACCGAAACACAAACCTCATCACCCGCCGAGGCCGCGCCTGCCGACAAGAATCAGACGCAGGAACGAATGCAGCAGCACCGCTTCTGGGACAAGAAGAATGATTGGTTATTCGCAGGTGTCGGAGCGGCGCGGACGTTCGATTATTTTTCGACGTTGAACTTGAGGCGGCGCGGAGACCAGGAAATCCTGGTGACCAACGATCTGGTGGACAATCACGCGGCTTTCGCCGTGGTCGAGGCAGCAGGAACGGGTGTTTCGATTGGGGCGTCGTATTTTTTCCATCACTACGGCCACCACAAGCTGGAACGCTGGACTTCGATCGTGCATTTCGGATTGGCCACGTCGGGCGCCGTCCGCAACTATTCCCTGAGAACGGCGCATCCAAGGACCACTCCTTAGAAGGCGCGCCACGCGCAAAACGGAAACCCCGCCTCGTTCCCAGCGTCTAAATCAAGGAGATGAAATATTGCAGTTCGAATGGCGCTGCGGCATACTCGCGGCCCGCGCTGGCTTTGGCCGGAACCACACGGAAAGCGGCGTGGGAAAATGGGCGAGGTGATTTTATGAGACGGTGGGTCTCCCATCACCGTTTCACGCTGGTTCTTAGTGCGGGTCTATTTCTTGCGATGGCGTCGCGCAGTTCTGCTGGCCCCGCGCCGTCCGCGCATCCAGAACCGCCGGCGGCGCAGGCGGCGCCACAGCCAGGCGGTTCCTCAGAGAGTCCGCCTGCGGAATCGAAGGCGGCGGAACAGAAAAGAACTGAACAATACACGCTTTCGCATGAGCGTCAGGCGAAGGCGGTAGCCTACTCGAGAGCCGGCTACACGCTCTACTTCGTTTCCTATTTTCTAGGCGGACTTTTTCTTTTTCTGATCCTTCGGCTGGGCTGGGCGGCAAAGTTTCGCGACATCGCCGAAAATGCCAGCGACAAGAAATGGATTCAAGGATTGGTTTTCGTCCCGCTGCTTTTCTTGATCCTGGGCGTTCTGAATCTGCCGCTGCGGCTGTATTGGCATGCGCTTTCCTTGCATTATGAGCAATCCGTTCAAGGCTGGGGCTCATGGCTGTGGGATTGGACTAAGGGACAGTTTCTGAATGCGGCGTTTGGAATCGTTATAGTCCTGATCTTGTTCGCCGTGATGCGCCGCAGCCCGCGGCGCTGGTGGTTGTATTTCTGGTTTCCGGCCGTCTTGATTCTCCTGGGACTGATCGTGATCTCCCCGCTGGTGATCGATCCGCTGTTCAATAAGTTCGAGCCGCTGAGCGAGCAGCATCCCGATCTGGTTGCTTCCATTGAAAAACTCACGAAACATGCGGGCGTTCCAATCCCGCCGGACCGCATGTTCCTGATGGCTGCGAGCCGGAAAACGAACGCCATCGACGCCTATGTGACCGGCCTGGGAGCTTCGAAGCGCGTGGTGATCTGGGATACCACAATTCAAAAGACTTCCAACGAAGAATGCCTTTTCATCGTCGGACATGAACTCGGACACTATGTCCTGGGACATGTTCGTCAGGGTTTTTTAGTGGGAGCAGCCGGGCTGCTGCTGGCGCTCTATGTCCTCTTTCGGGGCTTGCACTGGGCGCTGGATCGCTGGGCCAGGGAGTGGAAGCTATACGGGCAAGAAGATTGGGCTTCGCTCGCGGTGTTGCTCTTGCTCCTCAAGGTGCTGCTATTCGTTTCTTCTCCTGTCATCAGCGGGTATAGCCGAATGGAGGAACACGCCGCGGATGTTTACGGATTGGAAGTGATCCACGGGTTGGTTCCGGATTCGGAGGAGGTCGCCGCGCACGCGTTTCAGGTTCTCGGTGAGCTGGATCTGTCGGATCCCAATCCGCCGCCGCTTATCACCTTCTGGCTCTATTCGCATCCGCCGCTGGCGGAGCGCCTCGTGTTCGCGCATAGTTACGACCCATGGTCAAAAGGGGCGGCGCCGAAGTACGTGAAGTAACTGTGGAAGGAACGAATCCTTCTTCCTATGGCGTGTTGCGCGCCAACGCATGCTTGCGGGCAAAGGCAGCTACTTTGCTGCGGTTGCCGCAAATGGCCATCGAACACCAGCGGCGGCGGCCGGTGCGCGAATTGTCGTAGAAGAACAGACCACAATGCGGATTGGCGCATAGCCGAAGACGCGCGCGGGCGCCCTCGGCGACAATTTCCGCACCGGAGCGAGCCACCGCGGCGAGCAACCAGTCAAGGCCTCCCTCGCGCGCGACGAATTCGATTTTCCAGATGCCGTCCTGACTGGTAAGTTCGTCGTGCCCTTCTGTGATGCGCAGTATTTCGTTTACCGGCTCGATCCATTCTCCGGCCATCCTTTGCTTGCGGAGCATGGCCGTGAACAACTTGCGCAGGGCGAAGCCGAGCCGCCTGGCCTTCAACAGCAATGCTTCCGCCGCATGCGGGTCGGCTTGCGGCAGGCTCAGGAGTTGGGCGCTGCGCTCAGCGGAGACGATGCTGGTTGATTCCAGAAAGTCGATAAGATGGTTCCAAGTCAGCTCGGAGTTTGGTGGAGTCGCGTTGACAAAATCGACGCAGAGTCTCCCACCCAGCAGTGGCAGGCTTGCGGCAGTAAGCGCCATCGAGAGGGTTCCCCCCAAGAAATAGAAGACACGACCCATCTTGCGATGGTAACCAGTAAAAACTATCATAACGGTTATTTAAAATGAAGCCGATTCAGGTCGGAGCTCCCGGAAACCTTTGCGAGCTCCTGGACTCCCATT
>Ga0209648_10002023_pt1 | contig 16611 bp, 10 predicted proteins | sample GraSoi2013_115cm_FD_185830 | JGI IMG/M metagenome (GOLD analysis project Ga0209648, IMG submission 185830) | Grasslands soil microbial communities from the Angelo Coastal Reserve, California, USA - Sample 9_17_2013_115cm (SPAdes) (version 2) | ecosystem: Environmental > Terrestrial > Soil >...
CCGCCGCTCCGGCCGCCCGCCCCACTGTCTGCCCCGCTCACCATCGGCCGGCTCCACTACGACGGCGGCGGCGATTGGTACAGCGGCCCCTCCGCCCTGCCCAATCTGCTGGCCGCGATTCGCCAGCGCACCGCCCTCCCCGTGGCCGACCGCGAGCGCACCGTCACCCTCACCGGTCCCGAGCTGTGGGAAGTCCCCTACCTCTATATGACGGGACACGGGAACGTCCACTTCTCCGACGCCGAGGTTACCGTATTGCGGCGCTGGCTCGAGCAAGGCGGGTTCCTGCACGCCGACGACGACTACGGGATGGACAAGTCGTTTCGCCGCGAGATCGCCCGTGTTTTTCCGGACCACCCCCTCGTGGAAGTACCGCTGACGCACCCCATCTACCACGCCGTCTACGACTTCCCCAAGGGTACCCCCAAGATCGAGGAGCACGACGGCTTGCCCGCCCAGGGCTTCGGGATCTTTCTGGGGGGCCGGCTCGTGGTGTACTATGACTACCAGGCGGACCTGAACGACGGCTGGGAAGACCCGGACGTCAACCACTTGCCCCCGGAGCTGCGGGAAGCCGCGTTGCGCATGGGCGTGAACCTCTTCACCTACGCCGTGAGTTCGACTCGGTGACGGCCACCGCGACCCGACTGCGGCGACTCGGGCTGTCGCACGCGCGCGGCCGCGCCGCCGCCGTGGTGCTGACGGGCGGGGGAGCCGTCGGCGCCGTCGCGGCGGCGGGCCTCGCCCTCGCGCCACGCGCCGCAGCCATTCTCGCCGCCTGGGTCCTGATCGCGGCGCTCGCGGGGGTGGCGATGTGGGTCGCGCGCCGCGCGCGGCGCGACGCTGGCCCCGGCGTCGTGGGTCGGCTCGTCGAGCGGGCGGCGGGCGCGCGCCCGGGCAGCGTCGTGGGACTGCTCGCGCCCGGCGCCACGGCGGGGGCGAGCGCCGAGCTGCTCGGGCTCGCCGATCGTCGTGCGGTCGCGGTGGTCGAACGCGCGGCTCCGGCGGTACGCCGACTGCTGGCGCGCGGCACCCGCGCCGCGCTCGGCCTCGGCGCCGCGGTGGCCGTGCTTGGCGCGACGCTGTTCGTGGCCGCCGCCCCCGCCGCGGGGCGCGCGGCGGCGTTCTGGCACCCGCTGCGCACCCTCGCCGACGCGCGGGCCCCGGTGCGGCTCGCCGTGGACCGCGCCTCAGTGCGGCGCGGCGACACCGTCACCGCCACGATCGAAGTGCCCGCGGGCTCGGAAGCGGTCCTGTGGGCGCGCGGACCGGGCGAGCCGTGGCAGCCGACGCCGCTGGTGCTCGATGCGCACGGGCGCGCCACCCGGCGGCTTGGCCCGCTCGAGGCGGATCTCTACCTCCGGGCGACGAGCGGCGGTCGCCGCTCGAGCGAGCGTAAGGTCACGGTCGCCCTCCCGGCGTTCGTCGCCGGATTGGAACTCACCGCGCGTTATCCCGCCTACCTGGCCCGCCCCGATGAGCCGGTCGCGGCCGGCCCGGACACCGTCGCGATCCCCGAAGGGACCGTCATCCTCGCCAGGGGGACGGCCAGTGTGCGGCTCGGGCGCGCCGCCTGGCACGGGGCGGGGGGGCGGATCCCGCTGGGCGTCGCCGGTGGCGCGTTCTCGGGCCGGCTCGCGCCGGCCGCGTCGGGAGTCTGGCGCCTCGATCTCGCTACCGCCGACGGCGCGCCGCTCGAAGGCGACGTGCCCGAGCTGCGGTTGCGCGTCGTGCCGGACTCGGCGCCCGTCGTCACCGTGCCGGTCCCGGGACGCGACACGACGCTCCCGCTCTCGCTGCGCCAGCCGCTCGTGATCGACGCGCGGGACGACCACGGGCTCACGCGCCTCGACATCGTCAGCTGGCGCGTGAGTCGGACGAGTAAAGTGGGGCCGATCGTGCGCGACGCCGTCGCCGTGGACGGGGTGGGGGAGCGCGCCATCGTGCAGGGTGAGCTCGATGCAACCCGCCGCGGACTGCTCCCGGGCGACACGCTGCGGTTCCGGGTTGAGGCGTGGGACAATGCGCCCGTCGCGCACGTGGGCCGGAGTCCGGAGTTTGCTCTGCGGTTGCCGAGCCTCGAGGAGCTGCGAGCGACCATCCGCCGCGAGACGGCGGCGGCCGCCGCCGCGGTCGACTCGCTCGCCCAGGCTGAGCGGCACCTCGGCGCCCGCACGAACGACCTCGCCGCGCAGCGCTCGCGCGAGCCCGCGGGGCCGCGGCAAGCCGGGGAGAGCGGACGCGAGGGCGCGCTGCCGTTCCAAGCCACCCAACAGGCTCAGGCGGTGGCCCGCGAGCAGGCGATGGTCCAGGAACGGGTGCAGCAGCTGTCGCGCGCGGTCGCCGAGCTCGCCCGGGCCGCTGCGGCCGCGGGGATCACCGACACGGCGTTCCAGGCGCGGCTGCGCGAGGTGCAGGCGCTGCTCGAGCGCGCCGTGACGCCGGAGCTCGCGGCGCGGCTGCGCGAGCTCGAGGAGGCGCTCGCCAAGCTCGACCCCGACGCGACGCGCCGGGCGCTGGAACGCCTGGCCGAGGCGCAGCAACAGCTCAAGGCGGAGCTGGACCGCAGCGAGGAGCTGTTCCGCCGCGCGGCGGTCGAGGGCGCGCTCGCCTCCCTCGCCGCCGACGCCGACGAGCTCGAGCGCCGCCAGGGTGAGTGGAACCGGAGCGACGCCCCGCGGCCCGATAGCGGCGCGGCGGCGCACGAGCGCACCCTCGCCACTGCCGCCGACTCGCTGGCGCGCGGCATCGCCCGCGTCGGGCAGGATCTGGGTGCCGCAGCCCCCGTCGGGCGGTCGCTCCTGGCCCCGGCCGAGGCGACGCGCGCCGCGCGGGCGGCGATGCAACGCGCCGCCGGGGCGGCCGCCGCGGGGCAGGCGGCCGAGGCCACGCAGGCGGGGCAGCAGGCGGCGCAGGCCCTCGCCGGTGTCCCCGACGCGCTCCGGGGTCAACGCGATTCGCTGGCCCGAGCCTGGCGCGGGGAGACGCTCGCCGCCTTGGATCGCGCCCTTACGGAAACGGCGGCGCTGGCCCAGCGCCAGGAACGCGTGGCTGAAGCCCTGCGCGGCGGCGACGCCAGCGCCGCGATCCGGTCGCAGCAGGGGTCGGTCGAGGAGGGAACCGACGCCGTGGCCCGCCAGATCCGTGACGCCGCGGGCAAACACGCCCTCGTCTCCCCGCAGCTCGACGCCGCGCTCGGTTTCGCCAAGCGCCAGATGGCCGGGGCCCGCGAGCAGCTCGAGGACGCGAGTCCGAACCCAGCCGAAGCGGCCGCGCTCGCCGAGCAGGCGGTGGACGCCTTGAATGCGACGGCGCTGGCGCTCGCCCGCAGCCGCGCGTCGGTGAGCGGGGCGCAGTCGGGAACCGGGTTCGCAGAGGCGGTCGAGCAACTGGCGCGATTGGCGCACGATCAGCAGGGCTTGAATGCCCAGGCCCAAGGCCTGCTGCCGCTCCTGGGCTTGAGCGGCACCGCCTTCGTCGAGCGGCTGCGCGCACTCGCCGCCCGCCAGCGCGCCCTCGCCGAGCAGCTCGAGCGCTTGAAAGCCGAGGGCGCGAGCCCGACGGCCGGCGCACTGGCCGAGGAGGCCCGCGAGCTGGCGCGCCAGCTCAGCGCGGGCCGCCTCGATCCCCAAACGATCGAGCGCCAGCAGCGGCTGTACCGGCGGCTGCTCGACGCCGGACGGACCCTCTCGGGCGATGAGCCCGACGAGAAACGGGAGCGCGTGAGCCGCGCGGCGACGGGCGATAGCAACCACGTCCCGGCGGCGTGGCGACCGGGCGCGAGCGGCGCCGCACCGAAGCTGCGCTATCCCACTTGGCAGGAGCTCGTTGGGTTCACGCCCGAACAGCGCCGCCTGGTGCTCGAATACTTCCGTCGGGTCAATGCGCCGGCGCCCGAGTAGCCGCCGGACGTGGCGCGTCGCCGCGCTCGTGTCGTGCCTGGCCGCACTCGGGGGGCTCACCCGGCCGGCCCCGGCGCAGGCGATCGGTCAGGGTTTCGAGCTCGAGCGCGCCGGCCAACTGGAACAAGCGGCGAGCCTGTACTTCGCCGTGTTGCGTGCCGATCCCGCCAACCTCTCGGCGCTGCTCGGCCTGGAGCGCGTGCTGCCACCGCTCAGCCGGCTCGCCGAACTCGCGCCGGTGGCCGAGCGCGCGGCCGCCGCGGGGCCGCGCACCAGCGCGCTCCGTGGCATTCTCGTGCGCACCTACGTGGGCCTGAGCGAGCTCGATAGCGCGCAGGCGGTGGCGCTGCGCTGGGCGGCCGACGCGCCGCGCGACGAGGCGCCGTACCGCGAATGGGCCATCGCGCTCGAGGACACGCGGCGCCACGACGCCGCGCGCGACGTGCTGCTCCGCGGCCGCCGCGCGATCGCTCGGCCCCAGGCGTTCGCCATCGAGCTCGCGGGATTGTATGCGCGCGCCGGTGACTGGGAGCGCGCGGCGGGGGAGTGGGCGACGGCGCTGGGTGACGCGCCCGGCCAACTGCCGAACGCGACGAGCGAGCTGGCGGAGACACCCACCGCCCGGCGCGATGCGGTGGCCCGCCTCCTCACCGCGGGCGACCCGCCGCCCCGCACCCGCCAGCTCGCCGCCGCGCTCTTGATGGGCTGGGGCCAGCCGCGGCGCGCCTGGACGGTCTTCGCGCCGAGCGTCGCCAAACCCACGCCCGAGGCGATCGCGGCGCTGCGCCAGTTTGCCGATCTCGCCGCGGTCCAGCACAGCGCCGAAGCGAGCCGCGCGCGGGCGCTCGCGCTCGCCCGCCTCGCCGCGCTCGGCCCGGAGCCGCTCGCGGCGCGGGCCCGCGCCGACGCGGCGCGCGCCTTCCTCGAGGCCGGCGACCGGCAGGGGGCGCGGCAGGTGCTGGCCCAGCTCGCGGTCGACACCAGCGCGCCCGCCGACGCCCAGGCACTGGGCGAAGAGGCCGTGCTCGAGACGCTCATCGACGCCGGCCAGCTCGCGGCGGCGCGAGACCGCTTGGCGCGCGACGACCGCCTCGCACCCGAGGACCGAGCTGCCCTGCGGCTTCGGCTCGTGCGGCGGTTCCTCACGAGCGGCGATCTCGACGGCGCCCAGCAGACGCTCGACGGTGATTCCACCGTCGACGCGCTCGCCCTCCAGGGCTGGATTGCCCTGTACCGCGGACGCCTCGCCGACGCCGAGCGGCTGTTCCGCGCGGCCGGCCCCTACGCCGGCGACCGCCGCGACGCGACCGAGCGCACGGCCATGCTGGCGCTGCTCGAGCAACTCCCCGGCGACCCGTTCCCCGCGCTCGGCACGGCCCTGTTGCTGCTCGCGCGCGGCGACTCCGGGGCCGCGCTCGCCGCGCTGCGTGGCGCGGCCGACCAGATCGGCCCGGGGGCCCGCGGCCGCCCCGACCTCCTGCTCCTCGCCGGTCGCGTCGCCGCCCGCCTCGGCCGCGCACAGCGCGGCACGGCGGTGGCCCTTTTCGACGAGATCGTGAAGACGGGTGGGACCGGGGCCGCGGCGCCGGCGGCCGAGCTCGAGTGGGCGCGGCTCCTGCTCGCCGACGAGCAGCGGGTCGCCGCCACCCAGCACCTGGAGCACCTGATCCTCAGCTATCCCGGCAGCGCGGTCGTGCCCGAAGCGCGGCGTGAGCTCGAGCGCGCCAAGGGCGCGATTCCCAAGTCATGACCCGCGTCTCGGCCGGAGCGGAGTAGGCGGTCGTGAAACGGCGCGCGTTCGTGAGGGCGCTGGGGCAGGCGGGCGGGCTCGCGGTCGGCCGCGACCTGCTCGACCGCTGGTCGGGCGTCCCATGGCGCTCGCCTCGCGCTCGCGGCGCCCAGCTCGTGATCCCGATGGACGACGCGCAGGACAACCACCTCAAAGCCTATGGCGTCACGTATCGAATCGTGCAGGCGGGGATCAAGGCCGAGTGGCTGCTGAATTACCGCGGCGGCGCGTTCCTCGTGCCCGAGGGGGACGCGATCCGGCGCGACGCGACGCTGGCCGGCGTGACCGTGGAGCCCGTGGACGAGACCCAGGTGACCGCCATCCGCGGCGACATCGCCGCGAGCAACATGGACGCGGTGCCCCTCGAAAAAGCGCCCAAGGTCGCTGTCTACGTCCCGCCCAACGTGCCCCCGTGGGACGACGCGGTCACGATCGCGCTGCAGTACGCCGGCATCCCGTTCGAGAAGGTGTGGGACTTCGAGGTGCTGGCGGACAAGCTACCCAGCTACGACTGGCTGCACCTGCACCACGAGGACTTTACCGGCCAGTACTCGAAGTTCTACTTGATCTACGCCGGCGCCCCCTGGCTCCGCGAAATGGTGCGGTTCAACACCGACGCGGCGAAACGCCTCGGCTTCACCACCGTGCCGGACCTGAAAAAAGCGGTGGCGCGGACGATCCGGGAGTTCGTGGCCCACGGCGGCTTCCTGTTCGCGATGTGCACGGCCACCGAGACCCTCGATTTGGCGCTCGCGGCCGAGCACGTCGACATCGCCGCCGCGTTCGCCGACGGCACCCCGATGGATCCCCTGGCCGACCAGAAGGTCGATTGGACGCAGGCCTTGGCGTTCACCGGGGCGCATCTCGAGCCGCACCCCCAGATCGCCAGCTTCTCTGATATCGACGGCCACCAGGTCAACGCCGGAGGCCGGCGCCAGCCGCTCGGCGGTTTCAAGCTGTTCAACTTCAGCGCCAAGATCGACCCGGTACCGACGATGCTAGTCCAGAGCCACCGCCCGGTCATCCGCGACTTCTACGGGCTCACCACGTCGTTCATGCGCACTCGCTTGAAGCCGAGCGATCTCGTGCTCGCCGACGAAGAGGGCGCGCCGTGGGTGAAGTACATCCATGGAGACCACGGCAAAGGCACGTGGACGTTTTTCGGAGGGCACGACCCCGAGGACCAGCAGCACCAGATCGGCGACCCGCCGACCGACCTCTCGCTCCACCCCCACTCGCCGGGCTACCGCCTGATCTTGAACAACGTCCTCTTTCCGGCGGCGAAGAAGCGCGAGCTCAAGACATGAGCGTCGAGCGCCTCGCGCCCGACGTCCGCGCGCTGATGCGCGCCGAGATTGCGGCGGCCCACGGACGCGAGGTGTCCTTCGTCGCGCGCCCCGACCCAAATGGCTTAATCGTCACGGCGCGCGTAGTGGCGCGGGGCACCGTCGACGCCGTGCTCGCGCTGCCGGGCATCGCCGGGCGCGGCGAACTGCTGCTCCACAACCACCCGAGCGGGGTGCTCGAGCCGTCGACGGCGGATTTGAACGTCGCCGCCCGGCTGCACGACGGCGGCGTGGGGTTCGCCATCATCGACAACGCCGTCACCGATTGCTATGTCGTGGTCGAGTGCCCGCGGCCCCGGGCCACCACCCGGATCGATCCGCTCGACGCCGCCGGGCTGCTCGCGTCGAGCGGACCGATCGCCCGCGCGCTCGGCAGCTTCGAGGACCGGCCCAGCCAGCGCGACATGGCGGCCTACATCGCCGACCTCTACAACGACGGCGGCGTGGGGCTACTCGAGGCCGGCACCGGGGTGGGGAAGTCGTTCGCCTACCTGGTGCCCGCGCTCGCGTGGGCGCGCGAGAACGGGGAACGCACCATCGTCTCGACCAACACCATCAACCTGCAGGAGCAACTCGTCGGCAAGGATCTGCCGATCCTCGCCCGCGCGCTCGGCACCGGAAGCCACACGCCCAGCTTCGCGTTGCTCAAGGGGTGGCGCAACTACCTCTGCCTCGCGCGCCTGGACCAGGCGCGCGACACCGGCGCGTCGCTGTTCGAAGACGCGCACCAACAGGAGCTGGCGGCGCTCGCGGCCTGGGCGGGGCAGACGAGCGACGGCTCCCTCTCCGACCTCCCCGAGCAGCCGAGCGCGGAAGTGTGGGACGCCGTGGCGGCGGAGTCCGACCTCTGCACCCGGCTCAAGTGCCCGCACTTCGAGCGCTGCTTTCTGTTTCAGGCCCGGCGCCGCGCCGCCGAGGCGGACGTCGTTGTCGTGAACCACCACCTCCTCGCCTCCGACCTCGCCGTCCGCATGGCGTCGGACAACTGGCAGGAGGCCGCCGTCCTGCCGCCCTACCGCCGCCTGGTGCTCGACGAAGCGCACCACCTCGAGGACGTCGCCGCCATGCACCTGGGCGCCCAGGTGAGCCAGCTCGGCGTGCAGCGGCTACTGGCCCGGCTCGAAAAGAACCGCCGCGGCCTCCTGCCCACGCTGCGCGCGGTGCTGTTCGGGCGGGAGGACGTGCTCACGGCGGCGGGCCGGGCGCTGGCGGAGCAACGACTCGCCGACGCGCTCGTCGCCGCGCGCCGCGGTGCGGAGGAGCTGTTCGCCGCCCTGGCGCGGCGGCTCGACGCCGAGCCCGGCCCCACCCCCATGCTGCGGTTGCCCGACGACCTCAGCGCGGACCCGGCGTGGGCCGCGGCAATCGGGCCGCCGCTCGAGAACCTGCTGGTCGCCTTCGCGGGCCTGCGCGACGGCGCGCAGAGTGCCGCCGACCGCCTCGCCACCGACGAGCCGTCGGACCGACGCACCCAGCTCGTGGCCGAGCTGCGCGCCGTGGTGGGACGCCTCGACGCCGCGGCCGCAGGCTTGAGCGCCGCGCTGCGCCCCGCGCCCGGCGGGCCCGCCACCGTACGCTGGCTAGAGCGCCGCGGCCGCAGGGTCCCCAATGTCGCGCTCGCCGCCGTCCCACTCGACTTAGCTCCGGTGCTCAAGGCGAACCTGTTCGATCGCATCGAGACCGTCGTGCTCACGAGCGCCACGCTCGCGGCGGGAGGCGAGTTCGATTACCTCGAGGCCCGCCTCGGGCTCGACCTCCCACCCTCCCGCGTGACGGTGCGCGAGATCCACGCCTCGCCCTTCGACTTCGCGTCCCAATGTGTGTTCGGCATCCCCACCGACCTGCCCGAGCCGCGTGACGACGAAGCCGGCCACGACGCCGCCGTCGCCCGGGCGTTGGTCGAGCTGGCCCACGCCGCGGACGGCGGCATGTTCGTCCTGTTCACGAGCCACGGGGCGCTGCGGCGCGCCGCCGACGCGGTGCGCGACGCACTGGGTGGCCGCTGGCCGCTCCTCGTCCAGGGCGACGGCTCCCGCGACCAGTTGCTGCGCCGGTTCCGCGACGCCGGCTCGGGCATCCTGCTCGGGACCGATTCCTTCTGGGAGGGCGTCGATGTGCCGGGCCGCGCGCTGCGCGTGCTCATCCTCGCCAAGCTGCCCTTCAAGGTGCCGAGCGAGCCGCTCACGGCGGCGCGCATGGAGCGGCTCGAAGCCCAAGGGCTGAACGGCTTCCAGCACTACCTCGTCCCCAATGCCGCGCTGAAACTCAAGCAGGGCTTCGGCCGACTCATCCGCAGCCGCCGCGACGTGGGTGCCGTCGTGCTGCTCGATCGCCGCATCGTCACGAAACGCTACGGCCCCCTCATGCTCCAAGGCCTGCCCCGGGCCACCCGCGTGGTGGGCGGCTGGACCGAGGTACGGGGCGCGTGCGAGGAGTTCTTCGCCCGCCATGGCGCGGCGGCGGGGGCGAACGTTCAGGGGTAGCGTCGGCGTTCATTAGGCGGTGGCACTGCCGCACGACACCCGGCGCCCGAGGAGGCCACGGCGCGGCGTTGCCAACGGCGCGTCTCATGCGTAAGTCAATAGGTGATCCTGTGACCTCCTTCAGTCAGCGGCTGGCCGCATTGCCCAGCTACCCCATGGCGGAGCTGCCCAGCATCAAGCGGCGGCTCGTCCAGCAGGGCGTGGATGTGATCGACGTGGGGGCCGGGGACGCCAACCTGCCACCGCCCGAGCTCGCGGTCGAGACGCTGGCGCGCGCGCTGCGCGATCCCGCGATGAGCCGGTACCCGTTCCAACTCGGCCTGCCGGCGTTCCGCGAGGCCGCCGCGGCATACATGAAACGCCGCTTTGGCGTGCGCTGCGATCCCTTCAGCGAGCTCCACCCCCTGATTGGGTCGAAAGAGGGCATCGCGCATCTCGCCATGGCCCTGCTCGATCCGGGCGACGTGGCGATCGTCCCCGAGCCGGGCTACGCCGTGTACGAAGGGGGCACGCGACTGGCGGGCGGTGACCCCTACCGCGCGGCGCTCAGGCCGCGTACCGCGTTCCTGCTCGAGCTCGCGGAACTCCCGCCCGACGTCATCCGCCGCGCCAAGCTCGTCTACTTGAACTACCCCAACAATCCGACCGCCGCCGTCGCGCCGCGCGCCTACCTCGAGCGCACCGTGGCGTTCTGCCGGCAGCACGAGATCGTGATCGCGTACGACAATCCGTACTGCGAGATCACCTTCGACGACTACGTGGCGCCGAGCATCCTGGAAATCCCGGGGGCGCGCGAGATCGCGGTCGAGTTCCATTCGCTCTCCAAGAGCTTTTGTATGACGGGGTGGCGGCTCGGCTGGGCGGTGGGGCGGCCCGAGCTGATCGCGGCCCTGGCGCGCGTGAAGAACTACGTGGACACCGGCGCCTTCCTCGCGGTGCAGGCGGCGGGCGCCGCCGTGCTGCCGCAGGCGGAGGCCCTGGCCCGGGGCTACGTGGCCCAGTTCAAAGAGCGCCGCGACGCGATGTTGCCGGTGCTCCGGGCCCAGGGCTTCGACCCCGAGACTCCTCAGGCGACGATGTACGTCTGGGTGCCCCTCCCCGAAGGCGTGTTGTCTGCCGCGTTCCAGCGGCGCGCCCTCGAGGAAACGGGGGTCGTCACGCTGCCCGGCAGCGGGTTCGGGGCCGGCGGGGAAGGGTTCTTCCGCATCGCGCTCACGGTCAGCCCGCCTCGGCTCATCGAAGCCGCCGAGCGGTTGGGAAGGGTGCTCGCCACTGTTTAAGCTGCAGTCGATCTCCTCGCGCGCCCAGGGGCTCACCTGGGGGGCGAGCGTCGCCCTCCACATCGCGCTCGTCGTGCTCGCGGTCACCGTCTCGTGGCGCCTGGACCGGCCGCACGGGCTGATCCTGATCGTGCCGCCCCAGCCACCGCAGCCGCTCGAGCTGCCGCCCTACGGCGGCACAAAGCCCGGCAAGGGGCCGAGCGGCGGCATGGGGCGCCCGCTCCCACGGGCCAGTGTGCCCGACACCTCGCCCCCGGTCCCCGCGCCCATCGGCAAGCCCGACACCCTGCTCGCCGCCAGCCCGACGGCCTTAGGCCCCCACGTCGTGACGCCGCCGGAATTGGGCGACGGCCGCCTGTGGGTGCTGGCGCGCCCCGCACTCCCCTCCGAGGTGGCCGACGCGTTGTACTCCCCCCGGGAGCGGCGCGACACGGTGGTCGTGCGCCGACTGCGCTCCATGGTGGACTCTTTGAATGTCATCATCGACTACGAGCAGCGCGCCCGGCAGAAGCCGGTCTGGACGACCGATGTAGCAGGGAAGGTGTTCGGCATCGATTCGCAGTACATCCACGTGGCCGGGATCAAGATCCCCACGGTGGCGCTCGCCCTGCTGCCCGTCACGTTGCCGCAAGGGAACTACGACGAGCAGATGCGGGCGCGCCAATTGGACGAAATGCGGCAGGACTTGATGCAAGCCGCCCGGCGCACCGAGACGCTGCAGCTCTTCAAGCAGTACGTCCGGGAGCTCCGCGCCCGCAAGCAGGTGGAGCGCGACGCCGAACGGCGGGCCAAGGGGGACACCACGGGCGCCAAGGCCGACACGGCGAAAGTCGTTCCTTAGCGGCGAATCACGCGGCGTCGGAGCGGTTGCTAAGGATCGCGCGCCCGAGCCCGATCGTCAGGGCGGCACCCACGAGCCACAGCAGCGAGCGACCCGGCGTGCGGGGCTCGAGCACCGCCAGGGCGGGATCGGCCGGGTCGTAGCGCAGGGTGACGTGCGGGCTGTCGACGTACTTGTCGTCCCAGCCCCAATCGAACAGGTTCAAGAGGGCGTCGTTGAACGTGACCCGGGTGCCGGCGTAATCCCGCTCCCCCACGCGATAGCGATAGTAGATGCGCGACGCGCACACGGTGATGGGATGGGTATGATGATGCACATCCTCGGGGGTTCGCTCTGTGTGACACGACGGGGTCGCCCACCCGAGTGTGCCGGGCGCGGAGGGCCAGTCGGCGGCCCGCCGATCGCGCACGGTCGTGACCAGCGCATACGCGAGCAGGATAATGCCGGCCAGCAGGCCCGCGAGGGCGAGAGGCGGCCTCACGCGGCTCCGGACTGCGCGGCAAGGGCGAGACGTTCGAGCGCCGCGTCTCGCCCGACCACATAGAGCAGCTCGTTCACCGGCTCCGAGACCGTCCCCCCCGTAAGCGCGATGCGGATCGGCTGAAACACCTTCCCCGCGGCGACGCCACGCGCCTCGGCGAGTTCGCGCAGCCGACGCTCGAGCCGCTCGGGCGTCCACTCCGTCTCCCGGAGGATCGCGAGGCTCGCCTCGAGCGACGCCCGGTAACCGGCCGGGTCCTTCGCGATTTCCTTCCGGGCCTTCTCGTCGAGCTCGACGAACTTGGCGTCGAGCCGGACCGCCACCTGCCTCGCCACGTCGAGCGTCGTGCGGGAACGGGTCTTCACGGCCGCGATCGTCCGGAGCACGGCGTCCCGGTTGCCGTTCAGGCCGAGCTGCTCGAGCTGCGGCGCCACGAGCGGGTACAGCTCCTCGGCGGAGGCCAGCGACAGATACTGCCCGTTCATCCACTCGAGCTTCGTCATGTCGAAGATGGCGGGCTTCTGTTGGATCCCCTCGAACGAGAACAGTTGTACCATCTCGGCGAGCGGCATGATCTCCCGGTCGCCGCCCGGACTCCAGCCGAGCAGCGCCAAGAAGTTCCGCATCGCCGCTGGCAGGATGCCCAAATGTTGATAGTCGCCCACCGCCGTGGCGCCGTGGCGCTTGGAGAGCTTCTTCCCATCCGGGCCGTGGATCATCGGCACATGCCCGAACACGGGGAGCGGCGCGCCGAGCGCGCGGTACAGCGCGATCTGCTTCGGGGTGTTGGAGATGTGGTCGTCGCCGCGCAGCACGTGAGTGATGCTCATGTCCAAGTCGTCGACCACCACGGCGAGGTTGTAGATCGGGGTGCGGTCCGAGCGGAGGATAATGAAATCCTTGACGTCCTCACCCTGGAAACTGATGTGGCCGTGGACCGCGTCGTCCCAGGCGATCTCGCCCGGAGGGACGCGGAACCGGATCGCCCCGTCGTCGACGAACGCCTTGTCCTCGGCGAGGAGACGGTCCGCGGCCGCCTGATGGCGGGCGAGCCGCGCCCCCTGAAACCAGGGCTCCTCGTCCCAGTCGAGGCCGAGCCAGCTTAAGCCGTCGAGGATGACGCGCGTGTGCTCCTCGGACGACCGCTGCTTGTCGGTGTCCTCGATGCGCAACAGGAATTGGCCGCCGGTGTGGCGGGCATACAGCCAGTTGAAAAGGGCGGTGCGGGCACCACCCACGTGCAGATAACCGGTGGGGGAGGGGGCGAAGCGCACGCGGGTGGCCATGGGGATGCGGTAACGGAGAGGGGGGGATTCGAACCCCCGATAAGGCTTTTAGGCCCTATAACGGTTTAGCAAACCGCCGCCTTCAGCCACTCGGCCACCTCTCCTCATTGCTGCGCCGTAACTTAGCGTGCCGGTGACCGTGCGGGGAGCCACCCCAAGATTATCGTCGGGGGGCGGCCGCCCCGCCGGCGCCACAGAGCCGCCCCGCCTAACATCTCGGCGGCTCGGCCGACGCTAATGCTCACTCGTATCGCAACGACTCCACGGGATCCACCGCCGCGGCGCGACGCGCCGGCAGGATGCCGGCGATCAACCCCACGCCGATCAGGATGCCCACGCAGATGAGGGCGATGGGCCAGGAGAGTTTGGGGTTCAGTATGTACTGCATGGCCGGGTTCTCTTGCGTTGGGATCGCGTCGACTCCGGCCACGACGAGCGCCGCAATCGCGAGTCCTACCACCCCCCCGGAAACGGCAAGCGTCATAGCCTCGAAGAGGAATTGGGCCATGATGTGCTGGCGACGAGCCCCGAGCGCGAGCTTGATGCCGATCTCTTGGGTCCGCTCCTTCACCACGACGTACATGATGTTCGCGACGCCAACGCCGGCAATGAGCAGCGTGAAGGCCCCGACGAGCCCCAAAAAAATCTGGATGCCGAGCCCGACGGCGAGGTTTTCCTTTTCGCTTTCGATGAAGTCCCACATGCCCAGGGCACGCTCATCCGTGGGATCGAAACGGTACTTCTGGCCCAGCACTCGGAAGAGCTCCGCCTTGACAAGGGGTCCCCGGGATGCGTCGCGCGGCTGCACGATGAGGTGGTTCACGAACCGGGTTCCATAGATGGTGCGGAAGGTCGAGTAAGGGATGACACCGCGCTCGGCGTCTGGCCCGTTGTTGCTCGAGTCCTGAAACTTCTTCTGTAGCACCCCGACCACGGTGAACGGCAACCCATCGATGACGACGCGCTTACCGATGGGACCCCCTTCTTTGCCGAAGATGCGCTCCGCTAGCTCGTTGCCGAGGAACAGCACGCGCCGCCGCTGCGCGACGTCGGCGGCGTTGATGAAGCGCCCGCCTTCCGCCGGCTCCATGTGGCGTATCGCCTCGTGATCGGGACCCACGCCCTCGAGGAATGCGTTGGTGCGGGTCCTCCCCATTTGATACGACGTGCCCCAGCGCCCGTAAGAGATGCTTCCCCGGTCGACGTCGGGGATGGCCCGCATCAGGAGCTCGAGATCCTCCTCCCCCAGGCTAATACGCCTTCCCTGCGCTAACCCGGCGAACGACTTGCTGGTCTCGCCGCCATAGACCATGAAGATCCGTTCGCCGGCGCCTAGCAGACCGTCGCGGATCGTGCGCTTTAGTCCCTCACCGAAGGCCAGCAGTAACACGACCGCCAGCGTTCCCCAGGTCACCGCAAAGAAGGTGAGGAAAGCGCGGGTGCGCTGGGCCTTCAAGTCGCCGATGAATTCGTGGAGGAGGATATAGAGCATTTAGTTTCGCAGCGCGTCCACCGGATCGAGGGACGCCGCACGCCGGGCCGGCATCAGTCCCGCGGCGAAGGCGACGAGCGCCAGCAGGACCAGCGTCGCCGCCAGCACCGTCGGGGAGATGGTCGGGACGCCGACGAACTCCTTGATCGGCAACCCGCCCAGGGCGAGCACGAGCCCGAGCGAGAGCACGAGCCCGAGCGTCGCCCCCAGCAATACGATGAGCAGGGCTTCGACGAAGAACTGGCGCATGATGTCGGCCCGGGTGGCGCCCACGGCGCGGCGCACGCCGATTTCGCGCGTGCGCTCCCGCACCACGATGTACATGATGTTCGCTACGCCGATGCCGCCGACGAGCAGGGTGAAGCTCCCGACGATGGCGAAGAAAATGTGGAACGCCACGAACATCTTGCCGAAGCGGGCCTCCCACTCGCTCGTGTCCCAGAAGGCCAGCGCGTCCTTGTCAGCCGGATCGAACTTGTAGCGGCGCCCCATCGTCTCGTACACCCGCCGCTCGGCCACCTTGGTGAGTTCCGAAGTCTTGGCGCGGTAGACGATGTTGTTGAGAAAGCGGCCGCCGAAGAGGGCGTAGTGCGTCGTCGCCGGGATGAAGATCCGGTCCTTGTCTCGCTGCTGGTAGGAGGAGTTCTGCAGTTTGGGGCGCATTACTCCGACGACCGTGAAGGGCGTGTCGCCTAAGAACACCTGTTGTCCCACGGCGGCTGCGTCGCCGAACAGGAGCTTGGCCAGCTCGTCGCCCAGGACGGCCACCCGGCGCCGCTCGGCGACGTCGCGATCGTTGATGAAGCGGCCGCCCGCCTCAGCGATGATGTTCCGCATGAGGCCGTACACGGGGAGGATGCCCGTGACGGCAGGCGAGGCTGCCTTGACGCCGCGGCGGACGCGGGCGCTCCGCGTGATGAACTCGGGGCTGATGTGCTCGATCTCGCTGACCTGCCGCTCGATGATCGGCACGTCATCCGCCCGCAGGCGGATCGGCCGGCCGCTCCCGAAACCGGCGAATGGCTTCGTGGTCCGTCCGCCGAAGAGGATGACGTGAAATCGCTTCGTGGTTTGCCGCTCTAGGCCGACCCCGAAGGCCAGCAGCACTACCACCGCCACGGTGCCCCACGCGATCCCCAGCACGGTGAGGGTGGTGCGGAGCTTCTGCGCCCGAAGATCGGCGAAGAACTCGCGCCACAGTTCAGGTGATCTCGCGTGGCGGCCGCTCGACGATCGAGTCTGTGGCCTGCAGACCCTCCAGCACCTCGATGTTGATGGCGTCGGAGAGGCCGGTCTTGATCGAGCGTTCCTCGGTCTTCCCAGGGCTCGTGCGGACCGTCACGAAGCTCGAGTCGTTGCGGTGGATGATGAGCCGCTCCGGGATGTACAGGATGCTATCCCGGCGAGCGATGATTACCTCCGCATTGGCCGAGTAGCCGGCGCGGAGCGTGGCGTCTTCCACCTCGGTCAAGACGATTTCGATCGGGAAGACCGTGGCCTGCTCCTCCTTGTGCGCCTTGAGCCAGATCTTCTCGAGTCGGCCCTTCACGGTCGCGTTGGGCAAGGCACCGATCTTGATCGTCGCCGGCATGCCCTCTTTGAGCCGACCCACGTCGATCTCGTCCACGGTTCCCCGGAAGATCAAGTCCCTCATGGCCGCCATGCGCATCAGCACGGTGCCTGCCTGGTAGGGCGTTAGCGGCACCACGGG
>Ga0209648_10002026_pt1 | contig 16594 bp, 18 predicted proteins | sample GraSoi2013_115cm_FD_185830 | JGI IMG/M metagenome (GOLD analysis project Ga0209648, IMG submission 185830) | Grasslands soil microbial communities from the Angelo Coastal Reserve, California, USA - Sample 9_17_2013_115cm (SPAdes) (version 2) | ecosystem: Environmental > Terrestrial > Soil >...
ATCCTCGTCACATTCGCCGTCGAAGCCGAATTCGCCCCCTGGCGCAAGCTGAGAACGCTTCAGCCCATGACCGTGGAGGGGATCGAGATGTTCCATGCACAGATAGGCCGCGCAGCCGTGGATTTTGTGGTGACAGGCATGGGAATGGAGAATGCACGTCGAGCAGCTGAACTCGCAACGTCTGTTCCTCACACGATTTGTATAGCGGCGGGCTTTGCGGGCTCCTTGAAGACAACTCACAAGATCGGAGATATTTTGGTTGCGCGTGCTGTTCAACAAATTGGTAAATCAAAGACGATCGAGTGTTCGCGTAGTTTGTATACCGTTGCGTTTGCCGATCAAGCGGTGCGCGCGAAAATGTTCTTGAGCGCAGACACGGTAGTTGCAACGGCAGAAGAGAAGAAACGTCTGAGTCCATTCGGGGACGCTGTGGATATGGAGAGCTATGCAATTCTCTCGGTGGCTAAAGAGAAGGATTTGCCGGCAATTGCTATCCGTGTGATTAGTGATCGTTTCGATGAGGATCTGCCGGCGGACCTAGATATGACGGTTGACGAAAAAGGACGTGTAAAGGTCAGCGGAGTATTCCGCCATGTTGCATACCACCCGCTGCAGTTGCCAGCCTTGATTCGCCTCGGACGCCACAGCAGAACTGCTGCCGAAGCGTTAGCTCATTTTCTTGAGTCGTACATCAAGAAACTATCTTTTCACACGCACGGTTGGCCTCCTCCGGAGCTCCAAGAGGTGGCAGCGCGATGAGCCGGACCGGAACAACGTTGGAAGCTGTGAAGACGTTTGGCCCCATCCCCAAGACCATGCGCGCTGGTGTGTACCGCGAAAAGGGCATCGTCCGTGTCGAGGAAGTCCCCGTCCCCGAAGTGGCTGACGGCGAAGTGCTCATTAAAGTCGCCGCCTGCGGCATTTGCGGCACCGACATCAAGAAGATTTACCACGCATACGTGCCGCCGCCGCAAATTCTGGGCCACGAAGTGGCCGGAACGGTGGTCGCCACTGGCCGCGGTGTGACGAAGTGGAAACTCGGCGACCGCGTGATGAGTTTTCATCACATCCCCTGCGGCAAGTGTTTCTATTGCGAACGCCGCCTCTTCTCCCAATGCCAGCAGTACAAGACCACGGGTCTGACCGGGGGATTCACCCCCAACGGCGGCGGCTTTGCTGAATACGTGAAAGCCATGCCTTGGGTCGCCGAACGCGGCATCATCGCCCTTCCCGATAACGTCAGTTTTGAGGAAGCCACTTTCATCGAACCGATCAACACGATCTTGAAAGCCGTGCAAAAAGCCCGCGTCGCTGCGGGTGAAACGGTCCTCATCGCCGGCTGCGGACCCATCGGCCTACAATTGCTGATGGTTGCAAAACTTGAGGGTGCCAAGCTCTATACTAGTGACCCCATGGCCGTCCGCCGTGCCAAAAGTCTAACTTTAGGAGCATTGGAGTCCTTTGACCCCAGTGATGGTAAACTTGTGGAACACATGAAAGCCCGGACTGAGGGTCGCGGCGCCGATGCGGTTTTGGTAGCAGTGGCGCACCCGTCGGTCGTCGTGGATGCGTTGGCAGTTGCAAGGCCCGGGGGGCGCGTGCTGTTGTTTGCCGCGAACGACCCGGTGACTCGGATCGAATTTCCGGCCGCTGCCGTGGGGATCGACGAAAAAGAAATCCTGGGCAGCTACAGCGCCGCCGTGGACATCCAAGAGGCAGGGGCCGATCTGGTGCTGAAAAAGAAACTTCCAATAATGGAGATTGTGACGCACCGTTTTCCGTTGGCTAGAATCCAAGAAGGGCTGAATCTGGCCGCCAGTCCGACCGAGGAATCCCTTAAGATTCTGATCAAACACTTATGAGCACGACGACGCCAAAGAAGATGGAAGTAGGCGAAGAAGTGAAAACTGCCGTAACCCACGTCACGGTGCCTTCGAAGATGACCGCCGCCGTGCTGTACGGCAGCGAAGATCTTCGCATAGAAAAGATAGATGTCCCCGCCCTGGCCGTCGACGAAGTTCTGGTGCGCGTTCGCCTGGCCCTCACTGACGGCACCGATCTCAAAGTCTGGAAGCGCGGCTATCACGCCAAAATGATTCAGCCGCCAGCCGTCTTTGGCCACGAACTTGTCGGCGAAATCGTAGCCCTGGGCAAGCGCGTGGATCCCCGCTGGCGCATCGGCGTGCGCGTCATCGCCGCAAATTCGGCGCCGTGCTTGCGCTGCTACCACTGCCGCCGTGGTCAGGAAAATCTTTGCGACGACCTATTGTTCAACAACGGCGCTTACGCCGATTACATGCGCATCCCCGGCCGTATCGTTGTCGAAAACATGCTGGAAGTGCCGCATTCCGTGGACGATCAAAGCGCGGCGTTAGCGGAACCCCTGGCCTGCGTGCTGCGCGGAATTCACGAGATGGAAGTTCGCACCGGCGATACCACGGTGGTGATTGGCTGTGGTCCTATCGGGTTGAAGTTTGTCCGCATGCTTTCGCGGCGCGGAGTTCGTGTTATTGCGTTAGCCCGGCGCGGGGCGCCGCTCGATATCGCCAGGCGCCTGGGCGCGGTGGCGACGTTCAACGTGACCGAGACGAAAGATGTCGTAGCCGCCGTGAAAGCGCTCACCGAGGACGGACTCGGTCCCGATTCCGTGGTCGAAGCGGCGGGCAATCCAGCCACCTGGAAGCAAGCTCTCTCCATGGTACGGCGCGGCGGCGTCGTGAATTTCTTCAGCGGCTTGCCTTCCGGCACCCGCGTGGAAATTGATCCGGCAGCGATCCACTATTCCGAAATCAAGCTGATTTCGCCGTTTCATCACACGCCGCGATTTTTCCGTGAAGCGCTTGAAGCCATCCGCCGCGGGGACATTTCCGCCCGCGATTTCGTCACCGAAGAGATCCGGCTGGCAGACCTGCCCCAGGCGTTTGCGCGCATGAAGTCGCGCAGCGGGGAAATCAAGCTGGCCGTGCGGCCATAATCGGTGACTCGTGACTGGTGACTGGTGAAACCCAGATCTTCGAGAGCTTCAGCCTTTTCCATTAAACCATTCGAGGATGTGCCTTCCTGATGTTGCGCCCCGGCGAAATCGACATCACGCGGCATGCCCCCAAGCCCGGTTGCTCGGCCGAAGAGGCGCAACGCTACACGCGCTGGCTGGCCACTCATCACTATGAGAATTTCAAAGTTGTATCGTGGCTTCTTCCCAGAGCCCTGCACCAGCATTTTTACAACGTCTACGCCTACTGCCGCTGGGCCGATGATCTTGGCGACGAAATTCCCGATCCAGACCGCGCACTCGAACTGCTCCACTGGTGGGAGCACGAACTGAACGCCTGTTACGAAGGCAAGCCGTCGCATCCTGTTTTCGTAGCGCTGCGGGAAACCATCATCAAGAAGGACATTCCCAAGCAGCCCTTCGCCGATCTCCTAAGAGCTTTCCGCCAGGACCAAACCGTCAAGCGCTATCCAAACTGGGATGCTTTGCTCGGCTACTGCGTGAATTCCGCAAATCCAGTTGGGAGACTTGTGCTGTATTTGTGCGGGTACCGCGACGAGCAGCGCCAGCGCCTCTCCGATGCGACTTGCACGGCGTTGCAGTTGGCAAATTTTTGGCAGGATGTCTCCCGGGACCTGGACATTGGAAGGATTTATATTCCCCTCGATGCCGCCGCAGCGCATGGGCTCTCTGAAAGTGACATCGTGGAGCGGCATTTCGACGACCGCTACGTCCGCTTAATGAAGGATCTCATTGCGCGAACTCGCACCCTATTTGCCGAAGGTCAACCTCTTGCAAGAATGGTGGACGGGCGCCTCAGCGTGGACCTGGAAATGTTCACCCGCGGTGGTTTGGCCGTCCTCAATGCCATCGAAGCCATGGGGTGCGACACACTCCACCACCGCCCAACCGTCAGCAAAGGCAGACAAGCGCTTCTCTTTGGGCGTTCTCTGCTTACGTATTTGGTTGGTTTGGAGCGGAAGTCGGAAAAGAGCGAGAGAATCCCGGTCACATTGCGGGCAGAACAGAGCACTCCCGAAACGAGTGTAGTCATCGACGACTCCTACGCCGAATGCCACCGCATTGCGCGTGCCTCGCGCAGCAATTTCTACCACGCCTTTTTCCTCCTCCCGAAAACAAAACGCGACGGACTGGCTGCTCTCTACGCCTTCATGCGCCTTGTGGACGACGTCGCGGACGAAGGCACGGATCTTGCCGCAAAACAGCGTGGCCTCGCAAAATGGCGTGCCGCTCTCGATCAAGCCATCACCGGCCAGGAACAGCTCTTCGATGGGAATGCTGCTGTGGCTTCTCCCTCCGCGTTGGACGGCGCTGCAGAAGTTTTGCCCGCGCTCGTGGACACCATGCAGCGTTACAAAATGCCTGCTCGTTATCTCCACGATCTCATTAGCGGCGCCGAAATGGATCTGACTGTTCAGACTTATCCCACCTTCGACCGCCTTCGCGAGTACTGCTATCGCGTAGCCGGCACAGTTGGGCTCACCTGCACGCACGTGTTCGGCTTCCGCGACGCACGTGCTCTCGATCTCGCGGAAAAACTCGGCCTCGCTTTTCAACTGACCAACATCCTTCGCGACGTTCACGAAGACTACAAACTCGGCCGTGTCTATCTCCCGGAAGAAGATTTGCAGCGTTACGGAGTCTCCCCGGAAGACTTTGGCCGCAGCGAGGCAACTCTTGGCGTTCGCGAATTGCTCCGTTTCGAAGCCGAACGCGCCTGGCAACTCTACGAGGAAGGTTCATCGCTACTGGCTTTGATCGATAGAGACAGCCGCGGCGCGTTGTGGCTGCTGGTTCACACCTACAGCGCGCTTCTCGGCCGCATCGTGTTTCTGGACTTCGCCGTCTTCGGCGAGCGCATTCGTCTTACCAAAGCAGAAAAAATGATGTTCATCGCCAAGGCGCGCTTCGGCCGCCACACGGAAGAGAATATCCTTGAAAAACGTGATCGTGATCGGCGGCGGGCTGGCGGGACTGGCAGCCGGCGTCGCGCTGGCTGAATCCGGCTGGCGTGTACGTCTGTTCGAACAGCGTCCCTTCCTCGGCGGCCGCGCAACTTCCTACGTGTTGCCTGACGGCGAACACGTGGATAATTGCCAACATGTCACTCTCGGCTGCTGCACCAACCTCGACGATTTCTACCGCCGCATCGGCGCCGCCGGCAAAATCAAGTTCTTCGACCGCCTCCTCTTTATCGATCCGCAAGGCCGCAAAGGAGAAATGCAAGCCGGCTTCTTGCCCGCGCCGTTTCATCTCACGGGGTCATTCGCCTCCTTTTCCCCGTTGTCTCTCCTCGACAAGCTCTCCATCGCCCGTGCCATGCTCGACATTTTGCAGACCCAAGGCGAGCCGCCCGATCTCCAGGAAAAAGGCGGCATCTCCATGCTCGAATGGCTCCGCCGCCGCGGCCAGACCAAAGCCGCCATCGAGCGGTTCTGGCGCGTTGTCCTCGTCAGCGCTCTCGATGAAGAACTCGATCGCACCGACGCCCGCTTCGGCGTCGACGTTTTCTGGAAGGCTTTTCTCTCGAGCAGCACCGGCTATCGCATCGGAGTTCCCGCCGTCCCGCTCGCCAATCTTTACGACGGCTGCAAATCCGAAATCGAGCGTCGCGGCGGCGAAGTGATTCTGCGCGCCCCAGTGCGCGGCCTGAAAATGGAAAGTGGCGAACTTGCAGGAATTCGCTTCGATGAAGGACGCGAAGAGTCAGCCGACGCTTACGTTTTCGCCGTGCCCCACACCGCGCTAGCGGAGTTGCTGCCAGAAAGCTTGAAGCAAAGCGATCCGTCGCTTTCCAATCTGGACAAAATCAAAGTTGCTCCCATCACTGGAGTGCACTTCTGGTTCGACCGCTCGGTTATGGATGAGCCGTTCGTGACTTTACTCGACACCACCACGCAATGGATTTTCAATAAGACGGCACTTTACGCCGATTCGAACAAAAGAGAAAAGAGCGCTCCCGCCGGACAGTACCTGCAACTCGTCATCAGCGCGTCCTACGATCTCCTGCAGAAGCCGCGCCAGGAAATCATCGACCTCTGTTTGGCGGAAGTCCGCCATGCCCTGCCCGCAGCTCGCAACGCCGAACTAGTGAAGGCCACCGTCATTAAGGAAGCAGCCGCGACATTTTCACCAGAACCCGGCGTCGATCGCTGGCGCCCGAAACAACAGACCGCGGTGCCGCGCTTGTTCCTTGCCGGGGACTGGACCGACACTGGCTGGCCCGCCACCATGGAAGGGGCCGTCCGCAGCGGCTATCTCGCCGCCGAAGCCCTTCTCCGCGCCGATGGAGCGCCTCGAAAATTTCTCCAGCCCGATCTTGCGCCCGACGGTTTCATTGCCATGTGGCTCGGCAAGTAACACATCGGAACTTCTCCGATTCCGCTTGATGATGTATACTATACATCATGAAGCGTACCCAACTTTACCTTCACGAGGACATCTGGAAGGCGCTGCATATTCGCTCCCGCCAGCAACGCACAACTATCTCCGAGCTCGTCCGTCAGGCCGTCCGCGATAAGTACGGAAGCTCTCCCGCTAACCGCAGACAGGCCATGCAAGCCATTGTCGGCCTCTGGAAAAATAGAAAAGACTTGCCTGATTCCGAAACCTATGTGCGCCGTCTCCGGAAAGGGGACCGGCTTCGGAGGCTCGCTTCTTGAAGTCTGTTTTGATCGACTCGGATATTCTCATCGAAGTCAACCGTGCCCGGGATGCTGCCATCCTGGTTCGATGGGATCAGCTGAGTCGTGGTAACACCCCTGTATTGTGCTCGCCGGTCACAGTCGCTGAACGCTGGCACGGGGCCCGTCCACAGGAACTTGCAGCTCTCAAGGCGCTTTTCGCCGCGATCCAGTCCATCCCCATCGATATCAATATTGGAATTCGAGCGGGAGAATATCTCGGACAATATGCCAAGAGCCACCATGTACAGCTGGGAGATGCGCTCATAGCGGCGACAGCCTCCCTCCATAACTTGGCCTTCTGGACGCGCAACCGCAAGCATTACCCCATGAAAGACATCGCCTTCTACTGAGAACTCCCTTCTACCATCTCGAACCATCCAATCTGCCTCTCTTTCACCGTCGACTCTTCTCCCATCGCGTCAATCGCCTCATATTGCGCTCTATGCCCCGCCATGAAATCCTCATACGCTCCGCGCGACTCCCAGAAATCCATCGTCAAATACACTCCACGGTGAAGCGCATCCTTCACCAGCCGCGTCTGATAGTAGTGAGAGTCGCGCTGGAACAGCCGGACCCACTCACCATCCGGGCCATAGGCGTTCTCGAATCTTTCTTCACAACCCGGCTTGACTTCGTACTCCCACAGCGCTACAAACATAGAGGTCCCATCTCCTGCTCGTTGGACGTTCGCCATTCTGCAAGCAACTTCTAGGGTTTGAGTGCGCCGTCCGGCCGAGTGTAACAATCCGATTGGATACAAGCCAAGTTGGCAAGCGCGACAGCGCAAAGGCATGAGTTGTAGTTGTTGCAGTCCGTCGAGACTGGCGGACGGAGGCGTTTGTGGATCGAAAGTACGGACACCGCGGTTACCGCGACGCGGAAAAGCAAGACAAAAAAGACAAATCGCACGACCGTAAGCCGCCCTCTGGCGGTCCTCGCGGCGCCGATCAATTCGGCCCTCGCACTCCCCGCATGGTTGGCACCGTCACACGCGCACGCTGCGCCAATTGCGGCGCCGTCCTCACTCCGGGCTTCGATGCCAACGGCACGTGTCCCAAGTGCCAGTTTGAATTGCATTGCTGCAAGCAGTGCCGCTTTTTCGATTCCGGCGCGCAATTCGAATGCACCCAGCCGATCCAAGAGCGTATCTCTCCCAAGGATGCGAAAAACGCCTGCACTTTCTACGAATTCCGCATGACCATCGAAAAAGACACAGCGCCAACTTCTTATACTCAGCCGAACGCTTCTGGCTCCGCGCCTCCCCCCGGACCTCCGCGCCATACCGACGCGCGCCAAGCCTTCGAAAACCTTTTCAAGAAGTAGCTTCCATGAAGCCCTCGCGGCGATCCTTTCTCGAAGCCGGTCTCGCCCTCCCCGCAGTTCTTGGATCTTCTCCGTCTCTCCTTGTCGCGGGGCCAACTTCGGAAGCGGCCCCTTCGAAAGATTCATCCTTCGATCCCTGGGTGGAAATTCATCGTGAAAATCTGCGCCACAACGTCCAGGAAATTTCCCGCCGCGCCGCTTCTCGTCCCATCCTCGCCGTCATCAAAAACAACGGCTACGGCATGGGCATCGCAAACGTCGCCCAACTCCTCGAACCTCAGCCTGAAATCTTCGGCTTCGCCGTCGTAAAGCTCCACGAAGCCATCTCTCTTCGCGATGCCGGCATTCGCAAGCCCATCCTCCTCCTTGGCCCTTTCGACGAACAAAACCTCGAAGACGCTGTTGCCCGCGCCATCATGCCCATGGTCTACACGCCGCTGGGCCCAGCGCTCGATAAGATCGCCGCCAAAACCCAAAAACCCGTTCCACTCCACATCTGCATCGACACCGGCATCGGCCGCGTCGGCGTGCCCCACTATCTGGCCGCTCCTCTCGTTCGCGATCTCGGCAGCCGCAAGTCTGTCCAAATCCAGGGAACCATGATGACCTTCGCCGAAGACCCCGACTTCGACAGGGAGCAGCTCCGCCGCTTCCACGAAACCTGCTCATCTCTCGAAAAAGACGGCATCTCTCTCGGCAAAAGGCACGCCGCATCTAGCTTCACTCTTTTCCAGCATCCCGAAGCATTTCTCGATATGGTTCGCCCCGGCATGGCCATTTACGGCATCTATTCCGAGAACGAATTTCGCCACGCTGCAATCATGGATCTCCGGCCCGCGATAAGCCTGAAGGCCCGCGTCATCTATGTAAAAAAACTGCGCAAAGGCGATAGCGCCGGCTACAACCGCGCTTACATGGCCAAAGACGACGTCTGGGTTGCCACCCTTCCCGTTGGCCACGCTGACGGCTGGCCTCGCACGGCAGCACTGAGCGGCAACAAAGGCGCCAAGGTCCGCATCAACAACGAACTCTTTCCCGTCGTCGCTTCCGTCTCTGCCAGCCATTGCATCGTCGAAATCGGCAGGGAGGAGCGCGTCAAGATCGGCGACCTCGCCACTTTTTTCGACGCTCAGCCCGGTTCCCGTCCCGAGGACATCTCCGAATCCTGTGGCGCGTCCGTCTACGATCTCACCATGCACCTCAATCCGCTTTTGCCCCGCCGCATCATCTAGCTTAGTTCTGGCGAGCGGCGTATAGCGGCCGGAATTTTCTCATTCTGCCTCAAGCATACCTTCGGTGGCCCGGTCTCCATGCGCTGCGTTCTGTTTCCTTCAATGCAAAAAACCCCTCACCTGCACCAACGGCCAGTTTTTCGACAGGCACACCTGTACGCCCCCGGGGCTGCCCGAAACTGTTGTTTCGCGTTACGTTTGAAATCGCAGGCACGACCATCGGCAGAGTCCGTTCCCAGACTCGCCGGCGTCAGATGCCTAATATTGGGAGAGAGACCGTCATGGACGAGAGAGCGAAACTTACGAAATTAACGGCTCGCACCTTCTTGGCGATGGTCCTGCTTCTGACCGCCCTCGATGTGCCGGCGCAAGAGACCCGCAAGGTGATTTCAAATCCCACGCCCGCTTATCCTGAGACGGCGAAGCGATTCCGCCTAACGGGCGTCGTGAAAGTGCAAATTGTGATCGCCCCTGATGGGCAAATCAAATCAACTAAGGTTATCGGCGGACACCCGCTACTGGTGAATGCCGTCGAAGAAACGCTAAAGAATTGGAAGTACGCACCGGCCAACGCGGAAACAACCGCATCGCTGGAATTCAACTTCCATCCTTAACTCAGGAATTTCTCCAGCGGCTCCCAATAATTGCTCTTCCAACCCTCCGCCAGGTGCTCCGCCTTACCCTTGGGAAATCCGCTATGGTCGAAGACAATCTTGGTTCCAGAACCCTGCTCGACAAGCTCGAATTTCGCAATCGAGTAATCCCCCGGATCCCAGCCTCCCGCCCTCCATGCCTGGACGATTCGCTCGTTGGGCACCAGTTCCAGCTGTCGCCCCGTGACATATCCGCCGAAAAGTGAGATCGCCCCTCCCGCCCCGCGGCCGATTTCCGCGGGGTTGGCTCCCGGCGCCATCCCGGACTTCATAGCTGCGCTGAGCTGCACGATCTTCTCGAATTGTTTCGCGTCGGTAAGCGCTTCATAGACGCGCTTCCGGCTCGCCTTGAAAACAGGCTCCTGGTGAATCGACTCCGCCGTATGCGAAATCCCCTCCTCGGCTCCCGCCCTAGCCCCAGTTAAGGCCAAGGCCGCCCCGCCAAACGCGACCACCGCTCCCGAGATCACTTGCCGCCGTGTCGGCAAACTCATCATTGCAATCAGATTGTTTCCTTCGCTCATTCTTTTCCTCCAGAGTGTTGCACGCGACCGCAACGCATCAGACCACCCCCCCAAAATATGTTCAAGATAATCTTTTCCTGGCAAGGTACCCTCCTTCGAGCCATACTCAGCACCACGAACAAGGAGCCCCCATGCCTTATCCTTCTGGTCATCGCCCCGCAGTTAAGAAAGCCATCATTGAAAGCGCTCGCAAGCTCTTCAATCGCCACGGCTTTGAGTGTGTTTCCATCCACCAAATCATGGCTGGCGCGGGCTTGACCCACGGGGGCTTCTACAGCTATTTCAATAGCAAGAACGATCTTTACGCCGAAGTTCTAAATTGCTTCTTCACCGACCCCGAATGGAAGAGTTGCTGGGAAGGCGTGAAAGTGGATCTCTCTTCCGGCGACGTCGGCCCGCAAGTCGTTCGCGCCTATCTTTCCCGCCAGCATTTTGAGAACGTCGAGGATTCTTGTCCCATGGTTGCGCTGCCGACCGACGTCGCGCACAGCGGAAAAGCTGCCAGGAGCGCCTTCGAGACCGTTTTCAAATCCATGGTAAGCGTCCTCGAGCGAAGCCTGATCCAGAATGGCCGTACTCGCCGCGCCACTGCGCAGGGCATCGCCTCCTTGTGCATCGGAGGCATGGTCGTTGCCCGCGCCCTCGTCGACCGCTCTCTCGCCGACGAACTGCGCGACGCCTGCATGTCGGTAGCCGTCGATCTTGGCGGCTGGTCCCATCCCCCTAAATCGAAGCACGTCAAATCCAAAGCCGCCTCCGCACACCAAGCGTAAATCTCACAATCTTGTGCGACGTTTCTCGCTGGGGTTACGTAGCGCCGGCCCTTTAGGGCGGCATCTTTCTTCTCCGCATCCCCTGTGGCACAGGCGGAATTTATCCCGACCGGGTCGGGAGCCTGTGCCAGATTGAGCCTCGCCCCTGAAGCTGCAAAGGAATCTACTTCACAACACAAAGTACTTGACAATAGGAAGCACCGGGTTATTCTGGTCCCATCCGCCTCGCGCTGGCGCCCGGAGACTTCTCGATGGACACCACACTTCCCACTCAATCGCAGGGTCTCGGCAAATCCCCATCTGGCCCCTTTCGCGGGCTCTTAAATGACGCCATCCGCTTTTGGGAGCCACGCCGCATTATCTATAACCTTGTCCTCGCCGTGGTCGTTGTGATTTGGATTGCGGCGAGTTGGCCCCATTTCCGCCCGATGGTTACGCTGCATTCGCTCCTGCTCCTTTCTATCCTTGCCCTGCTGGCCAACGCCTGCTACTGCGCCGCCTACCTTGTGGACATTGCCATGCACGGCCTGTCTGCTGGGACCGTCTTGAAACGCCAGCGCTGGGGACTTTGGGTAATAGGAATGCTCCTCGCCATTCTTTTCGAAAATTATTGGATCGCCGACGAGATCTATCCTTTTGTACAATGATTCGGGGAGTATGCCAGTGGCGTCCTTCCGAGAACGATGTCTTCCGTCTGAGGCTCTCACCGACGATTAGGAAATCTATGAGGATGGCTCACCCGCCGCCGATCAGCCGGAATGCTGGCCCGCTCTGCCTCTCAGTTCGTGGAAAGACACGTGCGCAACGCTCCATATGTGGACCCAGATCGTTGGTAAAGTCCGGCTACTCTTACGCATCCCCCGAGCCCCAGGGATTCAAATACAAGCATGTCCGTCCGGATGCCGCCTTTTACGACCAGCAGCTCGGTGAATTCCTCCTAATGTATGACGAGGTACGAAAGGCGGAGTCACCCACGGCCTTATTACTCGAGTTTTGTCAAAGCACCTACGAAGCCGCGGCAACGCTTGGCAGCTGGGACCGCCCTGCGCTTGAAAGGTAGTTGCAACCGATGCATCGATAGCGGCCATGAGACCACCTTGTGACGAAGCCATAATCCGCTCGGTGAGTGTCCGAGTTCCGTGTGCAGAACAAGCGAGACTCTGGATACTCGCCGCGACGATTCTCGGTTCCAGCATGGCTTTCATCGACAGCACAGTCGTCAATATAGCTCTGCCCGCGCTTCAAGCAAGCTTTCGTGCCACAGTTGTCGATGTGCAATGGGTGGTAGAGTCTTACGGACTATTTTTGGGAGCGTTGATTCTGGTCGGCGGCTCGATCGGCGACCTCCTTGGCCGTCGTCTGATATTTGTGGTGGGTGTGATAATTTTCGCCGCGGCTTCTGCTGGTTGCGGAGCTGCCTCGAATCTTCATCTATTGATAATCGCGAGGAGTGTTCAAGGTGTGGGAGCGGCACTTCTTGTGCCAGGCAGCCTTGCGATCATCAGTGCATCGTTCGACGAGAAGAGCCGAGGACAAGCGATCGGGACGTGGTCTGGGTTCACGGCTATCACCGCCGCCTTGGGGCCCGTTCTTGGCGGCTGGCTTGTGGAGCATGCGTCCTGGCGCTGGGCATTCTTCATCAATGTCCCGCTTGCAGTGGCGGTGATCTCCATTTCGCTTTGGCGTATTCCTGAAAGCCGCAGCCCCGCCGGGTCGCGTGTGGATTGGTTAGGAGCCTTGGTCGTCACCCTCGGGTTAGGCGGCTTGGTTAATGGTTTCATCGAATCTGTCAGCCTGGGTTGGAGGCATCCTCTGGTCTTCGGGAGTTTGGTTGTTGGCTTCGGCTGTCTTATTGTGTTCGCATTCGTCGAAGCCAGCGGAACTTCGCCGATGGTTCCTCTCACGCTGTTTGCATCGCGTAGTTTCACTGGCGCCAACCTGCTCACTCTCTTTCTCTATGCCGCAATCGGAATCTTTTTCTTCTTGTTCCCGTTGAATCTGATTCAGGTCCAGGCCTACTCGGCAACCGCGGCCGGTGCGGCCGCCCTGCCTTTGATTCTTCTGATTTTCCTTCTTTCCCGTTGGTCCGGCGGACTCGTCGCGCGCTATGGCGCAAGAATTCCGCTCATCATCGGCCCGCTGACCGCGGCATTCGGGTTCGTTCTGTTTGCCGTGCCGTCAGTGGGAGATGCCTATTGGAAAGGGTTCTTCGTCGCAGTCGTTGTTCTTGGGTTTGGGATGGCAATCACTGTAGCTCCTCTCACTACGGTTGTGATGAATTCGGTAGACCAGGATCGCATCGGCGCGGCTTCTGGAATCAACAATGCCGTTGCTCGGGTCGCGGGCGTCCTTGCGATTGCAGTCCTTGGAATTGTGATGGTCAACGCCTTTGGTGCTCGCCTGGATTCCAAGCTGGCGAACTTCTCGCTCCCTCCTCGCACACTCCACGAGATTCAGGCGAACGAGATCAAACTCGCTGGTCTGCAGTTGCCGGCTAGTCTCAACGAGACTACCGGAACCGCAATCAAAGAATCGGTTAGCGAAGCATTTGTATTTGGATTCCGGCTCATTATGCTGATTTGCGCTGGTTTGTCTGTGACAAGCGCCGCAACCGCGTGGCTGCTGATTCCTGACAACAGAGGAACACTCCGGTAACGCTTGGCAGGGAGGCCATCGTGCCCGCCGGTCCATCATAGTCAACCACTGGATTCTCAAGAGAGTTGGTATTAGAATTCTCCGCTGTCACGGTACTTCACCGCGATGATTCTTCCAAGGGGTGGTTGTCGTTTCCTTCAAAAGCTAATTCCTGCAAAGTTCCTCGCAGAAGGAGAAATTCAAACATGAAAAAACTCGCGTTCCCTGTCGTATTCGTACTCTGCCTCAGCATCGCAACGGCTGCCTCCGGTGACGATGCCAACACCTTCAAAGCCACTCTTCGCGGCTTGGGTGAAGCTCCTCCAGTCTCAACCCAGGCAAGCGGTTCTTTCACTGCCACGCTCAGTTCTGATGGCGCCACCCTCAGCTACACCGTCACCTACGCCAATCTGAACGCGCAAGTGCTTTTCTCGCATATCCATTTTGGCCTCACCAAGGAAGTCGGCGGGGTTATGGTGTTTCTCTGTGGCCCCGCTGCCGGTGCTCCTGGCGGACCTCCTGCCGGCTTTCCAAACCCTCCGGCGTGTCCAGACACCACCTCCGGAACAGTATCCGGCACAGTTACAGCGGCCAATGTAGTTGGACCCAACAGCCAAGGCATAACGCCCGGAGCAGACTTTGCAAAAGTCGTGCAGGCGATGCGTGAAGGAGCCGCCTACGTCAATGTGCACAGCACTCGTTCTCCAGGTGGCGAGATCCGCGGACCCGTCCTCACCGTCCTCACGGAAGATTGAGACGGCAACTCCTTTCTTTTCATGCGATTCCGCACTCTTTGCAAAAAGAAAAAAACATCCGGGGTCGGGGTAGAGGGACAATATGCTGAGTAGCAAATTGGAAAGAGTTTCTGTCCTTACATCCTTACTTCCTTGCGTCCTTACTTCCTCTTCCCACCGGAAACAGCATGGGCTCGGCGGGCGGAGCATCGGCAATGGCCTCGAGTTGCGGGTAATGCCGCCGCAGCGGCTCAGGCACTTTCACTTTCGAGCCTTTCAGGATGCTGATGAGTTGCAAGGCGTTGACCACGGCCTTGCCTTGGAAATGATTGTTGGTGATGACGAAAGTATTGCCCGCTTGGCCTGTGACTTTGCGCACGCGATTGACCCACGGCGCGAGCTCTTCGGCGGAGTAGAGATAGTTGTAGCGTTCGTGCGCCGGAATTATCGCGTCGTCGCTGAACCACCTGTCGTAGCGCCGCCCGTGAAGCCGTACGTATCCAACGGCGGCAGTAGTTTGAGCCGACGGCCCAAGAGATCGCCCGATGATGGGCTGGTCGATGTTGCAAAAACTGACGCCGCTGGTGCGCAGCAATTCTAGCGTCTCGGGAGCATCCCATGAACCGTGGCGCACTTCGACTACCAAAGGATAGTCCCCAAACCTTTTCAGTACGGCCGCAAGGTACGCGACCGTTTCCGAAGTGCGATGAAACGAAAAGGGGAATTGCAGCAGGACTGCGCCGAGCCTGTTTGCCGCGCGAAGCACATCGAAGCCCTCGCGAACTGCGCGCTCATCAGCTGCGGCGGATCCCGATGTCACGGATCTTACGTCGTGCGTGAACCGCTGCCAGAGTTTGGCGGTGAACACAAAGCGCGGATTCGCCGCCACGCGATCGATCCATTGCGCTGCGTGGTCGGGACGCAACGGCTGGTAAAACGAAGTGTTGATCTCGATGGTGTCAAAGAATTCCGCAAGATAGCTCGCTTCGTGGAATCCCTTGCCGCGTCGGGAGGGATAGACATAACCCGCCCAATCGGGATAAGACCAGCCCGCGGGGCCAATTCTCACGATACTTGCCGGCGAGGGAGTGTCCGAAGAATTCGTTTCGTTCGCGGCCCGTTTAGTTTTTGATTTGCGCTGCCGCATGAAGTGGCGCCCGCCGCGGCGCGCGCCGCAAGCAGAGTAGAGGGAAGGGAGGAGCAGTGTCAACGCAAGCGATTACCAATAGTCGCTTGACGGTTGCTCCCTTCTTCACGGGCTGCTATGCTTTTCAACGATGTGGTGCAAGAAGCAGATTCGTGCCTCCCTCCCTCTTCTCAGTTTTTCCTACAGGTGCACACATGAAACTCACCATCAATTACAAGCATGTCGAGTCGCACAAATCAGTCGAAACCGAGGTCGAGCGTCACGTTGGTAAATTAAAAAAACTCCTGCAAAGTTACTCAGAGGATCTCGTTCAACTACATGGCGCCTTTTCCAAAACGCCGCGTACCGATGAGACTTGCTTTACGCTGAACTTATCTCTGCCAACCGGAACGCTGCATGCCACCGGCACGGGATCAACCGTCCGAACCAGTTGCAAGAAAGCCTTCAGCGATCTGGAAGCCCAGGTAAAAAAACACCAGGCCAAGCTGCGCAAAGACTATGAATGGCGCCGCAAGCGCCCGCTCCCCAGCGCCGAAGCGCTCTTATGATTGCGTGCCCGCGCCGCCGCAGATGCAGTCTACCAGTTTTTTTGCGGCGACCGCGGCCCACTGCCCATTGCAGCCGGCGCGGCTCACGCGTTCGCCCCTTAGGCCGATCGTTGAGTTAGGCAGTGCGTCGATTCCGGTAGCGCGCTCCTCGTTTTCGTGATGCCACTGCCACCGCAACCCTTGCCGTTTGCAGCGACCGCGTTTCGCCACGGCAGACGAGAGTCCGCTGCCCTAGCCATGGTCTTTGTGACGACGACGGGCATGTTACAATAAGAAATTCACGCCATAGGGGCGTAGCTCAGTGGTAGAGCAGCGGCCTTTTAAGCC
>Ga0209648_10002028_pt1 | contig 16594 bp, 9 predicted proteins | sample GraSoi2013_115cm_FD_185830 | JGI IMG/M metagenome (GOLD analysis project Ga0209648, IMG submission 185830) | Grasslands soil microbial communities from the Angelo Coastal Reserve, California, USA - Sample 9_17_2013_115cm (SPAdes) (version 2) | ecosystem: Environmental > Terrestrial > Soil >...
CCAGCGGCGCGACGCGGCCGCGCACCAGCGCGGTCCGGAACGCTTGCGCCTCGTCCGGCGTTGCCTCGACGAGCAGCGCTTCCCCCCGCCCCTCACCTGCCTTGAGCGCGACCGGGATCCCGTCCCGGTACAGGATCCGGTTACCCGCCAGCGCGGGGACGACGTCGCCCGGCGGGATGATGCCCAGCAGGTTCAAGGGATCGGCACCGCTCACCGCCACCAGCTCACCCGCGGGCTCCTCGCGCCGCACCGAGCGCAAGAGCCCCACGGCCTCGGGGAGCGCGTACTGCTCGCCCGAGAACCCGCCTACGAACCGCCCGCCGCGGATCTCGCCCCGCGCCTCGAGCCGGCGGTACACGCGCAGCACGTCGCGCCACGGGGCGAGCAGCGTCTCTCGGGTAGCGAGCCGCCGGAACACCACGCCGTAGCGGCGCAACAGCTGCCAGGCGACGGCCTCGGCAACCGGCTCCTCGGGGAGCGGGGCGGCGCGGGGCACGCGCGACCAGCGGCCCGCCGTTTCCACGCCGAACGGGGCGATCTTGCCGCGCCGCGGGAAGCCGCCGATCGGGCGGCGCCGGTCCGACGGCACGAGCAACGCCCGCAGCCCCGCGAAGCTGTCCGCGGTCACGAGCCCCCACGCGACCAGCTCCCCGAGCCCCCGCTCGACTTCGGTGCGCAACAACCCCGTGGCATTGACGAGATCACCGAAGAACGACGCCCCCCTCGCGTCCAACACCTCGAGCGCGGCGCGGGCGGCATGCGACAGCGAGAGGGCGGCCGGATCGGCCGCGACCGCCAGGGCGCGCCAGACCTCTCCTCGCTCCCGGCGGAACAGCGCGATCGGCGTCGTGCGGATCGGGCCGGACTTATGACCGTTCGCTGGCCCGGCGGGTGCCAGCCTGCCCCAGGCGATCTCCCCCGACAGGCACAGCCCGTCGAGCCACAGCGGATCGTACTCGTTCACGCGCGCCGGCAGCACTTCCGTCTCCCACGCCGCCGCCGGCACCTCGTAGCCGTCCAGCAGCTCGAGCACGGCCGCGAGCCCCTGCGGACCCTCGGCGCGCGTCGCGGGCGTCACCCGCTGCCAGCGGAGCAGGAAGCGCATGAAGTCGGCGGCGGTGACCGGCTCGATCTCCTGGCGCAGCCGATCGAGCGTGTAGCGGTGGATGCGGGCGAGCAGGCGGCGCTCGCACCACTCGAGCTCCGTGATGCCGGGCGTGAAATGCCCGCGCAGCACGAACCCTTCGTGCTCGAGCGCGCCCAGCGCGAAATCCACGTCGGCACCGGCCACGCCGAGATCGCGCGCGATCGCGCTGGCGCTCGTCGGACCCACCACCTCGAGCCGGCCGCGCACGAGCTCGCGCAGCGCGTCTTCCCGTGTCCAGGTGCGGGCGCGGTCGCGCTCGGGCGCGCGCACGGCGGGCTCCGGCTCGACGCCGGGGAACACGACCTGGAGGAGCGGCAGCCGCTCCGCCGCGATCCAGAGCCGCGGCTCGTGCCGGAGCGTCGCGGCGCGCCCGCTCCGTACTAGCTCGTCGAAATAGGGCCGCCACGACCCGTGCCCCGTCCCCTCCCGCCTCCGTCCCGCCACGCCTTCGCGCTCCGTCACGGCGCCCATGACGAGCAGCGCGTCGTGCAGCTCGTCGGCGCTCGCCGCGTCGGGCCAGGCCTCCTCCCGCACGCGATCGATCGCCGCCTGATCGAGCCGGCCCAGCTCCTCGGCGGTCTTCACGTCGAGGCCGCGGCGCGTGATCACGGCCTGGGTGCGGCGCTCCTCGAGCGGCGCGTCGTCCAGGAACGCGTACGGCTTCGCGTTGATCACTTCGTGTGACAAGGGCGAGGGCTCCGTCGTGTCCCGGGCCACGAGCCGGCAGCGTCCGGCTTGCATTTCCTCGAGCACGTGTTTCAGGCCGGGGAAATCCATCGCTTCGAGCAGGCAGTCCTGGATGGTCTGCTGCACCAGCGGATGATCGGGGATGTCGCGCTCCCCCACCAGGTTTTCGGGACAGGCGAGCTGGTCGGGAAAGACCGCGGCCACCAAGTCCTCGGCTTGCATGCGCTGCAGCGGCGTCGGCACCTTCCGACCACCGCGCGAGCGCAGCACGGCGAGCGCTCGCGTCGCGTTCCAGCGCCAGCGGCTGCCGAACATCGGCGCCACGAGCATCGCCTGCACGAGCAACTGCTCGGCCGTGGCGGGCTGCAGGTACTGGAAGACGTCCTCGAGCGGGAAGCTGTGGTGCGGCCCGAGCGAGAGGACGATCGCATCCTCGGTGGCGGCGGCCTGCAGCTCGAAGTTGAAGCTGCGGCAGAACCGTTTGCGCAGCGCCAGGCCCCAGGCCCGGTTCACCCGGCTCCCGAAGGGCGCGTGCAGCACCAGCTGCATCCCGCCCGCTTCGTCGAAGAAGCGCTCCAGGACGAGCGTTTGCTGCGTGGGGATCACGCCCAGGATGCGCTGCGAGGCGTCCAGGTACTCGACGATCTGGCGGGCGGCGGGCTCGGGCAGCCCGGGGATCTCGGCCGCGAGCCAGGTGATGGCGGCCGCGGGATCGCTCAGCCGGTCGGCGATGTCTTGGCGCAGTCGCGAGACTTGCTCGGACAGCTCCGCCGTGCGCCCCGGCGCTTCCCCGATCCAGAACGGGATCGAGGGAGGTTGGCCGTGCGCGTCGGTGACCCGCACCTGCCCGGATTCGATCTTCTGGATCAAGTACGAGCTGTTGCCGAGCTGGAAGACGTCGCCCGGCATGCTCTCGATCGCAAAGTCCTCGTTCAGGGTGCCGACGAACGTCTCGGTGGGCTCGAGGATCACGCGATAGTCGCCGATATCGGGGATCGCCCCGCCCGACGTCAGGGCCGCGAGTCGCGCCCCGCGGCGCGCGCGCAGCCGTCGGTTCACCCCGTCGTAGTGCACGTAGGCGCCGCGCCGACCGCGGCGCGTCGTGAAGCCGTCCGCGAGCATCTGCACCACCGCGTCGAAGTCCTTGCGCGCCAAGTCGCGGTAGGGGTGGGCGCGGCGCACCAGCTCGTACAGGGCGTCTTCCTGCCATTCCTCGCACGCCACGGCCGCGACCACCTGTTGCGCCAGGATGTCGAGGGGATGCTCAGGGATGTGGAGCCGGTCGAGCTGGCGTTCCCGGGCGGCCCGCACCAGCGCCGCGCATTCGATCAGCTCGTCACGCGACAGCGGGAACAGCCGACCCTTGGGCACCGCCCCGAGGTTGTGGCCCGAGCGGCCCACCCGCTGCAGCAGCGTCGCAATGGACCGCGTGGACCCGATCTGGCACACGAGATCCACCGCGCCGATATCGATCCCCAGCTCGAGCGACGCGGTGGCCACGAGCGCCTTGAGCTTCCCCTCCTTGAGGCGCGTCTCCGCGTCGAGCCGCTTCTCCTTCGACAGGCTGCCGTGGTGCGAGGTGACCTGGTCCGCGCCGAGGCGCTCGGAGAGATGCAGCGTGAGCCGCTCCGCGAGCCGCCGCGTATTCACGAATACGAGCGTGGTGCGGTGCTCCGTGATGCGCGCGACCAGCCGCTCGTAGATCTCCTCCCACACCTCGGCGGCCATGACGGCTTCGAGCGGCGAGGACGGAATCTCGATCGCGAGATCGAGCGTGCGAGCGTGGCCCGAGTCGACGATCGCCGGCAGCGCGCGGCCGCTGCCCGCGAGGAACTGCGCGATCTCCTCGATCGGGCGCTGCGTGGCAGACAGGCCGATGCGCTGCAGCGGCCGGCCGGTCAGCGCCGCCAGCCGCTCGAGCGACAACGCCAGGTGGCTGCCCCGCTTGTCGCGCGCGACCGCGTGGATCTCGTCCACGATCACCGTGCGCACGCCGCGCAGCATGTCGCGCGCGCGCTCGGAGGTGAGGATCAGGTAGAGCGACTCGGGCGTGGTGACGAGGATGTGCGGGGGCCGGCGGACCATCTCCTGGCGCTCGGCCGCCGGGGTGTCGCCCGTCCGCACCAGCGTGCGGATCGCCACGTCCGGCAGGCACAGCTCGACCAGCGTGCGCCGGATCTCGGCCAACGGCTCGGCCAGGTTCTTCTGGACGTCATTCGAAAGCGCCTTCAGGGGCGAGACGTACACCACCTGCGTGCCGTCGCCGAGTGTCCCGTCGAGCCCCTGGGTCAGCAGGGAATCGATCGCGGTGAGGAAGGCGGCGAAGGTCTTTCCCGAGCCGGTCGGCGCCGCGATCAGGGCATCGCGGCCCGCCTGGATCAGCGGCCAGGCGCGTGCTTGGGGCTCGGTCGGCTCCTTGAACCGGGACGCGAACCAGCGGGCGGTGGCTGGGTGGAAGCCCGAAAGCGGCATACCAGAAATATGGCGAAGATTTCCCGAAGCCGGCTAGAGGGCGAGCGCCTCCAACGTGGCGCCGCGCAGCGCCGCGATCCGCTCGATCGTCTCCCCGATCTTGTTGTTGGGCGTCGACGCGCCGGCCGTCACCCCTACCGTCACGGGGCCCGGCGGCAGCCAGCCTTCGAGGCGCCGCTCGTCGACCGCGCCCACGGGGCGGAATCGGATCGCGCCCCCCATCCCCTCCCCCTCCCCCTCGAGCTCGATCCCAGCCGCATCCTCGATGTGATAGGTGGGGACCTGTTCCTGGCAGATCGCCGCGAGGTGGGTCGTGTTGCTCGAGTTGTAGCCGCCGATCACTACCATCAGGTCCAGGTGGTCGGCGATGAGCTTCAGGACGGCGTCTTGGCGGTCCTGGGTGGCGGAGCAGATCGTGTCGAACGTGCGGAAATGCTCCGCCGCGGCCGCCTCGCCGTAGCGCCGGGCCACGCTGGTGCGGAGCTCGGCGGCGATCGCGAGCGACTCGCCCGAGAGCATCGTGGTCTGATTGGCGACGCCGATGTGCACGAGGTCCGCGTCGGGATCGAAATTGGGCGACATCTTGCCCGCGAATCGCGCCAGGAACTCGTCCCGGGTCCCCCCGCCGTCGATGTAACGGCACACCTCGCGCGCCTCGGCCATGTCGCGTACCACGAGGTAGCGGCCGGCCGGGTATTTCGTCACCTGGCTCGAGGTGGCCTTGGTCTCCTCGTGATAGTGCTTGCCGTGGATGATGGCCGTGTAGCCGGCGCTCGCGTAGGAATCGACGCGCTTCCAGACGTTCAGGACCGACCCGCAGGTCGTGTCTACCAGCACGCACCCGATCGCGCGGAGCCGCTCGAAGTCCCGCACCGTGACGCCGAACGCCGGGAGCAACACGACGTCGGCGGGCGTGATCTTCGAGAAGTCGAACTCGCCCTCGTCGGGCCGGTATAGGAACTCGACCCCCATCGCGCGCAGCTTGGTGTTGACGTGGGGGTTATGGATGATCTCACCGACCAGGAGCACTCGGCGGTCGGGAAACTTGGTGCGGGTCTCGTAGGCGTACTCGACGGCGCGATCGACGCCGTAGCAGAACCCGAACTCGCGCGCCAGCTTGAACGTCAGGTCGCCGATCGCGAGCGCATAGTCCTGGGCCCGGATACGGTCGACCACGCGGCTGTGGTAGTCCGCGGCGAGCGCACCCTCGATGTTGCCCTTGAGCCCGAAGCCGCGGCGAAAGTAGGTCTGCTCCACGCCGCGTAATCTAACCGCACCCCCGAGCCGGCGCGTACCGCGTCCTTCACGCGCAGCACCGGCCAGCCGTCCGGAACGGCGCCGGCTCACCGGCCGCGGGCGCGCCAGCTCCCCCGAGGCCCACCAGGTCCCGCATCAGCCGCACGCAGGAGCGAGCCCACCTGTTGTTCGGGGTGGTGCGATCACGCCGACCCGGAGGGTCACAGCCCGCTGCGACAGGAGACCGTATCGGCTTCGACCGGCACGGCGTCGAACGTGGCTTCGACCGACAGGCGCCCGTGCGCCGCCCCGTCCAATCCGCCGCCCCGCGCCACGAGCGTGATAACGCCACTCGAGCGCGTCACGCGCACCGCGCCGCTATCGAGTGGCGCGCCGTGCGCGTAGTCGCCCGCGATGTAGCGCACGCCGACGATCGCGCCGCGCGGCGTCACCGTATCCCCGCGCTGCAACAGGGGCCAGGGACCGCTTGCGATCGAGTCGGGGGTGCGCAGCCATACCGCCACCCCGTTGCCACCGCTCGCCCCCTGGAGCAGGACGCCCCCACGACCGCCACTGCAGCGGCGCGCGCGCGCCGGCACCTCGAACCGCACCGTGTCCTTGGGGAGCCGCGCCACCCACACCCGCACCCGGGGCGACCGCTCGCCGCGGCAGCGGGCACCGAGGACGGCGAGCGCCAGCGCGGCGAGCGCCACCCCGGCCGCGCGGGCCGCCCGCGCCGCGGTGGTCAGGGGCGTGGGCCCCCGCCCGGTGGCGGTGGCACGCCCAGCAGGGCGCGCGCGGCGTGCGTGGTGAGCGTGTGGGGAGCGAGCGCCGCCACGAGCCCCGCGGGCAGGGGCTCGGGTTTCAGCTGCCGGCGGTCCACGCACACCAGCACCATCCAGCCCGCCGCCCGGAGCAGCGGCCGATCCTCGCGCAACACGTCGAAGTTGAGCGTCATCGACTTGGTGCCGACCCGGCCGATGTAGGTCGCGACGCGCAGCCGGTCGTCCAGCCGCGCCGGGGAGTAGAACTCGCTGTGGACGGCCTTCCGGGGGAGGAAGATGTCGTAGCGGTCGAACACCTGGGCGTAGGCGAGGCCGCACGCCCGGAACAGCTCGGTCTCGGCGATCTCGAAGAAGCGGACGTAGGACCCGTAGAAGATGATGCCGGCGAAGTCCACGTCCGACCAGCGAACGTATTCCTCGATGAAGAACGGTGTGGCCGGCATCGCTTCCCGAACCGTGGGCGTGGAGCGGGAAGCTAGGCGACGCGAAACGGCGCCGCCAGGATCGCGAGCGCGCTAGGCGCGCACCGGCGAGCCCTGTCCCGGCCGCTCGCCGGGGCGCAGTCCGTACGCCCGCAGCCGGCGCCACAGGGTCGTGCGGCTGATCCCGAGGCGGCGGGCCGCCTCGGCCAGCTTGCCTTGCGTGACCTCGAGCGCATCGAGGATCGCCTGGCGCTCCTGCTCCGCGAGCGTGCGCGTCGGGTCGCCGCCCGGCAGGAACAGCACCTCCCCGAGCTCCATCCCGCTCTGCTTCAGCGGGCGCGCTCGGCCGCCCAACGCCATCAAGCGCTCGCGCAGCTCGTCGGTGCGGTGCGCCATGGCGGGCTCGAACCCGTCGATCACGCGACGCGCCCGCTGGTTGGCATACAACAGCCGGCCGTGCGCGTCGAACACCGCGACGCCTTCGTCGAGCGTCTCGAGCACCGCCTGGCTCATGGGCGCGAGCGCCTGCAGCGGCGGCAGATTGGCGTTCTTGTCTCTCGCAGCCATACGTCCTTACCGAGCGGGACTCTCCAGCCACCGTGCCGCGCTGGAGCACTGCCGTACCCTGGACGATCCGGAGGCGCGGATGTTACGGCGCGAGCGCGCATTAGCGGCGCCGCCCGCGCCGGCCGCCGCGGCCCCCCCGCACCAGCCGCTGGCGTTCCTCCTTCGACAGGCCGCTCAGCGCCTGGCGCAGCTCCTCGAGCGAGTTCGATCGCACCGCGTCGCGCTTGCCGCGCACCACCGTGAAGCGCACCGGCCGATCGAAGCGGGGCAAATCGGACGGCTGCAGGCGCCGCGCCTGCCCTTCCTTCAAGCGCAACCGCGCCACCCCCACCCCCTGTTCCACCTCGTAGTCGACGGGCACGCGGTCCCCGTACAGGTGCAGCGAGGAGGGCAGCGCTTCCAGCTCCTGCCGGACGCCCGCCGGAATCCCCGCCTCCGGGTCCAGGCTCAGGCGCGTGTTGATGAACTCCTCCCATGAGCCAATACGCCCGAGCTGCGTCCCAAGTTGCGCCGCCACCTGATCCGTGGCCGTCTGGGCGAGGCGCCCGCCCGAGCGGCGCCAGTAGAAGCCGAAGCGCTCGAGCGCCCGGCGCACCCGGCCCTGGTCGGGGTGGGGGGTCTCGCCGGCGAGCAGGGCCTGGACGAGCGCCCCGCGGGCGGCGTCCGCCAGCTCGGGGGGGAAGGGGTTCGCGAGCGGCTCGCTGTCGCGCGCCAGCACAAACCCGAAGTAGCTGACCGTGTGGACGGTCATGAGCCCCTCGCGCCGGCGGTGGTGCTCGAACACGACCGTCGCCGGGCCGCGCCGCGCGTAGCGCCGGATCGCACGCTCGGGGAGCTGGGTCCCCTCGATGCTCGCCCGGGGCACTCCGAAGCGGTCCGCGAAGTAGCGCAGCGTACCGGCCACCGCGCCCCAGCTGCCGCACACCGAGCCGCGGCTCACCCGGGCCTCGCGGCCATCGGCCGTCTCCTCGTCGATCACCAGGTCGAAGGGCATGATCTTCGCCACGAGATCGGCGAACGCCGTGAGCGTCTTCTCCCCCGCGTAGGGCAGCCGCTCGGGCAGCGGCAGCTCGAGCTGGCGGTACACCGAGGCCGTGCCGAGCGCCACGTCCTCGATCGCCTTGACGAGCACGCCGCGCCCCTGCGCCCAGTCATCGATGCCGTCGCGGAACAGGTGGCGCGGCAGCCCGTACACCTCGCCCGGGTAGCCGTGCTTGTTCACCGCCTCGGCATACACGTTGTACGCCGTGAGGTGATCGCTGCCCGAGACGATCAGCCCGCGCAGATCCCGCTCCTCGCGCGTCATGCGGTGCAGCGACTCGATGTTGGCGGCCACGGCGACCATCGGCACGAGGTCGGTGTCGGCGTGGTACAAGAGCTCCCCCCACGGGCGTTCCACCGGCATCGCTTCCACCTCACGCCCGTAGCGGGTGAGCCGGCCCTGCTCGATCAGGCCCCGCGCGGTCAAGAGGTCGGCGGCGTCGCGATACGCCTTGCGGTCGAGCGGCACGGGAAGCTCCAGGTCCCGCGCGTCGACGCCCAGGGCGGCGCAGGTGATGGCGACGCGCTCCGCATCGCCCGCCAGCTGGAACTCGGGCGGCGTCGGCACGAGCCGGTCGAACACGACGTCCCGATCGCTCAGGATGTACACCTCGCCCGCATCCACCCGCCCGTGCACGCGCCCGGCCATCTGCAGCATCTCGTTGGCACCGAGGTAGAGCCGGGTGAGCACGTTGCGGCCACGTTCGACCACGTTCGTGTAGCGCGCGTCGTAGATCACCACCGTATCGAGGCCGCGGATGTTGAGCGCGGATTGCCCGGCCGCGGTCATCGCCAACAGGAACGGCCGCCGCACCTCGCCATCGAGGAAGGGCCGGATCACGCGGATCGGCTCGCCGCCGTGGTAGAAGGCGGTCGCGACCCCCTGCCACCGGGTCCCGAGCTCGCGCGCGATCTGCTCGACCTCGGCCCGAGTCGGGACGAACACCGCCACGCCGCGCCGCTCCCGCAGCACGCGCTTCATGAAGCGGTCATCGAGGAACTGGAGCGGTTGCTGGGCGAGCACCCGAACCTGGGCGGCCTTCGCGGGATCGAAGGCGCGGGTCTCGAGCACCTCCGCGGCGTCCAGATAGCGGGCGTAAAACGAGGGATCCACGGTGGCCGAGAGCCAGACGAAGCGGCACCGGGCCCGCTTGCCGAGCGCGAGGCACAGCTCGAGCTCCGCCGACGTCTGATGGATCTCGTCGACCACGAGCGTGTCGCGCGCCGTGATGAGCCCGTCCTCAAACCAGCGGCGCGCGATCCCGGTCGTGACGATCACGACGTTCCAGGTCGGCGTCTCGGGCGTCGCTTCCCGCTCGCGGTTCACGACGCCGACCTTGAGGGGCACCCCGCCCAGGACCGTGGTGGCGATCGAGCGGATGGCGAGCGTCTTCCCCGTGCCCGTCGCTGCGACGATGCCGAACCCCTGGCCCGACTCGGCGAGGCGGCGGATGTCGTCACCGTGCTCGCGGGTGAGCAGGGTGTCGATGTTCAAGCCCATCGCGAGCTCGATGGTCTCACACGCGGCGCGCGTCGGGGCAATCACGATGATGCGCCCGGTCGCAGGCTCGGCGGCGCGGAAGGCGGTGGGATCGGGCGGGAGGAAATGGTCGCGAGACGGTCGCACGATCGGAATATAGATCGGCCCCGGTGGCCGGGGCCGCCCACGATCGTCCAGCGGACCGCGGAGCAAGCGGGAAGCGGATGTGCCCGCCCCCCGCTTTACAACGGCGCCGGCAACACTGCCTCTAGGGCGTCAGTCGCCGCTTGCGGATTTCATCAGGGCACCACGCACCGACTGCGGAGCGTGCTGCCTGCGGCGGATCACTCGTCGCCGCCCTCGTCATCGTATTCACGGTCGTCCCGGTGACGGCGGTGATGACGATAGTACTTGTCTTCACGATAGTACCTGTCTTCATAGTACCTGTCGGCGCGCCGCTCCCACCCGTACGGATGGCGATATCGGTAGCGCCGCGGCGCGGGCACGACGACCACCTCCGGCCCGGCGTCGTACCCATAGGGCGGACCGACGACGATGACGCCGGACAGGGCGGGTCGTGGCAGGGCGAAGCCGAGCATGACGGAGACGCGGGTTTGTGCCGTCGCGGGAACGGCGGAGACCGCCGCAACCGCCAGGGCCACGCCGAGTGCCACAGCGAATCGGTTCATACGCCACCTCCCATTTGACGGCGGCAGGTTGGAAGGGTCGTGCCAGGCGCCCTCGCGGCCTGCTACGCGCGCTCGCGCACTGGGACTTACCCGCCGGGCCTGGGCCGCGGCGGCAGCGCGAGCGGTGTCCCCCGGACGGGGCACTCCGTGTCCCACGGGAGCGGGTGGCTGCTTTCAGGCCTCGAGGCTGATCCCCAAGTCGCGCGCCGTGGCGATCGCGCTGGCGATCGTCAACGCGACGGCGGCGGCACGACTTGCTGGATGAGGCGAAGCACTTCGGCGGGCTCGGCGTGGCGGCCGAGGGCCTTCTTGGAGAAGACGCGGCGCCCGTCGACCTCGACCTCGAACACGCCGCCGGAAGACTGGATCAGCTTCACGTCGGCGTGCGGGTAGGTCTTACGAATTTCTGCCGCCAGACCGGCGGCGCGAGGTTCGTAATTTCAGACGACGCAGTATTCGATCGTCACACGCATGGCGTAAACGATAGTCGCGCTTGACACGCCGCGCCAAGGGGCCGACCTTGCTCGGGGCTTGTCCATGAGTTCCCTCTCCCGTCTCAGGGCGTCCCCGGGCCTGCTCGTGCGGGCGCTCGTGGCGCTCGGCGCTGTCGCGGCCCTCGTGGCCGCCGCGGGCGCCTGGGCGTCGGGGCGCGCGGCGCTCGGCGTCGACGTCGCGGAAGAAGCCGTCGTCTTGGCGATCGCCGGCGCGCTCGCGCGCCGCTTCGGCATCGCGCTCCCGGGCAACGGCTTTTCCTCCTACATCCTCGGTATCCTCGTCTACGCCACCCTCGACCGCGGCTGGCCATTCGCCGTCCTCGTGGGCCCTCTGGCGATGCTGGGGGGCGACCTGGGGCTGCGCCGCCTGCCCGCGGTCACCGCCCTCGACAACGCGGCCCACCTCACAGCGGGTGGCGCAGTCGCGGGGCTCGTGTACGAGCGGCTCGGCGGGGCGACGGGGGGCGACGCGCTGAGCGCGGGTAATCTCGGGCCGCTGGTCGCGCTGCTCGTCCTCCTGCCCTGCATCGTGAACGGCACGTTCTACCTCGAGCTCGCGCTGGGCAGCGCGGTCGCCTGGGTGGACGCCCGGCTCACGGCGCGCTGGGAAGCGGTCGTGTCCGCCTGCTCCGCCGGCCTGGCGCTCGGCTGGCTCGCGCTCGCGCACGCGCACCTCGACACGACGGGGGTCGTGATGATCGGCGCGGGCCTCGCGCTCGCGACGGCGATGAGCCTGTCCGTCATCCGCCGGGGCGTGCGCGCCGACGAGCTGGTGCTGATCCAGGAGCTCTCGCAGGCCATCGCCCGTGACATCAGCCTGGCGAAGAGTTTCCCCCGCATCCAGGAGCTGGCGCGCCGGCTGGTGCCGTGGGAGCACATGGGCTTCGCCCGCTACCACGCCCGGACCAACGAGATGGAGCTGGTCGCCGATACCGCGGTGGGCGACGGCGGCAAGTTCCGCTACGACGCCAACGCGGGTCTGACCGGGGAGGCCGTGCGGATGCGGCGTCCCGTGGTGGCGCGCGGGCTCACGCGCGACCAGGTGGTCGTTCCGGGGCGGGAGCACCCGGGCTCGGAGGTGCTGGTGCCGCTGTACCACGCGCGCCAGCTGGTCGGCCTGTGGAGCGTGCGGCACTCCGATGCCGGCGCCTACCGCGATTCGGACGGCGACGTGCTCGCGCTGCTCGCCCCACAGCTCGCGCTGATGCTCGCGATCGAGGGGGCGGTCGAGCCGGTCGTGGGCGCGTCGGACCGCACCAGCTCGTACATGCAGACCCTCACGACGACGACCCAGCAGATCCATGCCTCGAGCGAGGAAGTGGCGGCCTCGGCGCGCCGGGCGAGCGCCGGCGCGGCGCAGGCCGCGAGCCTCGTCACGGCGCTGGCGCGCGACTCGGCGCGGCTGACCCAGCACGCCAACGACGCCGTCGCCGCGGGCAACGAGACGCGCGAGTCGGGGGCGGAGATGGAGAAGACCACCGAGAAGATCCGCCTCGCCACCCAGGCCGCCGTGCGCCGGCTCGGGGACCTGGGGGTAACGACCGAAGAGAGCGCGCGCGAGGTGCGCCGGCTGCGCGACGTGGCCGAGCAGGTCGCGAAGGTCTCGGAAACGATCGGGTTCATCGCCAATCAGACGAACCTGCTCGCCCTCAACGCCACCATCGAGGCGGCGCGCGCCGGGGTCCACGGCCGCGGCTTCGCCGTGGTGGCGGACGAGGTCCACAAGCTCGCCGAGGAGAGCGGGCGCGAGGCGCGCAACGTCGGGAAGTCGGCCCAGGAAACCCGCCGGGCGCTCGATCGCGCGGCCCAGCTCCTGGAGCGCGTCCGCGGTGACCTGGGCGAGGTGGTACAGAGCTCGACCGACTGGGTGGCGGACCTGACCCGCGTGGCGGAGGCCGCCGCCGGTACGGCGCGCGCCGGCAAGCGGGTCGCCGAGCTAGCCCGAGAGATCACCGAGCGGGCGGCCGCGATCGGGCGCTCGCTCGAGCTGGCCAAGGCGGGAGCGCAGTCCTCCACCCAGGAGGCGGAAGCGGTGGCCGCCGCAGCCGCCGAGCAGATGCAGGCGATCCACGGGCTCGCCAAGGGCGCCACCGAGCTCTCCGGGCTGGCCGACAACCTCGCCACCGCCGTGCGCTTCGTCCGCGGGGAGAACGGGCGCTCGGGAACCGCCTGATGCCGTCCGCTCAGCGCCGCCCGGGCGGTTCAAGACGCCGTGCTGTAGGTACCCCTCATGGGTGCCAAACACCGATCAGGTCGCCGCGTGCCCGTCCGGTTCGTCAGAACAACTCCTTCGCCTGCTTCGCCCTGCGGCGATCAGCTTCCGCGTCCCAGCGGGGCGATTCGTAGCCGACCAGCAGGTTCAGGTACTCGCTGATCTGTAGCCCGATCGCGCTCGTGTCTGTCCCGCTGATCTTGCGCCACATGGCGAAGAAGTGCGCTTTGCCCTTCTTGATGGCTTCGTCCTCGTTTCCGTCCCCGTCGGCATAGGGCTTTTCAAACGCCTCTACCGCCTGGGCTTTTCCATACTTCGTCGTCAAGAGGGTCTTCATGTCACGGTAGGCTTGACGTGCCTTCGGATCCGGGGTGAGGAGAATGATGTCCACCTTCACCAAGGCGTCCTTCGCCATCAGGGCCCAAACACTCGCGTCGTATCCAGCGAGGTGCCCCTTAAACAGGTAGTCGCCATCGGAGTCTGCCTTCTCCAGCGCGAAATCCTGCGCCACCATCAGACGTTTGACCGTGGCCCCATCCGATCCCCAGGGAATGTTGGCAAACCGATAGTCCTGAGCGGCGGCTGGTGCGGCGGTCGCAGCGAGCAGCCAGGAAAGCAGAACGTACCGCACGATGAACCTCCCCGGGGTGAAGGATGCACGACGTCCGAAGGCTTGGTGGCGGGGGATTGTAGGCGGCGGCCGGGCGCGACGCCTGTGACGCACCGCACAATTGCCCGTTTTTGCCCCGGTCCCCCACCCTCCCAGGACGCGGCGGGGTTTCAAACCGCGGGCCGAATGATTACCGTAGGGCCGGTCCCAAGCGGAAGAGCCGACATGAGACACAGCATGGTGCTGGCCGCCGTACTGGCGCTCGCCGGGCGCGGGCTCGCAGCTCAGCATGCTGGGCAGTGGGAAGCCGGGGCCTTCAGCTCCTACACTTCCTACGATCCGGCCTTCGGCCTCGCCCAGAAGGTGGGCGCCGGGATCCGTGTGGGGTACCTGGTGGGCGACGTCGTGGGCGTCGAAGGGGACTTGCTGTTTCAGCCCGAATTCACGACGACGCCCGTCAGCGGCACGCCCGTGATCATGCAGCCGCTGATCGCCAGCGCCTCGCTCGTTCTGAACGCCGTGCACCTCGAGCGCGTCATGGTGTACGCGCTCGGCGGCTACACCCTGCTCGATTTCGGCACCCGCGCACCCTACCGCTTCACCGACAACGCCGCTCATGGGGGTGCCGGCGTGCGCCTGTTCTTGAGCGAGCGCATCGCGCTGCGGCTCGAGGGACGCGCCATCTATACCGTCAGTACCAAGTCGACCTTCGGCCCCACGACGCCCAAGCACTACGTCGCGACGCTCGGCCTGTCGGTGTTTCACCTCGGCGCCGCGCCCGCCGCGCCCAAGCCAAAGAGCCTCTGCCCCAATCCCCCACCCGGGGCCACGCTCGACGCGAAGGGCTGCCCGATCGACTCCGACGGCGACGGCGTGCCCGACGGCATCGACCAGTGTCCCAACACGCCCCTCGGCGCGAAGGTCGACGCCAAAGGCTGCCCCATCGACTCCGATGGCGACGGCGTGCCCGACGGCATCGATCAATGCCCCGACACGCCGAAGGGCGCCGTGGTGGACGCGAAGGGCTGCCCGATCGACTCCGACGGCGACGGCGTGCCCGACGGCATCGATCAATGCCCCAATACGCCGAAGGGCGCCGTGGTGGACGCGAAGGGCTGCCCGATCGACTCCGACGGCGACGGCGTGCCCGACGGCATCGACCAGTGCCCCAACACGCCACCGGGGACGAAGGTCGACGCGGTGGGCTGTCCGCTGCCGATCGAGGCGGTGAAGCCCCTGCCACCGCCCCCCGCGCCCGTCGCGGCGCCGGCGGCGCCGCCCAAGTGCCCGCCGCCGCCTCCGGGCAGTCAGGTGGACGCGAACGGCTGCCTCGTGCTCTTCACACCCGAAGCGGCCCGACCGGCAGTGCCGGGCGCGCCGCCCCGGCCCACGCTGATCCTGAGCGGCGTGAACTTCGAGACCGCGCGGTCGGCTTTGACCCGCGACTCCTACGTGGTGCTCGACGCGGTGGCGGCGTCGCTGCTCGCCAACCCCGACATCCGCATCGAGATCGGGGGTTACACCGACAGCACCGGCACCAAGTTCGGCAACTTCCGGCTCTCCCAGTCGCGCGCCGCGGCCGTGCGCTTTTATCTCGCCCGGAAGGGCGTGCCCCCCACGCGCATGGTGTCCAAGGGGTACGGTGCATCGGGATACGTGGCGCCCAACAGCACCGCCGCCGGACGGGCGCAGAACCGCCGCGTCGAACTGCACAAGCTGCCGTGACGGATGGATGACGGGCGTGGACGGGCGGACCGGGTGGTCCGCCCGTTCGCGTTGCGGGGCCCGGCTCGATAGGTTTCGGCGCCCGATGCACCACGCCCCTCGCACAGCGGCGCGCCGCGCCAGGTCGCTGACGCCGCGCCCGCTCCGCGCCCTCCTCCCGCTGCTCGTCGCCCTCAGCGCCGCGCCCCCGCACGGAGCGGCCCAACAACCCGGCCCGCGCCAAGCGCCCGCGCGCCGTCGGGCCACGCCCGCCGCGCCCGCCGCGCCGCCCGCCGCGGCGGCAAAGAGGAGCCGGATCCCTGCGCCTCGCACGGTCCTCGGGTTCGAGCCGGGCGACGACCGCAAGCTCGCCGAGTGGCCGCTCCTGCTGCGCTACTACCAGGCGCTCGCCACGGCCAGTAACCGGGTGCGCTACCGGGACCTGGGGCGCACGACGCTCGGCGTGCCGCTCATCGCGCTCGTCATTTCCAGCCCGCTGAACCTGCGGCAGCTGGACCGCTATCGGCAATTGAACGCGAAGTTGGCCGATCCCCGCACGGCGAAGCACCCGCAGGAGACGGAGGACGCGCTCCGGCGCGGCAAGGCGATCGTGCTCATCACCGCGGGGATCCACTCAAACGAAGTCGGGGCCAACCTGTCGCCAGCGGTGCTCGCCTACCGGCTCGCGAGCGACACCAGTGCCGCCACACGCGCGATCCTCGACGACGTGATCCTCGTGCTCGTGCCGTCGCTCAACCCGGACGGCGTCACCATCGTCACCCGCTGGTACAACCGCACGCTGGGCACGCCGGCCGAGGGCACCGATCCGCCCGAGCTGTACCATCACTACGTCGGGCACGACAACAACCGCGACTGGTACGCCTTCACGCAGGTCGAGACCCAACTGGTCGTGGACTCGGTCCACAACGTGTGGCACCCGCAGATCGTACACGATCTCCACCAGCAGGACAGCGACGGGTCGCGGCTGTTCCTGCCGCCGTACCTCGATCCGATCGAGCCCAACGTCGACCCGCTCCTCGTGGACGGG
>Ga0209648_10002030_pt1 | contig 16589 bp, 15 predicted proteins | sample GraSoi2013_115cm_FD_185830 | JGI IMG/M metagenome (GOLD analysis project Ga0209648, IMG submission 185830) | Grasslands soil microbial communities from the Angelo Coastal Reserve, California, USA - Sample 9_17_2013_115cm (SPAdes) (version 2) | ecosystem: Environmental > Terrestrial > Soil >...
CTGGGGCAGGCGCAGTTTGGCATTGTGCAGGGGGCGACGTTCGCGGATCTGCGGCGTGCAAGCGCGCAGCAGCTGCTGGAGCTGGATTTTCCTGGGTACGCGGTGGGCGGGCTGGCGGTAGGGGAGCCGCATGCGCTGACCTGCGAAATGGCCGGCGAGGTAACTTTTCTGCTCCCTGCGGACCGCCCGCGATATCTAATGGGCGTGGGGCGGCCTGAGCAGTTAGCCGATTACGTGGCGCTGGGTATCGATATGATGGATTGCGTGCTGCCGACGCGCGCGGCGCGGCACGCGTGCCTGTATACCAGCGAAGGCCGGGTGCTGATCAAAAATGCGCGCTACGCGCAGGACCAGCGGCCGATCGATCCGCAATGTTCCTGCTCCGTTTGCCGGCGGTACACACGCGCGTATCTGAGGCATCTTTTCGCGGCGGGAGAAATTACGGCGGCGATTTTGGCCACCCATCATAATGTCCACTTTTACCTTGACATCATGCGGCAAATCCGCGAGGCTATCGGGTTTGGAAGCCTAGCGAAATTCTCATCTGCGATGCACGCGCGCTACGCGGAGGGTCCAGCCTGAAGGATAAAGCAGGCTGAGCCAAACTTGGGTAAACCAGCTCGGGTCAAGACGAGGCTGTGCCGAGTCCGAAAGGCGCGCGAGCCGTCCGCACGGCACCACCAGAAGAGAGCGCGTAGGAATAAGTGGAAGCGGTGGAAACCCGCGGCAAGCTGTTGCTATCTCTCGCGATACGCATTTCAGAGCAGGAAGGGTCGGCAGGAATGGAAGGAAGTCAGGTAGGAAACATGTTGGCCGCGATGACATTGCAGGTTCCGAGCGGATTGGGCTCGGCGCTGAGCAGCCCGTTAGTGATGATGGTCATCGTAATGGGTATCTTTTATGTGATGCTGATTCTTCCGCAGCAGAAGCAGCGGAAGAAACTACAGGAGATGCTCGCGGCGTTGAAGACGGGCGACAAGGTGATCACCAACGGCGGCATCTATGGCGTTATTAACGGTATTGACGGCGAGACGGTGATTCTGAAAATCGCCGACACAGGTTCGTCCCCGGTAAAAATCCGCATCGCGCGTTCGGCGATTACGCAGGTGGAGGCATCGGAAGATGCGAAATAAGCCCACCAGCCTTCCGATGACGCGCCGCAAATTCTAACTATGAACCCTAACCTGAAGTGGAAAGCCGTTTTTATCGTTGTCGTTATACTCGGGTGCATCTATGGCCTGTTTGGCCTGCCGACGTTTCCGACTTCGGCGGCGGACTTGAAGTTGAATTTCGCGCACCAGATCAAGCTCGGCTTGGACCTGCAGGGCGGCACGCATTTGATTCTGCAGGTGCAGGTGCAGGAAGCCATCGCGCAGGAGACCGACCAGACGGTCGACCGGCTGACGAATCAGCTGCGCGCGAAGAACATTCGCTACGACGAAGTTCGCCGCGTGGACGATACGCACATCGTGGTGCGCAATGTTCCTTCCGACCAATTATCCGATTTTCGCGACCTGGTATCTGCGCAGCTGCAAAATGTATGGGACATGTCGCCCACGGCGGGCGAGCCTTCCAGCTATACGCTGTCGCTTCGGCCTAGCGCCATTGCCGCTATTCAATCGCAGACGATGCAGCAATCGCTGGAAACCATCGGGCGGCGCATCAACGCGCTGGGCCTGACCGAGCCGACGATTCAGCTCCACGGCCGCAACGATAACGAGATTCTCGTGCAACTTCCTGGAGAGGGCGATCCGTCGCGCGCGAAGGCGGTGATTCAGGCGGGCGGCCAACTCGAGTTGAGACTGGTTGAGGATCCGAGTCCGTATCCTTCGCAGGCTGCGGCACTGGTGCAGCACGGCGGCGTGCTGCCTCCGGGAACGGAGCTAGTTCCGGGGCGCTCGGAAAGCCGCACTCCTGGGGCGGACACTGGAGAAGTTTGGTACGTGCTGAGCCGCTCGGCGGTAGTGACCGGCCGCGACCTGCGCAGCGCGACGGAAAACCGTAACACAAACAATCCGGGGCAATGGCAAGTGAACTTTTCATTGTCTTCGGAAGGCTCGCAGCGCTTCGGTCCTTTCACTGAGCAGAACGTGCACCGGCAGATGGCGATCGTTTTGCAGCATCGGGTCTACTCAGCGCCGGTCATTAACAGCCGCATCGACGACCAAGGCTTCATCGAAGGCAATTTCAGCGAGGAATCCGCGCACGACCTGGCGCTGGTACTGCGCGCGGGCGCCCTCCCGGCTTCGATCAAATACTTGGAAGAGCGCACAGTCGGGCCGTCCCTGGGTGCTGACTCCATCCGCCACGGGGTGCAAGCGTCCATCCTGAGCTTGCTGGTGGTGATGATGTTTATGCTGTTTTATTACCGCATGTCTGGCGGGAACGCGGTGCTCGCGCTGGTCCTGAACCTGGTCATACTTCTGGCTGCGCTTGCCACCTTTGGCGCCGTTCTGACACTGCCGGGTATCGCTGGCGTAATCCTGACCATCGGTATGGGCGTGGATTCCAACGTCCTGGTGTTCGAACGCATCCGCGAAGAATTGCGCAACGGCAAATCGCCGGCGTCCGCCGTCCAGTCTGGCTTTGACAAGGCGTTCCTCACCATTATCGATACGCACGTGACGACCGTGGTCTCCGCGTTCTTCCTGTTTTTGTTCGGTACCGGACCGATTCGCGGCTTTGCGATCACCTTGACCATAGGTTTGATCGCCAACGTATTCACGGCCATTTACGTTTCCAAGACAATTTTTGAATATCACCTGACGAAAATGGATCGCCAGGCGGAACTCAGTATTTGATCCGGTACTAGGACTTGCTATGGTGTTTCCCAGGCGCGGTACTTTGGGCCCCTCCGCTCATCTAAATTTGGTCGGGGACGGTTGCGGGAACAAAGAGATGCCCACTGGAGTCTAAAGAAGGGAAGTATAGTGTGGCATGATCGAGTTCTTCAAAGAACCCAACATCGACTGGATGGGTAAAGCGAAGTATTTCTACGCGCTTAGCGGAATACTTCTGCTTGCCGGCTGGACTTCCGTTTTCCTCAACCACGGACTCCGTTATGGAATCGACTTCAAGGGCGGCACCAACGTGGACGTGCGCTTTGCGCAGCCTCCTAACATCGATCAAATCCGCAAGGGGCTGACCGCGCAGGGGCTGGGCAACAGTGAGATTCAGAGCATGAGCAGCGGAGGCTTGGGCTCGAACTCCAATGAAGTTCTGATTTTCGTCGAGCAGAGAGGTCAAGGCGAAGCGGAAGATACCGCGCGGGCCCAAGTTATCACCGCGCTGAACTCTATCTACGGGGTAAAAGATTCCAGCAAGTCGGACTTCAACGCGGCCACGCCTTCCTCGCTTGCCGCCATACTCAACACCAACGACCCGCTGCACCTCTCCCAGGATGCCGGCGACCGTTACCAGCAACTAGCCAGGAAGATCCTCGCTTATCGCGACGACCAAAAAGGCGGCGTGGTTACCAGCTTCGACGAGCTTTCATCCGCCGACGGCGTAACGCCTGCGATGCTGGCCACGTTGAAGAGCAACTACGCGCTGGGCAGCTTCGCCATCCGCGGTGCGGAGATCGTCGGTCCCAAGGTGGGCGGCGAGCTTCGGCGGCAGGCCATTTGGGTTACCCTCTATGCTTTGGCGGGCATGCTGGTATATATTGCCTTCCGATTCGAGTGGGTGTACGGGGCCGCCGCTGTCCTTGCCGTTTTTCACGACGTATTAATTACTTTGGGCTTTTTTTCATTGTTGAAATACGAGATATCGCTGACCGTTATAGCGGCGCTTCTCACGCTCGTCGGATATTCGATGAACGATACGATCGTCATTTTCGATCGCATTCGCGAGAACAACCGGCTGCTGCGCCGCGAATCGTTCGCCGACGTAGTGAACAAGTCGATCAACCAAACGCTCTCGCGAACGATCTTGACTAGCGGCCTGACTTTCCTTACCGTGCTCGTCCTGTTCCTGATGGGCGGCCAGGTGCTTCGTGCTTTCTCCTTTGCCCTGGTGGTGGGGATTGTGGTAGGAACGTACTCCAGTTTTGGCATTGCTGCTCCGCTAGTGGTCGCCTGGAATCGTTGGCGCGGCCAGGGAGCGGTGGCAGGTCCCGGACCCGCAGCCGGTAACAAAACCCGTGGAAGCGAAACCGCCGCAGCGCGTCTCGCTCCTGCCGGGAGGAGGTAGTCGCCCATGTTTGAACAGTTGGTGGTCTCGAGTCCGAACCCTTCGAAAACAAATAAGCCGTGGACGGTGGTGCTGTCCATGGTCGCGCAGTCCATCTTTCTAGCGATTCTGATCCTTATTCCTCTGATCTACACGGAAGCGCTGCCGAAGACGATGATGGCGACGATGCTAACCGCACCGCCACCGCCGCCACCGCCACCGCCGCCTCCAGTGGCGACACAGGTGGTGCACATCAAGCCGCAAGTCCACTTGATGGATGCGGGCAAACTGATGCAGCCGAAAGCGATCCCGCATGACATCAAGATCATTAAGGAAGACGCACCAGACGTGAACGCCGGCATGGCCGGTGGCGTCCCCGGCGGCGTCGCTGGCGGTTCGATGGGCGGCGTAATTGGCGGCGTGATTGGCGGCATGGGTGGAGCACCGCCCCCGCCGAAGCCGACGGCATCGCGCATTCGCCAGGGCGGCAGCGTGCAAGCCGCGTTGCTCGTAAACAAAGTGCAGCCGGTCTATCCGCCGCTCGCGCGTCAGACGCGCATCTCCGGCACCGTGCGTTTGCACGCCCTGATCTCCAAGTCCGGCTCGGTAGAGTCGCTGGAAGTTATCTCCGGACATCCTTTGCTAGTGCGCGCCGCGATGGACGCCGTGCAGCAATGGAGGTACAAGCCGACGCTGCTTAACGGCGAACCGGTGGAGGTCGATACCACGATCGACGTCATTTTCTCGCTTAACCAGTAGTACGGCGCGCTGCTTCGGTCGTGGGGCCGGCGCAGCTCTCCGCGTGTAAAAACTTTTGCAAACACTTTAAGGAGCAAACGAATGGTAGCTACTCTTTATGTTCACGCGATGCTGTTTCTTTTCCAGGCGAACCCTGGCGCGTCCAGTTGGGACCTCCGCTCGATGTGGTCTCAAATGAGCGCCCTGCCTCGCACCGTAGTCGTTATTCTTTTCGTTCTCTCTATCTATTCCTTCGGCGTCATGATTGACCGGGCCCTGATGTACAGCGCCGCGCGCAAGCAGTCACGCGTGTTCGTGCAACAGGTTGCCGGCGCCCTGAAAGATGGCAAGCTCGACGAAGCCATTGCGATCGCCGAGCGCAACAAGAAGAGCCACATCGCCAAAGTTGTGGCTACGGGTCTCTCGGAGTTCCAATCCGCATCGCAGCAGGTTTCCGATGCCGACGTAATAGAAGCAGCCAAGCGCGGGCTGGAACGCTCCGTCGCCATTGTGCACGCCGAAATGAAGCGCGGCCTGTCGGCTCTCGCTACGATCGGTTCAACCGCGCCGTTCGTCGGACTGTTCGGCACCGTGGTCGGCATCTTGAACGCGTTTAAGGGCATCGAGCAGAGCAAGGCTACCGGTCTGTCGGCGGTCGCCGGCGGTATCGCGGAAGCGCTGGTAACCACGGCGCTCGGCCTTCTCGTCGCCGTGCCTGCGGTGTGGGCGTACAACTACTTCACCAATAAAGTGGAAGCTTTCGACGTCGAGATGGACAACTCCTCGATGGAGCTCATCAACTATTTCATCTTGCGTCGCGGCGCAAAGAAGTAGGTAAGTTATGGCCGAAGCAAAAAGTGGTGGGCGGTACAAGCCGCAAGCCGGCAGTCAGATGGCATCTCCCAACGTCATCCCGATGGCGGATATCATGCTCGTGTTGCTGATCATCTTCATGGTGGTCACGCCCATGTTGCAGAAGGACCATCCGGTAGACCTGGCGAGAACAAATACGGCCAAGGATATGCAGGATGCCGATAAAGAGGACGCCATCGTTATCGCGGTGACCCGAGACGGTAACATCTTTCTTCGCACCACGCAGATTCGCAAGGAAGAGATCACCTCGGAGGTCAAGGACCGCATTGCCAACCGTTTGGACAAGACGGTGTACGTGAAGAGCGACGCGCGCGCCAAGTATGGCGACGTGGTCGCGGTGGTCGATGAAATCCGCTCGGCTGGCGTCGACCAAGTCGGCTTGTTAACCGAGCGGAACGAGAAGGCTGCGCCTCCGCCTCCGCCGCCAGCGGATTAACAGCGGGGTCGCAGGAAGCAATCATTCGTTTGCTCTTGTTTTTGCCGGTTTCAGCGCCGCGCCGCTTCCCACAAACGGCGCGGCACGACGGCCCGTAATACTCGCTAGGGACGGGCCGACAGGAGAAGCTCAATGGGAATGCAGGTAGGCGACAATAAAGGCGGTGCGATGGCGGAAATGAACGTCGTTCCGCTCATCGACATTTTGCTGGTGCTCCTGATCATTTTCATGGTGATCACACCGCTGACGCCCAAGGGACTGGATACCCTGGTGCCGCAGCCGAACCCGAATCAGAAGCAGGACGTGGAGCTGGAAAACAAGACCGTGGTGGTGCAAGTGCTGACCACCGGCAAGGTCAAAATCAATAACGAAGACTCCACATGGGAAAATCTCGGCCCGCGCATCGAACAGATTTTCAAGGACCGCGCCGAGAAGATCGCTTTTGTTAAGGGCGATAACGATGTGATGTTTGGCGAAGTCGCGCGAGCCATCGACATCATGCGCGGCGCGGGTATCGATAAAGTCGGCTTGATTACCGCCAAGTTGGAAGCCGGCCAGTAGAATTTCTTCAGGGACGCATGTCCTTGAAGAGATGTTCGCAAGCTTGCTGTCTCGGATGTGAGAGTCCTCCTCGCGGGAATTTTCCGAACGAGGTGGCTCATGGGTATGTCAGTTGGTGGTTCGTCTCGCGGAATCTTCGTTGAAATGAACGTGGTTCCGTTGATTGATGTTCTGCTCGTGCTGCTGGTCATTTTTATGATCATCCCGCACAAGCAGAGCGGGTTGCCGGCGGAGTTGCCACAACTCGCAACTGAGACTCCCGCCGATCTGCAACCAGCGCCAGTCGTGGTTCAGGTGCTCGCGGATGGATCGTTGCAGATCAATCGGCAGCCTGTGGCGTGGGACGGATTGCGCGGCCGGTTGGAAGAGATTTTCGGATCCAGGGCGAATCATACGGCTTTTGTTAGCGGTGATGGCGCACTGGAGTTTCAGGTCGTAGCCAGAGCGATAGACGTTATGCGTGCCGCGGGCGCATCGTCTGTCGGCTTGATGACTCCTGGGCTGGAAAAACTCGCGGAAACAGATTAGATTGCCTCTCGCACGGCACTTGAATTCTAGCGCGGGCTCGGACGGATCGGGCCTCGCACAGTGGGGATGGACGCTTCATGACTCAAGCATCGCTTCAGAAAATTGCTCGCCGGACAGCGGCGCTCGCCGCGCTCCTGTTTCTCGTAGTCGCAGCTTCCGGCTGCAACAAGCTCAAGGCGCGCGACCTCCTGAACAAGGGTGTCACCGCCTTCAAGAATGGCCAGTCCGACGCGGCCATTGAAGATTTCAAGCAGGCCAAGGACGCCGATCCCGCTCTGCTCAATGCTCGCCTGTATCTCGCCACGGCTTATGCCAGCCTGTACATTCCGGGCGCGCCGTCGAAGGAAAACATGGCGCGCGGGGAGCAGGCGATCGCGGAATTCAAGGAAGTCCTGGATCAAGACGCGAACAATATTTCGGCTATCGACGGCATCGGGTCGATCTTGTTTCAGATGGGCGGCCAGCCTTTCGATCCCAAGAAATTTGAAGAATCCAAGAGCTACCACCAGAAGCACATTCAGCTGAAGCCGGACGATCCGGAGCCGTATTACTGGATCGGCGTGATTGACTGGACCCTGGCGTTCCGGGCCAACGGCGAAATGCGCATGGACTACAACAAGAACAACATCAAGAAGCAGGTCAAGGATACTGACCCGCTCCCAGCCGCTGTTCGTCCTGAATACGCTTCCAAGTATGGCACGCTGATCGACGAGGGTATCACCGACCTTCAGAAGGCCATTTCCATCAAGCCCGATTACGACGACGCGATGGCTTACCTCAACCTTCTCTACCGCCGCAAGGCCGACATGGTGGAAAGCAAGGAAGAGCGTGAAGCGCTATTGAAACAGGCCGATGATCTCGTCGATAAGGTCAAGGAAATCAAACAGAAGCGCTCTGAGCAGCCGCAGCCGTCCTGATCTCAGGGCTGTTTCCGATTTGTCTAAAAGGGGCGTCCATGGACATGGGGCGCCCCTTTTTGCATCCAGCGTAGTGACCGAGGGCGCCCTCGCGCCTGCCGTTCTTCTGACGTAAACTAGGTTATGCCGTCGCCCAGCAATTTGCCGCTCCATTTTCACCGCGACCGCACTGAGCGCGAGCTCGATGCCCGCCTCGATGAGTTGCTGGCCAAGCTGCGCAAAAACCGCCCGTCCGAGGATCCCTGGATGGTGCGCCGCGCGTATGAAATCGCCGCGGAGCGCCACCGCGACCAGCTTCGCAGTTCGGGCGACCCCTATCTGACTCATCTGCTGGAAGTCGCCCACATCCTTGCGGACATGCGTCTGGACGCGACTACACTGACCGCCGCCCTTCTCCACGACGTCACCGAGGACACTGAGTTTCCCATCTCGCGCATCGAAGAGCGCTTTGGCGTGGAAGTGGCGCGATTGGTGGAAGGTGTCACGAAGATTGGCCGCCTTAACATGATGGCTCCGGAGGCGCGCCAGGCCGAAAACGTTCGCAAAATGCTGCTGGCCATGGTGAACGATGTTCGTGTTGTCCTGGTGAAGCTCGCCGACCGTCTGCACAACATGCGCACGCTGGAATATTTGGAGCCTGCCAAGCAACAGCGCATCTCCCGCGAGACTCTCGACATTTACGCGCCCATCGCTCATCGATTGGGCATGGGCATTGTCCGCGGCGAACTGGAAGATCTATCGTTCCGCTATCTCGAGCCCGAATCGTTTTTGGCACTGCAAAAGGAAGTCAGCGACAAAGCGCCGGTTCACAAGATATTCCTGGAGGAAGTGCAAGGTACGATCCGATCCAAGCTCGTCGAGAACAGCATTCCGGCGGAGCTCGAGGCGCGCGTAAAAGGCTTGTATTCTTTGCATCGCAAAATCATGCGCCAGGAGCGCGGGCTTGAGCAGGTCTACGATCTCCTCGCCGTTCGCGTGATCACCGATAGCGAGCGGAGTTGTTACGCAGCGCTGGGCGTGATGCACCATATCTGGCGTCCCGTTCCCGGCCGCTTCAAGGACTACATCGCCATGGCGCGGCCCAACTTGTATCAGTCCTTGCACACGACCGTGCTGCACAGCGGCCAGCCCTTTGAAGTGCAGATCCGCACGCAGGAAATGCACCGCATCGCTGAAGAAGGCGTGGCCGCGCACTGGAAATACAAGGACGGCAAGCCGGCGCAGGAAGACGACCAGCGCATCACCTGGATGCGGCAACTGATCGAGTGGTCGCAGGAATTGGAAGAGCCGGGCGAATTTCTATCGACGCTAAAAGTCGATCTGGCGCCGGTCGAGGTTTACGCCTTTACGCCCAAGGGGCGCGTCCTGGAGCTTCCGCGCGGCGCAACCCCCGTCGATTTCGCGTATTCGGTGCACACCGAAGTCGGCCATCAATGCGTGGGCGCGAAGATTAACGGGCAGATGGTTTCGCTGCGCCACGAGATCGTCAGCGGCGATGTCGTCGAAATCCTCACTCAGAAGGGCCACAGCCCGAGCCGCGATTGGCTCAGCTTTGCGAAGTCCTCGCACGCGCGCAGCAAAATCCGCCATTGGATCAATCTGCAGGAACGCGAAGAAGCCACGGAGATGGGCCAGCGGCTGCTTGAGAAGGAAGCGCGCCACTTCGGCCGCAGCCTCAAGAAAATTGCAGAAGAGGATCTGCTGAAGGTTGCGTCCGATTCCGGACTATCGAAGATCGAGGATCTCTACGCAGCCGTGGGCTTCGGAAAATATTCGGCCCGGCAGGTGCTTACGCGCGTTCTCGGTGATGCCGCGAAGGCTACAGAGTCGCCGGCGGAAGATGCGAAGCCGACGCTCGTCAAAACCGTAAAGCGCATGCTCGGTTTTGGCGAGGCCCCGCTCATCGTCAAGGGCCATGATGATTTGCTCGTGTATCGCGCCAAATGCTGCAATCCGATTCCCGGCGACGATATCACCGGCTACATCACCCGCGGGCGCGGCGTCGCCGTTCATACGCGCCTGTGCCCGAACGTGCAGAATCTGCTGTATCAGACAGAACGCCGCATCGCTGTCGAGTGGGGTGGCGCAGGAGCCGCTACGTTCCAGGTGCAGCTCATGATTCGCGCGCGCGATCGCGCGGGGCTTCTGGCTGAAATTACCGCGGTCATCAGCGGCGCCGGCTCTAACATTCATAGCCTGGAAAGCCGCCCCGACCGTTCAAACGCGCGCATCGACGCCAGCCTGGAAATTGCCGACCGCCGCCAACTGGAGACCATCGTCGCAAATATCCGCAAAGTGTCCGGCGTGTACGGTGTAGAACGCGTCTTCCAGGTCTGACCCCCTTTTTTAGCTCTGCTTTCAAGGTCTACCTTCGCGTGTTCCGGCATCGCCGCGCACCTGTCCTTCCGTACAAGTACCTCGACGGCACACGCCAACCGTGTTCCCCTTGCTGCCCGCTAGAATGGAAACATGAAGTATCGCGCTCTGCTTCTCCCTGTTTTTGTCATTTTCCTGGTCGGCTGCAAGCAGCACCTGCTGACGGATTACCGTCCGCTCGACAAAGCCGGCATGTGGTCGGGTGGCCTCGAGCAACTCAAAGCGCTAAATACGTCGGATTCCGAGGTCGCGCAGCTCGTAAAGGTCAAGCAGGCCCAGTTAAGCGATGACGCTTGCATAGCCCTTGTCGCCGCAGCTCATGAAAGAAAACATCCCTTCACCAGCGGGGACTCGACCGTCAATCTCGTCGGTGCGGGCTACTCCGAAGCGCAAATTCTTGAAATCGCGCGAGCCGATCAACTGGATGCCATCAGCGGGGATGCCGTCGCCCTCCGCCTTATCGGTTTGTCCGACAGCTTCGTAGGGTTCGTCCTGCAACGCCGTCTGCAAGGGCAGCGCACGCTTGGCACTCCGCAAATCGCGCACCTGAAAAATACGGGCCTTTCCGAAAAGCAGATTTTAGAGAAAATCAAGGCGGGCATGACCGATGCTCAGGCCGACCGCGAAGTCGCCGCTCGCGAGGCAGCGCGCAATCACGCGGGCACCGATTTCGTGCATGTCCGCGGCCGCAAGCCTCGCTGACCCGGAGCACGCTGGGCGCAACCTCACAGCTCTTTTGCGGGAAGTGATTTCCCTCGCTACAATTGTAAGGTTTTGAAACCGACGCGCCGACTTCGCCTGCCGTTCGTGCTGCTACTTGCCGGCCTGGCTTATTGCGCTGCGGGTTGTACTGCCGCGCTGGGCCCTGGCTACACCATTGTCAATCAGCGGATCACCGTGCAATTCGTCCCTGCGCCGCAGCCCGGCATTCGCATCGAAGGCGTGTACCAGCTTAAAAACACGGGAAACCAGCCGCTCACCTCGATTGAGCTTCGCCTGCCCGGTCGCCGCCGCTTTCACTTTACCGATCCTCGCGCGGAATGGGACAAGGACTCGCTGGCCTTCGAAACGTCGCCGGACAACCCTCGCGATGTCCTTCTCACCTTCCATCAGCCATGGACCGTCTCTTCGCAACACACTTTGCGCCTTTCGGTGGAATACCACCGCTCCGGCGCAGGCGAGACCGCTCTCAGTTTCACTTCCGACGCGTTTTTCCTCCCCGCGCAGGGTTGGAGCCCGGAATTACTGCCGGCTCGCGGCATTTTTGCTACCGGGGGAGTGCCGCCGAAGTCGTGGGATCTCCTTGTGCGCGTCCCCGGCAATTTCCTGGTTCACACCAGCGGCCAGGCGAATAGGCAATTGACAAAAAGCCTTCGCGCTGCGGGCGAGCGAAAAATCCGCGTCAAACAGACGCCGCGCGACGGCTATCCTTTTGTGATCGCCGGGCGTTACAGCGCTGCTACGCTCAAGGCCGGCCGCGAGACGGTGAATCTGTGGACGCGTTCCCCACAAGATCCGGAAGCGCTACGCCAGCCGAGCGAAGCGCTCGTCCGCGCCGTTCAGGCCTATGATTCCACTTTCGGGACGCGCCCCCGAGATTCCAACCGTCTCTGGATTGTCGAATGCCCGGATCCCGCCGGCTGCTTCACTGCGACGACGTCGAATTTCGCCCGGCTTATCTCAGAACCAAACGAGAAAACTTCCGCGGAGATGGCTTCGGAGGACACCGCCATGGCGGACCTGACCGGCGGCGCACCCGAAATTGCGGCCGCAGCTCCGGCGCTTGCCTCCAGTTGGCTGGGTTACGGCCAGAATCCTGGCTTCTTCGAGCAAACGCCGCCACTTTCGGCGTTGCCCGCGTTCGCTGCCTCGCGCGGGCGCGAAGCCGTCGAGGGGCCGCAGGTCCGCGCGCAAATCATTCGTCGATTGCTCAGCGCCATTCCGGCAGACTCCGCGCGGCGTCAGCCTGAAACCGATGACCTGCTCCGCGCGAAAAGCCTTCTATTTTTTTATGCGCTTCAGGATCATTATGGCTCGAATGTTTTTAATACCGCGGTCAGCCACATGCTGGACGCCCGCCGCGGCGGCGGCTTCGATCTGGACGATCTGATCGCTGCATTCGAACAGGAAGCGCACCAAAATGTCGCGCAATTCGTGCGCCTTTGGATGAAAGAACCTGGCATTCCTGAAGATTTTCGCGCGCGCTACGAAAATCCGGCCGCGCCTGCTGTCACATTAAAGGAGACGATGCCATGAAAAATGTCGTAGCTACGAATCGCGGTCCTAAACCTATCGGGCCGTATTCGCAGGCCATCAAAGCGAACGGCTTTATTTATGTATCCGGACAAGTCGCGCTCGATCCCCAAAACGGGGAAATAGTGGGGGCCGACGTCCGCCAGCAAACCGAGCGCGTTTTCGAAAATATCATAGGCATTCTCGAAGCCGCCGGCGCCAATCTCCATCACGTCGTCAAGACCACCGTGTTCCTCAAGGACATGAATGATTTTTCCGCTATGAACGAAGTCTACGCGCGCTATTTCACTGCCGCGCCTCCCGCGCGCTCGACCGTACAAGTCTCGCGGCTCCCCAAGGACACTTTAGTAGAGATCGAAGTGATTGCCGCAGCCTAAGCGGAAAAATGTTCTAAGAGAAGCGCCCGCTCAGCGAAGCGCCACGAATGATTGGGCGTGAATAAATCTAGGATCGCGAAACCGTGAAAAATATGGATCGTCAGGGAAGGGAAGCCGCAGCTGCCCCAAACTAACAGCTGAGAAATATTCACCAATTAAAACATGCGCTGGAAATATAAGAAATCGTTAGAGACGAGGAATTGTCAGAGAAGGGAAGTTGGAGTTGCTCCGAAGCACTAACAACTAAAAACCAATAACCAAAAACCCTTTTCTCTAAGGCCGGTCCGGACTTTCCAATGCCTCAGAGATCGCAAACCCGGTGACGATCGCGGCGAACGCAATCGCATACCAAATGAACTTGCTCCTACCTGGTTTTCTTGGCCCGTCTTGGCCCCACGACGCCGGCGTCGCCGGAGCCGGGACCGCGCCAGCCGGGGCAGCAGCTTCGGGATCCAGCACTACGTGATACGCCGTGCCTTCCGGTATCACGCGGACATCGTCTTCCACCGCGATCAGCAATGCGCCACGCGAGCAGCGCACCACCAGCTCTTTGCCGTTGAGCAGAGTCACGTTCGCTACGGTCGGTTCATCACTGCGGGGCTTAAACGCTGCGCTGCCCGCGTGCAGCACAAACGCCTTCGATCCGGCAGTCGAAAATGCCGCGGTGCCACCCGTCAACGTGGCGCTCGGCGAGCCATCTTCGGTACCCCAGACCAAACGGCTCGAACCGGTGAGCACCAACCGGGCTGCACCTGCACGAACCTGCAGGCTGCCCAGGCGCTCTGTGTCGAGCTTATCCCCGGCAAATACCGTGGCCCCCACGGAGGCTGCCGCCGTCCCGACATGCGCGTGGTCCGCCGATACCACAGTCCCCAAGCCTGAACCTGATACTCCCCACGTTGTCGTGGTCAGTAAACTAATTGATAATACTGTGGATAGACCGACAGCCAGGGGTCCGCGCGACCGCATCTTTTTCTCCAAGAGGGCTAACACCGTCAGGATACCGACGGTGTTAGAGGGCGTCAATCGGTAAACACCGCCTAAGCACACAAAGTCGCACGTATACATGATTTTCTGTAAGAGCGGCATGGGCTGGTGGCTTTGTTATGTCGCTGTTACAATGCCATTACCGTATGGCCGACTGGAAACAGATCACCGCTCGTATACGCCGCGCTCGCACAGGAAAAGATCCTGCCGCGCAGCTCTCCAACCTTTATCAAAAGACCCGCGACGCCATGGTCGCTTTTGAGCTAGCCAAATTTTTTGAAACCGCCGGACAGAGCGGCGAAGCGGCCAAATGGTACTCCACTGCGGCAGAGCGCTTTCGTCGCGCCGATTGGAAAACCAAGGCTCAGGAAGCTGCCGCGCGTCTCGGCGGACAGCCTGCCACAGAGGCGCTCCCGCTATCCGATGAGCTGCCCCCTGCCGCGCCTATTGTTTCTACTCCCGAACCCGGTCTGCCCTTTGAACAAACGGCAGCGACGTTTGAAGCGATTGTCGCTCCCACTGCGGAAGTGCCAGATGCCGGCATTTCCGAAGCGCCACCCCGCGGTACACGCCGCCGTGGCCGCCGCGGCGGCCGCAATCGCCGAAAAACGCGAACCACGGCTGAAGCTCCGCTCCCGGCTGCACATTCCACCGAAGCTCCGGTCCGCCAGCAGGCTCCTCCTCCGCCCGTGGATGAAGCCCCCGAGCCGCGTTTTAGCAGAGTGACCGAATCCATCTCGTCACCCCGACTCCCCTTAGAGCCGGTTCCAGACACGCCCACTTCTTTGCGCGGTCGGTACGGCGACCCCGGGCTTTCTTCGCGGCTTTCTCTGTTGGAAATGCAATTCCGCCGCTTGCTAACCTGTCCGCCACTGAAGCTCAGTGAAGCGGATCGCGCTCCCATTGGTCCCGGCGTGCTCCTTCTGAGCGATTCCGATCTCTCTACCTACTATCATGTCGAAGCTTGTCAGACTCTGCGTCTCGCCATTGGCAGCTTTCTGCGCGGCACCTCCAGCCGCCATGGCTCCGAGTCCCTCAAGCCACGACTCGCTGAGCATCTCGGCATAGCCGAAGCGCGTGTAACAAAATATCTCGCCGATCACTGTGTAGCGCGCTACCTTCAACTCGACGATGGCGCCTCGCACTTCGCTCATTTTGTAGTCGCAGTTCTGCGCCCTGCGCTCAACGAGTGACCTTAAGTTCCTCAAATGTGCAAAATGTTGGTTACGGTCGCATCCTCCGACCAGCAAATCGGTACTTTTTTCGGTTTCCTGGCCTACGAGTAACCTCCCTTGAATCCCCATTCGACCCCCGTTTTTCCCCATTCGACCCCTGTTTTTCGCCATTCAATGCAACTCGCTGGCTTCCTGCCCTGTAACCGTTAAACTATACAAGTCCAAAGACTTATTTGGGCGTTTCTACCCGGCGTGGTACGGTATTTGGGAGCCCGGGGGCAATCGCTGCTGTCTTCGCAGTGCTTGGGCGGGCTTCTTATACGCATCAGGAAATTTTAATTTGTACGGCGAAAGTGGAGGGTAGAGGTTTATGCCGAATCGTGTAGGCACTCAAGTGATGCGAGCGTTTGACGCTGCGGTCTGCAAAGCAGCCGGCGTCACCTTCAATGCGATTCAATTTTTCAACAAGCGCAATCCGAATCCATCGTTCACCCCAAAATGGTCGGATAAGCCGCTTCTAAAGTCTTGGGAAAAGACCAAGCCGACCCTCGGCTGGCCGCGACAGACCGATTCGCTCTGTCCCGATTGCGTGAAAGAAGCGCGCGAAGCGATTATTCACGGCAAAAAAGATTGGCGCGACCTCATGAACGAGAAGGTCGGCGAAATCAAGGCACAAATCGTCGAGCGCGACGGCGAAGTTTGGATGATTAAAGACTGCCCCATCCACGGTCACTACGAAGACATGATGGCGATTGACGCCAAGTTCCTCGATCACATCGAAAAGCAGTTCCCCGGCCGCGATATTCCTGCCCACAATGACGAAGATCTGCACAAGCACGGTTCCAGCACGGTTCGTTATGGCCGCGGCTCCGTTCTCACCGTCGACCTCACCAACCGCTGCAACATGATGTGCGATCCCTGCTTCATGGACGCCAACCAGGTTGGCTACGTTCACGAGCTGGGCTGGGACGAAATTCAGGAAATTCTCGACAACGCGCTGCGCATCAAGCCGCGCCGTCAGATGTCCGTGCAGTTCTCCGGCGGCGAGCCGACCATGAGCCCTTATTTCCTCGAGGCTGTCGCGCATGCCCGCAAGATCGGCTACAACAGCGTGCAGGCCGCCACGAACGGCATCGAATTCGCCAAGAGCAAGGAATTCTGCAAGAAGGCCTTTGAAGCCGGCATGCGCTACGCCTAC
>Ga0209648_10002032_pt1 | contig 16586 bp, 15 predicted proteins | sample GraSoi2013_115cm_FD_185830 | JGI IMG/M metagenome (GOLD analysis project Ga0209648, IMG submission 185830) | Grasslands soil microbial communities from the Angelo Coastal Reserve, California, USA - Sample 9_17_2013_115cm (SPAdes) (version 2) | ecosystem: Environmental > Terrestrial > Soil >...
GGGGATGGCGTTCAAGACCGAGACCGAGGCGACCCTACGCCCGGGACAGAGCGCCACGCTGAAGAGTCCGTACGGCTACACGTACACGTTCACCCACCTCGGCATTTCGCAGTACGACGCGCTGAACCGCCAGGTCACAGCGGCCACGATCGAAGTGCGGCGCGACGGGAAGCGCATCGGCATCCTGCGCACCGAGAAGCGCCAGCACGTGGACGCGTTCGGCCGGCCCACGTTCCAGCCGTCGACCGCAGTGGGGATCATGAGCGGTCTGCGCGAAGATCTATACGTCGTCCTCGCCGGCATCGTGAACGGGACCGAGCAAGCCGTGTTCCGCTTCACGATCAATCCGCTGGTGTGGTGGGTATGGTATGGCGGCATGGTGGTGGCGTTCGGCGGCTTGCTCGTGATGTGGCCGGGCGGCGCCGGGCCGGCGGTGAAGCGCCAGGCCGGGTATGCGGTGAAACTGGTGGCGGCCAAGTGACGATCGCTCGCCGTGAATTTCTGACGTCGTTGTTCGGGGCGCTGGCGGTTCTGCCGCTGGCCCAGGTGCCTCAGGACTCGCTTCCCGGCACCGGCCCCGCAGGACGCGTGTTTGATCCGGCGCGGGCCGGGCGGGGGGTCGACACCGTCACCGCGGGCGACAACGACCTCGCCATCCAGAAGCTCGAGAAACAACTGAAGTGCACCTGCGGCTGCGGCCTGGACGTGTACACGTGCCGGACGACCGACTTCACGTGCACGTTCAGTCCGGCCATGCACAAGCGGGTGCTGGCGCTGGTAGCGGCTGGCTTCTCCGGGCCGCAGATCATCGCGGACTTTGTGAAACAGAACGGCCCCTCCGTCATGATGGTGTTGCCCAAACGGGGCTTCAATCTGGCAGGATACTTCCTTCCGGGAGCCGTCGGCCTGACCGCCGCCGTCTTGCTGTTCCTCGCGCTGCGGCGTTGGACGGCGACCGCCGCTCCCGCGCCCGCCGTGCCAGGGCCCACCGGCGCATCGGCGGGCGAGCTCGAACGGCTGCAGCGCGCCCTCGACGACTTCGACGCGTGAGCACCATGGTCGAGTTGGTGGCGGGCCTCGTGCTGGCGGCGGGGGCCGTGCTGTTCGTGCTGCGGCCGATTCTGCAGCCGGCGTGGGCGGCGTCGCTCGAAGCGGCCGCCGCCGCCGCCGGCGAGGACTATTCCGAGGACGTCTCGCCCACCGCGGTGGCCCTGCGCGCGCTCAAGGAGATTGAATTCGATCGCGCCACCGGCAAGCTCTCCGATGCCGACTACGCGTCCCTGAAGGCGCAGTACACGGCAGAAGCGATCGCGGTGATGCGAGAAGCAACGGGGAAAGCAGCAGTGGGGACAGAGGAAGGGGGAAGGGGGAAAGGTGGTGCGGGACGACCGCCGGCCATTCCCCGTTCCCCATTCCCCGTTTCCATCGCCTGTCCCGTCCATGGTCCCAGCAAGGAGCCCGGCGCCGCATTCTGCTCCGCGTGCGGGCGCCGGCTGCAGGAGGCGAACGGGTTCTGTTCCCGCTGCGGCGTGTCGCTCGAGCGCGACGCCCAATTCTGCCATCGCTGCGGCACCCGGGTCGCCGCGTAACGATCTCACCGCTTAACAACTGTCGTAGGCCGTGGTCTCTCCTGGCGAAGCGACGCGGATCGGTTCCGCGCAACCGTCGACCCAGGAGTGGAGACCATGCGTACCAAACTGCTTGCCGTCGTGCCGGCCACACTCGTGGTCCTGGTACTCGGTGCCTGTAACGATTCGACCACCCCGCTCACCGACCAGGCCCAGGTGCTCGCCGCCGCCCAGAGCCAGCTCGGTGCCATGATCGACACGAGCTTCGGCCAGAGCGGCTCCATGCCCTCGCTGAGCGTCGTGGGTGGCGTCATGAGCGTGGATTCAGTGGCCGTGCCGCAGTACTGGGGCCGCATTCGCCTGCTGCCAGGCGGGCCGCGCCCCGTGATCCACCGCGACGTCACGATCCAGGGCGACACGGCCCGGGTCACGCAGACCGTCAGCTTCCAGGGCTTGTTCGTCCAGGATACAGCGTCGGACACGACGTTCGCCCCAGTCGCGAAGCCGTTGGCGGAAGGTCACACGCAGTCGGCCATTTTCGTTCGCGATCAAGCGCGGGTCCACGGCTGGCGCGCCGTGGCGCTCACCATCCAGAACTGGCAGACGACGAACGTGAGCCGCCGCACCGTCGCGGTGGACAGTCTATCGGTCTACGTGAACGATACGCTCAAGCTGACCGTGCGGAGCCCGGATTCGCTGTTCGACGTGGTCAATCGGATTCCCTGGCTGCAAGTGGGTGATACAGTCAAGGTCGTGGCAGGCATCTCCAACACCACGGCGTCGGGGTTCACGCCGGCGACGTTCGCATTCCTGCACGTGCGCCACATCGATCCCGTGAACATGTCGTGGCACCGGCTGAAGATGCAGGACAACGGCAATGGCACATGGCAGCGCACATTCATCGTGCGGCATACCGGCATCGACCGCTTCGTGGTGGATGCGATCGACGGCGGCGTATTCGGCGACCCGCCGGCGGACAACTACCGCGCGAGTGAGTGGGGGATTCCGTACAGAATCGAATAGGCAGTACGGGGCGTCGAAGTGGGAACGGTAGGGGCACGCCATGGCGTGCCCCTACGTCTTTGGTACGTCCGTCTCAGGTTTCCCGGCTTATCGCTTCCAGGACTTCCCGCAGCGACTCCCGGATGACGGGCATGCGCTCCCGCAGCGCGTCGGCGCGGCCCGCGCGGCCCGCCTCCTCGGCTTGGCGCAACAGCTCGGCGAGCGGCCGGGCGCGGATCGCGCCGGCGCCCGCTTTGAACGTGTGGGCGGCGCGCGCCGCGGCGGCGGCGTCGCCTGCCGCCACGGCGACTGCGAGCGCTTCGAGCTGCTGCGGCGCGGCGGTCACGAACGTCTCGAGCACCACGGCGACCGCGTCCTCCGCTCCCGCTTCGCGCAGCTCGCGCCGGAAGCCTTCCAGATCGACCGCGCCCGCCGGCGCCGGCGCCTCGCCACCGGCGTCGGCGCGCGACTCATCGCCGCCTTCGACCAGCGCGAACAGCTCGTGCGCTTTGAACGGCTTGGACAGATAGCCGCTCATCCCGGCCGCGATGCACTTGTCCCGCTCGCCGGCCAGTGCGTGCGCGGTGAGCGCGTAGATCGGCAGTGCGCGTCCCTTGGCCTGCGCGCGGATCGCCGCGGTCGCCGCGAACCCGTCCAGCAGCGGCATCTGCACGTCCATCAAGACGAGGTCGTAGTCGTTGCGGGTGACCGCCGCGACGGCCGCCTGGCCGTCGCCCACGATGTCCACGCTGTGGCCTCGCTTCCGCAGCATCGTGGCGGCGACCTCCTGATTGACCGGGTTGTCCTCGGCGAGCAGCACGCGGAGATGCCGGCGGGCCTCTTCGATGGTGTGTCGGGTGATCACGGGACCGCGGCCGTCGGGCGGCAGGGTGGCGCCCAGCACGGCCGCGATGCCCATCACCAGCTCGGCGCGCGAGATCGGCTTGGTGAGATAGGCCTGGATACCGAGGTCGCGGCAACGCTGCGCATCGCCCTTCTGGCCCATCGAGGTGAGCATCAGCAGACGCGTGCTGCCGTGGCGTCGGTCGCTGCGCACCGTCTCGGCGAGCTCGAAGCCGTCGCGATCGGGCATTTGCCCGTCGATGATCGCGAGATTGTACGGCTCGCCCGCCAGCTGCGCGCGGTGCAGCGCGCCGAGTCCGGCGTCCGCCGTGGGTGCTTCGTCCACCGTCGCGCCCGCCCCTGCCAGCATCTCGCGCACGATGCGCCGGTTGGTCGTGTTGTCGTCCACCACCAGGACGCGCGAGCCGCGCAGCTCGGCGGGCGGCGGCAGCGTGTGTAAGAACGCCGCTTCGAGCGGGAAGTGGAGCACGAAGGAGAAGTCACTGCCGCGGCCCAGCGCGCTCTCCACGTGCAGCTCGCCGCCCATGATCGTCACCAGGCGGCGCACGATCGCGAGACCCAGGCCCGTGCCGCCGTAGCGGCGCGTGGTGGACGCGTCCGCCTGGCGGAATTGCTCGAAGATCACGTCGAGCTTGTCGGCGGGGATGCCGATCCCGGTGTCGCGGACGGAGAATTGCACGGTCGCAAGCCCGCCTTGCGTCGCCGTGAGACGCACGGTGACCACCACCTCGCCGCGCTCGGTGAACTTGAGCGCGTTGCCGAGCAGGTTGGTCAAGATCTGGCGCAGCCGGCCGGGGTCACCGCGGACGGTACGGGGGACGTCCGCGCGCACGTCGCACAGCAGCTCCACGGGCCGATGCGTGCCGCGCCCGGCCAGCAGGCGCGCCGTCGTGTCCACGAGACCCGGGAGGTCGAACGGGATTGACTCGAGCTCGAGGCTGCCGCTCTCGATCTTCGAGATGTCGAGGATGTCGTTGATGATGGCGAGCAGGCTCTCGGCCGACGATTGAATCAACCGCAGCGAGCGCCGCTGGTCGCCGGTGACCTCGGTGTCGAGCAACAGCTCCGTCATCCCCATCACCGCATTCATCGGGGTGCGGATCTCGTGGCTCATGTTGGCGAGGAACTGGGAGCGCGCCTCAAGGGCGCGCTCGGCCGCCATGCGCGCCTCCAGCGCTTCGCGCGTGCTGATGCGCGCCTCGCGCTCGGCGCGGAGCCGCTCGGTGATCTCGACGCGGCCGAAGTAGTACAGGACGATCAGAACGACCAGCACGAGCAGCAGCGCCGCGGCCGAGATGAAAAAGGTGTTGCGCTCGCTCTGCCGGAAGCGCTGGCTGCGCGCGACCAGCAGCTGCGATTCGTCGCGGCGCATCGTCGCGACGATGCGACGCACCTCGTCCATGGCGCGCTTCCCCGAACCGGCCTGCACCAGCGCGATGGCCGCCGCCTGCTGGCCTCCCCGTCGCAGTGCCACGACCCGCTCGAGGATCCCCAGCCGCTCGGCCAGCGCCCGCTCGAGGACCGGGACGCGGGCCCGCTCGACGGGATTATCGGACGTGAGCGCGCGCACGCGCACCAGCGCCGGCGCCACGAGCCCCAGCACGTCGTTGTAGGTCCGGAGGTAGCTCGTATCGCCCGTGATGAGGTAGCCGCGCTCCCCCAGCTCGGCGTCCTTCGCGACGCCGAGCAGGTCGTCGAGCGCGTCGATCACGTCGTAGGTGTGCTGCACCCACCGGGTGTCTTGGACATAGCGCGTGGTGCCGCGGTACCACGTCGCGCCCACCGCGGCGAGGACCGTTACCACCACCGCGAACCCGATTTTCGCTTGGCGTTCGAGGCGCTCGGCTCCTTGGAGGCGGGGATTCGCCATCGAATCAGGGCGGCGTGGCGCTCAACGAGTCGTGGGTGACCAGCCCGACGGGCACGTGGATGACCGGGGACACCGTGCCGCCGTGGAGTCGCGCCACGATCGTCTCAATGGTGCGGCGCCCGATGGTCACGGGATCCTGGACGGCGTCGGCCGCGAGCGCGGTATTGCGCGCGATGGCGGAGCGCGCTTCTGGCGTGGCATCGTAGCCCACCACGAAGACGCCGCTCTTGCCCGCCGCCTGGATCGCCGCGAGCGCGCCGAGCGCGCACTCGTCGTTGGTGCCGAACACCGCGTCGATCCGCTGATCGGCGGCGAGCAGGTTGTCCATCTTCTCTTTCGCCAGATCGCGTTTGCCGAGATCCACCACCGGCTGCGCCACGATGCGGATGTTGGGGTACGCGGCCAGCGCCGCTTTGAAGCCGGACACGCGGTCGCGCACGCTCGCCACGGTCGGCTGGTCGAGGATCACGACGTTGCCGCCGCCGCCCAGCCGGCGCGCCACGTACTCACCCAACAGCTGGCCGCCCTGGCGGTTGTCGCTGGCGACGTGCGCCACGACGGCGCCGCCGTCCGCCGCGATGTCGGCGGTGAACACGGGGATGTTGGCGCGGTTCGCTTCCTCAATGGCGCTGGCGATGCCGCTCGAGTTGACGGGGGCGATCACGATCGCGTCCATGCGTTGCGTGATGAAGTTCTCGACCTGCGCGGTCTGACGCGCCAGATCGCCTTCGCCCGCCACGATCTTGAGGTCGAGGCCCAGGCTGTCGGCGGCCTGCTGCATGCCGCGGCGCAGATTCTGGTAGAACACGTGCGTCTCGGTGAGCAGCGTGACGCCCACCTGCGGGCGCGACGACTTCTTGAGCCCGCAGCCGAGCGCCGCGATGAGGGACAGCACACTGAACAGGGGCTTACGCATGACGTGAGGCTCCGCGTGCGCGCTTGGTCCAGACGTCGAACAACACCGCCAACAGGATGATGATGCCTTTCGCGATCTCCTGCCAGAAGGACTGCACGCCCACGAGGTCGAGCGCGTTGTTGAGGACGCCGATGAACAGGGCGCCCACGAGCGCGCCCCAGGCCGTGCCGACGCCGCCCAGCAACGACGCGCCGCCGATCACGGCCGCCGCGATCGCGTTCAGCTCGTACAGCAGGCCTGCGTCGGGACCGGCCGAGCGCAGCTGGCCGGTGAGCAGCACCGCCGCGACGCCGCCGCACAAGCCGCAGATGGCATACGCGCCCAGCTTCACCGCCGCGACCGGGACGCCGGAGAGGCGCGCCGCCTCTTCGTTGCCGCCGACGGCATACAGGTAGCGGCCGAAGCGGGTGCGCTCGAGCACGAATGCGCCCGCCGCGACGAGCGCGAGCATGATCAGTGCCGGCACGGGGAAGCCGCGAGCCAGTCCGGGCAAGGGGATCCGGCCGCCGCCCACGGCGTGCAGCGCGTCCAACGCCCGCGCCTTGGTGGCGAACAGCAGGTCGTCCGCGGCGGGGAAGCCGATCGGGACGCCCGCTGTGAACAGGCGTGCGGCGCCGCGGGCAATGGTCATGGTCGCGAGCGTCACGATGAACGGGGCGATCCGCAGGCCGGCCGTCGCCGCGCCGTTGGCCGCGCCGACAGCGGCGCCCGTGCCCAGGGCCACGCCCACCGCCAGGATCGTGGCACCCGCAACGCCGACGGCGCGCAACACGTCGGAGCCGGTGAGTGCGGCAGCGGCGAAGACACCCGCGAGACCCACCACCGAGCCGACCGACAAGTCGATACCGCCTGTCACGATGACGAACGTGAGGCCCAGCGCGAGAATGCCGTTCACCGAGACGTGCAACAGAATGGTGGACAGGTTCTCGAGCCCGAAGAATCCCGGCACGAAGACCGCCGCGACCAGGGCGAGCGCGGCCAGCGCCGCCCCCACGCCGTAGCGGGCGACCCAGTCCCGGGCCCGGCTCGACGCGCTCATACGGCGAACGCGTGCGCCATCACCTGCTCGGCGCTCAGCGCGGCACCGGCGAGTTGCGTCACCACGCGCCCTTCACGCATCACCAGCACCCGGTCCGCCAGCGCCAGCAGCTCCGGCAGCTCGGATGAGATCACGAGCACCGCCTTGCCCGCGTCCGCCAGGGCGCGGATCTGGCGGTGCAGGTCGGTCTTGGCGCCCACATCCACGCCGCGGGTCGGCTCGTCGAACAACACCACCGCCGCGTCCGTCAACAGCCATTTCGCGAGCACCACTTTCTGCTGGTTGCCGCCCGACAGGGTGTGCGTCGGGCGTTCGGGGTCGGGCGGCCGCAGGTCCACGCCGGCGACCGCGCGCTGCGCGGCCGCTGCTTCCAAGGCCGCTTGCACCCGGCCCGCGCGAGTGAAGCGCTGCAGCACCGGGAGGGTCACGTTCTCGCGCACGCGCATGCCCAGCACCAGGCCATCGCGCTTGCGATCCTCCGGCAGGTAGACGACGCCCCGCGCGATCGCGTCGCGCGGGTGGCGCGGCCGGTAGGGCCGGCCGGCGAGCCGCACCGTCCCGCTGTCCCAGGGGTCGAGCCCGGCGATCGCCCGCGCCAGCGGCGTGCGGCCGGCCCCGATCAATCCGGCGAGGCCGACGATCTCGCCGCGAGCGAGCGTCAGCGACACGTCGCGGAACCCGGGCGCGCGGGTGAGCCCCGCCACTTCGAGCAGCGGCATAGTCTCGGGCGCGCGGGACGGCGGACGCCGCTCGTACGCCACGTCGCGCCCCACCATGCGCCGCACCAGCGTCGCTTCGTCGAGGCCGGCGGCCGGGCCGACCCAGACGCGGTGGCCGTCGCGCAGCACGGTGACCGTGTTTGCGACGCGCCGCACCTCATCGAGGCGGTGCGAAACGAAGATGACGCTGATGCCCGCCTCGCGCAGGCGCTCGATCTGGGCCACGAGGTGCGCCACCTCGTGCGCCGTGAGGGCCGCCGTAGGCTCGTCCAGCGCGACGAGCCGTGCGTCGCGCACGAGCGCGCGCGCCAGCTCGACCAGTTGTTGGCGCGCCACCGACAACCGACCCACCGGCTCACGGGGATCGATGAACAGCCCGAGGTCGTGCAGCGCCGCCGCCGCGCACTCCGTCATGCGCGCCCGGTCGAGCACGCCGCGCCGCGTCGGCTCGATGCCCAGGAAGATGTTGGCGTCCGCCCCGAGGTTGGGGACGAGCGCCAGCTCCTGATAGATGACGGTGATGCCGCGGCGCAGGGCGTCGCGCGGCGAGGCGAAGCGGACCGGCGCGCCATCCCAGCGGATGGTGCCGCCATCGGGCGCGTCCGCGCCGGCGATCAGGCGCAGCAGCGTCGACTTGCCGGCGCCGTTTTCGCCGACCACGGCGTGCACCGTGCCGGCCGCGACGTCGAAGTCGACGCCGTCGAGCGCGGTGACGCCCGGATAGTGTTTGGTGACGCCCTGCAGCTCGAGTAGGCCCACGGCGCCGCAATGTACGTGAGGGCCGAGGTCGCACAATGCCTCTGGTCGGGCCCGTGTGTCGGGTGCGCCACGCTCTTGCGCTCGGCGGCCGGCGCGCCTATCCCTGTGCGTCACCTCGACCAGGAGATCTTTGTGTCCCGGATGTTTTCCACGTGCAGTGCCGCGCTACTGGCGCTCGCTCTGCTCGCGCCGAGCGCTCAGGCCCAACGCCGCCGCGCGGCTGGCGGCGACGGCGCGCCGCCCCCGGCGGTGGGCGCGCGCATCGGTTACGACTTCGACGCCAACCAGATGTTCCTGGGCGGGCAGTTCGAATTTCCCGTCGGGCGCCGCTTGCGGCTCGTGCCGTCGCTCGAGCTGTATCCCGGCGTGAGCGGGACGCCCTACCGCGCCAACATCGACCTGAAGATCCACCCGGCCACGCGGTACGGCTTCTTCTACTTCGGGGGCGGGCTCGTCATTCTGCACGCCAGCGGCAACAGCAATACCGGCGTCAATGGCTTCGCGGGATGGGAGGGCAGGCGCCTGCGGCCGTTCCGGCCGTTCCTCGAAGGCAAGCTGGTCTTCGCCAACACAACGTCGTTCAATCTGCTGGGTGGGCTGAACTTCCCGCTCTAGAACTCGAACTGCTCCATCCGGCGTAAGCCAACGACCAGCGGGATCACGGTCGCCGCCGCGCAGATCACGGCGGCGGCCGTGAACCACATCACCATCCAGCTGTCCACCACCACCGGACGCCCGTCGTACACGGCGCGCACGTACTGGTATACCGCCTGCCACAGCACGACGATGACCGCACCGAGCAGCGCCACCGTCGCCATCATGAACACGAGCCCGCCGAACGACGTCGGGATCTGGGCGGCGTTCTCGGTCTCGAACTGCGGATACACCGCGCCGAATCCCAGCGCCATCGCGGAGATCGCGAGGGTGAGCGCGAACATCGTGGTCATGCTCACCGCCATCATGAAGGGCGACACCTTGAGCAGGACGTTGGTGAGGCCCGTCAGGAGCATCCCGAGCACGAGCAGCGGCGTGGTGCCCACCCAGTACTTGGACCACAGCAGCGCGCGCAAGTCGAGCGGGCTCGAGCGCAACAGCCACATCTGGCGTCCCTCGAGCGACACCGCCGGGAAGATGAACCGCGCCGCGATCGAAGCGAGCACAAAACCCGCCAGCCCGAGGTTCAAGAACGACACCAAGGTCACCTGGTAGAACCCCACCTGCTCGCCGCGGTGCAGGGGCAGCGCCTTGATGTTGAAGATGTAGACGACGACCAGCACCGCGAGCAGGATCAGCTGGCTCCACTGCGTGGTATCGCGGAAGAACAGCTTGATGTCCTTCAGCACGAACTCGCGCTTCGCCACCGGGAGCGGATACAGCAGCCGGCCCACCGTCCAGCGCCACAGTCCGCCGCGAATGAACCGTTCCGCGCCCTCCTGCGCCTTGGTGAACCCCTGGGCGAACAAGGCGGCGTGCAGGATGGCCCCCAAAGCCACGAAGCCCGCGGCCGTGGACCACAGCAGGACCAGCGGCAGCGGATCGGGCGCGTGGCGCAGATAGCTCATGATGCCGTTGGTCGCCCATTCGCTCGGTAGGAAGGGCGAGGTGGGCGTCCGCAGCACCGCGATGAAGTCCAGCAGGTTGCGGAAGCCCTCGGGACGCGCGAGGCGCTCCGGCCGGATGATCCGAAACAGCATGATCACCCCGCCTGCCGCGCCCAGCGCAATGAGCGACAGCAGATCGCGCGTGCGCCGCGCGGGGAAAATGTTCACCAGGATGAGCGTCAGCGCCGAGCCGATCACCGCCGGCAGGACGAGCAGCGGCAGGATGACCAGAACGGCGTACAGCGGAAACAGCACGCCGCCGTGGTAGATCGCGCCGTACGCCGCAAGGATCGGCACGGCCATCAGCGCCACCATCCACGACGAGTGCACCAGCGTCTCGCCCAGCTTGGCGAGATAGAGCCGCAGCCAATCGACCGGCGCGGACACGAGCAGGTCCAGGTCCTTCGCGAGGAAGAAGCTCGACAGCGCGGTGATGACGTTCGACAGAATCAGGATCGAAATAAACGACAGCAGCATCAACCCCAGCAGCTTGCCGGCGAGCAGCGGACCCAGCTCCTCGACGCCGCGGAAGTACTTCAGTACGAAATAGAGAATGCCGAAGACCGCTGCCCAGAAACCCAGGCCCACGAACGAGAGGATGGCGAGTTTGGCGCCACCGCCCGCGCGCTCCTCGCGCAGCCGCTGCAGCGCCGTGCGCCACTTCGGCTGCAGCACGTGCGTGAGCGACGGCTGCTTCACCGCGGGTCACCGAGGGTGGCCGCCAGCTCGCGCTCGTGCACGCCGCCCGTGAGCTTCAGGAACAGCTCCTCCAGACCCACGTCACCCGAGGCGGTCTGCTGCCGCAAGTCCGCCATCGTGCCGCTCGCGGCGATCTTGCCGTGTTGCATGATGGCGATGCGATCGCACATCGCCTCCGCGACCTCCAGCGTGTGCGTGCTCATGAGGATGGTGTTGCCGCGACTCACGAACTGCCGAAAGATGTCCTTCAAGAGCCGTGCGGCCTTGGGATCGAGCCCCACCATCGGCTCGTCCACCACGATGACCTCGGGCCGGTGGATCAGGGCGCTCGAGATGATGATCTTCTGCCGCATGCCGTGGCTGTACGCCTCGATCAGCTCGTCCTTCCAGCTCGTCAGCTCGAACACCTCGAGCAACTCCGCCATGCGGCGGTCGATAATCTCGCCTTCCTGCCCGTACAGGCCCGCTACGAACCGCAGGAATTCCGACCCCGTGAGCTTCTCATAGACGAACGGCCGGTCGGGGATGAAGCCGAGGCGCTGCTTGGCGACGAGCGGAGTCTTGTGGATGTCGTCGCCGCCCACGAGGACGCGGCCGTCACTGGGCCGGAGGATGCCGGCGATCATCCGGAGCGTGGTGGTCTTGCCCGCGCCGTTGGGGCCGAGGACGCCGTACAGCACGCCCTTGGGGATGTCGAGCGTGATGTCGTCGACGGCGACGAAGCTGCCGTACAGCTTGGTCAGGTTCTCCAGCCGGATCATAAGACCTCGAGTCTGAGCTTCCCGATGAGCCGCATCAACTCCAGCTGGCGCGCGAACCCGCCGATCGCGAACCGCACGTGCGCCGCGTCGGCCGGGAACTGGCCCAGCGTCGGGTCCACGGGCACCCAATCGCCGAGGTAGACCTCGGGCCACGCGTGATAGTAGAAGCGGCCGCGCGCGGCGACGAGCCCCGCCACGGGGCGGGCCGGGATCCCGGCGGCGTGTGCCAGGGCGACGTACAGGACCGTCCGCTCGTTGCAATCGCCGCGGGGCGCCGCCAGGACGTTGAGAGCGCTCGCCAGCCCGGCGGCCGGTGCGGCCGTGACGTGCTGCGCGACCCAGCGTTCCAGCAGCTGCGCCACCACCGCCGGGTCGCGCTCCTCGCCCGCGATTTGTCGCGCCAATGCGCGGATGCGCACGTCGCCGTGTTGGATCAGGGGCTCGACGCGCAAGAACGGCAGCAGCGCCGAGTCGCGCGCCGGGCGCTGATAAGCGGCGCGCAGCGCCGCTCCCGCCGCGCGGCGCACGATCAGTGTGTCGCCCGCAATCGCCTGGCCGCCCCCGGCGAGGGCGAGCCCGGCGACGTCCACGCCCGTCAGATGAACGCGCAGGGAGTCCCGGCCGGGTCCCGGATCGGCCGCGACCCGGGCCGCGAGGAGGGTCAACGGGATCACCTCACCGGGCCCGGGCGTCGCGCTCGCCCGCGCCAGGCGCAGTGTATCGCGGTGGCGGAAGTTCTCGTAGGCGATCTCGAACGCGGTGCGCTCGAGCGTGAAGCCCCCCGCCGTCCAGGCGCGCACCACGTGCCCCTGCGCATCGATCCAGGCGCTCGACGCGATGCCGCCAGCCCGCTGATCGAGACGGAAGGCCTGGAGCGTGTCGTAATGGACCGGGACCCACGCCATGACGGTCGAATCGTAGTCGGCACTGTCGGCGACGACGAGTGTGGACTCCGCCGCAACGGTCACGCTCACGTCGCGCTCGGCGAGCAGCAGCGGATCGAATACGCCCACTTGCACGGTGCGGCCCGTCCTCAGCTCGCCGCCGAACGCCACGCGCAACGGCAACAGGTCGGGCAGCACGGGGGCCCGGCCGACGTGCAGGATGGTGGTCTCGGAATCGCCGCCGGCGGTGAGGGTGAGACGCATGGCGCTGTCGCTCACCATGCGGGCGGCGGCGTGCCAGCGCCCCGCGTCACCGTCGTAGGTGACGTCGACCGCCTGCATGCGCAGCGCGCGCGACACGCTCGCCGTGCTGCGCGCGTCGGTGCGGTGCAGTGCACCCAGGGCGGGCACGTCGAGCACCCACACGTCCGACACGCGGATCGTGTCGCGCGTCGTGTCGATGGTGGTGCCGGCGTAGCCCATCTGCTGCCCGCCCACGGCCAGCCGAAAGAACACCGCGCCGGGCGGCACGGCCAGCGCCGCCTCGGCCAGCTTGGCGCCGGTCGAGCGAAAGTACTCGCGCTTCACGAGCCAACCGAGCGCGATGCCCCAGGTGGCGAAGATCGTGAGCGCCCAGCGGCGCCGCGTCACGAGTCGGCCGCGACCCAGCGGCGCAGCGCGGCCTCGAACACCTCGCGCTCGAGCGGCGTCTCGACCACGACCGTCACCTCGGCCGGATAATCCGCGGCCGCCCCGTGCGCTTTCAGGACCTGTACCATGATTTCGGAAGCGTCCTCGAGCGACAGATTGCCCGCACCGGTACCGAGCGGCGGCGTGCTCAGACGGACGAAGCTCCAGGCTGCGGCGCGCTCCAGGGCGGACTGCCACGCGCGCCGCACGCTGCTCGCGGTGGCGGGCTCGGTGTCGCTCTGAATGATGGCGTGGATCACAAACTCCGTGGCGAGATCGCCGCCGGCCCCCGTCACGACGGCGGCGCCGACCGCGAGATCACGCTGTACGCGCAGGCGCCGCTGGAACTCCGGGCCGCCGATCTGCTCCAGGCGCCGCACGGTCGGGGTCGTGGCGTCGAGGCGCGCGGTGGCCGGGCGGACGATGGCGTCGGAGGCATGGAACGCCAGATCGTCCACCACCACGTGGATCACCGGCCGGCCGCCTCCCGGGAGCGCCGGTACATCGCGGTCGCGTCCGCCGGCCGGCTGAGCCGGTCGAACACCACGCCCAGCCCGTACAGCGCGCGCGGATGGCCGGCGTCGAGCGCCACGGCCCGCTCATACGCGGCACGCGCGCCCTCGAGATCGTCCAGCTTGTTGAGCGTCTCGCCCAACCGGCACCAGGGGTCGATCTCACCCGGCGCCAGCTCGGCGGCGCGCCGCAGGTGGGCCACCGCCACGGCCCACAAGCCCTTGCGGCAGAGCAAGACGCCCAAGCCCAGCAGCGCCGCGGCGTCGTCCGGGGTCGAGCGCAGCCGCTGCTCCAGCTCGCGCTGTGACGAGTTCAATGCTTCGACCATGTCGCCGGCGACGAGCCGCCCGCCGCGCTCGGCGGGTGGAGCGGTGCGGGCAGCTGGCTGCGCGCCACGTCGGCGGGCGATGCGATGGCGCACTCCTCCGACAGCGCCTGTGCTTCCTCGAGCAGCTGTGCGGCGACCTTCGCCCGTTCCGTGGCCGACGCCCAGCGCGCATCCCGCTTGCGGATCACGCTGCCACCTCCGCCGCGAGCCACGACAGATACGCCGGCAGTCCGCGGGCCACCGGCAGCGCCAATAGCTCCGGGACCTGATACGGGTGGCGCTGCTGGACGGCTGCCGCCAGCGCGTCCCACCGCGCGGCGTCGGTCTTGAGCAGCACCACGACTTCGGGTTCCTCGGTGATTGCCCCCTCCCAGCGGTAGATCGACGTCGCGCCGGGGAGCAGCGTGCCGCACGCCACGAGCCGCGCGTCCACCAGGGCGCGCACGAACGCCCGCGCCTCGTCGGCCGAGGCGAGCGTGGTGAGGACCACCAGGGGCTCGTTGGACATAGGGATGGCTAAGCTATGGACTGACCGAAAGTTAGGCAAGAGAACGCCGCCAACCGCGCCCGAAGGGACACCGTTGACCGCGATCCCCCGCACTTGGTACGCTCAATGCTATGGCAGACGCGCTTATCGTCCGCGGCGCTCGCGAGCACAACCTCAAGAACGTCACGGTCGAGATCCCCCGCAACACGTTGACGGTCATCACCGGCCTTTCGGGGTCGGGGAAGTCGTCGCTCGCCTTCGATACGATCTACGCGGAAGGCCAGCGGCGCTACGTCGAGTCGCTGTCGGCCTACGCCCGGCAATTCCTCGGCCTGATGGAGAAGCCGGACGTCGACGCGATCGAAGGGCTGTCGCCGGCGATTTCGATCGAGCAGAAAACGGCGGGCTCCAATCCGCGCTCGACGGTCGGCACGATCACGGAAGTGTACGACTACCTCCGGCTGTTGTGGGCGCGGCTCGGCACGCCGCACTGCCCGCGCGACGGCTCGCCCATCGAGCGCCAGAGCGCGTCGCAGATCGTCGACCTGATTCTGCAGTGGCCCGAAGGCAGCAAGATCGAAGTGCTGGCGCCGCTGGTGCGGGGTCGTAAAGGCGAATTCCGCGACGTGTTCGAGGCGGCCAAGAAGCAGGGCTTCGTGCGCGTGCGGGTGGACGGCGAGACCTACGACCTCGCGGCCGCGCCGAAGTTGAATCGCCGCCAGAACCACGAGATCGCGGTCGTCGTGGACCGCTTGGCCGTGCGGCGCGCCGAGCGGGGGCGGCTCGCGGACTCGATCGAGACGGCGCTGAAGGCGGCCGAGGGTGTGGTGGAAGTCGTGCAGCATCGCCCCGGCGGCGCGCAGGCGACGCTGTTCAGCGAGAAGTATGCCTGTCCCACGTGTGGCCTGTCGCTGCCGGAGCTCGAGCCGCGCCAGTTCTCGTTCAACTCGCCGTTCGGGGCGTGCCCCGACTGCACCGGCTTGGGCACGCGGCGCGAGGTCAACGCCGATCTCATCCTCGGCGATCCCAGCCTGTCGATTCTCGAAGGCGTGATCCTGCCGTGGGGCGAGCCGAGCGGCTACATCCGCAAGGTCATCCTGCCGACGCTGGCGCGCACGTTCAAGTTCGATCTCGACAAGCCGTGGCGCGATCTGCCAGCCGCGGCGAAGAAGATCATCCTGCAGGGCGCGCCGGGACGCACGCTCACCTACCAGTACGATAGCGCGCGCTTCCACGGCAGCTACGAGTCGCAGTGGCAGGGGGTGTTGCAGCACGTGGAGCGGAAGTATCGCGAGACGCAGTCCGACGGAATGCGCGAGCAGCTCGAGGAGTTCATGGTGGAGCAGCCGTGCCCCACCTGTGGGGGCAAGCGGCTGCGGCCGGAGAGCCTGTCGGTGCTGCTCAACGGCAAGAGCATCGGTGATGTGGTGGAGCTGGCGGTGGGACCGGCGCTCGAGTTCTTCGAGAGCCTGCCGCTGCGAGCGAGCGGGCGCCCCGGCCTCGACCCCGAGATCGCCCGGCCGATCCTGAAGGAAGTGAACGACCGGCTCCGCTTCCTCAAGAACGTAGGCCTCGACTACCTCACGTTGGGGCGCTCGGCGGGTTCGTTGTCGGGCGGCGAGGCGCAGCGCATCCGCCTCGCGACGCAAATCGGCAGCCGGCTGGTGGGCGTGCTGTACATCCTGGATGAGCCGTCCATCGGCCTGCACCAGCGCGACAACGCGCGCTTGCTCGACACGCTGCACGAGCTGCGCGACCTCGGCAACACCGTGCTGGTGGTGGAGCACGACGAGGAGACGATCCGCTCCGGGGATTACCTCATCGACCTGGGGCCGCGCGCCGGACGCCACGGCGGCGAAGTGATGGCGGCGGGCTCGCTGCAAGAC
>Ga0209648_10002035_pt1 | contig 16571 bp, 14 predicted proteins | sample GraSoi2013_115cm_FD_185830 | JGI IMG/M metagenome (GOLD analysis project Ga0209648, IMG submission 185830) | Grasslands soil microbial communities from the Angelo Coastal Reserve, California, USA - Sample 9_17_2013_115cm (SPAdes) (version 2) | ecosystem: Environmental > Terrestrial > Soil >...
AGCGCAAAAGCGCGATTATCCTGGCCGGTGCCGTAAAGAATTCCATCCACAACTAGCGCAGTCGTTTCGAATTTCCCGCCCGCCATCGTCTGGTAAGCCCATTTGGGAACGAGCGTCGCCGCATTCGAAGTGTTGATCTGGTCGAGCGCGCTGAACCGCCGCCCTGCGTAGTCGCCGGAATACATCAGCCAGTTCTGCGGCTCTTTCGCCGAATCCAGCAGCCGCTGCGGCGTCACCTGCGCGTTAAGCAAAGACGCAGCACCACCTACCAGGACCAAGAAGACCAGCGCTGAGACTAGTAGATGTGTCATTCCGAGCGAAGCGAGGAATCTGCTTTTGACTGTCCAGGGCATCGATTCGTGTTTCATTGGGCACCCACCGCAAGCAGGTACGCAATCAAATCCTGCAGATCTTTCTCGCTCAACATTTTCTGATCGTAAGCCGGCATCAGCGATTCGCGGCTCTTCTCCAAGGATCGCAGCTTGTCTTTTTCGAACAAATGCAGCTGTTCGCGCGTGTCTATCATTTGCAGCGTGAAATGGTCTTCATTCAGCACCACGCCCATGAACTTCGTTCCGTCTGCGGTGACCACCGTGACGGTCTCGTATTCTTGCGAAAATTCTTTCATCGCCTCGGAAATGCCCTGTGCCAGCCGCCGGCTCGGGCTGCGCAAAGACTCCACCAGATAGTCGGTCGAGCGCGCCGAACCGGTCGTGCTGAGGTCCGGTCCGAGCCGCCCTCCTTTCCCCTGAATCATGTGGCACGTGGAGCACGCTGCGCTGCCATAAAAAAGTTCTTTTCCGTGCGCCGCATTTCCCGCAAGTTGCGCAGGAGCCTTCACCTGCACGCTGCGAATGTAGCTAATCACCTGCCAGATCTCTTCTTCCGTCATTCCCACACCCTGCTGCGTCGCCCCATTCGGCGGCATGGCCGTCCCGGGGACACCTTCGTTAATCGTTCGAAACAGGTCGGCGTCGGAATTGCCATGACGCTTCTGCGCGCGGCTGAGATCAGGCCCCCGGCCGCCGCCCCGCGCGCCCAGCCCGTGGCAGAACGCGCAATTCGCCCGGAACTGCGATTCACCCAGCTTCGCAGCCTTCGCATCGCCGGCAAAAGGATTCTTGTCCTGCGCGCGGAGCGCTACCGCCGCCACACATACAGCCACCACGGCGCACGCAAAGAGGCGCCACCGCTGCGGCCAAAACTTACTTCGCCGGAAACTTGTTCTAGGCATGGACATTGTTTCGCTGCGCCCCCTTGGATTGGTGATGTTGGACTGAACAGCGATCGCGTTTCATTCGAATGAGGCTGGGTTCGCGGCTAATATACCATTCGTCGCAACCAGGCGGGTGAACTTCACGGAATTCTAATTGACGCGGCGTCGCAGTTCACCGCTCGAACGCCGCGCCTCTTTTTCTGCTGGCTGTGGTATCCTCTCACCGTTTTCTGAGTCCATTCCGGCATCACAGCCAATCCTCATGGCCGACAATAACAATAAGAGACCGGCAAAGCGCACCTCGGGTTCCCGAGGCTCGGCTTCCAAAAAATCCGCTATTCCCCCCACGCCGTCTCGCACTCTCACCGAGCAAGCCATGCGCGACGTACATCGAGTCCTCGGGAACCGCGAGTTCAAGAACGTGGATGAGATGAATGCACATTTGAAAACACTGTTCGGCCCGGGTCTTAAGGAAGCCTTGCAAGACACCCCGCCTGTCACCACCAAGGAAGAAGCGCAGGAACTCGCCTATCGCGCCATGGACGCCGAGTGTGAAGAAGAGGCAGCCTCCTTCGCCAAGCAGGCTCTCGAGAAAGATCCGGATTGCGTCGATGCGCTCTTGATCGCCGCGGATTTGAGCGCGAATTCCCCCGGCGAACTTATCGCCGCCCTCGAACGGGCAGTCCAAGCGGGCGACCGCTTGCTAGGTGCATCTTTCTTCAAGAAAAACAAAGGGCACTTCTGGGGCATCCTCGAAACTAGACCCTACATGCGCGCTCGTCAGCATCTGGCCGAAGCCTTGTACGAAGACGGTCAAGTTTCCAAGGCCATCAAACATTACGAAGCCCTCCTCGAACTGAATCCCAATGACAACCAGGGCATCCGCGACCTTCTGCTGGGCGCATACCTCGCCGACGACAATCTCGAAGGCGCGCAGCGGCTCTTGCAGGAGTATGGGGACGATGGCACCGCCGTCTTCGCCTGGGGCCGCACTCTGGAACGCATTCTCTCCGCTGATTTCGCAGGCGCCGCCAAAGCCCTCCACCAAGCCCGCCGGGAGAATCCCCACGTCGAACTCTACCTGGCTGCCAATAAGAAGTTCCCGAAGGAAATGCCTGATTCTTACAGCTTAGGCAGCGACGAGGAAGCCCTCGTATGCGTGGACATTCTCGGCGAAGCGTGGGCTCTTCACCCGGAAGCCTTATTCTGGCTGCATGCGCAGCTTCTCCGTACCGGCCTGCCGCTCCTCGTCCAGAAGAAAGGCGCCGGCTCCTGACCCTGCGGAAGCGATGCGTTGCTCGACGCTTCATCTGCCACCCACGAGCCACCAATCTCCCTGCTACCTCTTCTCGTCGAACTCTGCGTCCTCTGCGCCCTCTGCGTTAGATCCTTCTTTTCCTTTGAACTTTCAACTGTCGGCTCTCCTTCAGGTCACAGCAAATTGGCTTTCCTCCACTCCATCCGATAAAATCGCCTCACCGCCCGCACAACGAGCGCAAACGCACCCTGCAGGATGAGGCCACTTCATGACCAAGATCACCACCGCCGCCAATGACCGCATGAATCGCCCGCTGGACTCCGTCGACCCGCAAATCGCCGGCCTCCTCCGCGACGAAGCCAAGCGCCAAGCCACCGGTCTCGAGCTCATTCCGTCGGAGAATCTCGTTTCCGAAGCGGTGCTCGAAGCCATGGGCTCCATCTTTACCAACAAGTACGCCGAAGGCTATCCAGGCAAGCGGTACTATGGCGGCTGCGAATACGCCGACAAAGTGGAGCAACTGGCGATCGAACGCGCCAAGGAACTTTTCGGCGCGGAACACGCCAACGTGCAGGCACATTCCGGCACATCCGCCAACGTGGCCGTCTATATGTCCACTCTGCAGAAGGACGACGTCGTTCTCGGAATGAATCTCTCGCACGGCGGGCACCTGACGCACGGGCACCCGCTGAATTTCTCCGGCCGGATGTACAAATTCGTCGCCTACGGTGTGAAAAAAGAAGACGAGCGCATCGACTACGAAGAAATTGAGAAGCTTGCCGCCGAACACAAACCCAAAATGATCGTCGCGGGCGCAAGCGCCTATTCGCGAATCATCGATTTCGAGCGCATTGCCAAAGCCGCGAAGTCCGTCGGCGCGCTCTTTTTTGTGGACATGGCGCACATCGCCGGACTCGTCGCCGCTGGCATACATCCCAGCCCCGTTCCGCACGCGGATATCGTCTCAACGACGACGCACAAAACGCTCCGCGGACCGCGCGGCGGCTTGGTCCTCTGCAAGGCGGCGTTCGCCAAGGAACTGGACAAGCTTACCTTCCCCGGGACGCAGGGCGGTCCGCTGGTGCACACCATCGCCGCAAAAGCAGTCTGCCTGAAAGAAGCCATGGAACCGTCCTTCAAGGAATACCAGAAGCAGGTGGTGGCCAACACCAAAGCCATGGCTGCGGCCGTCGCCAAGCACGGGTTTCGCATCGTCACGGGCGGCACGGACAACCATCTGTTCCTGATCGAAGTGCACTCGCGCGGCATCACCGGAACGGACGCCGAAAAAGCCCTCGACCGCGCAGGCATCACAGTAAACAAGAATTCAATCCCGTTCGATCCCCTGCCCCCGATGAAGGGTGGCGGAATCCGGTTGGGTGGCCCCTCCGTCACCACGCGCGGCATGCGCGAACCGGAGATGGAGCAGATCGGCGCCTGGATCGCGGAAATTCTCTCGAGCATCGGCAATGCCGAGGTCGAGCAGCGCGTGCGCAAACAAGTCGCGGAACTCGCCGCGAAATTCCCAATTTATGAGGTGCGCCTGCGAGGCGGTCCAGCGCGAACCGAACACGCACACGTCTAGTCCATCGCGAAATCCTATAAGCCCAGCATGAATATCTTCAAAGCAACGGCCGATTTCGAGCACTGGCTGGCCGGGCAGCTCCCGATCATTCGTCAGGATCTCGCCCTCAAGCACCAGCACATGGCGGAAGCCACCTTTCCTTTCTTCCGCGCCACCTTCTACCGCTGGCTGCAGCTCTGGCCGGAACTTTGCAGTCATTTGGCGAAGGCCCCGGCCGTCTTGGGTGTAGGCGATCTGCACATCGAAAACTTCGGGACGTGGCGCGATGAAGAAGGACGCCTGATTTGGGGCGTGAACGATCTGGATGAGGCATGGCCGGCGCCATACACGCTCGATCTGGTTCGCTTAACCACCAGCGTTTATGTTGCCATCGAAGAAGAACACCTAAACCTTGCAAAGCGAGTGGCTGCCGAGGCGGTCGAAGAGGGTTATCGTGACGCCCTGGCCGCGGGCGGCAAAGCCTTTATCTTGGCGGAAGATCATCGCTGGCTGCGCTTGCTCGCCCTCGGCAAGCTCCGCGACCCAGTGCAATTCTGGAATAAGCTCGAGCATCTGGCGCCATATACCGCCAAGCCACCGGAAGATGCGCGCAAGCTGCTGGAGAGTTCTCTGCCTTCCGCACGAGCAGGATATCTATTAAAAAGACGGATCGCAGGACTGGGAAGCCTTGGGCACCCTAGGATCCTCGCCTTGTCCAGGTGGCGGGGAGCGTTCATCTCCCGGGAAGCGAAGGCCATTCGGCCCTCGGCATGGGTTTGGGCCAAGAAAGCCCCTTCCACGGAAATATATTGCGACAAACTTGTGCAGCGTTCGATCCGCGTGCCGGATCCCTGTGTGCTTTTCCATGGCCGCTGGGTGGTGCGGCGTCTGGCGCCGGATTGCTCGCGAATTGAACTTGCTTCCCTATCGAAGGATCGCGACGAAGCGCGGCTCCTTTATTCGATGGGCTGGGAAACGGCCAACATGCACTTCGCCACCCCGCAAGCGATCGCCAAGGTGAAGCAAGATCTTGCATCACGGCGGGGCCGCTGGCTCCATAAAGCGGCAAAGGCCATGCTGGCGGCAACCAAAAAAGATTGGAAAAAGTGGCAGCGCGATTGGAAAAGTTCCGCGCCGCGTTAGACGCTGCGGAAGACCTGTCCTCATTTGTGATGCTCCAACTCCAGTGCCGCTGACCCAAGACTGTACTCTGGGTCAGTAGCTTCTGAATAAGACTGCGAGTAACTTCAAGTAGTACTGGAATGGGAAGCCTACTCGCGACCGTGTTACTCGCTGTTTCGCTCTTAGCTTGGCTGAGCGAGACATTTTTTCTTGATGGTTCGCAACTGAGGTTAGCGCGATTCTCCAGCGCGCCGCGCCGAATCTTCCCTATTTGCCGAAAATTCTATTCTGCTGCGACCGTCACGCGCCCGGTTTCCCATCGGGCCGCCTGGCGGCGGATAAGGTAAGCCTATGATGGATACGGAAGCCTTCCGGGAATTCAAGACCGGATTGACACTGCTGCGAGACAATTACGCCATAAAGGCTCTGCCGCATATGCGGCGCGCCGTGGACCTGGACAAGAACAATCCCTATTACATGTCCTACCTCGGTGTGGTGCTGGCGCGCTCGGAAGGAAAATGGGGCGAAGCGGAACGGCTATGCGACTCTGCGGTTCGAATGAAGAGAAATCAGGCGCAGCTCTATTTGAATCTGGCTGAAGTGTATGCCACTGCTGGCCGGCGGGACGACGCCGTGGACGCTTTGCAGACTGGGCTGAAATTTGCGCGCCGCGATATCCGGCTGACCATTGCGATGAACAAACTGACTGCACGCCGGGCTCCCGTCCTGAGTTTTCTCGGCAGGAGACACCCGCTTAACCGGCAGCTAGGAATATTAAGGCACCGCGCCATGCGGATGTTCGCGCAGACGACCTAAATCAATCTCTCCACCCCCAAACACAAGAGCGGGCGTCCCGATTTCCCCCAGGGCGCCCGTTCTTGCTTTCATTGGCTTAGTGGAATGCCTAAGCGCGTAACCTAGACTAGCGAGAGTTGGCGCCGCCAAAGTTATAAGAGTGTTGGACTCCCATTTCCATGAGGATCTTGATCCCGATGCCGAACATGCCGGTCGGGAGAACGTCCCTTCGAACGACTTCCGCGAGGTACTCGCGGGCGATGGAAGCGGGGTCTTGTGAGTACGGCATAGTTAAGAACAGCCGCATGCCAACTTCATAACCACGTTCACTGGACTGGAAAAAGATACCAGAGCGGGAAACGCTGACCGAACCGCGCATGTCTTCAAAATGTTCCTTATTCGGATCAGACGGGCGGATGCGCATGAGCTGCGTAATCTTGCAGCGGCGGCTGCCGCGGCGCTCCGTATGTGAAAGCGGCTGCTTGGGGGGAGTTCCTGTGGGGAGTTTTTTCGTCATCGGATCGTGCTGGATCGCCAAGGGTAAACCATCTTTCCGGAGAAGCGCTGCGCTCCATCCGGGAAGAGTGTAATCCGCGGACGACAACCAATCCTATAGTGGAAACGTACCTGGGAGAAAACCGGACGTTCCAAGAAAATGGTAGTACGGAAGTACCAGAAAAGGAAGGGAAGGGGTGTGGAAAAGGAGCGATAAAGCACTCCTTCCATGCAAGCGCCGTAAATACGCACGTGAGGCTTTGTTGTCAAAAATTGACAAACTATGCCAATGACGCTATTCTGGGAATCATCAAACCTGCGAGGTCTCCCTCCATGCCCATGAACATCAGCCTCACTCCCCACCTTGAGGAGATGATCCGCGAGAAGATCGCCTCCGGGTCCTATAACTCCGCCAGCGAGGTCGTTCGCGAAGCGCTGCGCCTACTGGAGCAAGCGGATCAGTGGCGATCTCTGAAAATGCAGAAGCTCCGCCAAGATATACAGGAGGGCTTGGACAGCGGACCGTCCACAGTGTTCGACCCGCAAGAAATAAAGCGCGTTGCCCGCGAGAAGAAATCGGCGAAGAGTGCAAAATAATTGTCCCAGCTCCGCATAAGCCCTCGTGCAAGCTCGGATCTAATCGAGATTTGGAGCTACATTGCCGATGACAGCGTCGCGAATGCGGATGCATTCATCGACAAACTGTACAGGACGATTCAATTGCTGGCCCGCCAGCCTGGGTCAGGGCGCCGCCGAGAGGAGCTGGCTCCGGGGATTCAAAGTTTTCCTCTTGGCCACTACATCATTTTCTACCGAGCGGTCGCCAGCGTGATTGAAATTGTTCGTGTACTGCATGGTGCTCGAGACATCGAGAATATTTTCGAGGGCTAAGGAAGGCATTTTAATCCGAGATTGTAAACTAGAATCGCAATTGGTCTTGTCCAGTGGTTTTCCACGATGATGGAATACGGTGACGGCGCGATAACGAATTCTTCGGGCGCATCGTACTATCGCGCAGATACTACGATCTTGGCGCCGGAAGGTTCTTGTCCGAAGACGCGATCCGATTCATGGTCGGTGTAAATTTCTACCGCTACGTTGACAATAACCCTCTTTTTTGGCGAGACGCCAGCGGCTTCAGCGGACAGCGATCTGCCCCCTAGCTTCGCGCACGGAACCATACGACACCCGAACCACCTGACGGCATGAGTTGCGGACCCGGCAGGGGAACGAGTAGCGGCTCGCAAGGATTAGTTCCAAATCGAGGCTGAAGGTCTGGTTTGGTACCAATTCGAGACTTAAGAGGGCAAAGAGGAGGTAATGGATGAGAACTTAGACGGTTCATTTGTTGGGTGTTTACGGCGGCTCATGAGAATTGGGGGCGGATCGAGGCGCGGTTGCAGAATTGCAAAGGTGAGGCGTACGCGTGGGGTTCCAACAAATCGGCGATCACGACGATCGGTGCAGGCATGAGAGCTGAGACTCCTGGAGGACATCCCACTATGAATGCGGGTACGCGCCAGATTTTGCGTGTAGCAGAGCAAGCCCCAAGAAAGAGCAATTCGAATGATAATCGCCGCACGAACATCGCGGCGGAGGAAAGCGCCGCGCGTGTGAATGACAGTACAGCGGCTGGAGCAAAACCGCGTCTTTGTGGCCGCGGAGAACCGTTTGCTGAGAGAAGCGCTCTCGCGCATGCTGGTTAAGAGCGGGGAGATCGATGTGGTTGGGATGGAGATGAAGGAACCATTCCGTGCGGAAGACTTGCTCGAGGAAGAAACGGACGTCCTCCTCATGTCGTCTCGCGGAATCAGAAACGAAGATCTAACCGCGGTTCGAAAAGTACGGACGACCGCCCCCAAGGTGCGGATTCTTCTGATTGGTGTGACGGGAGAGCAAACAGAGTTTCTGCAGTGCGTGCGGGCGGGAGTTCGCGGGTACCTGCCGAGTGACGCTTCGGCAGAGGAAGTGGTGGAAGGCGTGCGAGCGCTGCAAGGAGGCGAAGCGATCTGTCCCGGCAGGCTGTGCGCCACACTATTCCGGTATTTCGAACGAGAAGCGACGTCCTTCCCTTCGGCGAGCGTGCGCCAGCGGCTGGGATTGACGCGGCGCGAACAGCAGCTGATTCCTCTGATTGCCGAAGGGCTGACGAACAAGGAGATTGCCAACCGCTTTTGTCTCTCGGAGCAAACGGTGAAAAACCATTTGTATCGGATGAAGCAGAAGATCGGCGCAGAGGATCGCCTAGGCATCGTGCAGGTGTGCCGAACAGAGGGATTCATGCCGTAGTGTTCGGTTTTCAGTGTTCAGTTGTTAGTTCTTAGTTCTGTGTCCTAGAGTCACAGACGCTCCGGCGGCGGACTCTTTCACCTGCGTCGGAGGTCAGAACTCCCGGCTTTGTATCACCTTGACCGATGCGAGCAGCATCAACCCGGCGACAGACAAGCTGGCAAACGTGCCCAACCAAGGAAAATGTCCCGAAAGAAGATAAGTATGCCGATCAATATAATAATCGCCGGTTACTAACCGCCAAAGGTTGAATGGTCGGAGCCAGGCATCGAATGCGATCGCAGTCAGGAGTACCACACCAAAGGCCACAGCCGGGGTCGTGTACTCGCCTTCAACCAACGAAGAAACCAACACCGCCATTGAAAAATACGCCAAGCCCCCTCCAACCAACAGCATGACGTAGAACGCGACTTGGGAAATCAAGATTGGCATTCTGGCGAGAGATGAAACCAGAAAAATGGTGGTCCAAGGCACGACGCCCAAAGCAATCGCTTCAAGCACTCCCACGCCGGCACGGACACCAAGGAGACGCGCGCGGCTTATGGGAAGGCTTAAGGTCAGAGAGGAAGTGCCAATGGCCTTCTCACGAACGATTCCCCCCATTCCCAGAAGGACCACAGCTAAGATCCACATGATGACAACGAATTGCTGAGTGACGAACAACAGCCGATTGCAGTCGGCCGTCCATTCAGGGCGTATCAGTCCTTGAGCGTGACCGACGAAAACCGCGCAGAAGACCGTGAGCGTTGCCAGAGACGTCAGAAATCTAGACCGAGTCTCAAGCCAAGCCTTGTGCCAAAGCACGATTCAATTCTCCTTCACCGTTTCTAGGAAGATCTCGCGTAGTCCGACAGGTGCAACTTCGACCGAAACAGCATCCAAATCGTGTGCGCGCTCAATCACCGCCTCGGCATTCCTGCTGGCAAAAACACTCATCTGATGCCCTTTGGTTTGGATTTTCTCGACGCCCGTGAAGCGAAACTCCCGTTCGGGAGGCGCGGATGCAAAAACCAAATCAATCCGCCGGTAAGATTGCCGCAATTGGTCGAGGGAAGCATTCACCAAGAGGCGTCCGTTATCGAGAATGCAGACGTGATCCGCAACGCGCTCAACTTCAGCAATCTGATGAGAAGAGAAAAAAATAGTCACGCCCTCGGCTGACTGCGCGACGAGCGTCTCCAGGAGATGTTCGATTCCTACCGGATCAAGTCCTTCGCTTGGCTCATCTAGGATCAGCAGTTCAGGGCGGCGCGCGAACGCCAGGAGCAAAGCGAGCTTTGTCCGCATCCCTTTGGAAAGTGATTGGACTTTCTGCTGAGGAGGTAATTTGTATTCTTTGAGGAGCCTTCTAGCGACATCCGCGCGCCAGTCGGAGTAGAACGAACTCGCAAAGCGTATGGTCTGTTCAACCGTCATGTAACCGTAGAGGGGCTTGTTTTCGGCAACATAAGCGACTTTCCGCCGCATTTGACAGTTCTCTTCAGCGTCAGTAATTCGCTTCCCAAGCACCGTGCCCTCGCCGCAACTGGGCCGAACCATGCCGAGGAGCATTTTGATGGTGGTGCTCTTGCCAGCCCCATTTTGACCGAGAAACGCCGTAATGCGGTTCGGCTCGACTGACAGATTGAGTCCGTGAACGGCTGCCACGCTGCCATACGACTTTGCGAGGTCGCGCGTTAGAATTACGGTCGTGTTTGTCATCGCTTTCTCACAGTCTCGGCCGGATACAGCAACTCTGCCTCAAAGGCTCGCTTGATCTCCTCATCCAAGAGGCCCTCCTCCCGTAACCTCTCGATCAAATCCCGAATCCGCCGGCGTGCAGCTTGCACGTGATCCGCCATGGACCGCGTCCGGCGCTCCACACAGACAAATGCTCCAGAGCCCTGGCGCAATTCTAGAAGTCCATCGTGTTCGAGCTCGGAGTAGGCCCTTGCGACCGTATTGGGGCTAACGACCAATTCCTCCGCCAAAGTTCGAATGCCCGGCAATTGATCGCCATCCCGTAATGCGCCAGTTTCAGTGGCGTGCTGGATTTGCTGCATCAGTTGCTGATAGAGAGGCTGGCCTGTCGTTGGAGTGAGTTTGAAGAACATGTTCGACAACTGTATTGCTGTAAAGATACAGAGTTACAGTGTCTTCAGTCAAGGGTTACAACAAGGTCGCCATTCGCCCGGGTTGCAAGGTGCTGAATAGCTTCCGAATGGCCGACAAACCGCCCACAAAACAGCGGAACCGGGGCAAGGAACCCTAAGTGCAAAGCAGGTGTGCTCATCAGCGAAGTGTAACCAGCCACGGCAGCCAGGTCTCCACGAAGACTTGTCCGGGAAAGTTTCTATCAGGCGCTTGCGAGCGGGCACTCCAACCACCTTCAGCCAACCTGCGATGGCATCGAACAGACTCATGGCCATGCCGAACGTGAAACCTGCTTGTTGTCATCACGGTCTACAACTGTGTCCGCGAGCCCTGGACGCGCGGGTCCGATGCGCGTCCAGTGATTCCTCGCAGCGGCGTCGAATCCGTTCGTCCGCATCAGAACGTGCAGTTCCCCGGGGGTTCGCGTCAGCCTCAGGGACAATCGTTATGCAATGGGCTGGGTGCTGGGGGGCCTGCGACGCAGGGGATGGCGCTGAGATATTCGTAGATAGCACGCAGGTCGTGATCCGTTAGGTGGCTGAGACCGGGCCAGGGCATTGTCTGGAGAAGGTCTGCGCGGAATGGAGCCGGAATGCAGGTCGAGTTAACGACTCCTGTTGGACAAGCCGGATGAAGGTTATCCAAGTCCACGCCCGTCCTCATGATCTGGACAAATTCCGAAAACGTGTGGCCTCCTACGGGCAGTCCGGTCTTATCTGGTGTCAGGTTGCGAGAGATGATGTGCGCGGCGCCTGGTGCTATTGCACCAAAATCTCTGCCGCCACCAAAGTAGGTCGCGGGATTGATTACCGCCGGTTGCCCAAAGTATGGATTGCTGCCCGGCAGGAACTGAGTGATCGCGGGGCCGGCGCCGTGGCACTCATTGCAGGGGACGTGCGCGTTGACGATATAGCTGCCCAGTCCGACGAGAGCCCGGTTTTTCCCCTCCAGATTCAGCGGTACGGGTGCTATCTCTAATCCACGGTGAATCCTTGATTCGTCGCGGTCTTCATCATCGTCAGTAGCTTTTACGCGCGGGGAACTGCCCAACATTCCCGCAAGTAGAATCGCGGCAAACGCTGCGACCGCTGCCGCGGGCTTGACAAATTTCCTCGGTGTCATGCTAGTTGTCCTTTCTGGTGATTTTCGGTATTGGGGTCGTCGTGCTGCAAACCATCTGGAATCCACCCGCTGCCGTCACGCTCGGATACCGGCCAAACCGAGCCACAGCGACAGACAGTCGCTTGTAGATTGACTAATGCCCGATTAACGATGGGACACGTTGGTGGGTATCGTCAAACGGCAATGCGCAGAATTGCAGCCATTCCTCAACTTGCCGTCGAATGCCGTGTCTTGCTGTCTCCGGCCGCGGACGTTACAATCGGGTTCCCCAGGCTCGCGACAATCGCGGACCAATCAGGAGAGCGCGATGAGCGAACCATTCCCTGGCACACCGCCATCCGTGAGAACGCCCGAAGACCGGCTGGATTCGTGGAAGGAAATCGCGGCATACCTCAACCGTGACGTGACGACCGTCCAGCGATGGGAGAAGCGGGAGGGGATGCCCGTTCACCGGCACCTGCATGACAGGATGGGCTCGGTCTACGCGTTTCGGGCGGAGTTGGACGCGTGGGCGCACAGTCGGAATCTTCCAGCAGCGCAGGAGAACGGGAACAATGTCCCCTCGCCCAATCCCCCTGCCGTTCCGCCGCGCTCGGCGAGATGGACCTCTCTAACCAGATGGACGGTCGTATTGCCGCTGGCGGCGGGGGCCGCTCTGGCGATTGGCGCAAGCCTCTGGCTTCAGAGGACGGAGTACTTCTGGCGAAGCCCCATCGCTGACGCACGATTTCAGACAGTCACGGAATCCGACGGAGTGGAGCAGGCCGCGGCGGTGTCACGCGACGGTCATTTCGTGGCGTTTCTGTCGGACCGGGACGGACAGATGGACGTCTGGGTTACGCAAGTCGGTTCGGGACTGTTCCACAACTTGACCCGGGGGAGCGCGCCGGAACTCGTCAATCCTTCGGTCCGCACCCTGGGGTTCTCGCCCGATACCTCTTTCGTCACGTTTTGGGTTCGCAGGCAAGGCGGCTCGAGCGGCGGCGACATCAGCGTCTGGGCGGTGCCAACGCTGGGCGGACAGCCGAGGCCATACCTGGAAGGTGTGGCCGAGTTTGACTGGTCGCACGACGGCTCACGGCTCGCGTACCACACGCCTGGACCCGGAGACCCGCTGTTCGTGTCAGACGGCAAACTGCGACCGGAGGGAAAGCCCATCTTCACTGCACCTGCTGGGCTCCACTGTCACTTTCCGTTGTGGGCGTCCGACGCGGCGTTCATCTACTTCGTCCAGGGTTCCCTACCAGACAAATTGGACATCTGGCGCATTACTCCGGCGGGCGGGACGCCTGAACGGATCACGTCACACCATGGGCGCGTGAGTCATCCGGTCTTATTGGATCGGCGCACGCTGATGTACCTCGCCAGCGATCCCGATGGTTCGGGGCCTTGGCTTTATAGCGTGGACGTCGAGCGCCGCATTCCCCACCGGTTAAGCTCTGGCCTTGACCGGTACACGTCACTGGGGGCCAGCGCTGACGGCCGGCGGCTGGTTGTAGCGCTCGCAAGTCCGAAGAGAACACTCTGGCACTTGCGGTTGGCTGATTCGCCCGCTGAGATGCCGGCGGCTGCTCGAATCCCGCTGACGACCAGCACGGGGTTCTCCCCGCGACTGGGTCCGAATTATCTTCTGTATGTTTCTGCGACCGGCACGAGCGAGAGTATCTGGAAGGCCGCCAACGGAACGGACACGGAGTTGTGGAGTGGTCAGGGAGCGCGAGTCTTTGGCGGCCCGGCAATCTCCCGCGATGGAAAGTATGTCGCATTCTCGGTCCGGCAACACGGGCAGACGCTCTTGTATGTGATGCAGGCCGACGGCACGAACGCGCGGATTGTGACCGATGCGCTCGACCTGCAGGGCGCTCCAGCATGGGCGCCCGACGGCCAATCGATCATCTCGGCCGCGGACGATCGCGGCGTCCCACACCTTTTCCGCGTGCCAGTCGACGGTCGCTCCCCCGCTCTTTTTGTCCAGGAGTACTCGGTCGATCCCGCGTGGGCGCCCGACGGCCGCTTCGTTGTCTACTCGGGACCGGACATCGGCACTACGTTTTCTGTGAAAGCCGTGACGGCAGAAGCCGCGCAGCATCCCCTGCCGGCCTTGACCCTGACTCGGGGGGCTCGACACCTAGCCTTCCTCCCTGGAGGACGGGGACTCGCGCTCTTGCGAGGAGAGATCCAACATAAGAATCTTTGGCTCATCGACTTGGAGACGGGCGCCGAGCGGCAGTTGACCAACCTCACGCCCGACTTCGACATTCGCGACTTCGACATCTCCCCCGACGGCCGCGAAGTTGTTCTCGAACGAGTGCAGGAGCGCGCGGATGTAGTGCTGCTGGATCTCCCCCGGCCATAATCCGACTTCAACCCAGCGGCACAGTCGGCACGTCCCGGATATCGGGCTGCGCGTATCATGTGACCGTAGCCTTAGAGGAGGGGCCGCAAGGCGTTGGGAGAGTTTTCCGGCTGCGCGGCGACACCAGCAGAATTGGGCGCTACTCTTGGCGTAGCGCGCGCATGGGGTCTATGCGGCTCGCGCGACGCGCCGGTAGAAAACTCGCGAACAGCGCAGCTGCGACCAGGATGGGAATCATGATGGCGAAGGTCGATGGCTCGGCGGGCCGCATACCATCTACCAGGTGCACCAAGAGACGTCCAGTTGCCAAGGCAGCAAATATGCCCACAGCAACGCCGGCGAAAATCATTCCAAGGCTCTGCCCGAGCACAAGCCGCATGACATCGCGGGCGCTGGCCCCGAGCGCTATGCGGACGCCGAATTCCGGCACGCGCTGGCCCGTCAAGTAGGCCAGCACACCATAAATGCCGATACACGCCAGCAGCAAAGCTAATCCAGCGAATATGCCGAACAAGAGCAAAAGGAAGCGTTGCCGGGCGAGCGAGGCGCTTACGAGCTGCTCCATGGTACGGATTTCATACAGGACTTGATCGCCGGCCGCGCCACGCAATTGCTGCCCCAACGGCTCGACGACCTTCAAGGGTGGCATTGTCGTTCGCGCGGCAATCGACATGACTGACGAAAAGAAATGCAGCAACGGGGAGGGCACCTGAGCAAAGGGGTAGTACATTTGATCGCGCACTCGCGATTGATCGTCGCGGGCCAGGCCCCAATGGCGAACATGGCCAACTATGCCCACTATCAGAACGGGGCTGGGACTCATGGCGGGAATCCAGATGCGCTTGCCAACTGCGTCTTTCGTGCCGAAGGCATGCTGGGCCAGATTGTCGTCAATCACGACCACCGCTTCGCTACCGATACGGTCGTGTTCATTGAAGAAGCGACCCTGGCGCAGCGGAATGCCCATCACTCTCAAGTAGTCCGGCGATACGCAGGACGCCAGCGCGACGGGCTCGTGGTTCGGTGGCGGGGGCGTGGCGGTGGTCCAGTAAGGGAGGGAGTTTTCTCCCTCGCGCATGGGGATAATATCGGCCAACGTGACCGAGTCAACGCCCGGGACGCGCCGGGCACGATCGAGTACGTCCTGCCAGGCCTCGCGGACCTGCTCGGGATTCCCTAGCGTGGCGGGAGAAAGCGCGAAGCGCGCGGCGATTACGTCGTGCACGTTGAAACCGGGATCGAGGGATGAGAGTGCGAGCAACGTGTGCCCAAGCATTCCGGCCGAGACCAGCAGCACCACGGCGAGGGCGATCACAGAGATTACAAATGCGCTATGCAAGCGGCGCGAGCTTCCGGCCATGCTTCGCGCGCCAGCGCGGAGCATTTTTTCCACGCCGCGCACAGGAACCCGCAGAGCCGGAGCCAGTCCGAAAAGAAGGCCGCTCAAAAGCGAGGCACCCACGGCGAAAACAAGTACGCGCCAGTCCAGATGGACCTCTTCCGCACGCGGCAAGCTGCCTGGCCAAAACGCAACAAATGGGTGAATGTTGACGAATGCGAGTACTACGCCAAGCGCGCCTCCGCCAAGGCCTAAGATTGCGCTTTCTGTAAGGCATTGACGCGCCAGGCGGCTGCGCCCAGCTCCCAGTGCTACACGCATGGCAAGCTCCCGCTCGCGTGAAACCGCGCGCGCCAACAGGAGACTTGCTATATTCACGCAGGCGATGAGCAGCACGAGGCCGACCGCGCACAGGAGCAGCCAGAGCGTCGAGCCGACATCTCCGACCACCTCCTTTTGAAGCGGGTAGGCGATCATGGTGAGCCCCGTATTCGACTTCGGATATTCCTCAGCCAGATGCCGCGCAGTCAGCGCGAGCTCAGCCCGGCCCTCGGCCAATCCAAACCCGGGCTGCAGACGTCCCATGACGCGCAGGAAACGTGCCCCGCGATTCTGCATTCGCGGGTCAGTGTTTTGCCTTGGCTCCAGCGGTGTGAACACGTCCGCCTCTCCATCCAAGTGGAAGCCCGCGGGCGCAATGCCGACCACGATATATGGTTTGCCGTCATAAACGAGTGACTTGCCGATGGCGCTGGATTCGCCGCCAAAGTCGCGCTGCCACAATCCATAGCTGATAATCGCGACAGGCGCTGCGCCCGGCCGGTCTTCGTCGGGCCGAAATGCGCGGCCTTGTACGGGAGAGATTCGAAGCGTGGAGAATAA
>Ga0209648_10002038_pt1 | contig 16568 bp, 11 predicted proteins | sample GraSoi2013_115cm_FD_185830 | JGI IMG/M metagenome (GOLD analysis project Ga0209648, IMG submission 185830) | Grasslands soil microbial communities from the Angelo Coastal Reserve, California, USA - Sample 9_17_2013_115cm (SPAdes) (version 2) | ecosystem: Environmental > Terrestrial > Soil >...
GGTCGGGCTGGGCGCCCAGATTCTCAAGGACTTGAGCATCACCTCGATCCGCTTGCTGACTTCCGCAAAGCTCACCTATGTCGGCCTCGCCGGCTTCGGGATCGAGATCGTGTCGACCGAGAGGGTCGATGATAGGACCCCGCGGGAATGATCGTGCGCGCGGTCGCTTTGCCAAAGTGCCCATGCCACTATGGGAGAATTGTCCGCCGACGGAGGGACGGATGCATGCGTCGCTGATCTCCATCCTGACAATCGGTACTGCCGCGCTGCTGGCGGTCGCCGGATTCGCCGCACCGGGCTTGGCGCCTCTGTACGCCGACAACAGCGCGACTGCGGTGCCGGTTGACGTCGAGCTGGTCTTGGCCGTTGACGTGTCCTACTCGATGGACCCGGATGAGCAGGCGCTGCAGCGCGAGGGCTACATCGCCGGCTTCACATCGCGCGAGTTCATGCAAGCGCTGCGCAGCGGCCAGCACGGCAAAGTGGCGGTCACCTATTTCGAGTGGGCGGGACCCTACGATCAGAAGATCGTCGTGCCATGGCGGCTGATCGACGGTCCGGAGGGCGCCGATGCATTCGTGAACGAGATTGCGCGCGCGCCTTATCGCCGTGCCTCGCGCACCTCGATTTCGGGCGCGCTTGGTTTTGCCAAACCCCTGTTCGACGGCAGCGGCTATCGCGGTTTTCGACGCGTGGTCGACGTGTCAGGCGACGGTGCCAACAACAGCGGCTCGTTCGTCACCATCGTCCGCGACGACGTGCTTGCTGCCGGCATCACCATCAATGGCCTGCCGATCATGTTGAAGCGGCCGAACTCGTTCACCATGGATATCGACAACCTCGATATTTATTATGAGGATTGCGTGATCGGCGGCCCCGGTGCCTTCGTCATCCCCATCCGCGAGCGCGAGCAATTCAAAGAAGCAACGCGTACCAAGCTGGTGCTGGAGATCGCCGGCCGCACGCCCGAGCGACGCGTGATACCGGTGCAAGCGAGGGCCCCTCGCGTCTCCTGCACGATCGGCGAGCAGATGTGGCGGGATCGCTGGGGAAACTAGGGCGTGGACTCATTAACACGCAGCCATAGCCTGATCGACGCAAGCTGAACGAAAGCAAGGTAGTTGGCCGCCAGCTTGTCGTAGGGTGTGGCGGTCCGACGAATCCCGAGCCGGAGGACTGTGGTTGAAAAGCACCCCCGACCTCGAAGTCGAAAATGCAAGGCTCAGAAGGGAGCTGAATGACGCACGTCAGCAGCAGACCGCCACCGCCGACGTGCTCAAGATCATCAGCCGCTCCACCTTCGATCTGCAGACCGTGTTCGATGCGCTTGTTGGCTCGGCGGCCAAGCTATGCGAGGCGGAAAACGCATTCATCTTCCGCTACGACGGCGACGTCCTCCGCATGGCATCTGGTCACAACGTGACCCCAGAGCTGCGGGAGTTCGTCGAGAGCCACCCGATCCGGCCCGGACGATACAGCACCACCGGGCGCGCTGCAGCGGAGCGCCGGACCATTCATATAGCGGATGTGCAGGCTGATCCCGAATATGACTACGGCGCGACTCAGGTGTTCTCAACTCGGACGGTGCTCGCAGTGCCGATGCTCCGCGGTGAGGAGCTCCTGGGGGTACTGACCCTGTTCCGACCCGAGCCGTGCCCCTTCACCGAAAAGCAGATCGAGCTGGTCACGACGTTCGCCGACCAGGCGGTGATCGCAATCGAGAACGCGCGGCTGTTCGACGAAGTGCAGGCACGCACTCGCGAACTCAGCCAGTCGATCGGCGAGCTGCGTGCGCTCGGCGAGATCAGCCAAGCGGTGAACTCGACGCTCGATCTTGAGACCGTGCTCACCACCATCGTCGCCAAGGCGACACAGCTCTCCAATACCGAGGCCGGCGCCATCTATGTGTTTGATGATGCCAGCCAGGAATTTCGATTGCGCGCGACTTACGGGTTGGACGAAACGATCGCCGCCGAACTCAGGGATAGCCACATCCGCGTTGGCAAGACCGCAATCGGCAAAGCCGTCGAACAGCGCGTGCCGGTGCAGGTTCCGGACCTTCAGGTCGATCCGTCGGCCACGCTGGATGTCATTCTTCGTGCAGGCTTTCGTGCTCTGTTACTCATTCCGCTGCTTGGTACCGAGCGGGTCGTCGGTGCCCTTGTGGTCCGGCGCAAGCAGCCCGGCGAGTTTTCTAAGAGCACGGTCGAACTACTACAGACCTTTGCGGCGCAATCGGTTCTAGCGATCCAGAATGCGAGATTGTTTAGCGAGATCGAAGACAAGAGCCGTCAACTCGCAGAGGCGAGCCAGCACAAGTCGCAGTTCCTCGCCAACCGCTCAATGCCATCATCGGGGTGACCGAGATGCTACGCGAGGATGCTGAGGCGTTAAACCAGGACCCGGAGCCACTCGATCGCGTGCTCGGCGCCGGCCGTCATCTTCTGGTTCTGATCAATGACATCCTCGACCTCTCGAAGATCGAGGCCGGGCGGATGGAGCTCCAGCTCGAATCCTTCGCGCTCGCGCCCCTGATCGCTGGCGTAGCCGAGACGATCGAACCCCTCTCAACGAAGAATGCCAACGAGGTCACGATCAATTGTGCCCCTGCGATCACGCTCCATGCCGACCACATGCGACTGCGGCAGGCGCTGTTGAACCTCATGAGCAACGCCAACAAATTTACGGAGCGCGGTACCATCACGGTTAACGCGCGCCAGGTGCAGGAGGATGGCCGCGACTGGATCGCTATTGCCGTCGCCGACACCGGCATAGGGATGACGCCGGAGCAGATGGGTAAGCTGTTCCAGGAATTCTCGCAGGCTGAGGCCTCCACCAGCCGCAAATACGGCGGTACCGGCCTTGGCCTCGCGATCAGCCAACGATTTTGCCGGATGATGGGTGGCGACATCACGGTCGAAAGTAAGCCGGGCATGGGCTCGATCTTCACCATCTGCCTGCCGCGAATTGCACAGAGCGAGCAACCTATGCCGAGGGAGGCGCCTCGACAGGCGCGTGCCGAGCGCGCTCATCCGATCGGCGTGGGAAGCGATGAGCCGTTGATCCTGGTCGTGGATGATGATGCGACTGCGCGTGAGCTCGTTGAACAGCATCTCCAGCGGGCGGGTTTTGCAGTGGTGACGGCACGCGGCGGCCAGGAAGCGCTTCGCCTGGTACGGGAATTACGGCCTACGGCAGTGACCCTAGACATCATGATGCCCGATCTCGACGGCTGGACCGTACTTGCCGCGATGAAGGGCGATCCGGCTTTGGCAAGCATTCCGGTCGTGTTGATGTCGATCGTAGACCAGAAGAAACGTGGCTATGCGCTGGGGGCGGCGGATTATCTGGTGAAGCCGATCGACCGCACCAAGCTGGTCGCGACACTGACCGGCATTTGCGGCTCCACTGCCGGACGCGTCCTCCTGGTCGATGATGATGAAGTGGTCCGCCGCGGTGTGCGGCATACACTGGAACCGATAGGATGGAACGTAACCGAGGCCGAGAACGGCCAGGTTGCGTTCGAGGCGATCGCCGCCGCGCGGCCCGACGTGATCATCCTCGATCTGATGATGCCAAAGATGGACGGGTTTGAGTTCCTCGACGAGCTGCGCAGTCGGTCGGATTGGCAGGGCCTTCCGGTCGTGATCGTCACTGCAAAGGATCTGACGCAGGACGACCGTGATCGCCTCAATGGAGGTGTCGAGCGAATTATTCAAAAGAGCAACCCAGGCGAAATGTTAGGTCAACTTACTCGCGAGATAAGGAAGTGCGTAAAGCGGTAGACTGCGAGGGGCGCATGAAGATTCTCTACGTCGAGGACGCCGTGCAAGCCTGACCAGGCCCTGGATTTCAGCAGCCATGCATTCTACGATGGTCCATCTGGGAGATGTGTCCTCGAGTTTTGACCCAACTCCGTCGGGAGGAATCGATGCAAATAAAACGTTTACTGCTGGGCATGGGCGTCGGTTTGGCCGTGACGCTCGTGCCGGCGGCGCTCGTGCGAGCGCAAAGCCAGCCGCCGGCCGCCCTCACCGGACATGTCACCTCCGAAGCGGAAGGCGCGATGGAGGGGGTGGTAGTCAGCGCCAAGAAGGCGGGCTCGACGGTCACCGTCAGCGTCGTCAGCGATGCGCAAGGCCGCTACAGCTTTCCGGCCAATCGACTGAGCGCCGGAAAGTACTCGCTCAAGATCCGCGCCATCGGCTACGACCTCATCGGGTCGACAACGGCGGACGTCACCGACGAACAGACCGCCACGGTCGATCTCAAACTGCGCAAGGCGAGGAACCTGGCCGCGCAGATGAGCAACGCCGAATGGATGATGAGCCTACCAGGCGCGGAGGATCAGAAAGCCTTCCTGCTCGGCTGCGTCGGTTGCCATACGCTCGAACGCATCGTGCGCTCGACCCACGATGCGGATGAATGGACCCAGGTCATCGTGCGCATGAATGGTTATGGGCCGGTGAGCCAGCCGATCAAGCCGCAGCGCATGCTCGATCCGGAGCGCTCGGGCACCCCGGAGCAATTCCGCAAACAGGCCGAATACCTCGCCAGCATCAACCTCGGCGAGGTCACGCAATGGGAGTACCCGCTCAAAACCCTGCCTCGTCCCACCGGGCGTGCGACGCGCGTCATCGTCACCGAGTACGATTTGCCGCGCCCGACCACCGAGCCGCACGACGTCCTCGTCGACGCCCAGGGCGCGGTCTGGTATTCGGATTTCGGCGAGTTGTTCATCTCCAAGTTCGACCCGAAGACGCTCAAACTCACCGAGTATCCCGTTAAGGAGTTCAAACCGGGCGCTCCCGTCGGCAATCTCTCGCTCGAGTTCGACAAGCACGGCACGCTCTGGTTCGACACGATGTTCCAGGGCTCGCTTGGCAATTTCGACCCCAAGACCGAGCAGATGAAATACTATCCGCTGGCGCCGGAATATAACGACGTTCGCGTGCAACTGAACTTCGTCGGCTTGCGCCATGACGTCGATGGCAAGGTATGGACGAAGAGCGTCGGCACGCAGGAGGTCTTCCGGCTCGATCTCGCGACCCAGAAATGGGAGCGTTTCCAGCCGCTCAAGGCTCTGGGGAACCAACGGCACTCGATCTACCAGGTCATCTCGGACTCGCAGAACAATCTCTGGATGGCCGAGTTCACCAAAGGCCATATCGGCAAGATCGATGCCAGGACCGGCGAGGTCAGCTGGCACGCTGTGCCGACGCCCAATGCGCGGGCGCGGCGGATGAACATCGACGACCAGGATCGCATCTGGTTCGCTGAATATCGCGGCAACAAGGTCGCGATGTTCGACACCAAGACCGAGAAGTTCACGGAATGGCCGTTGCCGGCGCAGACATACCCTTATCGCGCCGCAGTCGACAAGAACGGCGACATCTGGACCGGCGGCATGCACAGCGATCGTGCCGTGCGAATCGATCCCAAGACCGGCGCGACTGTCGAATATCTGCTGCCGAAGGAGACCAATATGCGCACGGTCTTCGTCGACAGTTCGACGACGCCGGTCACGTTCTGGACCGGGAGCAACCACGGGGCCGCACTGGTCAAAGTCGAACCGCTCGACTAACCGGCTTCGAACGTCCGTTCGCCCGCCGCACCCCCCGGGTGCGGCGGGCGCATTTTTCAAATTATCTCTTGAAGCACGCGACGACCTCCACGTGCGCGGAATAAAGGAATTGATCCACGGGCGTCACGCGCGCGAGACGATAACCGCCGTCGACCAGGATGCGGGCGTCGCGCGCGAAGGTCGTGGGATTGCAGGAGACCGCGACCACCACCGGCACGACCGACGCGGCCAGCTCGCGCGCCTGCGCCTCGGCGCCTTGCCGCGGCGGATCGAACACCACGGCGTCGAACTGTTTGAGCTCGGCCGGCACGAATGGGCTGCGGAAGAGGTCACGCACCTGCGCCGCGACCGGCTTGAGCCCGCGCGTTCCCGCCGCGGCACGCCGCAAGGCCATGATCGCATCCGCGTTGTTGTCCGCCGCGGTGACGCGGGCGCGTTCGGCAAGGTGCAGGCCGAAAGGCCCGACTCCGCAGAACAAGTCAGCCGCTGCGCCGGCGCCGGCGCAGTACGCCTCCACCAGCCGCGCCAGGTTGGCCTCACCTGCCGCAGTCGCTTGCAGGAACGCGCCCGGCGGCAGCACAAGTTGGGCGCGGCCGATCCCGACCGTGGGCAGCACGCGCTGCGCGACGATTTCGCCATGGCGCGTCAGCCGCGCAAGATTTTGACGGTCCGCGACCCGGGCGAGCACCGTCATGGCTGCCGCCGTCAGCGGGCCCGATCCGCGCACGTCGACATCGAGGCCGGCATCGGTCGCGGTCACTTGGATGTCGAGCGGCTTGTGCGTTGCTGCGAGCGCCTCGGCGATCGCCCAGGCTGCTTCGATCGCTCCGGCGAGCGCCGGTGCGAGGATGGGGCAGCGGTCGATCGCCACCACATGATGGGCTTTGTGCGCGGCGAACCCGACCTCGATCACGTCACTCGCGCTCACTCGCGCGTGAAATACCGCGCGGCGGCGTCCCTCGCCATGGGCGTCGACCAGGTCGTCGACCGGCGCGTCGAGCGCCGCTCGCGCCAGCGCCGCGATGACCAAAGCGCGTTTCCAATCGCGATAGCGCGGCGTGGTCAAGTGCTGGAGGGCGCAGCCGCCGCAAATCCCGAAATGTGGGCAGATCGGTGCGATGCGGTCGGGGCTGGCGACATCGATCTTGAGCAGATGGCGGCGGTCGGCGTGGCCGGGCCATCGTTCGACCTCGGCGGTTTCGCCCGGCAGCGCATAGGGCACGTAGACAGTGCCCGCAGCTGTGTCGGCGACGCCGTCGCCGCGGGAGCCCAGCCGGGCGATCATTAGCCGCTCCACCATATGCTTTCGATAGCCAGCGAATTGCGATGCGTCCAGATCGGACGACGGCGGACGGATGAACCGCTGCCTATCCGTCCTTCGTCCTTCCTCGTGCGTGCTTGGGCAACGTCAGCACGTGAAACCGGTAAATAAGTAGCGGCGCGAATGTCGCGATTGCGATGGAGAATCCGATCCAAATTCCGACCGCGCCTAGGCGGCCCGGGAAAGCCAGCCCGTAGACGCAGGTAAACCCGATCAGCCAAAAGCTCACCGCGGCAAACCCCATCGGCACACGGGTGTCGTTCAGCCCGCGCAATGCACCCGCGGCAATCGTTTGCATCCCATCGGTGACGAAGAAGCTCGCGCCGACGAGGAGTAGCGTAGCGGCAAGCCGCGCCGTCGCGGCGTTCCCGCCGCTATCATCGCCGAGGAAAAGCACAGGGATTGCGTCATGGAACGCGACCACGATAACGGTCATTGCCACCATGAGGGCAGCGCCCAACGCGATCGCACCGAAGCCGGCTCTGCGCGTTGCGACCGGGTCGCGATGCCCGACCGCGTGTCCGACGCGAACGGTCGCAGCAAGCGAGATGCCGAATGGAACCATGAAAAGAATCGTCGCGACCTGCAACGCGATCTGATGGGCGGCGAGCGCGGTCGTGCCGATCCAGCCCATCAGGAGCGCAGCCGATGAGAACAGGCCCCATTCGAGCATGAGCGCGCCCGAGATCGGCAATCCGATCGCAATCAACTGCCGCAGGAGCTCCCAGTCCGGGCGCCAAAACCTCCCGAGCACGCGATACTTCTTGAACGGGCGGCAGGTATAGCAAATCCAGATCGCGGCCGCGCACATCGCAACATTGACCGACGTGGTCGCGAGGCCGGCGCCGAGCAGATCGAGGCGCGGGGCGCCGAAGGCGCCGTTGATCAAGGCATACGCGAGCAGCCCGTTCACGGGGATGGCAGCGATGGTGACCCACAGCGCTGGTTCCGGACGATTAACTGCGCCCATGAAGTTGCGCAGCGCAATGAAGCACCAGGCCGGGATCATCGACCATGCCAATCCGGTCAGATAGCGGGCGGCGAGCGCAGCAGCGGCAGATGATTGCCCAGCCGTGATGAGAATGTCCTCGCCCCAAAGCTGTGCGACATTAATGGGAACGCCGAGCATCACCGCGGCCCAGAGTCCCACCCGCAGCGAGCGGCGGACCATGCGAGGGTCGCGTGCGCCGAAGGCCTGCGCCGCCAGTGGTGCGACGGCGGACACCGGTCCCATCCCAAGCACGAATCCGACGAACAGGATCAGGTGGGCGAGGCCGACCGCGGCGATGGCACCGTCGCCGAGCCGCCCAATGAGTGCGAGGTCGGTCGTCATCATGGCGATCTGGCCGAGTTGGGTCAGCGCGATCGGCCACGCGAGCTTGATCGTTTCGATGATCTCGGCGCGCCAAACCGCCCGCTCCGACGGCGTTGCAGGCGTGGCCGCTGCGATGGTTCCCGGCAATGTCATCGCGCGGCACCATAGCGGATGCTATGGCAACAGAAAGGCGCAACGCGCGGGGTTCAGCTGCGGTCGGCTGCGATGAAGAACTCGCGATTGCCGTCGCCGCCCGTGATGCATGAGGGCACGATCTCTGCGACGCGCCAGCCGTGCGAGCTCACGAAGGCGGCGATCTCGTCGCAGGCCGCCGCGTGCACGAGCGGATCACGCACGATGCCTTTTTTCCCATGACGTCGGCCGACTTCGAACTGCGGCTTGATCAGCGCCAACAGATGCGCCGGCGTTCGCGCAAGTGCGAACACCGGCGGCAGGACGAGCTTGAGCGAGATGAAGCTCGTATCGACGACGATGAAGTCGGGCCGCTCGGCGAGCCGCGCCGGGTCGAGGATGCGAATATCGGTCGCTTCGATGGATACGATCTCTGCTCGCTCCCGCAGGCTTGGATGCAGCTGGCGGCGTCCCACATCCACGGCATAGACCCGCCGCGCACCGCGTGCCAGCAGGACCTCGGTAAAGCCGCCAGTCGAGGCGCCGACATCGAGGCAGAGGCGGCCGCAAGGATCAAAGCTGGGATCGAACCGGAAGTGATCAAGCGCGGCCGCGAGCTTCACTCCCCCTCGCGACACGTAAGGGTGCGCCGGCTCGGCGCGCCGGACCGCATCGGCGGAAATTTCCTGCGACGGCTTCGCGACCACCACTTCGTCCGCCGTGACGCGGCCCGCGGCAATGGCGCTCTGCGCCTGGGCGCGGCTCTCGAACAAGCCGCGTTCGACAAGCAGCCGGTCGATGCGGATACGGCAAGCCATGCAACGACGCCATCAGCGGACGAAACGAGCGGCACGGCGGCGCCATGGCGCCGCATTCGCCCAATGGAACAAATAACGACGCTTGGCTGTTGTTTCCAGCCGGCTCGCTGTGACCCGAGTCGCGGAGCGGGTGTTAATTCCAGCTCGGATCAATAGGGAGTCGAACCATGGCACGACGATATTCACGCGGTGCTTCGAAGGATGTCGAGCGCGCAATGCGCAAGCGCAAACGCGGAACTCTCAAGAGCGGCAGAAGCGGAAGAAAGGTGACAAGCCGCAAGCAGGCCATCGCCATCGGCCTCTCGGAAGCACGCAGGGAAGGAAAAAAGGTCCCGCGCAAATCCAAATAACGGGATACGCCGAGTCCGCTTATCCGCGTCCGAGCTTCACCGCTTCGCCCTGCAGGTTCTGGCCCAGCGCCTCGAATGCCGTGGCGACGATGCCTTTGGCGTCCAGGCCGGCCTTGGCATACATCGCCGCGGGCGAGTCCTGGTCTATGAAGACGTCGGGCAGAATCATGGGGCGCACTTTGAGGCCGCTGTCGAGCACGCCGTTGGCGGCGAGTGCGTGCAACACGTGGGCGGCGAAACCGCCGATGGCGCCCTCCTCGATGGTGATGAGCACCTCGTGCTCGCGCGCGAGCCGAAGGAGCAATTCGGTATCGAGCGGCTTGGCGAAGCGCGCGTCCGCAACCGTGGTTGAAAGCCCGAGCGCGGCCAACTCGTCGGCTGCTTTGAAGCATTCGGCAAGTCGCGCGCCGAACGAGAACAGCGCCACTTTGGTGCCTTCGCGCAATATGCGCCCCTTGCCGATCTCGAGCGGCTTGCCTTCCGTCGGCATCGGCACACCCATGCCTTCGCCGCGCGGGTAGCGCAGCGCGGACGGACGGTCGTCGATGGCGGCCGCGGTTGCCACCATGTGCACGAGGTCCGCCTCGTCGGCAGCGGCCATGACGACGAAGCCCGGAAGGCAGCCGAGATAGGCCACGTCGAACGCACCGGCATGGGTCGGCCCGTCGGCGCCGACGAGCCCCGCACGGTCCATGGCGAAACGCACCGGCAAGCGCTGGATTGCTACGTCGTGCACGACTTGGTCGTAGGCGCGTTGCAGGAACGTCGAATAAATGGTGGCGAAGGGCTTGAAGCCTTCGGTCGCCAGCCCCGCGGCGAAAGTCACCCCGTGCTGTTCGGCGATGCCGACGTCGAAGCAACGATCGGGAAATTCTTTGGCGAAAAGATCAAGACCGGTTCCCGACGGCATCGCAGCGGTGATAGCGATGATCTTGTCGTCCTTCTTTGCTTCCTTGATGAGGGCTTCAGCATAGACCTTGGTGTAGGCCGGCGCGGCGGCTTTCGACTTCGCCTGCGCGCCCGTCGCCACGTCGAACTTGACGACGCCATGGTACTTGTCGGCCGATTTTTCGGCCGGCTCGTAGCCCTTGCCCTTTTTCGTGACCACATGGATGAGGAAGGGGCCGTTCTTGGCATCGCGCACGTTCTTGAGCACCGGCAAGAGGTGATCGATGTTGTGGCCGTCGATCGGCCCGACGTAGAAGAATCCGAGCTCATCGAACAGGGTGCCGCCGGTGACGAGACCGCGGGCGTATTCCTCCATCGCCACCGCGCGCTGCTCGAGGAACGGCGGCAACAGCTTGGCGAGCTTCTTGACCCCGTGGCGCACGGACCGGTAGGTCCGCCCCGAGACGAGGCGCGCGAGATAGCCCGACAACGCGCCGACCGGCGGCGCGATCGACATATCGTTGTCGTTGAGAATGACGATGAGGCGCGAGTTCATGGCGCCGGCATTGTTCATGGCCTCATAGGCCATGCCTGCCGACATGGCGCCGTCGCCGATCACCGCGATCACGTTGTTGGATTTGCCGCCGAGATCGCGGGCGACCGCCATGCCCAGCGAAGCCGAGATCGAAGTGGAGGAGTGCGCCGCCCCGAAGGGGTCGTATTCGCTCTCGGCGCGCTTGGTGAAGCCGGAAAGTCCGTCGCCCTGGCGCAGGGTCCGGATGCGGTCGCGACGGCCGGTCAGGATTTTGTGCGGATAGGCCTGATGGCCGACGTCCCAGACCAGCCGGTCGTCCGGGGTATTGAACACATAGTGAAGGGCAACCGTCAGCTCGATCACCCCCAGCCCGGCGCCGAGATGGCCGCCGGTGACCGCCACTGCATCCACGGTTTCCTGGCGCAGTTCGTCGGCGAGCTGGCGGAGTTGGCTGCTCTCCAGGCGGCGCACGTCAGCCGGCGTCTGGACCAGATCAAGGAGAGGGGTCTTGGAGGGTTGGGACACGAGGGAAGACTCCGCCGACTGTTGGGGGGGCGACAACCTAACGGGTTGGCTTAAATTTAACCAGACAGGACCGCAAGCTCAAACCAGAAATGCTGCGAAGTCCTTAATGCATCTCGCTTTTTCCACGGGGTCGGAGGAACTGGCGTTCTGCCGAGGCGTTTGGTCTATACCTTGGGGGAGCGAGTTGCATCATGGCACCAGGTGCGAAGCGGAACGGGAACCGCAAGCTGTCGACCGATGTCATCGGTGGTATGGCCGCCCTGCGCCGCGGCGTGCAAGCCAAGAGCGGCGATTCGCCGTCCGAATCGGCAGGGAGCCAGGCGCAGAAGCGGGCGGCTGCAAGGCCTGCGCCGCTCGAGCGTGCTTCGGCGCAACGCAGGCGTGCGAGCTGAGCGGTGGGCCTTCAGGTATACCGCAGGAAGCGCAAGTTCGACGTGACCCCGGAACCGCGGGGGCGCGCGCATCGAGCCAAGGGAAATCACTTCGTCATCCAAAAGCACGCCGCAAGGCGTCTGCATTATGACCTGCGGCTCGAGCTCGACGGGGTGATGAAGAGCTGGGCGGTCACCCGCGGCCCGAGTCTCGTTCCGGACGAGAAGCGCCTCGCCATCCACGTGGAAGATCATCCGATCGAATACAACGCCTTCGAGGGAACCATCCCGCAGGGGGAATATGGCGGCGGCACCGTCATGGTTTGGGATCGTGGCCGCTGGTACCCGGAGGGTGACCCGCACGCGGGCTACAAGAAAGGTCATCTCGCTTTCACCTTGGACGGCGAGAAGCTGCATGGGCGATGGCATCTCGTGCGCATGCACGGCAGGGCCGGGGAAAAAAAGGAGCCATGGCTTCTGATCAAATCGAAGGACGAGGAAGCGCGCGGCGCGAATGATCCGGACATTCTCGAGGACGAACCGCTGTCGGTGGTCAGCGGCCGCTCGATTTCCGAGATCGCTGAAGGCAAGGGCCGCAAGCGGGTTTGGCATTCGAACAAAAGCGTCAAAGACAACGTCAAGGCCGGCGCGACAAAAGGCAACGCCGCTCCACGGCGTACGAGCGCGGGCAAAAGTGCGCAACCGCGTGCACGCCGGCGTGGTGCGGCTGCATCGAAGAAAAGCAGCAAGGAAAGCGCCAAGGACAACGACCGGAGTGCCCCGGGCGCGAGACTGCCGGATTTCGTGCCGCCTTCGCTCGCCGTTTTGCGCGCGACGGCGCCGAGCGGCACCGGCTGGGCGCATGAGATCAAGTTCGACGGTTACCGCATCCAGGCCCGGCTCGACCACGGCGAAGTCCGCCTGCTCACCCGCAAGGGCCTCGATTGGAGCGAAAAATTTCCGAACATTGCCGCCGCCGTCGCCAAGCTTCCTGCGCGCACGGCGCTAATCGACGGCGAGGTCGTCGTCGAGGAAGAAAACGGGGTCTCGAGTTTTTCCGCGCTGCAGGCGGCGCTGAAGGCAGGCGAGCGCGAGCGCTTCACCTATTACGTCTTCGATCTTCTCCATATCGATGGGCGCGATTTGACCGCCTTGCCGCTGATCGAGCGCAAAGCCGAATTGGCGCGGCTGGTGGAAAAGGCGCAACGCGGTCCGATCAAATACAGCGAACATTTCGAGGACGAGGGCTCGGCGGTGCTGCGTCATGCCTGCGAGCTCAGACTCGAAGGAATTGTCTCCAAACGCATGGACGCGCCCTACCGCAGCGGTCGGTCGGACATCTTCATCAAGACTAAATGCTCGAACGCCCAGGAGTTGGTGGTCGGCGGCTATGCGCCGTCGACGGTGCGGCCGCGAGCGATCGGCGCGTTGGTTGTCGGGTATTATGATCATGGCCAGCTAATCTATGCGGGCCGCGTCGGTACCGGCTATACGCAGTCGCTGGCGCAGGATTTGTGGAAGCGGCTGCATCCCCTCGAGATCGACGCGCCGCACTTCGATCAGATCCCCCCAGCCGAGGCCCGCCGCCGCGACGTCCGCTGGGTCGAACCCAAGACGGTGATCGAGGCGCACCTGCGCGGCTGGACCGCGGACGCAATCGTGCGCCAGGCGGCGTTCAAGGGGGTGCGCGAGGACAAACCGCCGCGGGAAGTGGTCCGGGAGATGCCGATAACGACCGAGATGGGCGCGGCGAGACGGACCGCACCGAAGATCGCAGCGGAGACGGCAAAGGCGATGACAAGGACCTCGAAAACGAAGGGGCGGCTGAGCGCTGGCAAGTCTTCAACGCGCCGACAGGAGGGCCGAAAGGAGGTGCGTTTCACCCATCCCGACCGCGTTTACTGGCCCGATGCCGGCGTCACCAAGCAGGATTTGGCGGACTATTATCGTTCGATTTGGGACTGGATGGCGCCGCATCTCGTCAGCCGACCGCTCGCGCTTCTGCGCTGTCCCGAGGGAACAAGCGGCCAGTGCTTCTTTCAAAAGCATGCCTCGGCCGGCCTCAGCGAGAAAAGTCTTCGCACGGTGATCGACCGCAAGGGGCGGCAGATCATCGCGGTCGAGGACCTCGATGGTCTGCTTTCGCTGGTGCAGGCGGGCGTGCTCGAACTGCATGTGCGCGGCTCGACCATCGATCATCTGGATGTTTGCGACCGCATCGTCTTCGATATCGATCCGGGCGACGGCGTCGACTGGGCCGACGTCGTTGCAGCCGCGCGCGACGTGCGCGAGCGGCTCGCCGCCATCGATCTGCAAAGCTTCGTCAAGCTTTCCGGCGGCAAGGGCCTGCATGTGGTCTTACCCATCGACGGCGCAGATTGGACCACCGCCAAAAACTTCGCACAGGCGGTGGCGCTGGCCATGACCGCCGACGATCCCAAGCGCTACGTTGCCAAGATCACGAAATCGCTGCGCAAGGGAAAAATCTTCGTCGACTATCTGCGCAACTCCCTGGAGCAGACCTCGGTCGCGGCGTATTCCACGCGCGCCCGCGAGGGTGCGCCGGTGTCGGCGCCGGTGACGTGGGAGGAACTCCCCCGCACCAAAGGCGGCAACCAATACACGCTGCTCAATCTGGGCAAGCGCCTTCGCGGCCTGAAGCAGGACCCATGGAAGGAGATCGGACGCGTGGAGCAGGAGCTGCCGGATCTGCGGACGTTGCGAAATCGGTAAATCGGCGGAAGGGATCAGGGGAACTGGTGTCTTCCCGATCGCTGGCGCGCCGTCACTCCGGCAGCGGGATGAACTCCTTGTCGTCACCGGGCACGGTGTCGAAGCGGGCGAGCTTCCAATCCGCCTTGGCCTGCTCGATGCGCTCCTTGCGCGACGAGACGAAGTTCCACCAGATGTGGCGCGGTCCGTCCATGCTCGCGCCGCCCAGCAGCACGAGCCGCGCATCGCTCACCGCTGTGAGCGAGATGCGGTCGCCGGGACGCAACACCAGCAGGCGGCCGGCCGCGAACCTGTCGCCGGCGATATCGACTTCGCCCGAAATCAGATAGACCGCGCGCTCCTCGGTCTCTGCGTCGATCGGCAGCACGGCGCCGGCGGCCAGCGTCACGTCGGCAAAAAGCGTATCCGAAAGGGTCTGTACCGGCGAGCGCTCGCCGTAGGCGCTGCCGGCGACGACGCGGACGGTCTTGCCCTCTTCGCTCACCAGCGGAAGGGCTGCGCTGTCGTGGTGGGAAAAGTCGGGGGCGCGTTCCTCCTCCGCTGCCGGCAGCGCCACCCAACATTGCAGCCCATGGATCGGTTCGCCGTCTTTGCGGTGGTCGGGCGCCGTGCGCTCGGAATGAACGATGCCGCGACCCGCGGTCATCCAATTGACTTCGCCTGGTCGGATCGCCACGGCGGTGCCCAGACTGTCGCGATGCATGATCTCGCCGTCGAACAGGAAAGTGACGGTGGCGAGCCCGATATGAGGATGCGGCCGCACGTCGATGCCCTGGCCGGCGCGAAATTCCGCCGGTCCGAAATGGTCGAAGAAGATGAAGGGGCCGACCATGCGCCGATTGACGTGGGGCAGGGCGCGACGCACCGCGAAATGACCTACGTCCACGCTGCGCGGCACGATCACGAGGTCGATCGCATCGGCGGCCTGCGCATCGCCGGGCGCAGGATCCTTGGCCGGAAAGAAGCTCATCGGGTTTCACTCCGTTGCAACCCTCAGCCCAAGTCTGCTGCAGGGCACAACGATAGCGGATTGGATCAGGTAACGTCGAGCGGTTCGGTTCCAGTCGGCTTGCCGGCGGCATCGAGCGTGATCTTCTCCACCCGGGCCTCTGCTTGCCGCAACAGCTCCTCGCAGCGGCGCTTGAGCGCCTCGCCCCGCTCGTAGATGGCGACCGACTCCTCGAGCCGCTTGACGATCGATTCGAGCTCCTCGATCGCCCGCTCGAAGGGGAGGCGCTTGACGTCGGTATGGGTGTTGTCGGCCATGACCGGTTCCGCTGAGTCTCCCTTTATATAATGTATTCTGACAGAGCGGGCCACTCTCCCTGGGCGCCGTTATTCGCCAGCGGCAGCAGTCGCTGTGGAGCGTGACGTGGCGAGGGGCGTGGCTGCGGAGTTTCCGATGAGCCATGTTGGGCGCTCGCATGTCTCGCTCGGTACGTCGAGCAAGCGATCGCTCGATTGCGCAACGGTTTTGGCAAGCGCGTAGCCCGGATGGAGCGGAGCGACATCCGGGTCCTGCATTGTGAGAGCTTGCCGTTGCCCTCTGAGGGTATTCAGCTCGTGCTCATCATGGCGGCTTGGGAGATCCCCGGATCTCGCTTCGCTCGATCCGGGCTACGTCCACGTCGCTTGCGCCTCCACACGTCAGAGTAGGTATTTTCATTGTAAAGAACAGGCGCGAAACAATGGCCCCCTCGTTTCTGCAACCGGCAGTTTGTATCGCCATCGCCGCATGCAGGAGCGTTGCCCGATCGCGTGCCGCGCGCGCCCGCGCGGGGCGAGTTCTACTTTCGCCCTTGTGAAACGGCATGGCTTATCCCTTTCTGTTGTCGCACGAAAATACGCCGCGCGCGGCCGCGGCTCGCGTGCGCGCAACAAAAAACCCGGCGCGGTCTCCCGCCCGGGCGGCTGGCGTACTTTCGGTGAATACGCTTTTCTGGAAGATTCTCGTTACACGAGTCAAGAGGATTATGAGGGCAATTTAATGCGGCGG
>Ga0209648_10002039_pt1 | contig 16561 bp, 17 predicted proteins | sample GraSoi2013_115cm_FD_185830 | JGI IMG/M metagenome (GOLD analysis project Ga0209648, IMG submission 185830) | Grasslands soil microbial communities from the Angelo Coastal Reserve, California, USA - Sample 9_17_2013_115cm (SPAdes) (version 2) | ecosystem: Environmental > Terrestrial > Soil >...
CCCCAGAAGAGCCACGGACATCTTTTTTCGGGTGTCTTGGCCAAAATTGCCTACGATTACGCGACGGATTTCATCAAGGCTGAACTACAGGTTGGCCTCACATTCTCCATTCTGGCATTGCAATCAATGTACGCGGACAAGACCTCGTGCAATACAGCCCATGTTGGAACAACCGCCCAGCAGCCGCCCCAGCAAGATTTGCTGCTTGCGCTTTCATTCTGCCGCGCTGTTTAGGGGCTGACTTTTAGTAAGGGACGAATCGGGAATGCTACGACGGAATAACGAGGTAAAGCCTCTTGCTGCCTGTTAGCCGCAAAGCCGCTCTGAGCCTACCCACAGTTGAGCCAGATCTCTGAGGTTGTGTTTGTATGTACGCGTTACCAAGTATCCCTTCCCACCTTTTACACGCAGCCTGTACTCCCCCGTCGGTAAAGGTTGGATCTCCTCCACGGCCGAAATATTCACGACGAGCGAGCGGTGGATGCGAATAAAACCGTAGGGTTTGAGCTTCTCCGCCATGGACGAGAGGGACTCGCGCACCAAATAGGGATTAGTTCGGTGTCGCAACGAAACGTAATTACCTTCGGCTTGCACTGCCAAGATGTCGGCTAAATCCAAGAGTAGGATGCTACCCTTTGCCTTGAACGCGATTCGTGGCGCCTGTCGTTTTGCTATAACTTCCAACTGCCGCAAGACTCGCATGAGGTTTGCAGCATCAACTCGGATTACCGGAAGCAATGATGTATCTGCAGCTTCGCAGAACTCGTCCGCTGTCGATTCAAGAGTGTAATCCCGTCTACTCTTAGTGGAGCAAATCGTAGCTCCCCGCAGTGGGCTAGCCGAAACGTCCGCATTCGCGGGAGCAGCTTGTTGAAACATCTCACCTGCAATGGCCTTCTGATCCTGAATCTCGCGAGCGCTCATGATGGAACCCCTTGCTCTCTCGTTTCGACTTCCTGCTACCCGAAGTGAGATTGACGAGTGCACTGCTTCTAAATGAATTGGTCCTACATAACCGGAGCAGCGGATCCGTCTGACCACCTGCCCACGGAAACGATAAACACGTCGATTGGTTGAGCGCCTTTGAATTGTGGATTCAGCATTACCGGTGATTTAGGCAGATCGGCACCCCACGCCTTGCCTTCCAGTGGAGGCGCATAAAACATCAAGTGGGCCAGATTGTGATCATCGTCATCGGTGAGATAAGCTCTCTTTGACATCATGTAACTCATCGCGCCGGGTTCGAGCGGTGGCAGTTCACCCTTTTCGAATGCTGCCCTGTTGCCCTCGATGATCTCAGCTTTCGTTCGTCCTGTTAACACCATTTCTGTTCTCTTGTAAGTGGTCGGCAAAACAGATCGCGCGGCTGGCGGATTGAAACAGATTGGGCCCCGAATCTTGGGGTTCCAAAACTCCGGAGCATTGGAAGGGGACATCCACCCCCGCTCCACAATACACACAAAGCCGTTCTTCCCCTCGACGGCAGTTTCGTAGCCATGGCGCCCGAGGGCCAGAATTTTTGCATCGCCCGATATGGCATCCGGTGCCGCGCTTCGAGCCAAGGCAATCTCCGCATTTCGGTCTGCCATGAGGTACTGATCGAGTGGTGCCATGTTCGGATACGCTATCTTAGGTGCCTGTGCGTGCCCTTGCTTCATTCCACTCAGCCCAACGATCAGAGCGAAACTTAGGGAAGCTATCACTGCCAATCTTCTGCGGTTCATTAGTTCCTCGTGCGTTAGGATCGCCGCCGTCGCCTCTCACAAGGGTTGCTTTGATTCAATACATGTCCGTCGCTGCTAGGCTAAGGAGATTCCAATCTGTTTGGACTTCATCACGAACAACATGCACCTTCAGCCTGAACGCCGTCTCCCGTTGCGTGGATGCCCCGGCTCACGAAGAGTCCGGAGCCACCCCACAATATTTCTGATTCCCACATTCCACACTTTCGGATCTTGAGCATTCTTTGCTAACAAGACGTAGCCCTCGTACATCGCGATGAGAAAGCTGGCAGTCTCTTCTGGAACCAAGTCGCGGCGGACCGTCCCTTGAGACTGTCCCCTCCGCAAAGCCGTGGCAATGCCTTCTTGCCAGCCGTTGAAGATCCTCTCCAATCGCTTGCGGAATTGTTCATCCAGAGGAGACATCTCCTGCGCCAAATTGACCAGGGGACAACCACCCTGCACGTCCTTTGGCCGAACTGAGGTAGCTTGAACAATGTCGATCAAAGCATCGATAGGGTCTTTGCCTTCCTGCAGAGGACGCAACCACTTGTCGCGGGGGAGCGCTGCGACGATCTCTTCGACGATGGCGTATCCCAAGACTTCCTTGCTGCCGAAGTGATAGTAGAGTGCTCCTTTAGTGACTCCGGTGGCGGCCAAGATGGTATCGAGGCCGGCACCCTGAAAGCCCGAGCGGTAGACCTCCCGAAAAGCCGCTTGCAGCAAGCGTTGCCGCGTGCGCTGTGGATCACGCAACCTTCGCTTCCTGTCATGCGCGTTTAGCATACCAACCAGTATGTATGTTCATACCTACCAGTATGTATGTTCATGATCTGAAAGTCAATCACAATTGAGCGGCCTGACTTTTTGGCTGCTGACGTTCTCGAATTTCGTATCCTCTCGCCAGTCTGTATGAAAAGTGGGAGAAACAGTCGCTCTAGCCGTTTTGGGATCGCCCCAGGAGGCTGTTAGTCCGCCACTCGTTTTCGAACTCTGAAACGTTGGGCCTGTTGTGTCACGTAATCGTTGTGAACGTGGAACACCACATGCTTCCTCAGTTGTCACTCAGCAGGAATTTGTGAAGTTGTGAGCCAATTCTGCTCTCAATTGCACACTAACTGTCAGCGCGCCGAGTGCTACCTGACGTAAATCGCCAGTCTTCTCGGCACCACGACTTTACCGGAGGAAAAGAGGAGACATGAACACTTTTAGACAGTTGCGGAAGTTCTGGATACCGTGGGTTGCGACGATTGTTCTGGGTTGCTTCAGCGATGCGGTCGCTCAAACGAGCTACAAAATTACCGATTTGGGCACTAACAACAGCAAAGACAACTTTAGCATGGCCATGGGCCTCAATAATCAGGGCTGGGCGGAGAACATGGATGGGTTCGTGAACCCTCCCGAGAATAATCTGTTTACGACAGTTTCGAGGGGCCGCGCGGTGATAAACATCGACGGACGGAACATCGACCTGGGCACGCTTGGAAAACCCGACGGCAACAGTTGGATCAACTGGGGCGGGATCAACGACCGCGGGGAAGCCGTCGGTATGTCCGAAACAGCTGATCTAGATCCGAACGGCGAAGACGTTTGCGGCTTCGGCACACAACTTACGTGCGTTCCGTTTCTTTGGCGAGACGGCCACATGAGCGCTCTGCCGACAGTGGGCGGCAATAACGGGCAGGCCAGCGCCATCAATAACCGCGGAGAAGTCGTAGGATTTGCGGAAACGGCTAACACTGACCCCACATGCCCGCCTGCCCCTACTATATCGCCGGTATTATGGGAAAAAGGCAAAGCCCTGGCGCTTCCTACAGTAGGCGGCGATCTAGATGGGGTCGCATTCGGCATCAACGATCAAGGCCAAGCGGTAGGCTACTCGGGAAGCTGCATCGCAGCGACGCATGCCGTAATGTGGAAAAACAACACTGCCTTCGTGCTTCAGGACCTCGGAGGTACACGTTCCAATGTCGCCTACGTCATTAACAACCTGGGCCAAATCGCTGGGAAAGTCCGCAGCGCTGATGGCACACACTACGTGGCCGCTCTTTGGCAGCCGGACGGCACACTCACAAACCACGAGCCTCTGCCGGGAGATCTTGACGCCTTCGCCACCGGCATCAACAACCTGGGCCAAGTGGTGGGAAACGACTTTGACTCTAACTTCAACTGGTCCCACGGCTTCATTTGGCAGAACGGTGTGATGACCGACCTTAACACGCTAATTCCCGCGGATTCCAACCTCTCCGTAATCTCGGCTAGCAATATCAATGAGCGCGGACAAATCTCGGGTATGGCAACGGTGGTCAACGGGCCCCATACGGGCGAGATCCACGCCTATCTTGCAACCCCTGTGGACGCAAGCATAGGCACGTCGATGGCAGACGTCGTACGTACACACCCGAAATCCAATTCGCCCGCGAATGTTGGCAAACAGCTTTTGCAGAGATTCGGACTCGGCCGATTCGGGCAGTAAAGGGTATTTTCGGAGCTTCCGCACCCTGCATTCCAGCCATAGGCTGCGCGAAGGCGCAAGTCCGGAGATGGTGCGGGACAACATGGGTCACGCGAATATCGCGTGACCCAGAATGTTTACGGTAAGAGCTGGTGGGAAGAGCGAGTGGATGCGGTCACCCAAGCTGTCGAAGCGGTGACCAATGCCGCTCAAAATGCCGAGAAAGAAGAGAAAAAGAATCAGCCTGAATCCGTCAGCAACGAATGGGTGCCTCCTTTGGGTGCCCCAGCAGGAGGCGAGAATTACAAGTTGTTGGTGACCGACCCGACACATAGGTGACAGATCGTACCGGACACGTAGGTCACACTTTTTCCCCTTTTGAGGGGGGAAGTGGATGCCTTGGAAGGAGTGTTTCGGTCATGGATGAAAGACTGCAATTTGTGGCGCGGCGGTTGGCCGTTAATTACAAAATAATACGACAGCGTCGTGAGACCGGCAGCGTCAAACAAGACGTTCGCTCTCCATTTGCCATCGTGATCCAGTTGTACGGGCACAGCTACGCCTAGAGTCGTAATTACCACTTGGACGGAGGAAGGCTTGAAAGTTTGTTGGAGGCAAATTTAGGGCCTATCAGTAAGTGCGGGCGGCCATCCACGTGCGCCTGCCATGATGGTCAATTGGTGAAAAATCCCCATATCACTCATAATCCCGGAATCGAGCCATCACTGGGCGGTTTGTCGGCAACCCGGAAGCTATTGTTCACTCCTGCTTGGCCGTAAAATCGGCATTCTACCAACTGATGCAACACCCTAAGACGCTCCGGCTTGCGGGATGCGAGGCAGGTTCGTATACTGGCGGCCCGGCCAAATGGCAGTTCCGGCGGTGAGGTATCCCGCTGGTGCTCACCTTCCTTGGCCTTTCAAATCGCGCCTGTAAGTCTGCAAGCATCGATTACAGGTTGGACTGCGTAAGCATGGCTGGTCCCGAACAGGTCGTGGTTATCCCTGCGTGGACCGCAGGGTAGCCGGCTCTTTACACGGGCGCGGCTTTATCCTGAGTGCGAACGAAGGAATACCGCGCCGTACCAAAGGAGAATTTCGCATGCCGCAAGCTCCCATGCCGGAAGAGATGAATGTCTACCAGAACGCGGAAGCGCGCTTTGAAGTCGCCGCCAACAAACTGGGACTCGAGCAGGGGCTTTACCGCTACCTCAAATATCCCAGCAAAGAGGTCACCCTGTACATTCCCATCGGGATGGACAACGGGACTCTGGAAGTGTTCACGGGATATCGGGTGCTGCATTCTACGGTGCGCGGGCCCGGCAAGGGCGGAATCCGCTTTGCTCCCGACGTATCCATCGATGAAGTCCGCGCGCTTGCGACCTGGATGACCTGGAAGTGCGCGGTGGTAAATATTCCTTTTGGCGGAGCCAAAGGCGGGGTGATCTGCGATCCGCGGAAGATGTCCCGCGGCGAACTCGAGCGGCTCACTCGCCGCTACACCGCGGAACTGGCCAACTGGCTGGGTCCGGAGCGCGACGTCCCAGCGCCCGACGTCGGCACCAACGAACAGACCATGGCTTGGGTCATGGACACGTACGCGATGCACGTCGGTCAGGCCACCACCGCCGTCGTCACCGGCAAGCCCATTGAACTCGGCGGCTCGCGCGGCAGGAAAGAAGCCACCGGGCGCGGCGTGATGATTTGCTGCGACAAAGCCCTCGCGAAACTGGGAATCAAAAAACAAGGCTGCCGCGTTGTGGTTCAAGGCTTCGGCAACGTTGGCTCCCTGGCAGCGGAACTCATGCAAAAAGCCGGCTACAAAATCATTGGCCTCGCGGACATCGGCGGTGGTCTCTACAACGAGAAGGGCTTCGATGTGCCGAAGGTGATCGACTGGGTGTACACCCAGAAGAAGCCGCTCCAGGAACTTCCGGGCGGTGGAACGAAAATGACCGCGCGCGATATCCTCTTCCAGCCGTGCGAGATCGCCATTCCCGCGGCCATCGAAAACCAGATCACCGAGAAGAACGCCAAGCAAGTGCAGGCCAGGATTCTCTGCGAGGGCGCCAACGGTCCCACCACTTGGCAAGCCGACGCGATTATCGATGCCAAGGGCATCTTCACCGTGCCGGACATTCTCGGCAATGCCGGCGGCGTCACTGTTAGCTACTTCGAATGGGTCCAGGATCGCCAGGGCTTCTTCTGGCGCGAGAGCGAAGTCAACGAACGCCTTTACGACGTGATGGACAATGCTTTCGATGAAGTGGTGCGCTTTGCCGGCATACATAAAGTCAACAACCGCATTGCTGCTTATATGCTCGCCATTGACCGGGTCGCCAGCGCCCTCAAGCTCCGCGGTATTTATGCCTAGCTTCTGGAGGCAACTTGTATTAGTTTCTTTTCCGCTCCTGCCGTTCGAAAGGGGTCGGCCGGAGCCATTCCGTAACTCCGCTACGGAGTGTCCCTGGATCAATTCAAACTGAACGGCTCGGAAAAACATTCTGAGCCAGGAAGGAGTCCGCCCGTGCCCTCGGACTCACTCTTGTCAGGCCACGCGAAGAGCGAAGAACAGCACCGTCTCGAGATCTGCATTGCTGGACGATGGATGTACGAACGCGGACACATCGTCGCTTGCGAAGGAAACATTTCCGTTCGGCTGGATGACGGCAGTGTTCTCACCACTCCTACTTGCATGAATAAAGGAATGCTCTCTCCCGATGATCTGGTCATCACCGATCTGCACGGCCGGCAGCTCTCCGGCGACCGCAAATTTTCCTCCGAACTGGCCATGCATCTCCTCTTCTACCGTATGCGGCCGGATGTGATGGCTATCTGCCACGGCCATCCGCCCACCGCCACCGGATTTGCGGTCGCGGGACGCGCGTTGAATCATGCCTTGCTTCCCGAAGTCGTCGTGGGACTTGGACAGATTCCCTTGGTGCAATATGCCACGCCGGGAACTCAGGAGTTGAGCGATGCTATCGAACCGTTTGTGCCGCACTACGACGCGCTCCTTCTTGCCAACCATGGTGCCGTAACCTGCGGCCCGGATCTGCTTACCGCCTTCTTTCGAATGGAGACCATTGAGCACAGCGCGAAAATCACGCTGGCTGCGGAAATGGCCGGTGAGCCGGCGTTGCTTTCCAGCCGCGAAGTCGCCAAGCTCATGGCGGCTCGCCCCCGATATTTCGTGGCGCCTCCTCCGGGCGGTGGAGCGGAATTGCCCATCACTCGTGACAGCGGAGAAAACGGCGGCGATGATGTAACGCTGACGCGCAGCGAACTCGATGCGCTCATCGACGAAGCCGTGCGCAAAGACCGCACCCGCCGCTGAGCTTAGCGCCGCCAACGCCTGGAACCCGCTGGCGATCGCGTTCCGAGCCATGCCGGGACATTACAAACCGGCTGTTGCCGCGGCATCCGCTTCTTGATCCAATTTCATCGCTCGGGGCGCATGGCTGCGCATCGTGCCCCGCGAAATTCTTCACCCGTTGCATTCCAAGATTTCCTCGGCAGCAAGCAGCCGTTTGCGCTACTCTCCTTTTCCAGCGGATCGCGCGGACTCGGAAGGAATGCAGATATGAGCAGCGCCCCCAAATTTTTCCAAATCATTCAAGCCAGGGACACGGCCTCAGCTAAGCGAATGCTGGCGGCCGAACCAGAATTGGCGAGCGCCCGGAACGAAAAGGGACAATCAGCTTTATTGCTGACGGTGTACAGCGGGAACAAGGAACTTTGCGACGTCCTAATGACACGGGGAGTTCCGTTGGAGCTGCACGAAGCGGCAGCGCTCGGGCAACTGGAGCGAGTGAAGCGTCTTGTAGAGTCGGAGCCGAGTCAAGCGAAGGGCTATTCGCCCGACGGATTTCCCGTAATTGCGCTGGCGGCCGTGTTCGGACATCTTGAAGCCGTCGAATACTTGTTTGGGAAAGGCGCGGACATCAACGCCGCGGCGACAAATGGAACGGGCTACAACGCGCTGACTGGCGCCGTGGCCAGCGGGCACACCGCTCTGGTGTCGTGGCTCTTGGCAAATGGCGCCGACCCGAATTACCGTTACGGAGCCGGCTACTCGCCGCTTCTTACTGCCGCTGCGAATGGCCACCTCGGAATCGTGAGCATCTTGCTCGCAAGCGGGGCTGATTTGGGCACCAAGACCGACGATGGAAAAACGGCTCTCAGTTTCGCGCAGGAGCGTGGCCATGCCGAAGTCGCCGAATTTCTGCGCAGCCATGGTGCTGCGTAGGAGAGTCCAGAAAATTTTCGCGTGCAGCAAAGTTGCGGTCCTGATCGGTTTCGTTCTCTGCGTTTCCCTATGGCCTTCCGGAAAACTCTTTGCCCAGGAGAAAGGAGGAACAATGTCTTTGCAAATTTCCAGCGATGCCTTTTCCGCCGGAGAAACGATCCCCAAAAAATTCACCTGTGACGGCCCGGACGTTTCTCCGCAATTGAAATGGAACGATCCGCCCCCAAATACTCTGAGCTTTGCGCTCATCATGGATGATCCCGATGCACCCGCGGGCACTTGGGTCCACTGGGTGCTCTACGACCTTCCGGCGAACACGCGAGAACTTCCCGAAGGAGTCGCGAAGCAGGAGCAGCTTTCGAGCGGCGCGCGCCAGGGCCGAAATGATTTCGGCAAAATTGGCTACGGCGGTCCGTGTCCGCCACCGGGCAAGCCGCACCGCTATTTCTTCAAGCTGTACGCGCTCGACGTGAAACTGAATCTCAAAGCAGGCGCGACCAAGGCCGACGTTGAGTGCGCCATGAAGGGACACATCCTGGCGCCAGCCGAACTCATTGGCAGATACGGCCGCTGAAGTTCGACTCTGCGTTGACGGGCGAAAGAAAAGCGGCAATACTGGCGAGCGATGATTGGCCAGCTTCGCGGACGGCTCGCTGAAAAAAGACCGAATCAAGTGCTCGTCGATGTGGGCGGCGTGGGCTACCTCGTGCAGGTGCCGCTGTCGACGTACGGTGCGCTCGGCGAGCTTCATACCGAAGTAACCCTCCTGATCCACACCCATGTACGCGAAGATGCGCTGGCGCTATACGGATTTGTTTCGGCGCGCGAAAAACACTTTTTTGAGATGCTGCTTTCGGCGTCGGGCGTTGGACCAACGCTTGCGCTGAAAATTTTGAGCGGGATGAGCGTTGAAGAGCTGGTGCCGGCGATTCGCGGGAGCGACCTGGCGAGGCTGACGCGAATTCCCGGCGTGGGGCGGAAGACGGCGGAGCGCATGGTGGTGGAGTTGAAAGACAAATTGGAAGCTGTAGCCGTGGAGACGGAGAAACCCGCGGCGTCTTCGCCTGCGGGAATCGAAGCCGATGTCATTTCGGCGCTTGTAAACCTTGGATACGACGCCCGCGCCGCGGAAACCGCGGTGGGCGAAGCGAAGCGCGAGGCCGGCGCCGGAAATTTTGAGAAGTTGCTGCGCGGCACATTGCAGTCGCTGAGCGCACCAAAGGGAAGAGCGGCGCGGAGTGCGTAACTTGTTGAGGCCTCGATTGTAGGGGCGCAGCATGCTGCGCCCCTACAAGGGCAAACCGAAAATTGGGAGACGCGGCGGTAAGAACTATGGCGGATGGAACGGCAAAACGAATGATGCACCAGCGGCAGCCCGAGCGCATTGTGTCCGGGCAGGCGTTTGACGAAGACGCGCGCATCGACGTGAGCGTGCGGCCCAAGCGCCTTGACGAGTACATCGGGCAGAAGCGCGTCAAGGAAAATATTCAGATTGCCATCGACGCGGCGCGGAGCCGCGGCGAAGCGCTGGACCATGTCCTCTTGTACGGCCCGCCAGGTCTTGGAAAGACCACTCTGGCGCAAATTATCGCCAACGAATTGAACGTTCCGATCAAGACCAGCGCGGGGCCGCTGCTGGAACGCAAAGGCGACTTGACCGCGATCTTGACCTCTCTCGAAAAGAAAGAAGTTTTCTTTCTCGACGAAATTCACCGCTTGCAGCCCGCCGTCGAGGAAGTGCTCTATCCCGCGATGGAGGATTTCCGCGTGGACCTGATCATCGGACAGGGGCCGGGAGCACGGATTCATCCCTTTCCGCTGGGGCATTTCACATTGATCGGTGCGACGACGCGCGCGGGATTGATCACCGCGCCGCTGCGTTCGCGGTTTGGGATCGTCCACCGGCTGGACTTCTACGAGCCGGCGGACTTGCTGATCATCATTCACCGCTCGGCAAAAATTCTGAACATCCAGATGGACGATGGAGGCGCTGAAGAAATCGCGGGCCGCTGCCGCGGCACGCCGCGCATCGCCAACCGCTTGCTGCGCCGCGCGCGCGATTTTGCCGAAGTCCGCGCTGCCGGGCGCATCACGCGCACGGTCGCGCAAGAAGCCTTGCAAATGCTGGGCGTCGACGCCCAGGGCCTCGACGAAGTGGACCGCAACCTCATGCTCGCGCTGCTCGATAAGTATGCCGGCGGCCCCGTCGGCCTCGGCACGCTTGCGGCCGTGCTCTCCGAGGAAGAAGACGCCATCGAAGAAATGTACGAGCCCTACCTCATGCAGATCGGCATGATCGACCGCACCCCCCGCGGGCGCGTGGCCACCGCGCGCGCGTACGAATATTTCGGGCGCGAACTCCCCCGCCGCCAGCCGCGATTGTTCTAGTTGGTCAGCACGACCCAACACTACCCCTGCCCCCACCCCGGGTGGTTTTTCGCAAAGAGTGCGGAATCCCCTGAAAACAAATGAGATAGCTCTTTGCGATGTGCAAAGGAGTGCGCAAGAGTGTGAAAAGAAAGGGGATAGTGGAAAGCGGACGGTGATCCGCTAACCTTGACCAGTGAGGAGTAACGACTGGAAATTGACACGACGACAGAATGTGCACCCCCAGGGGGTCTCGGATGTGTGGCAAACACAGGGGTTATTTCGGGGCGTTTTTGGATCTGTGGCAGTGGCTGGACTTACGGGCGAATTCTCGGATCTGTGGCAACTAAAGAACTTACGGGAATGGGCGTGGGGAGCGGGGGCTTGGCCAAGCAAAGAATCGAGAGGGCGTCGGGGCTGTATTGCGACAAACACAAAAACAGGATAGCGTAAAGTAGTCCGTTTGTCAATGTATTTCCTGGATATCATTCGAATGGAGTTGTAAGACGTTGAAATGTTTGCAGGTTACAAGTTTGAAGGTTGAAATTCAAGAATTGGGATACAGGAAGGGAAAGCGGAAATTTTGAGAAAATGGGCGTAGAGGGAAGATGGGAGCCGATTTGAGACTTCTAGGAGTGTGGAACGTAATCCACGCTGCCAAGGCGCTCCCTCATCTTATCGGCTTCCGACAGCGGATAACGGAACGCAAGAAATCCGGCTTCCTTGTTGAGGTCCGTCATTATTTCGGACGGATCAAATCCGCCGTAAAACAAAAAGATCTCCGGCTCCGGGCCAAGCTTTGGAATTTTCTCGCAAGTAATAGTCAGCACGTGCCTGGTGTTCGCATGCGGGCCGGCGAAGAGACGCGCGTTTCTTTGAACACCATCAGCGTGAATCGTGAGAAGCGTGGAACCGATCGTCGGCGTTGGATTGTTGAAACGCAATTTGTTTAGGTCAAACCACCGGCCGACAAACTTAATGGCTTCAGATGGATCTACCTGAAAGTCGACGACAGTTCGTTTCGGAGATATACCGGCGTCCTTAACCGGATCGGCAACGTCGAGCGCATGCACTCCTTGAATGAGCAGCGAGAAAATATGTCCGTGTTGTTTATCGAGGGCAATGGATTGACGTCTGACTGCTGTGATTATTTTTCCGGTCTGGGAAAAATGTGCTTGCCCATCGGTGCGGTGAGAATACTTGACGCGATGCGATGTAACCTTGCCGCCCTTTTCAAGATTCACCTGGGATTGTCGCGTTCCGGTTGCCGGAATCGACGACGAAGATAGAATTCCGACTCGGTGCCTGAAATACGGAAACGTAATAAATAAACTGCCGTCCCGCCCAAAAACTATTTGAAACGCCTTTGCGCGCAGATTACTGGCCTTGACCACGCACACGATGCGCTCGCATCGAATCGCATCGATATTACTGGCCTGAAAGCCGTTCATAGGAACTATTGTAATGCTGTACGGTGACAGTCGCGCGGGTCGTAGGACCGATAGGCAGGTTCGTGCCCGCCGCATGAGCCAGGACTAGCCCTTATCTGGAGATTCTGAAGGTGGCGTGGAGACGTGGAATGAGTGGGCGGCGCAGAACCCTGGGGAAAGAAGTGGCCGTACATAGGATATGGTTGACGACGTAAGTCGCTGCTACGGGAAGAAGAAAGAACCGGACTAAAGCCTGGCCTCTACATTTTGCGCTTGGGTTTTTTGCGGGTGCGGGCATATTTGAGGGCGATCAGGCCCTTTGAGAAGGTTTTGTTTTCGAGGAGGGTAAATTCGCGCTGCGGGAAGCCGCTGGGGAAGAGCGGGAGGCCTTCGCCGATCAGGACGGGAACGATTCCAATATAAAGCTCGTCGACCACGTCATCTTTGAGGAAGTCGCGGGCGAGTTCGCCGCCGCCCATCAGCCAGATATTTTTTCCGGGGCGCTTGCGGAGGTTCTCGACGAAAGTTTTTGGAGATTCGTTGACGAAGGTGACGCCGCCACGCTCGCCGGGCGGCTGGGAATGGGAGAAGACGTAGCTCTTTGTTTTCGAGTCGCTGAATCCGCCTCCCATTTTGAGAGCATCGTCGTAGGTTTTACGCCCCATGATCATGGTATCGATGGTGGCGAAGAACGGGCCCATGGAATAGTCCTTGGGCATGAAGAGAAAATCGACCGCTCCATCGGGGCGGGCGATGTAGCCGTCGAGGCTGATGCCGAGGCCGAGGACGACCTTGCGCATGGCGGCATTCTAAGCGAGAAATCGCCATTTCTTCAATCGTCCAGGCGAGCCGACCCCCCAGCGATGGAAGCAGGCTTATCGCCAGAGCGAAAAGGATTGCGCGAAAGTTTGGACTTGGGCTAACGTGCGCCTTGGCGCGAAGGCGCTGAAACCCAAGGCGGGGGGATTCGTGATGAGGAAGATGATTCTCGCGGCGGTTAGTGCGGTGCTGCTGTCGTGCGGGGCTTATGGGCAGGAAGCGGCCTCCGGAATGCATTCATGCGAAGGTCTGGCGCAATTGGAATTGCCCGAAGCGAAAATCCTGTTGGCGCAGACGGTGGCAGCGGGAGCGTTCACGCCGCCGTCGAATTTGTCCCCTCGGATAGCGGGAGACCCCTCTTTTTACAAAATGCTCCCGACGTTCTGCCGGGTGGTGGCGGAAGCGACGCCGAGCGCAGATTCGTCGATCAAGATCGAAGTTTGGATGCCGGTCAATGGTGAGAATGGCGGCGATTGGAACGGAAAGCTGCAAGGCCGGGGCAACGGAGGATTCTCCGGAGAGATTGGTTACCAGCAATTGGGAATCGGTGTTTCCCAAGGTTATGCGATGGCCGGCACGGATACCGGCCACTCCGGAGACGCAACTTACGCCAATTGGGCGCTGGGACATCCCGAGAAGGTGGCGGACTTCGGATACCGGGGAATCCACGAGATGACGCGGGTCGCGAAGGCGGCGGTCAAAGCGTATTACAGCAAGGATCCGCAGCACTCCTATTTCTGGGGTTGCTCGAACGGAGGGCGGCAGGCGTTGATGGAAGCACAACGCTTTCCGGAAGACTACGATGGAATTCTGGCGGGCGCACCGGCGAATTACTTTACGCACCTGCTGACGAAAGCGCTTGCGGATGCGCAGGCGACCACGCTGGATCCAGCAAGCTACATCCCGCCGAGCAAATTGCCGGCGATCGCTCGCGCGGTGAACGCTGCATGCGACGCGCAGGACGGTGTGAGCGACGGCATCGTGAGTGACCCGAAGAAGTGTCACTTCGACCCGGTGGTAATGCTTTGCAAAGAAGGCGATTCGGAGAAGTGCCTGACGACGGCACAGGTGACCGCGCTGAAAAAATTGTATGAAGGGCCCGACGATGCGAAAGGGCGAAAGATTTTTCCGGGGTACGTGCCAGGAGCGGAAGAGGGGCCCGGAGGATGGGAAACGTGGATCACTGGACCGGCGCCAGGCAAAAGCTTGCTGTTCGCGTTCAGTGGCGGATATTTCTCCAACTTCGTTTATGGGAAGGCGGACTGGAATTACAAGGACGCTAGTGTCGATCAAGCGATGAAAGCGGCTGATGAGAAGACCGCGGAAATGTTGAACGCAACGGAGGCAAACCTCACGGCGTTCAAAGCGCGCGGGGGGAAGCTGGTTCTATATCACGGCTGGAACGATCCGGCCATTTCGGCGCTCAACACGATCAACTATTACAACGACGTGGTGAGCAAGATGGGCGCGCGGGAGTCGGAGGCGTTCGCGCGGCTCTATATGGTGCCAGGGATGCAACACTGCGGCGGTGGTCCTGGAACAGATTCCTTCGGACAAGGAGGGGCGGATGCGAAGGATGCGCAGCACAACGTGGAGCGGGCGCTCGAACAGTGGGTGGAGAAGGGGATTGCGCCCAATGCGATCGTCGCGACAAAGTATCAGGGCAGAGACCCTTCCACGGGCGTGAAGATGACGCGGCCGCTCTGTCCCTATCCGCAGATGGCGAAGTACAAGGGCACGGGCGATACGAACGACGCGGGCAATTTTGTTTGTATGATGGAGAGCAAGTGAGCGAAAAACATTACGCGTGAAATTCGAGGCGGTCCAGGGTGCGTTGCGGCGCGGTCATCCGTTGAATCGAGGAGGAGACAGCCATGTCACAGAAAGGTATCGTGAGACTTGTTGCTGCGGTGATGTTTGCGCTTGGCGCGCTCGGCAGTTCGCTGGCGCAAATGCCGAATCCCTATGGATTGCCGATCAGCTTGGAAAATGCCAGGAAAGCGGCGGCACCGGCGCTGGCGGAAGCAGCGAAGAACAACTGGAACGTCGCGGTAGCGATCGTCGATCCCGGCGGAAACCTTGTTTATTACGAGAAGATGGACAACACGCAGCTCGGCAGCGCGAATGTGGCCATCGATAAAGCGCGCACCGCGGCTCTGTTCAAGCGGCCGACGAAAGCGTTTCAAGACGCGCTAGCGGCGGGAGGAGATTCCGTGAGGATACTGCGACTGCAAGGCGTCGTGCCAGTGGAAGGCGGAATTCCCCTGGTCGCCGACGGAAAAATTGTCGGGGCAATCGGGGTCTCAGGAGCGACGAGCGCGCAGGACGCGCAGTGTGCCAAGGCCGGCGCAGACACGGTGAAATAAACTTCACCGATGACAAAGCATGGTTGAAAAAAGGGTGTACTTGTCGCTGGGATCGAATGTCGGAGACCGCGCCAAGAACCTGCGCGCGGCGATCGATGAGTTGCCGCATGCGGGTGTGGCGGTGACAAAAGTGTCGTCGTTCTATGAAACCGAGCCGGTGGATTTGCGGGAGCAGCCGTGGTTTTTGAATTGTGCCGTGGAAGCGGAAACGCATTTCAACGCGATTACGCTATTGCGGGCTTTGCGCGAGATCGAAACGAAGATGGGCAGCAAGAAATTGGTTGCGAAAGGCCCGCGGCTTATCGATATGGACATCCTGCTGTATGGGCAGGAGACAATTGATACGCCGGAATTGCAAGTGCCGCATCCGCGAATGCATCTGCGGCGGTTTGTGCTGGTGCCGCTGGCGGAGATTGCGCCCGGTATGAGGCATCCTGCATGGAACGGATCTGTGGCGGAGTTACTGCGCCAAACGACGGACCAAAGTGTCGTTCGACGAGTTTCTTCCGAAGGATCTTCGTTGCGAGAGATCGGTTGAGATCCTTTGGGCCGACCGGGTCGGCCCGAAGGATGATAGAGCAAAGTCGGCGCACCATCAGCTCGTGCGATGCAAGAGCAGGCGGTGGAGCGTCATAGGTTTGGGTTGCAGGGCATCGAGCTCGATTTGGGCGAGCTGGCCTTCCTTGATTTCGCGCCAGCGGTAAACGCCGGGCTCGGTTTCCTGAGTCTCGCGGCCGTTCAATCGGCGCAAGAACTCGCTGGCGTTGTCGCGCGAAGCGGCCTGACGAACGGTGGGACGAGTGAGAGCTTCGACGGCGTAGCTGCGCAGAAGCTTGCGCCAGTAGTGTTCGAAGAGATCGCCGGAGGCGAAGATGTCGCTCCACGCGACTTCGCCGCCGTATGCAACGACCACGCCGACGACGCGTTCATTCTTCAGGGCTGAAGTGGCTTGCGCAAAGCGGCGCTGCACTTCTTCTACGAAACCATCGATGGATACGCCGACGGCCTGGGAAACGTAAATTTTTTCATAGGCTTCGGTGCGCCCATTGCCGGCGATGGCAGCTTGGAGATTGTCAGACGATATTTGTGGGCGTGGAGCAGCTGCAGGCGCCTTCGAGTTGGTGCCGTTGCGAACGGAGTCCCAGACCTTGGTCT
>Ga0209648_10002040_pt1 | contig 16559 bp, 14 predicted proteins | sample GraSoi2013_115cm_FD_185830 | JGI IMG/M metagenome (GOLD analysis project Ga0209648, IMG submission 185830) | Grasslands soil microbial communities from the Angelo Coastal Reserve, California, USA - Sample 9_17_2013_115cm (SPAdes) (version 2) | ecosystem: Environmental > Terrestrial > Soil >...
CTCCACAGCGACCCGGCCTGGGCCCGCGGGGATGCCCGCCAGCGCGTCGAGCGACAAGACACGTGCCATCGGCGCCGCGGAACCGGGAAACGATGTCTTCGCCTCGGTGACGGCAGCGAGGTCGGTAGCCCACAACTCGGGGAACTCATCCGCGGCGACCGTGGCGACAATCCTGGCCACCTGGTCGACGTGATAGGCGAAGAATTGCAACAGCAGTGACCTGCTCAACGGGCTGGTGGTGAGCATGTCGCCGGCAATCAGGTCACCGGCGTAACCCGCGATGCGGTACGTCACGGCCCCGGCCACCTCGCCGTCAACCCGTGCGGTGGCAAGCCAGCGGTCATCGGCGTCCCGCAACTGAACCGCCCGGTAGTCAGGAAACACGGCAAAGCCGTGCTGCTGGGCCAGCAGCTGCAATGTGAAATCGCGGTAGACACCAAACCCGCTGCCGACCCTCTCCCAGCTGGCCGTACCGGCCAGCTCAATACGCAGCAGGGCCGTCAGATCACCCGGCGAGAACACGACCGTCCGGGCCTTCGGCAGGCCGGCATAGCCGAACCGCTGGTAAAAAGATGGCCGGAATGGATACAACGCCGAAACCACGTGCCCGGTATCGCGCATCCGGCCCAGTAGCTCCATGAGCACCGCACGCACGTGGCCACGACGGCGCTCAAGTGGCAAGGTGGCCACACCAGCGATCCCCGCCATCGGAAACACGGATCCACGTACGTTCTGCCGCATCGGAATCGCCGACGCCTCAGCCACGGCGACGCCACCCTCCTCCGCGACCAAAGTCACGTTGCCCTCGTAGTATCGCTGGGCATCGTGCATCTTCTCCAAAGCCCTGCCAGCGGTCGGTGACGGCTGGAAACCGTATGCCTGCAAAGGCACGCTGACGACCAGGCGCTCGCCAGCGCTCACCTGCCGGATCTCCATGCCACCAACTCAACAGAACCTCGACCCCGTTCCACAAGCTCGGAGCAAACCGCAGCGGTCGGTGACACCGCAGCTGCGCCGGGCCGGCCCACCAGCACCGCCCTTCATACCGCGAGTCGCGCGGCGTGACGATAGGGCAGCGGCTGCACAAACCCGTCGCGCACCGTGATCTGCGTGCGCCCACCCGCGCGGCCGAGACAGTAGTGATCGCCGCCCCGGACTTGCAGTCGGCCGACCCGCGGCCATGCAGCCATCCCCTGGCGATCTCACCCGACGACGGTGACAAGGCCCAGGCATCCTCGTCACCGAACGGAGCCGTGTCCAGGCAGATATCCAGCACATAACGCGGACCAGGCCGGCCGCCGGTAACTTCGCAGACCAGCGCGACCGTGGAGGGGAACGGCCAGCACCCGCCGGACCTGGTGGAATTCGGAGTCGTTTCGATCGCGACAGAGGTGATCGCAGAGCCGGTCACCCATGCGCAATCCAACGCCTTTCCGGCTGGAGCGTCGCGCAAGCTGAGGTCGTGGGCTGACTGGGGCAGCACGAGCGCGGCAAGGGTATTGGTCTGGACTGAGCTGAACACATGCGCCGTCGGCCTACCACCGTGTGAGGACGCGCTGATCGAGAATGATTGCGGCCGTATCGCGTGCCCTGGTGGCAACGGTGACGGCATCGGTGACGTCGTCAGAGGACGGGCCAGGTGTGGTGGTGCTGGGATACTCGAAGCTGTTGCGGGCGCGGCGGATCCGGCCAAAGGGACGGAACACCTGGGTACTGGCTCCGAACTGGGCGATGACCGCTTCCTGGACAGCCAGATGCCCGCCGCGGGCTGGTTGCACGCAGCCCTTGAGCGGCGAGCAGGCTCGCAGCACTCTTACGGAAGGCGTCGTAGGCTAACTGGTACGCCCCAGTCAGATCCCCGATCTTGACCGCCGCATCTGCGGTGCCCAGATGCCTGCCAGCATCCTCCAGCAGCCGGTGCGCCACCGCGTCCGCGGGAGTCACCTGTTCAAGATCCCCGGACGCGAGCAGCTCCCCGATCCGGTCACGGCCAGGCTGCCATGTCACGACAGGCCCCCGGATTCCAGGAGGGGGACCAGCGGGCGGCGGGTCACCTCGGCATGGAAGGAGTCTGCGCCGTCGCGCCACCACTGCAGGGAGCGGATCGTGACGTTGACTTCACGCGCCAGGCGCGCCCCCGCCCGCTGGGCGGCCTCATCGAGAGCATCACGGTCCGGCCGGCCTATTATCAGCACGTCCAGGTCCGCCGGGGCACGGCCTTCCTGCCCGGCATAGCGGGCTGCCCACGACCCGAACAAGTAGGCAGCCTCGATACCATCGAGTCCCGCGAGTTCCTCCGCGAGCACCTGCCGTGGCCCGAACGAGCGCAGCAGCAGCTCGGTCAGTGGGCCTGTCAGAGGTGAATGCGCTGCTTTGACCAGCCGGGTGTTCCCAAGGCGACGGGAGGAGATGACCCCCGTCTGCTCCGCGCGGTTCACCTCCCGCTGCGCCGATGACACCGACGCCCCCACGCGCCGAGCCAGCTCGGTCAGCGTCCACTCCCGGCCCGGCGCAAGCAGCACTAGCGTCAGCAACTCAGCCTGCAACCGCGACCGCAACACCGGCAGCAATGGTGGCGGCGAAGCTTGCATAACATGCAATATACATCCCGTGATACGAGAAATCGCGGGTGTCGGATGGCGGCCGGCACGATCGGCAAGCGTTCGGTGCGCCCGGTCTTCCGGGCCCGCAGCGCGCCGCCAGCCGGTCCGCCACCAGCCCGTCCAGCAACTCCGGCCCCTGCCCGCGGACACGAAGGCAAAGTCATCAAGCTCGTCACGCTGGAGCCGGACCTGCGCGTCATCAGCGACCACGCCACCGTCGAACAACAGGTACATGATCGGGCGCGACCGCTCCTCCAGCGGCGGCGCCCACCAATGACCAGTAGTGGCCCGATCAGCACGTCCGGGCCAAGCTCCTCATGAACCTCACAGGCGGACCGGGCATGCGCAGCTCGGCGTGCTCGGGCAGCCTACTGCATCCGCCACACGTACGGGTTGTGGGATCAGCGGCAGCCGCGGGCGTTGATGGGCGATGACGAGGCGGTCGCGTACGCAGCGGAGCTCCTTGCCGTGGAGCGTCATCCGCAATCGGCGGCCATTAAGGCCCGCAGGAGCGCACGGCGAACGAGACCTGTCTGTCCAACGGCTGTATCCGCTGTGACGCGCTCTTCGGCCAGTTCCACGTCTGCGAGAGCCTGGCCGAGATCCTGGCATCCGATAATGTGAACACGCTCCCGCTGCTGGTGACCGTTGCGCGTGCCGCGTTGGAATGGCGTGCACTTTGCCGCATTGTCAACTACGAGCGGCGATCTCACGTAGCCTAGCCTGAACGTATGCCGTTGCCGAGAATCGGCACCGATACCTTACAAGCGCAGCGCCGAGGCCCGGCGTTGCAGATCTTTCGCCCTCGCAGCGTAGGTGCCGACACTGAGCGGAAGCCGGGTGGGGAATGCGTTGCACAGCCATAGCCGCTCCTACCATGGTGAGAACTACCGGGGCTGGCTGATTCGCCGACTAGAATCGGGTCATCTCGTTCGGCCTCGCAGACTCCACAAGGATTATGACCACGCCCGACATCGACACGTGGGCACTCGCGGGCTTCCCCGGGCGTCTTGACATAGCCGCCTATCTCACGGCGGAGCATGCGGCGCAGTACCGCGTGCTTGTCGACGTCCTGCTCGACGCGCAGGAGCACTCGCTTACCGGGGTAGGCCGAGATGAGCTGCTGGCGAGAGTAAGGGACCGCCTCGCCGTTGGCACCGACCCGGCGGCGGCGGATCGCCTCACCCGGCCTGACATGTTCGACATCGATGCGCGCATGAAGGCCTTGCACTCCTGGCGCGTGGTAGTCCGCTGGCAGGACAAGGCGAAGACGGAGGCTGACTTCGTCCGCACCCGCGATCGCTACCAGTTGACTAGCGAGGCTGCCGACCTCCATCGCTGGCTCCGGCGGAGGATCGACGAGGATGCCGTCGCGACCAGTGCCGCGGCATTCGCGCCCGCCGTGATCGCCGATCGGCTGGATGAAACGGTGCTCGCCCTGGCTGAACGGGATCATGTCGGCGCTGCGCAGGCATGGGCGCAGGTCCGCACCACCCTGAAGGACATGGCAGAAGCCGCGTCCATCTGGCAGTCACGCATGGCGTCAGCACTGGCAGGATCTCCCGATGAGGAAAAGATGCGCCGCCTCCGGGAGACGCTCATGGCGTACGTCACTGTATGGGGCGCAGGGGTGGACAGTTACAGCCCCCGCATCCGCGGGGCGATCAAGCGGCTGCATGAGTCCACCACCGACGAAGGCTGGCGGGCCATGGCATTGGCAGGCGTGGATGCGGACGCCGCCGAGGAGATCGTCCGGGCGATCACGCAGGGCCACAAGGACGCCGCGCGGACCCTGGACGTCTGGTTCCGGCCGGGTCCCGGCCAGGCACTGCGGCTGCGCCGACAGGTCCGTGACGCCGTCACTCCACTGCTGCGGGGATCGCGGGCATTGCTGGCGACCGGCGGGAGGGTCACCCGGCGAGCGGAACTGCTGCGCATCGCCGGAGCCGTCGAGTCCGCCGGCAGCGACGAAGACGCCTGGCGGGTGTGGTGCGCGGCCACCGGTCTCTGGGCCGGCCGCCACCTCTCCGGGACGCCGACCGAGCCGGACGCGCCCGCCCGTACGTCGTTCTGGGAGGCAACGCCGGTTCCCATCGATGTAACCTTGCGCAGGCGGGGCACGCAGTCGGTGAAGGGGCGCCCCGCGCAGGTCCCGAACCATCGCGAGGCACGCCAAGCCGCGCGGCACGCGGCCGCGGCGCAGCGGGCTGCGGCAGAACACGCCGAGCAGGCTATCGCCAGCCGGTCAGGCACCCACCTCGCCGAGTGGCCGAAGATCTCCAGCGCAGAAGAGGCCGCGATCATGTGGGACCTCCTTACCGCCATCATGCGGTCGAACCCGGACGACAGCGGGGTTCGGACCGCCCTCAGCGGCGACGACCGGTGGATCGTTATGGCCTACCCCGCTCCACCGACCCGGCGCTCGGCCCTCCTCGCCACCCCTGATGGGTGGGTCGCCTGCGAGAACTGGCTGATCGAGGTCAGCAGAGCGTGAATACCATCGGGCGCGACAGCGCGCGGGCAGAGGCGCAGGAGACATTCGTCGGCCTGCTGGCCACCCCGCTCCTCACCGCCCGCACCAACCCATGGCTGTTCGCCCGCATCCTCCGGCACCGGGTCACGGTGGGCGACTGGGTCGCCAGGCTCGGATATCGCCTCGTCATCGCGGGAACGGTCGCGCGACTGCACCGCGACCCGGTTGGCCCTCAGCTCACCGCCGCTCCGCCGCCCTGGGATCCGCCAGCCCGCCGTGACCTGGTGCTACTCGCGCTGACCGCCGCGGCCTGCGAGGACACCGACTCCACCACTACCGTGCAGGAGCTTTCTGATGAGGTCCGGGCGCTGTCGGCCGCACCCGGCACCCGTGTTATCGCCTACGATCCAGATCGGCGGCCGGAACGGCAGGCGTTTGTGCGCGGTCTGAGCCGTCTCGCCGAGTTCGGCATCCTCATCCGCCGCACGTCCGATGAGACACTGCTCCGGCAGTGGGAGGAGGACGGCACCGGCGTCGGGGCAGGCTTCGAGGTTGACAGGGATGCGCTGCTGCAGTTCACCGATCCCTACACCGTGGAGTTGACGCTCGCCGCAGGCCAGCCGACCGCCGGCCAGCCGGCCGCCAACGGAGAAGACGATACCTCCCGGATCCACACTCGCAGCCAGCGACTGCTCCGCGTCCTGGTCGAGGACACCGCGCTTCTGTTTGCTGACCTGCACCCACTCGACGCCGAGTACGCTCGAGGGCAGCGTTCCTGGCTGGCCGGGCAGGCTGCCGACATGACCGGCGGGACTGTGGAGATCCGGGAGGAAGGAATGCTGCTGCGGCTACCCGAGGACAGATTGACGACCTCTGCCGCGACCCCGGCTTTTCCGGCCGCGACGGCCCCGATGTGGTTCGCCCTCAAGATCCTCGGCACGGTGACTACCGAAGGTGAACCCGACCAGCTTGGCCGGATCACGCTGACTGGCACCCAGGTCGATGGCGTTGCGGCCCGCGTCTACGCCGACAACTTCCGCGCGCTGACCAAGGCGATCTCCGACTCCCCGGCGCGGCTGCGGTCGGTCGTCGAGCGCATTCTGGTCGGGCTCGGCCTGATCAGACCGAAAGGCGATGGCTGGATTGTCCTGCCGCCCGCGGCCCGATACCGCGACCCGAAGGCCGTCTGGGAACCGACGCTGGAGGATGGTCTGTGACTGCGGCGTTCGACCTGACGTCGTGGCGGGATATTGCCACGGGCGGCGGGCTGCCGGCCGCCGCCCGCATGGAGCGCTGGCAGCCGCTGCGGGCCGGCGTGGTGAACCTGTGGGAGTACGATGCGGCCGAGATCTGGTACGCCGACGGACGGCTGCAGCTCCAGGGCGCGAACGAGTCGGGCAAGTCGACCCTGATGACGCTCACGACGCTGCTGCTGATCGCCGGCGACATCTCCAGCCACAACATCGACACGCTCGGCCAGAGTGACAAGCGCTTCCGCTACTACGTCGAGCCGACCGGGCACGCGCTGGACCGGCGCGACGCGTCACAGCCCAAGAACCGCGGCTGGGCGTGGCTGGAGTTCGGCAGCGGCGAAGAGTACTTCACCCTCCTGCTGTTCGCCGAGTCACGGCGCGCCGACAACGCCCTGAAGGTGCAGTGGTGCACAGCGCACGGCGCGGCCCGGGTCCGCGACGGCATCGCGCTGGCAAATGCCGGGATCGTGGCCGAACCGGCGCAGTTCCGCGACGTACCCGGGTTCGCGGCGCACCGCTCAGGCACCGCCTATCGCGATGAGATCGCCCGGACTCTTTATGACCGCGACACCGCATGGCTAGATCAGCTCATCCGGATTCTGCGGGTTGTGCGAACCCCGCAGATCGGTCATCGCCTCGACCTGAGATTCCTGACCAGCGCCTTCCGTGTCGCACTTCCGCCGCTCGCCGAGGACGAGATCAACCAGCTCGCCGACGGCTGGGAGCAGCTTCAGCGGCTCCGCGACGAGCGCGACACCACCGACCAGGCTCTCGCCGCCGTGACCGAGTTCACGAGGTACCGCTGGCGCCCATGGGCGGATTCGGTCATCCGCGCGGCCGCCGACCCGGTCACCGCCGCAGTCAGCAACCTGACCGGGATCACCCGGGACGAGAAAAGCGCCTCTGACGCTGTTGTGAACCTCACCGGCGAGGTCGCGGCCCTGGATGAACGCATCGCCGCCGAGCAGGATGCCCGCCGGATCGCCGACGCTCAGCGCGAGGCCCTGCGTGATAGCCAGGCATACCAGGACGCGGTCTCCGCCAGCCTGAATGCCCAGCAGCTCGGCGAGCGCGCCGACGACGCCGAGGAGCACGCCGAGCGGTCTGGCCAGCGGGCAGGCGAGGCCCAGCGGGCCATAGCGCCTGCGCAGGCCCACCTCGGCAGCGCGCAGGATGCTCTCGGCGAAGCCGAACGGGAAGTGGGGAAAGCCGCAGGCGACCTCGCCGGTCAGGCAGCCAGCGTCGGCCTGGTCGACATTACCGCCCAGTATCTTCCAAACCGGGATACCGAACGCCTGCGGCAGGCGGCGCGGCTGCGGGTCAGCGCCGCCGCGGAGGCCCGGCGCAGGATCGAAGTTCACGCCAAAGCAGTGGGGGCGCTGGAGTCCGCTGCGGAAAAGGCCCGCACAGCCCGCACCAGGCTGCAGAAGGCAGAGCTTGAGGCGGCAGAGCGCGAACGCGGTGTGGAGACCGCAATCACTGCGGTCGCCGAGTTGCTGACCGGCTGGGCTCAAGCCCTGGATGAGCGTATCCGCCCGCCTGCTGAGCTCGTCGAGAGCTGGACCCGCCGGGTATCCGAGCTGACTGCGGCGGACAAGCCCGCCCCGGTGCTCGCGGCAGCCGCCAGCCGCGACCACCTCATTCCGGTTCGGCGCCCGCTCGATCAGCGCCGCGCCCGGCTTGACCGGGCACTGACGGACAACGCGGCCGCTCAGACGAGTACCAAGGCGCAGCTCACCACCGTGGCGGCCGAGCAGGACCCACGGCCCCGGGACCCGGAGTTCTGGCTGCGGCGGGAACGCCCAGAGGGAGTCAGCGCGGACGGCGCGCCATTGTGGCGCCTCGTCGAAACGGCCGAGGAGGGCGCGCCGGTCGCGCAACTGGAGGCCACGCTCGACGCGGCTGGCTTGCTGCAAGCCTGGATCACCCCGGACGGGGCCTACCTCATCAGCCGCGATGGCAGCGACACCGTGTGGACCGCCTCCGCGGGACCGCCGGGCACCACCGCACCGCCTGGCACCGCTGTTCCGGGTGCGGCGGGATCACTGCGGGATGTCCTGCGCCCAGCCGATGACGCTGGCGCACTCGCCGGGGCCGCGGCCCGGCTGCTCGCCTCGATCGGCTACGGTAAGGATCTTCCTGCCGATGCGACGGCGATCAGCCAGGACGGCCGCTGGCGTCATGGCGGGCTCACCGGGTCGGCCGCGCCAGCGCGGGCAGGTGCGCGCCTGCTCGGCGCAGCCGCGAGGGCCGCCGACCGCGCACGCCGGATCGCGGAGCTTCGCACGCGGCTCGGCGAACTGGCCGCCGAACATGCCCGCCTCACCGCCGACCTGACCGAGACCGGCGAACTGCTCGGCGCGCTCGACGCGGCCGCGGACCGCCTGCCCGCCGACTCGGGGATCGTTTCCGCCGTGCTCACCGCTCGGCACGCCGGCGAGCGGGCACAGGAGGCGGCAGACGAAGCGGGGCAGGCCGACAGGGCCGAAGATGCGGCCAGGTCCACCGCGGACAATGCCGCAGCCGAAGTCGCAGCCCATTGCGTCGAGCATCACCTCCCCCACGGTCGCGAGGGCGTGGAAGCGGTGCTGCGGGAGCTTGCCGAGTACCAGTCCATGATCAACGGCCTGGCCAGCGCGCTGAGCCTCGTTCCGCCGCTGCGCAGCGCCGCTACCCAGGCAGCCGTCACCGTCGACCAGTGCCGCGCGACGTATCAGAAAGCCAAGGAGGACGCGGCCAGCGACGACGAGGCCGCGCTCAGCCTGCGCGCCAAGGCCGACGCCGCGCGCGCTGCGCTCACCCAGGAGGCTCAGGAGATCATCGAGGAGGTGAGGCGGCTCGGCCGGCGGATCGAGGAGGCGACGCAGACGTTGAAGAAACGCGGCGTCGAGCATGACAACCTGACCACTCGCCGGATTAAGGCGGAGGCCACCCTGGAGCAAATCGAGGTAAGGCGGGAGCAGGCCGAAAACGAACGGCAGCGGTGCGTGGACCGGTGGCTCGGCTGCCTCGATTCGGGCTTGCCCCGGATGCGGGGCCTGAGTGACCCGGCGGCACGGCACGTCACGGCGGCGCTGGAGTCCGTCCGGGCCGCCCGTGCGAAGATCAGTATCCGCGACTGGCCGGACACACCGGCCGCCGCCGCCCATAGGGTCCAGAACCAGTGGGCGCGCATGACCGATGCCGTAGCGGTGCTCCGCTCCAGGCTGGAGTCCCTTGCCGGGCGGACGGTCCGCACCGTCTCCCCCGGTGACGGTGCCGAGGACTTCCCCGGCGCCGTCGAAATCGTAGTCGACGCCACTGGGGCGGCGCTGGCCCCTCCCGCGGCGGTCGAGACGCTGTCGGCGCTGCTGCTCCGGCTGCAGACCGACTACGACGAGGAACTCACGAAGACCATCAACGAACTGCTCGGGAGCACGTTCATCGAGCACCTGCGCGACAGGCTCGCTGAAGCAGAGCGGCTACGCTCCGACATCAACGTCAAGCTCGCGCAGAACCCCACGTCGGTGTCGGGCCTTACCCTCCGGCTCATTCGCGTGCCCGTAACGGAGGAGCGCGCGGCCAACGACGTGCTTGCCGCGCTCGAACGCGATTTCAGCCTGCTGCCCCAGACGACCCAGGACCAGTTGCGCGCTTTTCTCGCCGGCCGGGTCAGCGACGCGCAGGAGAAGGCACGGGCCGCTGGTGACCCGGACTGGAGATCCAGGCTCGCGGAGATACTCGACTACCGTCGCTGGTTCGAGCTGCGCATGGAGTACCGTACGCCGCGCTCGGGCATGGCTGGCGGGTCGGCTGGTGGCTGGCGCGCACTCGACCGGGGAGACCACGGCCTGCTGTCCGGCGGGGCGAAAGTCGTCACTCTCATGCAGCCCTTCATCGCCGCCCTGCATGCCATGTACGACCAGTCGGGCATCGGGCCGCGCATGATCTGGCTCGACGAGGCATTCGGCGGCGTCGACTCTGCAAACAAGGCCACGATGTTCCGCCTGCTGACGTCCTGCGATCTGGACTGGCTGATCGCCGGCCCGAGCATCATCGCGAACTCATCGACCGTTCCCCTCGCCGCGATCTACGAGATCCGCCGCGCCCCCCAGCCGCTGCCAGGGGTCTCGCTGGAACTCGCCGTCTGGACCGGGAACGAGCTCACCCACGTCCTCACACCGGACCCGGCTGACCTGCCGAGCTGCGGGGCTGGCGGCGAACTCGATGCGCCTGACGCCGCAGACGATCTCTTCTCCGCGCTGTGATCGATCCTCGGCTGCTGGACTGGGCCCGCCTGCCAGGGCCGGCGAAGGTACTCGCAGCGGCCCGAAAGCGCCTCGAAGCCGGGTATGGCATGGCCGGAAGCCCAATCCGCGTCTCGCTGACGGAGGCGGAACGCGATCAGGTGGGCAAGTTGCTTGGCACGAACTGGGTGCTGTCGGGACGGCACGTGGGAGCAAAGGCGCTCGCCGAGGCGACCCGGGCCCTCGGTACCGACCTGGAGACTCTGCTGACCTCAGCTGACGGCCCGCTACGGAATCGTCCTGCCGAAAGGGTCGCCTCGCTGCGTGATGCCGAAGCCGAGCGGGCGCTTGCCGCGGACACCCTGGCTGCCGCCGGGGTGCCGCCTTCCTCGGCCGCGCGCTGGTTGGCCCGGCGCGGACTGCCGCGCGCTGGGAGCGGGCAACTGCTCGAACTTGCGGAACGATGCGCCCTGGTGTGGCGGAAGCTTCCCGGCTCCGCCGACTCCAGCATGCTACTGACAGTGCTGGCCGCCTCAGCGCTCGGCGATCCCCATGCCCTTGACAGGGGGAGCGCGACGGCGGTCAGCGTCTTGCGGTTGCTCGGGTGCGACCCGCCGACCAGCGCCGAGTCCTGGCGCGCCGCCTGGGAGGAGTTCGGCATTGTCTGCGACCCTGTGTCTTCCCGCGTCCTCGTGCTGAATCTGGTCCTGCACGGCGATGCCGCCAGCTGTCGCGTGACCAAGGCTGCAGGCGCGGAACCGCTGTGGCTCACCTGGCGGTCGCTCACAGGGACTTTCCGTTCTGATGCTCCGGACGTCCACGTCTGCGAAAACCCGTCCGTGCTCATCGCCGCCGCCGACCAACTTGGAGCGCGCTCGCTCCCACTGGTATGCACGAACGGCCGGCCGTCCGCCGCGACGCGCCGACTGCTCAGCGGGCTTGCGGAGACCGGGACGAGTCTGCACGTCCGAGCCGACGAGGATGCTGCGGGCCACGAGATCGTGTCCGGACTGCATGCCGCGATACCAGGGCTGCGCCTGTGGCGCTACTCGCTCCGCCCCGCCATGCAACCACGGTACGAAGAACAGGATCTGGACCTCCTTCTACACGACTTGACGCAGAAAGCGCCTTAGCTTGGCCTTGGGATGCCCGGTGCCCGCGTAGGTAATCCAAGCGGTCCGCCGCGCGTCATCGATCACGTACCAGATACGCCCGCCGCCGGTCACTTCGTACTGCCATCGCTCCAGCGGCTCGCCCTTCCAGGCCGCCAAACCCAGGCGGCCCTTCAGGCGGTGGTGACGCTCCGGGACGGATCTTGACCGCGGGTTCTCCCGGATGGCGTCGAAGGCGCGGCGCAGATTCCCGCCGGCCTGGCGGCCAAGCTGTTCCCATCCCTCGGCGGCCTGGTTGCTGGCGAACCGCAGGTCATACTCCCCTCCGATCGGCGGGGCGGCCGCGCGCTCGCCACGCCGGGGGCTCATTCCTTGCCTGGCGGTGCTGGGACAGGACCCAGGTCCCCCTCAGGCTCCCTGGTCAGGATCTCCAGCAGCACCGGGTCGGCATACACCTCTGCTGAGTGCCGCCACTGAGTGAGGAGCACTGCCACCGGAGCCAGGTTTCCCAGCGCCACCGCCCCCCGGGTGACGGCCACCAGGTCAGTCACAAACGCGTCAACGTCCGCTTCGGGCAAGAAGGTCACCCACGGCACGGCGTCCGGCAGCAGCTTACGGATCACCTCAACGTTCTCGGACCTGACCAAGCCCGCCAGCAACCGCGTCGTGAACTCCACCACGCTCTCATCGCGCTCAAGCTGCTCGATCCGCATCAACGCGAGATCATCAGCGTCACGCCGCCGCAGCCGCAGCGCCCTGACGGCAGCCAGCCGTTCAGCGGTCGCGGCCGGGTGGTGCAGCAACTCGCTGAATGGCACGTCCTCATACACCGCGCTCATGACATCCACAGTACCGTAGAACTCTCACGCTCAGGCGTCTGCGAGTTCGGCGATGACCGCGGCGTGGCACGGCTCCGGCGCGCACCAGCAGCCAAGCCGACGCCCGCGCAGTGCCGGCAGCAGCGCCAGCAGGTCGGCACGTCCCAGCAGATACTCGCGGTACTTGGCCACGACTTCCTCGCGGCTGCCGTCTGGGCCGGGACGGAACGGGCTAGCCAGCGGGGAGGCCGGCAGATGCCAGCCGCCGCGGTGCATCGTCCGGCCCACGTACACGACGTCGGCGAAGCCGGGGTCATCGCGGTGGCCCTTGAGGTTCACGACCGCGGTAGCGCTCACCCCGTTCTCCTCTCGGTTCCGGCTCGCCGACCGTCACCGGGCGGGTCTGCCATGTTGGCTCGTCAGGTCGACGCGGTGAAGGCGGCCAGCTTCTGGATGCGCCTCACGATGTCCTCGTGGACGGCATCCGCCGGCCGGGTGCCATCGACGGTGAACATCCATTCCCGGCCCGCGTAGTACTGGAGCAGGGGCACCGTCTTTTCCAGGTACACGTGCAAACGGCGCTCGATAACGGCCTGGGTGTCGTCTGAGCCTCGGCCCCGGGCCAGCAACCGGCGAACTAGTTCCTCGCGGGGCACGTCAAGGTGAATCGCGGCCTGTACCTCAACCCCGAGCGGCCGGACTACGGCGTAGGACGCCTTCGCCTGTTCGACGGTCCGCGGGAATCCGTCAAGGACATAGCCACTGGCTGCGGCCACGACGGGTTTGCGCAGCATGTCCATGACAACCCCGTCCGGGACCAAGTCGCCGCTGTCGAGGTGGGACTTCACCGTCTGGCCCAGCGAGGTCTGGTCCCTGACGTGCTGGCGCAGCAGGTCGCCGCTGGAGATGTGCGCGATGCCGAACCGGGCGGCGAGCCGCTCGGCCTGTGTTCCCTTTCCGGTGCCGGGAGCGCCGATCAGCAGAAGCCGCACCTGATCACTCGCTCAGCACAACGGCCGCCGGCGCTTGAGGTGCCGAACCACCTCGACCGGGTTCGGATGCCTCCTCGCGCACACCGGCATATCGGCAGTCAGGTCAGTCAGGACCGCCGACGCGCCGCAGTCGCCGGGCCCTCCACCGGCTGTGCCCGGCTGCGCAGCACGCCGGGTCGGTGCCAGGCCCGAGTTCGGGACGTCTATCCACACCGGTTCAGGCTATCGAGCGCCCCTATGTCCGGTCCCTTTGCGCCGGGATTCTGCCACCGCTCCGGCCGTGTCACGCCCGCGTAGCCGTTCGGGATAATGAATGATCCTGAACGGCTGCCGCAAGGTGTCACGCACACGCAAGCACAGACCCAACGCCGTCCGGGCTTCCTACCGGCTGCGCTGCCCACCCGAGGTAAGCCCCAGGTCTCCTCTTCGGGCGCCCGCTGGTACGGCCTCGCGACCATGATCCGAACCGCCAGCTCCCGGTCTTCCCAGGAGCGGATCAAGCGTCGGCCCGTCCTCGGCGGCCTCATCAGCGAATACGAGCGGGCTGCGCAGAAGTCCTGTCAAAGACGGTGGCCGAATTCTGGCACCCGCAGGGTTGGTCATCCGGGGGGAAGGATGCCGAAGAGATAATTGCCGCCCGGCTCGCACCTGACGCTGTGAGGAGCCAGGCCCGTCACGCCAAAGCGGCCGAGACGGCGCTCGATCAGGTGAGCGGGGACACTGGCCTGCTGCCTGCTCCACGTCGTCGAACACGCCAGCTCCGGCGAGACGGATCGTCCCGCACGCATCAATGTCGAACAGGTGAGGATGACCGCCGGGTTGGGGTCGAGCTCGTCGAAGATCCTGCCGTCGTGGTGCAGTGCTGCAAGTGGCGGGACGTGGCCTGGCACTACGCGGTGCCGTTCACGGAGTATGCCCGGTAGGTGTCCACCTTTCAGCGAGCGCGGGAAGCGCTCGGGCTACGGCCCCGGGAACTGCGGCGGGAGGCCCGGCTCACCGGCCGGCAGCTCGCGAACGCGAACGGCTGGCACCCGTCGAAGGTCTCGAAGGTCGAGAACGGCAAGCAGACGCCAACCGAAGCCAACCTGGAGGCGTGGGCCAGGGCCTGCCGTAAGCCGGAGCTGACCGCGGAACTCGTCGCGACGCTGCGCACGCTGGAGACGCACTACGTCGAGTACCGGCGGATGTTCCGTTCCGGCATGACGGCCAAGCAGCAGGCCTGGGCCGAGCTGGAAGCGGAGTCGACGCTGATCCGCAACTTCGAGAGCGTCGTCATCCCTGGCCTGCTGCAAACACCCGAATACGCCCGCTTCCGGCTCATGGAAGGCATCACTTACGCCGAGTCGCCGGACGACCTGGACGAGGCGGTAGCCGCCCGGATGCAACGGCAACAAGTCTTGTACCGGACCGGCAAAAAGTTCCACTTCGTCGTAGCCGAGAGCGCGTTGCGCGTGCGGCTATGCCCGCTCGAAGTGATGATCGGGCAACTGGACCGGCTGGTCGCGCTGTCGACGGTGCCGACGATCCGCTTCGGCGTGATCCCGTTCGAGACCACGCTGCCGGTCGCGCCGCTGCACGGGTTCTGGATCTTCGATGAGCGCATCGTGATGGCAGAGGTCTTGACAGCTGAGCTCAACATCACCCAGCCCGGTGAGGTGGCGAACTACGGTCAGATCTTTGCCCGCCTGGCGGAAGCGGCCCGCTACCAGTCGGATGCCCGTGCCATCATCATGCGCGCCCTGGCTGACCTGTCCGCCTTGATGAGCTGACTCAAGATCACCGGCGCTCACCCAGCCTGGGCTAAGCAATTGGCCCAACGCCGATGACGTGCCCCGCTGTGCTTCGGAACGATCTTGCTGGCACTTTGTGAGCAACTTCAGGCAACTTCCTTCTGCCAAGTTCCACGGTAGTCGTACGGTCACCCCAAGTCGACCGAAGCAGACAGACGTGAGCCAGATGAAATTGACATCCGAGACGGCAATAAAGGTACCTGTAGCTGTTCGTTTGCCCAATCTCGTGGCGAACGAACAGATGCCCACCTTCGTGCCGCTGCTTACGCGGGAGCAGGTCGAGGCGCTCCCGGAACGTGCCCGGGAGGTGGTGGAGTACCGTAAGTCAGGCCTGAGCCTGAACCACGTCCAAGGTTGCCCGCTGGATTGCGCCTATTGCGTCCGCCACACGTACGGGTGATGGGGCCGAGCCGATCCGCCGGTTCCTGGCAGGTGGGCCGGACTACGCCTGGAATGACGACTGGGTCGCGATGATGCGGCACCGTACCGCGGACGGCCAGCGGATGGCGCGGGTGCGGATCGTGGCTGAGCCGCACAATGACTACACGCGCTTCCTGCTGGATTTGGCGCGGATCAACGCTAAGGCCGGCGAGGACATCCGCTACCTGCCGCGCGGCCGGGCGAAGGATCTTGACCTGCCACGGCACGACTTTTGGCTGATTGACTCGTCGAAGGTCGCCGTTTTGCGCTTCGGCGAGGACGACGTGCTGCTTGGGGCCGAGATCCAGGATGATCCGGCTGTGGTGGTCAAGCACTGCTACTGGCGCGACGTGGCCTGGCACTACGCCATCCCAGTCGCGGAGTACGCCGGCTAGGTGTCGACCTTTCAGCGGGCGTCTGAGGCGCTCGGTCTGTTCCCCCCAAAGATGTGAATTGCTTGCGAATTCTTAAGCTTTCTCACCCCTTGACAGGAAGTCTCGCACGAAGCAGCATCATGACATCACCCACCGGTATCAGGAAAGGATCACGAGTATGAAGTTGCGCCTACTTGGGACATCGTCCGGAAAGAATGGGTGTCCGGCGTTGTACGCCACGGATCGCGACACCTTCGTCGTGCAGGGCAAGCTCGTCACTGACCAGGAAGCGATTGCAGCGCTGGTAGACGTTCGCGAGGACGAGTTCTACGTTGAGATCCCCAGGGCACTGCTGCGCTTTGCCGCGGAGCCTGAGTGACCGACCTCCTGAGTGGGGAGGAGTTTCGCCGCCTGTTCGACACGTTCGAGCACACTGCCTTCCGATTGGAAACACACGAGCGGTACGTCGACGAGGAGGAGCAGGAGCCGCTCCGGCGG
>Ga0209648_10002041_pt1 | contig 16552 bp, 14 predicted proteins | sample GraSoi2013_115cm_FD_185830 | JGI IMG/M metagenome (GOLD analysis project Ga0209648, IMG submission 185830) | Grasslands soil microbial communities from the Angelo Coastal Reserve, California, USA - Sample 9_17_2013_115cm (SPAdes) (version 2) | ecosystem: Environmental > Terrestrial > Soil >...
AAGGCCCGGCGCAGCGATGCCGACCGGATTGCGCAACTCTCCGGTGAGCTGGGATATCCAGCTTCTGCCGCGCAGATTGCCGTGAGACTGCGGCAGCTCACGCCGGTGTCAAAACATGCGGTGTTTGTCGCGGAGTCTCCCGAGGCGGCCACGGGGGTGGTCGGCTGGGTGCATGTCAGCGTGTCGCATCTGCTGGAGAGCGATGTCCGGGCCGAAGTGAACGGGCTGATCGTTGCGGAAGGGCAGCGCAGCGCGGGAGCCGGCGCGAAGCTGCTAGAAGCGGCTGAGGCGTGGGCACGACTTCGCGGCTGCCGAGGGATGAATGTGCGGTCGAATGTAATCCGCGAGCGGGCGCACAAGTTTTACGAACGGCAAGGCTACGAGCATTACAAGACCCAGAAGGCATTCCGCAAGCCACTCTAGCTCAGCCATCACCCAAGAACAGAACAGGCCGGTCCCTGTCTCTGGGCCACCCTTACGGGGCCCGCCTTCCACCTCGATCTCAAACAACCTCGACCAGTTCTTGCCCGTGACGAATAACCTGTCCCCCGCTTTGTCATACGCGATTCCATTCAATACGGATTCGTCGCCATGCCGTTCCTTTGACACGATTGACGTGAGATCAATCCACGCGAGTACTTGCCCAGAGCGTGCGTCGATGCGAGCGATTCGCGGGGAGTGCCAAATATTCGCGAAGATTTCGCCTTTGACGTACTCCAGCTCATTCAAATTCACGACGCCCTCTCCTCCAGCATAGACTTCAAGTGTGCGCGTCACGCCAAACGAGACTGGATCGATGTACCGGATCTTGTTTGTGCCGTCACTCATGATCAGCGACCGGTCATCGTGAGTGAGGCCCCAGCCTTCGTTGTCGTAAGGGAATTCCCCGACTTTCCGGAAGCTGCGAAGGTCATACACGAACCCTTTTGTCGACAGCCACGTTAGCTGGTAGATTTTTCCGCGAAAAATCGTCAGTCCCTCGCCGAAGTATTGCGATGGAAGACTGATTTTCTGGATGACTTGTCCGGTGTCCAGCGCAACCTTACGCAAAGTCGATTGGCCGGCGATTCCGGTGCTTTCGTAGAGGTAGCCGCCGTAAAATCAGCTGGATGATGATCCGGAAAGCCCAAGGCCGGCCCGAAGGGCGAACTGTATCGCAATACGATATACTAAACAGGTGCCGACGGAGATTACCACCGACGAATACCGGGCCTTGGCCGAGCTGCGCTACCGCATTCGGCATTTCCTCCATGAAGGGGATGCCGTCGCGCAGGCAGCCGGCCTGGAGTCTCAGCAGTATCTTCTGTTGCTTACGATTCGAGGACTGCCGGCCGGTGAAGAGGCGACCATCCGGACGTTGGCGGAGCGGCTGGCGCTGAAACATCACAGCGTAGTGGAGCTGATCGATCGCCTGGAGATGCACGGCTACGTGAGGCGCTCGCGCGGACGCGACGACCGGCGCCGCGTGCTGGTTTCGCTGCTGCCTCGCGGCGAACGCTTGCTGGAACATGTTGCGCGGCATCGCATCGGTGAGCTGCGTTCAACCGGGCAAGCGCTGGTGCGCGCCATCGATCAATTGCTGGAGAAGCCCCCGCAAGCAACTGCTAGGAAGACGCCGTCGAAGAAACGAAAGCGTAGGTAAGGAAGAGATGGAGCAAAACGAGAAGCACGCTCATCAGCGTAGTGGCAAAGCGTGGGAGGTGCTGGGCGATTTCACGGCAACCACGCGGGTATTGCCGATTTCCGCTCTGGCGGTCTGCATCGGCGCAGTTGCGGCGTTTCTCGCACTGGCTTTACTGCGTTTGATTGGACTCTTCACCAACCTCTTCTATTTCGGGCGCTGGAGTACGACGATGGTCTCGCCGGTCGGCAACCATCTTGGGATCTACAGCGTGTTAGTGCCCATCGGCGGGGCACTGATCATAGGCGTGATGGCGCGTTACGGCTCGGAGCGGATCCGCGGTCACGGAATTCCCGAGGCGATTGAGGCGATTCTGATCAACGGGAGCAGGGTCGAGCCGAAGGTGGCGATTCTGAAGCCGATTTCGTCGGCGATCTCCATTGGCTCAGGCGGGCCATTCGGAGCCGAAGGTCCCATCATCATGACTGGCGGAGCGTTCGGCTCGATGATCGCCCAGCTATTCCACCTGACGAGTGCGGAGCGAAAGACTTTGCTGGTGGCCGGCGCCGCTGCGGGAATGTCTGCGACTTTTGCGGCACCGGTGGCTTCCGTGCTGTTGGCCGTGGAATTGTTGCTTTTTGAATGGAAGCCGCGAAGCCTAATCCCGGTGGCGTTGGCGAGCGCCACTGCCGCTGTCCTGCGCCGATACTTGCTTGGCTTCGGCCCCCTATTTCCGGTTCCGGAGCATCCGCTCTTCATCGGTCCGAAGGGCTTGTTGGGGTGCGTGCTGGTTGGCTTGCTGGCGGGAGGGCTATCCGCGCTGCTGACGGCTTCCGTTTATGCGGCGGAAGATCTGTTTCAGCACTTGCGCATTCATTGGATGTGGTGGCCGGCCATCGGAGGCCTTGCCATTGGGCTTGGCGGCTTGATCTTTCCGCAGGCGCTTGGCGTAGGCTACGACACCATCGGCGGGCTGCTGCAAGGGAGTGTGACGACCCATGTGATTCTCGGCGTACTCCTTGTGAAATGGTTCATCTGGGCGGTTTCACTTGGTTCCGGCACTTCGGGCGGCGTTCTGGCTCCCCTGCTGATGATGGGCGGCGCGCTCGGCGGTCTGGAGGCGATGTTTCTGCCTAACGAGGGCGCTGGCTTTTGGCCGCTGATCAGCATGGGCGCGGTACTCGGTGGAACGATGCGCTCTCCCTTTACGAGCATTGTGTTTGCGTTTGAGTTGACACACGACGGCAATGTGTTTTTGCCGCTGCTGGTCGGGAGCATCGTTGCGCATGGATTCACCGTGCTGGTGTTGAAACGCTCCATCCTGACGGAGAAAGTGGCGCGGCGCGGATATCACCTGAGCCGCGAGTACGCGGTAGACCCGCTGGAGATTTTGTTCGTTCGCGAAGTAATGCGTACCAATGTGGTTGTGTTGCCCGCGGAGAGCACGATCGCCGAAGTGCAGCAATCGCTTCGCACGGACCACGGACAAGCGCAAAGGCTTTTGCCGGTTGTCGATATAGATCGGCGGTTGGTGGGTGTCTTGACGCGCGGGGACATACGCGATCTGGCGGCCAAAGACGGAGATGCCCAGCGCGCGATCCGGGAGATAGCGCGGGAAGAAAGTGTTGCCGTTTACCCTGACGAACCGCTGCGAGTCGTCGTTTACCGGATGGCGGAGAAAGGCATTACGCGAATGCCGGTCGTGGAACGGGAAACGAAGGAATTTCTCGGCTTGGTTTCGCTGGACGATCTACTTAAGGCGCGGGCTCGGCACCTCGAAGAAGAGCGCCGCCGTGAGCGCACGCTAAGGTTGAAGTTTCTCCTCCCCGGAGGAAAGGTCTCCAAAGAAGGTGCCGTGCGCCCCGGATGAAGAGGCGTCGTCCAGATTTACATCATCTACATGTTACGCGATTCAGGCGTTCACACAGTAAAAAATCTGGCGGCGCACTTCTGCGTGCCGTTACAGCATCCAAAAGGAAACGGAAAGCAGACAGAAGCTCATGAGCTCTGAAGAGAACGCGCAGACGGCTACGAGGCGGTGGCGAACGCCGTCGCAACGATGGGCAGCGCTGCTCAAGCAGCGCGAGGATCAGGTCTTTTTGCTGGTGACGCTGCTCATCGGCGCCCTGGTCGGCCTGACGGTCGTGGCGTTTATCGTATTGACCGAGCGATTTGGCGCACGGATCGATGCGACGGTGGCCGCGGCTTGGAGGCGGCTGGTTGTTCCCATTGTGGGCTCGCTTTCGATGGGCTTCCTGCTCTTCAAATATTTTCCGGACGCGCGCGGCAGCGGCGTGCCGCAAACGAAAGCGGCTTTGTATGCGCGCGGAGGCGTGATTTCTCTGCGCACCGTGTTTGGAAAATTCTTCTGCACTTCGGCGACGCTTGCCAGCGGCATCCCGCTCGGCCGCGAAGGTCCTTCCGTGCAGGTCGGCGCGGGTATCTCCTCGGTGCTCGGACGCAAGTTGGGGCTTAGCCCGGAGAAGATAAAGGCGCTAATCCCCGTGGGCGCAGCGGCGGCTGTTGCCGCAGCTTTCAACACACCGCTGGCGGCAGTGCTTTTCGCGTTAGAAGAAGTGGTCGGAGATTTGCACGCACCGGTCCTCGGCTCCGTGGTACTGGCTTCGGCGACTTCGTGGGCCGTGCTGAGATTGCTGCTGGGCAACGATCCTCTGTTCAAGGTTCCGCAATATCAGCTGGTCAGCCCGGTGGAGTTATTGATTTACGCAGTTCTCGGACTACTCGGCGGCTTGCTGTCCGTCGCGTTTACCAAGCTGCTGCTCAAGCTCCGCGAGCGCTTTCTACGGCTACCGCCAAGAACAAAATGGTTCCAGCCGGCCATCGGCGGAGTAGCTGTCGGCATCATGGGCTGGTTCGTGCCTCAGACCTTGGGTGTGGGCTATAGCTACGTCGGGCAAGTGCTGAACGGCGGGATGGCTCTCAAGCTGATGGTGCTGCTGCTGGTGCTCAAGCTTTTTGCCGTCGTCATCAGCTACGCGTCCGGAAACGCGGGCGGCATCTTCGGGCCCGCGTTGTTTCTGGGGGCGATGCTAGGTGGAGCGATCGGTAGTGTGGCGCACAATCTTTTCCCGGCACATGTGGCTACTGCCGGCGCCTATGCGCTGGTCGGGATGGGGACCGCGTTCGCCGGCATTGTACGAGCCCCGATGACCTCAGTGGTGATGATCTTCGAGACGACCCGAGATTACGCTGTGATCGTCCCGCTGATGATCTCCAATCTGGTCAGTTTTTTCATTTCGTCGCGCTTGCAGCACCAGCCCATCTATGAAGTTCTTGCCTACCAGGAAGGCGTTCACCTGCCGACCGCGGAATCCCGCATCGCTGCGGGCCAGCGGCAAGTGATTCACGCAATGCGCCCGGCGGACGAAGCACTGAAGGCAGAAATGACGACGCAAGAAGCCTTGGAGAGGGTGTCAGGCAGCGCACTGCGAGCTTGGCCGGTGAGCGATCAGCGCGGCGTCGTGGGCATTGTGGCCCTCGCTGCGTTGAAAAAGGCGGCTGCTGAGGGACTTTCGAACACCAAGCTGGTCGGTTTGATCGAAAGGCGGGAATTTCCCCATCTGCATGCGGATCATTCGCTCGCCGTCGCGCTGGAACGCATGGGAGCGGAGGGTGTAGATACGCTACCGGTAGTCAGCCGCGCCGATGTGCACAAATTGGAGGGAATTGTCGCACTGCAAGATGTGCTGAAGATTTACGGCTTTGCCGCGCAAGATGAGCAGCCTTGCCCACCGGCTCCTTGAAGCCGCCACCGTTGTCAGGATCACCGAAGCAGACTAGAAACCGCCGCCGCCACCGCCGCCGAATCCGCCGCCTGAGCCTCCGCCACCGGAAAAGCCTGAGCCACCCGAGCTGCGTGGTGCGGAGCTCATGACGCTACCGGCGCGCGAGGACATATACCCCAGATCATTGGTGAACGTTATTGGATAGAAGTTCGGGCCGTACGACGAGCCGCGATACCACTGCGGCGGCTGGGTCATGATTCCCTGGAAGGCTCGGCTCCAGTTTTTCTCCACGCCGAGGGCCATCGCGAAGGGTAAGAACTTTTCAAACATTTCGGGCGTCTTGATCATGCGATTGAAGCGATCCGATTCAACGTGTACGAGGAAATCTTCGAAGCCCAGAACGCCTTCCAATGCGCGCGCGCCCTGTTCCGTGTGCGCGGGCATGAACCATCCAAAACCACAAATGATCGCGCCGCTGGCAACTCCCGCGATGATGAATGCGAGCGGAGCCATACCCGCGTTGGAGGCGATCTTTACTCCCGCAAATACGATGAGAAAGCCGGCAACGACGCCGGCAGCGATGTAGGCGGAACGGACGCTATCCGGGCGGCGGCTGTAATAGCCATGCGTAACTAAGGAAGAAAATATATCGCTCTTGATGTCCGGCAAATTCTTGTAGAAATGATTTTCCAGGCTGGACATCGTAACGGTTTCGCCCACGGCTCCAGTCGTGAACAGACCTTCAAGCAGCGCTTGCTCATGCGGCTTCAGCTTCGTCCATTCGGCGCGATCCTTCTACACGATAAAGTTGTAATCCTTGTCGTGCATGAGCCCGAGCATGCGCTCTTTCTGATGTTCCTCGATAACGATGTAGCCGCGAACTGCCAGGTCAACGATGGATGCGGTGATGTCGCGCATGTCAGCGGAATTATCGACGAGCGTACCTACCTCTCCCGGCGTAAGTTGGTCCGGGGGCTCATATTGCGCGGCAATGGGCCGCAGGCGCGGGTCACGGCCGCGCGTCCACCACAGATAGAACATCACAGCAAATATTGCGATTGGTATGCCGAGCGGCCAATTGCTGCGCAAGAACAAAGCAAGCTTATCCGCCGCAGCGGGCTCGCGAACAAAACCTTTGTCGAACGCTACAGCGACCGTTAAGCCTTCATGCAAGCGAAGGGGGTCGCGAGTATGGACCTCGACGCCATTTCCGGCAATCTCTACGTCGGCATCTTGCGCGCGAGAGCGGTAGGCACCTGTAAATACGTTGGCGCGAATATTCGTGGTGCCCTCGGGAAGGATGATGCGGGCGCCGGCGGACTGAATGGGAATGTCCCACGCATCGCCGGTCACGTTCCAGTAGAGCTCGTCGTGGTCCTCGAAGAAACGCAGCGCATCGGAAACCGAATATTCGATGGAGATTTTCCGCGTGGAATTGTCGGCATCCGGAACATAAATTTTCAACTTGCGGTAATGGCGCTCGCGGCTGCTTTCGTACTTAAGCGCGCGGCCGTTGCCGTCCAAGATGCGTTTTACGTCGAGAAATAGAGAATAATTCAGCCCCTGCGGTGTAACGTACTCAACAGGAATCGTTCGATAAAGGCCGTGCCACGGACCTCCGATAAAGTGCGCTTGAATGGTTTCGGTGACATCGATCGCACCGTCCGGCGTGACGATGATTTCGGATTGGAAATTTTCGATGCGCAGCTCGCGGGTGCTGAAAGCCGAAGCTGCCGGAAAAACAAAAGCAAAAACGAGCGCGATTGCCAAGAGCAAGCGTATAGCAATGCAGCGCGCGCGCGTCATTCCCAGTGTGGCTCCTGCCTCATGCCGTTGGCGCGCTGAAGCTGACCTTAGGTGCTTCCCGCTCGGCCGGCGCGGAGACTTCGAAGAATTCACGCGGCTTGAACCCCAGCATGTTTGCGAAGATGTTCGTGGGGAACTGCTGAATCTTGGTGTTCAGGTCGCGGACCACCGCGTTGTAATAGCGCCGCGCGTTCTGCACGGTGTCTTCGATCTGCGTCAGCGAGGTCTGCAGCGAGGTGAAGCTCTCAATCGCGCGAAGCTGCGGATACGCTTCGGAAAGCGCAAACAAGCTCTTCAGCGCGCCGGAAAGCATGTTCTCCGCTTGAGCCCTGTCACCGGGGCTGGTCGCGGTCATGGCGCGATTGCGCGCGTTGATCACCGCCTCCAGCGTGCCTTTCTCGTGTCCGGCGTAGCCTTTAACCGTTTCCACGAGGTTGGGAATCAGGTCGTAGCGCCGCTTGAGTTGCACATCGATGTCGGCCCAGGCGTTGTCGCAGGTGACTTTTAGTCGCACCAGGCTGTTGTACATCCCGATCAAGAAGACAATGATCACGAACAGCGCGATCAAAATAATCCAGCCAATCATTGGTCAACCTCACGCGGGAACGAATAGGTGCGCACAGCCGATAAGGCCAATATACGTGGCTGCATCGATGACTGTAAAGAACCGGCGCGCTTTATTGTGTGCCCGTGGTACCGCATCGCAATTGTTATCTCTGGCGTATAGTAGACCATTGGTTTATGCTGCGCGCAGCGTTTCCCGGCGTCCCTCTCTATGCTCTTCAAAACGCTCAGCGCCTCCGTCTATGGCATCGACGCCTACCTGGTCGAGGTGGAGGTCGATGTAGGCTCCGCGCGCATGACCGACTTCAACGTGGTTGGCCTGCCCGATAACGCCGTTAAGGAGAGCCGCGAGCGAATCAAGTCCGCGCTCAGGAACTGCGGTTTTGAGTTCCCGCATGGCCAGGGCGTCACAATCAACCTGGCTCCCGCCGATGTCCGCAAGGAAGGCTCCGCTTTCGATTTGCCGATGGCCCTGGGACTGACCGGCTGCATGGGACAATTCTTCGGCAAAATGCTGGACAAGTGTATGTTCCTCGGCGAACTCTCGCTCGATGGCAGCGTGCGCCCCGTGCGAGGAGCGCTATCAGCAGCGCTGGCCGCCCGCGAAGTCGGCTTGAAATCAGTCGCGGTGCCGGAAGCAAACGCGCGTGAGGCCGCTGTTGTGGAAGGCGTGGATGTCTACGGCCTGAAATCGCTGCCGCAAGCCGTGGATTTGATTAATTCGCCGGAGTCATTTCAGCCGGTGCGGGTCGATGCACACCAGTTGCTGACCGAAGCGGCACAATACGCGGTCGACTTGCGTGACGTCCACGGCCAACAGGCAGCGAAGCGCGCTCTGGAGGTGGCTTGCTCCGGCGGCCACAATATCTTGTTTATCGGACCGCCCGGAGCGGGCAAGACCATGCTCGCCAAGCGCATCCCTACAATCTTGCCGCCCATGTCGCTCGACGAGGCCATCGAGACGACGCGCATCCACAGCGTCGCTGGAGTCCTGGAAGACAGCCGCGGCCTGGTGGGCACCCGCCCGTACCGCTCACCGCATCACACCATCAGTGATGCCGGGCTGATCGGGGGCGGAGCCGTGCCGCGGCCGGGCGAGGTTTCGCTAGGGCATAACGGTGTGCTTTTTCTGGATGAACTGCCGGAGTTCCAGCGCAACGTGCTGGAAGTGATGCGGCAGCCGCTGGAGGACGGTTCGGTGACGATTGCGCGCGCGGCAGTGTCCGTAACCTTTCCTTCCCGCTTCATGCTGGCTGCGGCGATGAACCCGTGCCCCTGCGGCTATTTTGGCGACCCTACGCGCGAGTGCCATTGCACGCCGCCGATGATTCAGCGGTACGTTTCCAAGATTTCCGGCCCCCTGCTGGATCGCATTGATATTCACATCGAAGTGCCGGCCGTGAAGTACAAGGAGTTGCGCGCACCCTCACCGTCCGAGGATTCCGCCGCAGTACGCCAAAGAGTCATAGCCGCCCGCAATCGGCAGACGGAGCGTTACCGCGCCGACAAAAAAACGTACTCCAACGCTCAGATGATGCCCAAGATGATCCGCAAATACTGCGCGATTACGCCTGAGGGCGAGAAATTGCTGGAGAACGCCATCACGCGGTTAGGTCTTTCTGCGCGAGCGCACGACCGCATTCTGAAGGTGGCGCGTACGATCGCGGATCTCGACGCTGCGGAAAACATTGAGCCTCGTCATCTCAGCGAGGCAATTCAGTATCGAACATTGGACCGCTCGTACTGGGCATAGGTGGGTGGACCTTTGGGAAAACCACAACACTATAGGAAAACCCGGGTTCTACAGGAAACAATGGGTCTCAACTCCAGCCGCTGCTCCATTGACTCCGTTTCCGTCCCTATGTTACCCATAAAGCGCCCCAAACCGGGCCGAAGTGGGCGCTGGTGACGCCCCGGCATGTCCCAAGACTCGAAGCATCTTGAAATCACTCTGGAGACGCAGGTCGAGAGCGTCAATCTCGCCGAGGAAATGTGTCTGCGCGTGGCCGAGGCAGCGGGATTTGGCGAAGACGACTGCTATCGCATCGGAATGTCGGTGCGCGAAGGCGTCATCAATGCCTTTCATTACGGCAACGAAGAACGCCCGGAAAAGAAGATTCACTTGGCTCTGGACCTCACTCCTGAAAAAATGATTATTCACGTTGTGGATGAAGGGAAGGGCTTCGACCTCGATAGCGTGCCCGATCCTCTTGCCGAGGAAAACCTGCTGAGCACCTCCGGTCGTGGCATATTCCTTATGCGCGCCTTCATGGATGAATTTGAGGTCGTCCCCGGGCGTACGGGCGGCGCGGAAATAATCATGTCCAAGAAATTGCCTTTGCCCGGGAATCTCGGAACCAACGGCGCGGGCAGCCAAGGGGCCGCGCCGGAAAAGGAAGCTTGAGCCCAACCTAATGGCACTGCGAGCTACGTATCGTGAAGCTGGCGGGGTAACGGTCGTCGATATGGGCGGCCGAATTACGCTGGGTGAAGGCAGCGCGCTTCTGCGAAAGACCATCCGCGAATTGCTGGAGCAGCAGCGTACGCTCATCCTGCTGAATCTGGCCGACGTCGACTACATCGACAGCTCCGGCATCGGCGAGCTCGTTAGCGCTTACACCGGAGTAAAAAAACGCGGGGGAAGCTTGAAGCTCCTGCAGTTGACGAAAAAAGTGCACGATCTCCTGCAACTCACCAAACTGTTCACCGTGTTCGAAGTCTTCTCCGACGAGACTACCGCCTTAGGTAGCTACCGCTAGCCTTCACCGGGCGTCGGCTGTCGTTCATCGTTTCCTCTACTCGCCAGACTACACAAGGTGCGGCAGAATCAGAAAGATGGCAACCAGGTCTGATACCGTGTGGCTCGAATCCCGCGCCAAGGAACTGGGTTTTGATCTCTGCGGCGTGGTCTCCGCGGGGAAATTCCCAGAGCTGGCGCGCACGGAAGAGTGGTTGGCGCGCGGGTTCGCCGGCGAAATGAAATATTTGTCCGATCCGCGGCGCCGCAGCGAGGAGGGCGCGCTTCCGGGCCTCCGAAGCGTTATTGTTTGCGCCCTCAACTACAACACAGACCTGCCCAAGTCCACCGACGTCGCCCACCTGCGCAACGACAGCGAGCCTCGTGGATGGATTTCACGCTACGCCTGGGGTGACGACTACCACGAAGTGTTGTGGGAAAAATTAAAAGAGTTGATGGCCGCCCTCCGCGAGCGTTTTGACGAGCCCTTCGACGCTCGGGTTTACGCGGACACCGGACCCTTGCACGAGCGAATTTTCGCCAAATATGCGGGCCTCGGCTGGCTGGGTAAAAATACCCTGCTTTTGAATCAGCGCCTGGGTTCGTGGATTTTTCTCGGAGCGATCCTCACCACGCTGGATCTTGCCCCCACTATGGAAGATGGCGCCCTGCCTCCGCCAGACTTGTGCGGAAGCTGCCGCCGCTGCATCGAGGCATGTCCCACGCAAGCTTTCGTGGAACCCTACGTCATGGATGCGCGCCGCTGCATCTCTTATCTCACGATCGAGCTGCGCGGCCCGATTCCCGAGGAGCTGCGCGAGCCCATGGGCACCCATGTATTCGGTTGCGACATTTGCCAGGATGTGTGCCCCTGGAACCGCCGGGCTCCCATAACCGCGAGCGAAGAATTCCGTCCTAGGACTCTTCCCTCCGCGCTCGAAAAAGACCCTCCGACGCAAAGCAAAGCAGAAAGTTTAGAGCGCCTCGCGGAGTCCAGACAGCAAGAGCGAACGAAATCGCCCGAGGAATCGCTGTTTCTGCCTCGACTCGAGTGGCTGGCGGAAATGGACGAAACGGAATTCCGCCGCTTCTTTCAGGGCAGCGCTATGAAGCGAACCAAGTGGCGAGGCTTGATTCGCAACGCTTGCATCGCGCTGGGCAATTCCGACCTCCACCGCGAAGCACCCGCTTATCGAAGGATCAGCAGATTGCTACAGCGCCTTTCTTCTTCGGAAGACGCGATCATCGCCGAATCCGCCCTTTGGGCGCTTTCCCGCATCCAATGAGAGGCGAAACGGGGATTGTTCAAAGATTTTGATTCTGTTGCTTGGCGAGCGGAGGTTTACCACCGGGCGCTGTATAGCGGTATAATCCGCACGCACTCCGACTCGCGCGAGCGCGTCGCTGGAGGTTGCCATCAATCGCCGCAAGTTTATAGTTGGCACTAGCATCGTTGGCGCAGGATTAGTTGGAGCAGGCGGGGCAGTGCCAGACCTCTTGCTCGCCGACACAAAAAATCCCAATCCAAATTCACATTCGGAGGAAAAACCCGTGGCTTTTACTCTGCCCCCGCTACCGTACTCATTCGACACTCTGGAGCCGCACATCGACGCCAAGACCATGGAAATCCATCATGACAAGCACCATGGAGCCTATGTCGCCAACCTGAACAAAGCCCTCGAGGGCCATCCGGACTTGCAATCCAAGTCCCTCGATGACCTGCTGAAGAACCTCGATGCTATTCCCGAAAATATCCGGCAGGCAGTGCGCAACAATGCCGGCGGTCACTGGAACCACTCCCTTTTCTGGACGCAGATGAAAAAAGATGGCGGCGGCGAGCCCAAAGGGGACCTTGCCGCGGCAATTAAATCCGCCTTCGGATCCTTTGCGGACTTTCAGACGAAATTCGCCGCCGCAGGCACGGGCCGCTTCGGCTCCGGTTGGGCTTGGCTGCTTGTCAAAGACGGCAAGCTAGCCATTGATTCCACGCCAAACCAGGACACGCCAATTTCGCTGAAGGGCAAGGCCGTGCTGGGGCTGGACGTGTGGGAGCATGCGTACTATCTGAAATATCAGAATCGGCGCCCCGACTATATCGCGGCCTGGTGGAATGTCGTGAACTGGGATTCCGCTGCCGAACAGTACGCATCCGCCAGTAAGTAGCGAAATACGAAACAAGGCCGTTCCCAGAAATGGAAAGGCCCGGACCGCATCCGCGGTTCGGGCCTTTTGGTTTCGTGCAGTTACAGGGAAATCTAAGCCAAAAGTTGCCGCTTCGTCAGCGCAATGGGACCTATGTTGCGCGCAACTTGACTGTAGGAGTGTTGTTGTGGCACCGAAGGGCGAGTGTCACGGGCGGCAACGGGTGGCTGCGACGCTGCCATTGGCGACGCAGTGTGGCGCGCTGCTTCCCGGACCAGTTCCATTCGGCCGCGCACGCGAAACTTCGCCAACAGCGAAGAAACGTGAAATTTTACCGTGCGCTCGGAAAGGTTCAACGACGCGGCGATCTCTTTATTAGCCAAGCTGCGCATCACCCCGCCAAGTACTTCTTCTTCGCGGCGGGTCAGCTTTACTGAGCTTCCCACGGAGTGCCCCGCCTGCAGCAGTTGCTCAGCTTTCTCCGTTAGCCCCTCGAGTGATTCCGGTGCCGCCTGGACCATTACCACATAATCGCGTGGAGATTGACCACGGACCAGGCAATGCATCGCAAGCAGGCCGGCAGCCTGTTCCACAGGGAAGTGCCCGTCGGGTCCCGCTTCGATGTGAAAATGCGACACGCCCGTATTCTTTTCATAAAAGAAATAAAGCTCTCGAGGAACATTTGCGCGCGATACGTTCAGATTGGCTTGTTCGTTCCTGCGAATTACTTTCACGTGCACCCCTCAATGCAGCCTCGACTCGGAACCGAGACTTTTTGATTTGTTTTGATTTGCCTCTTGGCGAGGCATGGTTCCACTGCATGGAGCAAGCGGCGAGCAAGGAGCTCAGGTTTGGGCCGAGGACTGGGTGAGTACCCTCGGAACCGGCACGGTTTCAGAGCGAGAAGGAAGCCCCCGTCATTTCGCTTGCGACGAAATACTAGAACTCCAGCCGCAATTACAGTGCAAAACCTCAGGGTAAATTTGAATCAGCACAAACCCCTAGAATACCTGTACTTAAGTACTAGAAAGCCCTAGCTCGTGCGCAGATTTGCGGGTAGGAATTGCACGGTCCACGAAATTTTTCCCCTGGAGAACCGTTATTCTATGCCTTTTACGCGCGATTAATAAAAGTTAGCTTTGCTTCACACGTTGTGGAAAACGTCTTCTGGCGCACCATGTCTTAATGGCCCAAGGGAACTCAATAGGCCAAGATCCGTGTCTGCTGCGGCGAGATCAATTCGTAGGTCACTCCCCGCCAGCGGATTTTCCTGGTGAACAACGACATTAGGAAATTGAGCAGGAACAGGTAAGGAATAAAAACGCCCAGTACAATGTACATCCATGCTTGACCCACGATTTGCTCGCGCAACGGCGGCAAAACCTCGGTTACCGCTGCGACCCGAAGCCCGCCGCGAATGGCAGCCAGCAGCATCGGCGCAAACGTTAGTACCCCCAGGTGAGATGCCGGCAGTGTCGCCAGGAAATTGCTCGCCGTGAGCGCCACGCCGAGCACCAGGGTCAGGCAGTACAAAAAGTGGGTTACCGCCCCCGATGCCCAATTCTTTTTCGAGTAGACCTTGGTGATCAAAATTTGCCGGTTCGTGAACTCGAGCAAGCTCGGGAAGTCAGCATCCACATAAGTAGGGGTGAGGCACTCCGGCACGAAGACAATCGAACGCCCGGCGCGCTGCAGGGCGCGCGTCATGGAGTAATCGTCGCTAACCGAGTGGTTCCACTCGTCGATCACGCGAACTTCGTCGAACACGGCGCGTCGGATCGCCGTTCCTCCGCCCCAGCAGAAATTTTTCCCCTTTTCGCTGAGCATCGTCACGATCGAGGCATTCCATACCGCCAACAGCGCAGAGGCGAAATTATTGCTGTTGGGAATCAGCCACCGCATGGTGGTCGCCGCGCCGACTTGCTTGTCATGCAGTGGCCCCACCAAACGACGCAGCCAGGATTTTCCCGGTCGTCCATCCGAATCCGCAAAGACTAAAACTTCAAACTCGCTTGGCAGCTGCTCGATCGCCACACGCAAGTTGTGAACCTTTTCGCCGCACCCTTCCGGACTGCCTGCAATAATCACGTGCGCGGGCACCTTGGAATTTTCGGCCACGCGCTTCACCGTGCTATAGGCGGAGTCAGACGACGATGCCAGCACGAAGAAAATCTCGTAGCTGCGGTAATCGAATTCGGTCAATACGCTAAGATTGCGTTCTAGCCCTGGCTCCATACCCTTGCACGGGCACAGCACCCCGACGCGCGGCGTCGCGAAACCGGGATCGGCTCGCAGCCTCCGCCGCGCGTACTGCAGCCAGCGCAGGCCATGCCATACGAGGTACACGCCCACGCCAGCCTGCAAGATAGCCAGGATATAGAACAGAGTCTCCACGTAAATCCCAGCCTAGCAGAACCATTTATCTCCCGGAGCGTTGCGTGAACAGGTAGAATCGCACAGGTTAACAGCGGTCCCAGGAGAGTGACGATGAATCGCGTCGACAGTTCCATGGTTACCACAGCCAACGAAATCGCGGGCTATCGTATCGTCAGGAACTTTGGCATCGTGCGCGGAATTATAGTCAGGTCGCGTAGCGTGATTGGAAACTTAGGCGCGGCGTTGCAGACCATCGTCGGTGGCAACATCACGATCCTAACGAACCTTTGCGAGAAGACCCGCGAAGACGCATACGAGTTGCTGCTGCAGCATGCCGCCCAGCACGGCGCCAATGCGGTCGTCGCCATGCGCTATGACGCCACCGAAGTAATGCAGGGCGTAACCGAAGTCCTCGCCTACGGAACCGCCGTGCAAGTGGAGCGCCTCCCGCAGTAGGCTCGTGGCCTGGGCTTGGTGATAGGATTCCATCCTTATGTTCTGCTCTTCATGCGGCGCTGAATCCTCGGCCGCAGCTCGTTTCTGTTCTGATTGCGGCCGCCCATTCGATTCGGCCAGTGACGCGACGCTCGTCGGCGACGAAGCTAGCAGCGCGGAAGAAACGCTCGCTCCGGCCAGCGCGCAAAGGGCGCCCTCTCGCCAAACCGCACCTGCGCTCCGCGGCTCACGCCCTGCCTCCGGTTCCTCGGGATTTCTCTCGAGCTCTGACGCCATCGGCGGTGAGCGCTTTACGCCCGGTCAAATCATCGCGGACCGCTATCGCGTCGTCGCCCTCGCAGGCCGCGGCGGCATGGGCGAAGTCTATCGCGCGGAAGATCTCAAGCTCGGTCAGATCGTGGCGATTAAGTTCCTCCCGGCCAGCCTGTCCAAGGACGCCGGCGCTCTGGCGCGGTTTCATTCCGAAGTGCGCATCGCACGGCAGGTTTCCCATCCCAATGTCTGCCGCGTTTTCGATATAGGCGACGCTGACGGCATTCCATTCCTGACCATGGAGTACGTCGACGGCGAAGATCTCGCCTCGCTGGTGCGCCGCATCGGCAGACTCTCCAGCGACAAAGCCATCGAGATCGCCCGCCAGGTTTGCGCCGGCCTGGCTGCCGCGCACGAACGCGGCGTGATTCATCGCGACCTCAAGCCAGCCAATCTGATGCTGGACGGAACCGGAAAAATTCGCATCACCGATTTTGGATTGGCGGCTATTGCGGCCAGCCTCGATGGCACCGACGTCAGAGCCGGAACGCCTGCGTACATGGCTCCCGAACAGCTCGAGGGCAAAGAGGTCACCGCCAAGAGTGATCTTTATTCTTTGGGTCTGGTTCTGTATGAAATTTTGACCGGCAGGCGCGTCTTCGACGCCACGACGCTTCCGGAGTTGATGAAGCAGCGCGAAAAATCTGCGCCCTCGAGCTCGTCGTCTCTAGTGCGCGATCTGGATCCGGTGGTCGAACGGGTGATCTTGCGCTGCCTGGAAAACGATCCCGCGCGGCGTCCAGCGTCTGCCCTGCAGGTTGCCGCGGCGCTTCCCGGTGGCGATCCGCTGGC
>Ga0209648_10002043_pt1 | contig 16541 bp, 15 predicted proteins | sample GraSoi2013_115cm_FD_185830 | JGI IMG/M metagenome (GOLD analysis project Ga0209648, IMG submission 185830) | Grasslands soil microbial communities from the Angelo Coastal Reserve, California, USA - Sample 9_17_2013_115cm (SPAdes) (version 2) | ecosystem: Environmental > Terrestrial > Soil >...
ACTTCCTGGGCCAGGACTGGGATGGCATCCGGAGCCAGCTGCACTCCCTCGATTTCTTCGCAGAAGGTCCGTTGTTGCGGGCGCTTCGGCATAAGTTCAAGCCTTGCGTGTTGTTGATCGACGAGCTCGACAAAGTGGACCACGCCTTTGAGGCACTGCTTCTGGAGATCTTGAGCGCATGGCAGCTCACGGTTCCTAAACTGGGGACAATCAAGGCGGAGACGGTTCCTCTTGTCGTATTGAGTTCGAACGAGGAGCGGCGCCTGGGTGACCCGTTGCGCCGGAGATGTCTCTATTTGCGTTTCGAGTATCCCACGGTCGAGCGGGAAGTCGAGATCCTCGCCGTGCGCAGTGCAAACCAAGGCGCGATGCTACTCGGCCAGATGGCCGGTTTAGCCCACGCGCTGCGCGGCTGGAACATGGAAAAACCGCCGTCGATCGCCGAAATGCTGGACTTGGCGCAGGCGCTGCAAATTCTCGGAGTCAAAGAGATCATGCCGGAACAGAGAGACGTTCTCTTGCCATTGTTGGCAAAGACGGAAGGAGATCGAGGCAGACTTCTGCTCCGCGAGGGCTTCGAGGGCCTCATTGTGGATTCGAAGATGTACAGAGACAAGCTCAACGGAAGAGGTGCTGTAGCTTGTGCCGTGGCTTGAGAATTAGTGCGATGAACACGATGGCGAAAGCTTTTATTTTCCTAATCTGGTTCAGTGCACCTGCGGTTTGGGCTGCAGAGCCAACGAGCGTCCACGAATTCTCCGAACGATGTGCGGCGTTCTATGCATCGGTTTTCGAAGTTCCTGTGGAGCTTGTGGACGCAGTCATCCAGGTGGAGTCAGGCTGGAACCCCTATGCGGTTTCCAGGAAGGGCGCGGCGGGTCTTATGCAGCTCATGCCCGCGACGGCAGTTCGGTTCGGAGTGCCAGACCGATTCAACATCGAAGAGAACATTCGGGGCGGAGTTGCTTACCTGGCTTGGTTGATCCGCCTGTTCAATGGCGATCTACGACTGGCCGTTGCCGCCTATCAAGTGGGTGAGTCCCCGATCCTTTCGCGGGGCCTAGCATACTCTTCTCGGGAAGTTTTTCTCTACGTGAGTCGGGTAGCGCAGTTGTACGGCGCCATGAGACGCGAGACTGCCAGGAGGCTGGTAACACTTAGTTCCGCGACGGGACCTTGAGGTGGACGATGAAGATACTTCGTGGATTTTGGCTCTTGTGTTTCTCTCTCGGGACCGGTGTGGCGTTTGCACAGGCCCTCAAAGTCGAGCCACAGATCGTTACCGAGACAGACATCGAAGGGAAGGTCAAGGTGGTCCAGGTGGCACCCCGATTCGTCACCGCCATCCGATTGCCTGAGACGGTGAACTCGGTCGTGGTCGGGGATCCGTCCGAGTTTCAGGTCGAGCACTCGGAGCGCGAACCCAAACTCGTTTTTGTGAAGGCTCTCTCAGCCAAGCCAGCTGCGACGAACCTTCTGATTTCGACAGCTAGCGGACACGAAGTCAGCTTGCTGTTGATCAGCCGGGGAGAAAGTAATTCTCAAGATCGGACTCATGTTGATTTCTTGCTGAAATACCAGGCTTCCAGGGGATTTTTCGTCGCGCCCTCCGCGTTCCCTTTTGCCTTGGTTGGAGCGACGGTCCCGTTGATGCAAGCCGGTGGGACCGAGGGTCGAGAAATCAAAAAGCTCCCGAAACCGGGAGACGGGGCGAGTTCGGTCTTTTCAGCTGTTAGAGATCCCCTGGCAGTTCGGAGTGACTCATCGCCGGAGGATATTCAAGTTAGCGGCCTTGATCAGTTTCTCGAACTGCAAGAGCGCGCGCCGTTGCCGGTCCTGTACGGGCAGCGCGTAGGGGAAGAAACGGAGAGTGGCGACCGTGTTCGAGCCGGTGTCAGCCGCGTAATTGATGGAGGTCAGCAAGTGGTCGTCTTGTTCTCGGTCGTAAATCCGACCAAGCACGCGATCCTGTTGATGCCACCCCAAATACAACTGGGGGGAAGAACAACCTCAGGAAAGCTGATCCGGCACGAAAAATGGTCAACGGCCGAGCAATTAGCGGTGCTGGATTTTCGGTTGAACAGACGCCGGTTGGGACCTTCCGAGCGCGCCGACGGTGTCGTAGTGTTTGAGCGTCCGCCCTACAAGCAGTCGAACGAAACACTCTTGTTGCAGGTGGCGGAGTCGGGGGCGGTGGACCGCCCCGCCTTGGCGCCTATTGGGTTCGGGGTGAGTAGCTCGCGGGAGGACCAAAATGGCAGAGGAAAATGAGAAAAAGACCATGGGAGCTCCAGAAGCCGGCCCTGCAGAAGAGCCGTTGATCGATGAAACAAAAGTTTCCTCTCGTCCGGGATGGCGTGAAATCTTTCGTCAAGCCTTCGACAAGGCGCGACGGGAACACCAAGTTACGAATCGGCGCGAACTGGGGCGCGACCGGAGTCGTTCGCTCTTTCTGCTTGCAGGGGCTGGGATTGCAGTGCTCCTCGTATTCCTCGGCGTGTTTTCCTCCTCCAACACTACGAGGAGACCCACAGACGGCAGGCGCGCGGGTGCGCCGGACTTGGGGCGCAAAGTAACTCCGGGCCAACAGGCGACCGGGCAAACGGGATCGGTGACGCCTTTGCTGAACGCGCAAGCGGGGCAACCAGAGGCCCCAGGCAGCCAAGACGTTACTCCTGAAGATATCGGCAGGACAGCGCGGCCAACCCAGCCATCGATTGGAGCGCAGCCAAAGCCTGCGACCGCCCCGGTTGCCAGGAATGCGGGGCCGTACGCTCTAGGGAAAATTGATTTTTCAGATACAGCCACACACCAGCAAGCACCGGGATCTGCCGCCTCGTCAGTGCAGTCGGCGTCAGATGATCTTCGCAAACCTTCATTAGTGTTCGTTCGGAGTGTCCAAAGCAATTCCGCGAGTGGTGGCGCGAGAATGGCTGCGAGCGCACTGGAGGAGAATCCGGTCATGATGGATTTGCCAGCCGGGACGAGATTGGTAGCCCGGCTCCAGTCAGTTGTGAATAGTGCCGTCAAAGCGCCGGTTGTGGCGGCCATCGAGTACAACTACGAAAAGGACGGACAAATTGTCGTGCCCGCAGGGACAAAAGCACTCGGCACTCTCCAGCAAGCAGACCGTTCTGGGTACGTAGCGATCCGGTTCGACACGTTGCAAATGCCAGACGGTACCACCGAGAAGATCGACGCCACGGCAATGAGCCTGACTTACGGACCTCTCAAGGGCAATGTCAATGGGAGAAAGACGGGGACACGATTTCTCGTGCGAACCTTTACGGGTCTCGGGACAGTGGCGACATATTTGGTGGGGGCGGGAGGTAGCAACGGTTTCAACGGGCCGCTTTCCGAGAGCGCCCTCCTGCGCGACCGCATCGCCACAAATATCGGAATTGCGGGAGATCAGGAACTGAATCGCCTAGCATTCAACCAAGACATCGTTGTCACGGTGCCAGGAAACACAAGGTTCTACATCGTAGTTGAAAAAAGTACAGCCTCGGGCGAAGGACAGGTACGACCAAGCGTAATGAAGCAGGTGAACAATGCACCCCTCCCCACCGCAGAAGAGTTCCGCCAGCTCTTGCAGCTCAAGCGAGAACTGAGCGAAATGGTTCAGCAAGCGGGCACGCAAAATACTGCGCCGCAAGTGCCCCAGCAGTAGCGAGGTTGATCGGGGGATGGAGCCTAATTGGAAACCGCTCGTAGACAAGCTCGGTGAGGAGCGTTGCGTCGGCTTCATGTTCATGGGACGAATGAACGGGATCAACTTGTACAAGCATGGCATCGCCCGGATGTATTTGAACTTTGATGATTCGGGACAGTGTTACGTGTGCCGCGAGAAATGGCGCTTCGAGAAAGCCGACTTTGATGCTCAACTCGGGAAGCTGGAGGCGGCTCTCGCTCAACTCGGGGAGACTTTGAAAAGTGTCTACGATGTGTCCTACATCGAGCAAAAGAAAAAGGCTTTGCAAAAGGCCGGCATTTCGCACGAGCGAATTGAGATTCAGTCAAAAGACCTATCTATAAATTAGGGGCGTCCTCGTTCCGTGTCCACGATTCTCAGTCAGGAGATGCCCCTGTCTTCCGTCGGTGTGTGATCTCGCAATTGGACCTGAGCTAATTTTGACCCTTCTCGATGCTCCAAAATGCCTCGCAAATCGGTCCTCACTTTTTTCCGTGTGATTGCAGCTGCAACACCTCTCACTATTTTGACAAACGCGGGAACTGGTCTTAGGTTTCCCCGCGCTTCAGCTTTTCTCTCCAGTATCTGTTGAACGGAGAGAGGCGGCGAAGCAGAAAGGGGGACCGAACTCCATGAAGGCGAAGGCGGGCGAGACATGGAAGCGGGCACTGGCTGTGTCCGCGATCTGCTTCATTTTAGGAAGTCAAATCGTCTGGGCGCAGAGTCTTGGCCCTCAACCGCAGTTTAATGTTGCGGTACAGGGCCAAACGGGCGCGCAGCCGGAAGGCGCCTTCCTGAACTTCATCAACTGGATTGGCAACGTCATTGCCCCTGTGGGGGCCGGAGGCGCTGTAGTCGGCGCAGTTGTCTCTTGGCTGCACGGGCGCGGTGTCGGCCGGTGGCTCGCAGCAGCTGCGGGATTGCTGGCAGTTTCAGGGATCACCCGGTTGATCGAGTTCTGGATCACCAGTGGAACCGGAGGCGTGACGTAAAACCGAGGCGGCACGCATCCACGGCGGGGCCGGCGGGCGGTTCTGGAAAGGAGAAAAAAGAACCCGGCTGCCTGCCCACCCCGCTTAGGTCTCGCTTTGAACCGCTTTGCAGAAGAGAAAGGAAAGAGGGAGCAATGGCTGTCCCACAACTCTTGAATGACATCATCCAAGTTCTCTTACAGCTCGCGCCTGCAGCCTCCTTGGTCGCGCTGGTTCTCGCGGGAATCAACTTGAGACGCGAGGGCGGAACGACGTTCCTCATCGGAGGCGGCTTCACCAAGTGGATGTTTTGGGCAGTCCTGTTCGTAACACTCGGACCTCTGCTGGGATGGTTCACTTCGTTCGGAGTCGCAGCACAGCTGCCGTCCGGAGGAATTGGAGCTTCGTGGTTGAGTTCATTTCAGTCGGATGTATCCAGCTTTGTTACGAATTTTGTGGCCGGTCGGATGGTGACTACTCTCGCGGCTTATTTCGTCCTGCGGGCAATTCTTGACACTGCCTCGGGCGGACACCCTCTGCCATCCATCCTCGCGGCGATGTTCTTGCTCGGTACGCAAACAACATACTCCCTCATTCAGAGCTACAACACCGGGTCACAGTTTGCCGCCGCGGACGTTCTGGACAGCCTGTGGAATTACTTGGCCGGGACCATCATGCCGATTGCAGCAGGACTCGCGATTGTCGGAGCGATTATAAATTTTGCCACGCGCCGTCCGGCCATGCGCCTGGTTGCTGTCGCCCTGGCGATGCTGTGCGTTTCGGGAATCTGGAAATTGGTGCTTTCGATGGAGGCGTAGGAGCGGCGATGTCGTTCACGAACGGGATTCTGAACCTAACGAATTGGGCGGGAAACGTGATTCTGCCGACCCTGGCCGGTCTGTTTTTTGCGATCGCGGTCTTGCGATTTGCGCGTTCGGAGTCCTATGCGGCCGCGATGTACGGGGGACTCCTCTGCCTCATGGCCTCCGGGCTGTTGCGGGCAATGGAGACGTTCGCCTCGCAGAGGGCTTGGAATGATCCAGACGTTTACTGGATGTCTCTTGTGAGCCTGGTGGACTGGATTTGCAACGTGCTGATGCCGGTCTACGCGGGCCTGCAGGTCGCTGCTGGCGCACTGCGCATGGGGATCGTCACGCGGATCCATCCTTCGGAAGGATGGATGAGGCACTTTGTCGCCGCCGGTCTCTGTTTGCTTCTATCCGGACTTGTGCGGCTGGCAGAGTTCTTTGTTCTGAAGGGGACGGGGGGAGTCAGCTGAACGGGAGAAAACGAATGGCACTGGAAGTGACACCTGTTTATCGCAATCTTGGGACGCGCGTCACGTTTTTCGGTCTCGAAGCCGAAGATCTGTTTGCGATTCTCGCCCTAGCGGTTGTGGCGAACATTCTCGGAAGGTTTCTGCACCGGGAGATGTTTGGACTGCCGATGAACATGGTTCTGCAGTACGTCGTGCCGGTGTTGAGCATTCCTGCGCTGATGCTGTTCAAGTACGGCAAGCAGCGCGGTTACCTGCAGGACTGGGTGATGTTCCATGCAAAGCCGCACGTGTACTCCGCGCTGGAGCGGGACAGGGAACTCACACGGGGATATCTGCGGTTGGGAGACAAGGCATGCCGCTGACGGCCGAACGGTACGAACAATCCCAGGGCGCGCCCCCGTTGTGCGAGCAACTCCGCATTCGCGATCTCCTGGACAACGTGGCCGTGCAAGTGGATGGCTCCCTAGTAGCCGGATTCGAGGTCGGTGGGATTCAGTCGTATTACGCGAGCGATGAAACGCGGAACCGGATCAAGGGGCTGCTCGAAGCTCTTGTGAGGTCGCTGCCCGAACGATCTATGCGGATGCAAGTGCGATTTGAGATTCGGGAGGGCACAAGCGATTTGATTTCTCGCTATGTGCGCGAACGCCGGAATGAAGGTCACGTACTCCGGGAGCTCGACCGTCTTAATGTCGAGCTATGGCGGAGCCGCGAGGCCGCCGGCTTCTATCTGGAGCACTTCCTCCATCTGTATTTCATCTGGAATCCCCGAATCCATCATCAATCGCCGGACTTCGAGTGGAAACGAAAGATGAAGTCGAGCGGAAACTGGAGTGTTTCGGCTTCGAAGTGTATCGAGCGGTCGCAGCGGGAGCACGAGGAACTACTCGCGGAATTCAACAGCCTCCTGGCGGGTGTGGAAGCGACACTTCAAGCAACGGGGATGTCCATTCGGCGGATGACCCATCAGGACCTGTTCCTTGAGATCAAGCGAGCGCTCCATCCCCTTGGCAATGACACTCTCCACTTCCAGTCTGCGGACGAATCGCTTTTCTATGAGAGCGCGCGAAGCCAGATAGCAAACGTAAACATCGAGGATGAACAGGACGACTGCCTGAAAATCGGAGGCTTGCTGTATTCGTGGATCAGTTTGAAGGACCTTCCGGATGCCACTTTCCCGGGGATCTTGCGTGAACTTGTCGTCATGGATTTCCCGCTCGTGATCAATGCCGAAGTCACCCTTCCCGACCAGAGCAAATCGATCAAGCAATACAAAGGTCGCCTGCGAAAGATGCTTGCCGCCCAGAAGGATTTTCACGGAGGCTTTCGCATCAACGTAGACGCGCAGGTGGCAGAGCACCAACTCGTCAAGGTCCTGCAGGACCTGATATCGAGTTCGCTGAAAGCCTGCCAGATGAGCCTGCTCATAACGGCGCGGACTTCCAGGCCCTGCCGGAACCGCGTGGAACGGGAAGAGGCCGAGCGCATCCTGGCGGATCGGCGCCAGCGCGCGCTGCATGCGATCGCCCGGATGAATGGCGGCCGCGGGATTCCAGAGACCCTTGCACAGAAGCGTCTTTTCTTCGGGGGCCTACCCACAATGGGTGGGGAGAATCGGCGCGAGCTCGATCTACTCACCCTCAATGCCGCGGACCTTTTGCCAGTGGAAGTTCCATGGCGCGGGACCCGGCATTCTCCGCTCATGCTTTTTGAAACGCCCTACAGGCAACTGGTGCCTTTCTCGCCTTTCGACGCAAGCATCGGCGACGCGAACATGCTCATCATGGCGAAGAGCGGCGGAGGCAAGACCTTCATGGCGCAGCTCTTCCTGCTCATGATGGCGCGCGCCAACCCGCAAATCTCCATCATCGAACGAGGTGATTCCTACCAGCCGCTTGTGGAATTGATGGGCGGGCGGGTCATCGACGTGAAGCTGGACGGCGCCGAGACGCTCAATCCTTGGGACCTGCCGTCGGGAGAAACAACGCCGACCAAGGAAAAGATCGCGTTTCTCAAGAATCTCACCCGCCACATGATCGGCGACAGTCCCGGCTCGGATAACTCGCTTGTCGACAACCTGCTCAGCGATGCAATCGGGCGGACCTACAAGCGCTGCGCCATCCGTTACTCCAATCCAATTCCCACGTTCAACGATCTCCGGGAGGAATTGGCACAATGGCGTGACGAAGAACGCATGCAGCGCACAATCGACGAGGCCCGTCTCGCTGCGATCAAGCTGCGCGGATGGACAGGAGAAAAAGGGATTTACGCCAAGCTCTTCGACGCGCACACCACGATGCGGCTCGACAGCAACTGGCTTTTCTTCAACGTCGAAGGATTGAGCTCGGACCCGAAGCTCGAAACCGCCATGAGCATGTTGATCGCTAATGCAGTGGCGTCCCGCTCCGGCGGGAAGACGGGACAGCCGAGCATTATCGTTCTCGATGAGTGCTGGTTTCTCTTGGATTCGCCAACACTCGCTCCTGAAGTGGTTCAACTCTTTCGGACAGCGCGAAAAAGAAATGCGAGTGTTTGGGGAATCAGCCAGACGGTAGAGGACTTTGTGGGTACGGAGTTCCAGCCCCGGGAGCATGGGCCGGGGATTCTCAAGAACGCGAGCACCAAGATCATCGGGCAGCAGCCAGGAGACATGAGCCCGCTCGTGAATCACTTGTATCTGAATCCGGTGGCGCTGAACGAGGTGAAGCGCTTCAGCGCTCCGCGAAAGGGAGAAAGCGCGGATGCACTCTTGGTCCTTGGAGAAAAAGCCGAGACGACGCAAACGATCCGGATCGTCCCGACAACGGTGGGCTACTGGGTCTGCACAACGTTTCCCCGGGAGAGAAGGTACAGGACCTGGATCCTGAAAAAGCTTGCCGACCGGCCGCTGCTCGATGCCTATCAGGAATTGGCTCGAAAGTTTCCACACGGATTGGCGGAGGTTCCGCCACTACCGGAAGAGATCTCAGGTGTGGTGACGGGAGAAATGCAGTCTTGAACCGGCTCTTTGCCGCGATGTCTCGCCGATGGTGGGGACTTCTCCGTTTCGCTGCCTGGGGAGCACTCATCGTCCTGATTTTTGTGAGTGCGCCGTTCCTGTTTGACGTTTTGAGCCGTGGAATGGATTGGGTCACCAGGTTGTTTCCTCATCCTGACGAGCTATGGAAGGAGTATTCATGGTGTCTTTGACAAACGTGCCGTTCGGCTTTTTCTTGGCAGTGTTTTCCTACTGGATGGTTATTGCAAGAACCCGGCGGCAAGTGCTGGCTCTTTCACTGGCAGGGGTATTGGCCGTGGCGCTTGTCAGTCCGCCGCCAGCACAGGCGCAGGGAACCCTTGTGGTAGCAATTCAGTCTGTGCTGAACGTAATCAACAGTCTGATCAAAACGGCATTGAACTCGATCAATTCGGTGCGAACTGCAATCAGCAATTTCTACCAGCAAGTGACATGGCCTGTTGCCTTGATCAACCAGGCGAAGGCGATGGTGACGCAGATGATTGGCCAGTACCGAAATCTTATGCAGAACATTTTCAACATCAACCTAAAGAGCGCCACGTTGCCCAAGCCGATCGCGCTCGAGAACGCCATGCGAAATCACCAAACCAATGATTTCGCAAACCTGACCAGTTCGTTCGGAAACACATATGGCGGCATTCCAAACACGACAGCGGCCAGCGCAACCGACCGAAGCATGATGGATATGGACGACGCATTGGCGGTCGACAACTTGAAAACACTGAAGATGAGCGACGCCGCCGATGATCTCACCTTGCAGGCAGCTAATAACATTGAGAACGCTGCCAGCCAGGCAGCTCCGGGATCAGCGCCTTTTCTAACAGCGACCGCAGTCGTCGCCAGCATTCAGAGCCAGGCCCTCACGCAGAAAATGCTCGCGGCTGAATTGCGTCAGGAAGCGGCCCGGCTCGCTCACGAGAATGCCCTTCGCAAGCGCGGATCCGTCACGACTGGAGATGTAAACACGCAGATTCTGAATCTGCTGAAACGGAATTAGGAGAGGAGAAATCCGATGACAAGTGCCATCCAGGGTTTGAAACGAGGATTGACGTGGGCTTGGGGACACAAGGTCCGTACCTTTGTTCTGTTGGTCGTCTTTACTCTACTGGTTCCAAAACCTGTCACGAGTCAATTCCTTGACCCCTGCTGCGCGATTCTCGCGACCGGTCTAACCACGATCAGCAGCACCCTGAGCAATATCATTGGAGGAGGCCTCAACAGCATTCTTTCAATTGAGAAAGATATCTCGAACTTCGAGCAAACCGTTGTCTGGCCGCAGAACTTAATCAATCAGGCTCGTTCGCTCGCAGGGAGCGTTCAGGGCATCTTCAACCAGATCCAAGGAGTGATGCGTATTCCGGTGAACAGTGCGACTCTGCCGGCCACCCAGCAGTTCGAACAGAACTTGCTTTCCCGCGATCCGAATCAGATCGCCCAAACCGGCGCGCAATACACGGCTGTTTATGGGGCGGTGCCGGATGCGACTGCGGCTTCTCCGCAGGTGCGCGACATGACCGACATGACGGACGCCGCAGCACAGGCAGCAATGAAAAGAGCAATTGAGATCGATGCCCTGGCGGACCTCGAACTGCAGGCGGCAGACCAGATTAACCAGAGCATTCAGGCAGCCGCCCCCGGAAGCGCACCGATCATTGAAGCGCAGGCAGATGCGTGGCTAGTTCGCGCCAATGCGTACACACAGTCCGCAACAGCGGATCTGATGCGCGTTCGTGCAATCGACCTGGCCAACGCGAGTGCGAACGTGAAAAACGGCGCTGCAAATGCGGCCGCTGTGCAGCAGCAGATTTACAACCTCCTGAAGAGGCAATGAACCGTGTTTTACTTTCAGCAACTCCTCCAAACAGCCCTGAATGGGATCGACACCGCGAACGTTACGAGCGCTGTGCTTGGCGTTGCCGGGACGATTCTTCTCCTTAGTTTCCTCTATAGCGCGTACCAGGCATTCGCCTCCGGTGGAGATGTCCGGATGCTTGCGATTTCCGGAATCAAGTATCTGATTCTGGGGCTGGTATTCGCCAACTACGGCGCGGTCTTTCGCGACGTCAATGGGATGTTTAATTCTGTCGCCAACTTCATTTACAACTCGACGGGCGTCGGGGATCTCTTCGCGAATTGGCTGAACCAGTTGGCTCAGTATTGGCAGGCTAATGGGAACACATCTCTATGGAATCTTGTGACCGGCCTCGCTTCGGGAGTTATCAGCCTGATTTTGATCCTGAGCGCGTTCGTCCTCTTTCCCGTTTGCTATCTCATATTCACCGTCTTCTATGCGATGTACGGCTCGGTTCTCTACGTAACGGGTCCCTTTGTCTTGGCGCTGTTGCCGGCGCGTGGACTCGGCCAGTTGTCACGCACCTACCTGGTCAACCTCATGACGTTTCAGGCGTGGGGGCTCATTTACGCGATCCTTCAAGTCCTCATGTCTGCGGTGAATCTCTCAAGCATAAATGCGGTTTTGGGCGCCAACGGAGTCCTGAACAGTTTTGTTGGTTCGAGTGAAATGATACTCCTAGCCCTCACCGCAAGCATTTTCTCGCTCTCGATCGCTTTGATTCCATTCATTGCCGGCCGCATTGTTCGTGGTGACGTGGGCAGCACAATGATGACGGTCGTCAGCGCCATAACGACAACTGCCAGCTCCGTCGCTGGTTTGGCAGCTGCGTCATTCAGCGGTGTGGGAGAGGGTGTACTCGCTTCTCAAGCAGCCGGGGGAGGAGCGGCACCACCTCCCCTGCCACCGGCGGGACTAGGAGCTGCGTCGTCCGCACCGCTTGCCACTGGCGCAAGTGTCTCTCCAGTTGGCGGTGCCGCGGCTGCGGCCATTGCGGCAACATCGATGTCACCAACACCGCCATCGGGCGGCGCGATGAGTGGGGTGAGTGCTGCTGTACCCAGCGGCGGAAACAGCGATGCTGTGTCCTCGACCACAACAGCATCTTCCCCTCCTCCTCCTGCATCGCCGTGGCGTTCCTCGGCCAGACCCGGCCAGTATCGCGGGTTCAACGTTCCGCATGCCATGGCATGGCACGTTGGCTACTCGCTCGGGTCGGCTTACAGGGGACTGAGAGGGGAATAGCAGATGAGAAAGATAGATCGGATGTCGGAGCTTCCTGAGGTCACTCGGTACACCAAGTATTACGAGCACGACGGCATGCTCCGGGCTTACGCGAACCGCGCCATGCTGCTAGCAATGATCTTCGGCGTGCTTGCGATGGGCTCTCTAGGATTCGCGATCTATGTCCGCATGCAGCCACCGACAGTTATCCGTGTGGACAAAGATGGCAACGCTTTGGTTGTCGGCGGACCGCGTGCCGGTAAGATGGCGACGTTCAGCCTATCCGCGGACGCCTCGCCCGCAGATACCTCCTCAGGAGTGGCACCTACAGACCTTGAAGGCAGGGCCGTAGTACGCCAATTCCTCCGTCGATACCTTGCTTACACGCCGGACTCGGTGGACCGAAACCTTTCCGAAGCTTTGAACATGATGACCGCAAACCTGCGCGTCTATTCCATGAACAAACTTCGCGACGACGATACCGTGGGAAAGATTAAAAACGACCACATGATTTCGGACTTTGAGATCCGCTCGATTGAACACATCAAGGGGACACCGTGGACCTACACCGTCTTCGGCGTAAAGGAAGTTCACCGCGTGAAGAACGCGACCGAGGCGACAGATCAAATCGTTGGGCGATACAACGTGCGCCTGGTCGAAACGGCACGCTCGGAAGTGAATCCGAGCGGACTTCTGGTGGCCGAGTACGGCGAACAGCAGATGGTCGGCGAGCGAGAGGCCGGACTGCTGCAAAAGAGCGCGCTCGATAAGGACAGGCCGTAGGTGATTTGCCGCCAGGAGACATGCACTCGAAGGCGGCGGGAGTCGACGAAAGGAGGTCTCGATCGTGGCGGCCGGTACGACAGAGGCAGTTGGACAAGGGAAAGAACCGGAAGCGGGCCGTTCCTCGCGTGGAACTCGTAAAGTGCGAGCGGGCCAGACGGGCGGAGTGGAAGTCCAACGTTTCTTCCTTGCAAAAACAGGAGGGAATAACGGCGTCCCTGAATTCAGCAAGGAGGTCCCGGGAGAACCGGAGGCAATGGTGGAGTCACTCAAGACTGGCCTGAGCTACTTCGTGGTTTCCGAGTGGCGAGGCGTTGCGGATTTCTCAGGTAAGAAGCCGCAACTAGGGCGAGAAGCCGTCCGCAGTGCGCCCAACGCGGGATAAGCAGGGTTTCTTTACAGACTGAAGTTGGTCTGTCGAGAGCTGTCCACAAGCTCCAATGATTGTGGGTCAGTGCTTGGCTCGCTCGACGTGTGTCCGGTCGGGCTCACAAGAGTGAGTCAGCAAACTCCTTGTTTGTTTTTGCCGAGCAAACAAAGGAGAAAGAAGGGCAGCAACGAAGAAGTGAAAGCGCTGAACTGCCCATAAACAACTGAGCTGGTCCGGTTCTTCGCGAACCTGGCCGGAAACCTTAACTCGTTTTCGGCCCAGGACAGCGGAGAGACCGGCGGCAACGGCCTCCTTGTCTGTTCTTTGCCGGACGGAAATAAGGAGGAGGAAATGCCGACTGAAATGAACAATGGGATGCCCGTGATTACGCTCGACATCAACGAGATGGGACAGATGAAGCGACGGTTGCCGAGATTGACCCAAGAGGAGCAACTCGAAAACACACTCCTCCAGGGTCTCTATCCCGGCATTCGCGTCGCACGGCTCAATGTTCCACCCGGAAGGTTGGAAGATCACCAGGAGAACGAAGTTCAGAAATCAATGAGGTCTTTCGATCTGGATGGCGTGCGGTTCCGACTCGTAGGAGCAAGTGCCTCGGCGAAGAGCGGCAAGTTCTACGCCGTGGACGAGCGCTACGAGCCGGCAATTGCGGAGCGTTTCCGTAAATGGCCCGAAGCAGCTATCACCTACTTCGGAATCCTGGTTTCGCCGTGCAAACAGCGAATCCACTTGCCCGACGCAAAGGTGATGGTTGTGAAGGACCGCACGTTGGGCACGAATGACTGCCGGGGTTGGATCTCGCGGTCGGTGTTCGAGCGTTTTCATCTGCCCGGGCACCGGCTCTATCAGTTCCGGTTGGCATTCGAAAACACCCAGGCCAAGGGAGCATGCAAGGTGATGCCGGACGATGTCGCCCAGAAGCTCGGGGCGGACATCATCTTGCCAGAGTCGTGTGTAAAACCTGAGTACAAACAATCCACGCGATTCTTGGACTTCCTCCATTGGCGCCGGCCGAAGATCGAGGTTAGGACCTACCGGGGACCGGTGGTATTCGGCATCCGGGAGGTTTCAAGGACGCTCGATCTCCATAGCAGTTACACGCTTATCGAACACGCGCCCTGGGAGTCCATCCAACTCGAAATCGTGCCGTTTGCAATGGAGCAGGCGCGCAAGCTGCGGACGGCATGCGAGGATGGCAACTACGATGAAGTCATCGAACTCCTAGGCACATCCCACGCACAAGCTCCATGGGAAGAGGCGAACGACTCGGAATACACCTCATTCGAGCACACCGTTGTTGAGGCTGTGCTCAAAGTGGATTCGAGTGGCTACCTCATCAAACACCCTTTCATCAACAACGCATTGAACCGCCTGCTGGCCAAGTGGGCATTCAAGCTTTGCACCGCTGGTGGTTTCAAGATTCCAGGCTTTGCCCTTGCCGACGACGGCTTCCTCAGTCTGTATCACGGTCAGGTCGTCGCCGCATCGGACTGGCTGCCACAGGACCGGGCCATCAGTTCGGTCCCGTGCCCGAAGGGTTTGGTCGTGCGCTACCCAATCCGCATGTTCGAAGACTTGCTCCCTTACACGCGGGTGTCCACCGCAGAGGCAGTCGCCCTCGTGACGCAAGTCATCGAAGAGCAAAACGGCTGCTCGATGGACAGCGAGGCAGTCGTGGATTTGGTGGAGAAGCAGATCGCACTTGACGGAGCATTCACCCTGCACAGCGAAACTGCTGCCAAGAACGGTGGAGACTTCGACTTCGACCTGGTAGCTGTGGTCGAAGGAGATCGTTTCCCTCGCTTTGTGGAAAGCCGTTTCGCGCACCAGGACAGGCACGAGAGAGCGAAATCAAAGCGCACCAAGAAGCAGAGTCCTTGGTGGAATCTCGCACTGGTTGCGAATCAGGCGAAAGGAAATCAGATTGGCTCGATCACCGACCTGAAGACCTCCTGTTACGCCGCCGGTCTGAGAGGAGAAGCCTACCAACTCGTGGATGAACTGCAACACGCCTTGGACAGCCTGAAGTGGGGCACCGAGGTGAACCAACAGCTCGTCGCCGAGATCCGCCAGAAGGTGCCACTTGCGCCTTGGCTGCAGTTGAAGGACAAGGAGCGGGTCAGCGATATGCCGGTGCATGTTGAAGTTCTACCCACCGACAAGATCGGGTACCTCTACAACCTCGCGAGAAAGGAAGTCGAAGACTTCTTTTCCGCGAAACTGCCGATCGCCGACTTCCACGGACTGATTACCAACGAGCATTTCACGCGGGAGATGTCCCAGGAAAGCCGATTGGTCAATCGGATTTACGCAGAGGAAGTGGGAAAACTCATCAAAGAAAAACAGGCCTTGGACGAAGCCCTGGCTAAAGCAATGGCGGAGTACGAGGCTCAACGCAACGACCCGGCAACTAGGAACGAAGCACGCACCCGGCGCAATGCCGCGCGGAGTGCCGTCTACGCCTACAAGGAGCGGTCCCGCGAGGAATTTCAGGCCTTGCGGTCGATCGTTCGAGCGTGGGGAGACGGAAAGAAGCAGAATCGGCGCGGCTGGTGCCAGTCCCTGCACGCAGTCATCTGTGCGGGGAAAGGAAACGGCTCGCTGCTGTTTCATGCCTTTCCACAGGAAATCATCGACAAGATTGCGGAGGAGACTGGCAGCACACCTGTGCAAGTCTTCGTTCCCGATCTCGTGGATGGTGAAATCGAGTTTGACGAGGAAGGCCGCGTCTTTCTCGTTGAACAATTCCCCAACGGCGACGGCAGCACTCACGAGCGCAAGATCTTCCTCCTTCAGATATCGAAGAAGGGCGAAGTGCTCGTGGACGGGAAGGTTGTCGATCGCGTGCAGCCATTCCCAATGCGATACGGGTCCGGCACGATCCGCGATGGCAAGTTGGTGTTCAACGACATTCGCCAGCACACCACCGTGAAACGCTCAGCCGGGAACTTGTCCGAGCCGTGTGGCGAGACTCGCAGCCAAGAGCCTTCTCCGAGTGGTACGAGCACGGCCCGCGCACAAAGGGAAACTCCATAGTGAACCAAATGCCGTCCAGGGGGCCTGAGTTTCGGGCCTCCTGGGCACCCCCTATATATAAGGATGGGAAGGAGAACCGGAAGTGAACAAGATTTGGCTTTCTTTTCTAGCAGTTACAGCCCTCACTGAGGTTGTATGGGGGCAAAAAGTGGATGTGCAGAAGCCGGATCGCGGACAGATCCTCCACGTTCAAACCGCGTTGAACCACCTGACGGTTCTCGAAATGACTGAGCCGGTCAGCACGGTTGCGGTGGGGAGTCCCGTATTCAAAGTGGAGTGGCTCGAGAACAAAGTCTTT
>Ga0209648_10002045_pt1 | contig 16537 bp, 10 predicted proteins | sample GraSoi2013_115cm_FD_185830 | JGI IMG/M metagenome (GOLD analysis project Ga0209648, IMG submission 185830) | Grasslands soil microbial communities from the Angelo Coastal Reserve, California, USA - Sample 9_17_2013_115cm (SPAdes) (version 2) | ecosystem: Environmental > Terrestrial > Soil >...
CTCTTCACGTAAACCTCTGACACAGCGCAGGCCGAGACGAAGACAGAGGTCAGAGACCAGAGGTCGGAGATCAGATATGCCCGGAATGTGTCCCTCGCAATTGCTTGTTTTCGGGTCGTCGCTGCTCTGCGACTCCGAAATATTATTCTGACCTCTGACCTCTGAACCCTGACCCCCGCTCTCAATCGTGCATGCCCAATTCGATCGCGTCACGTCAACCGGTTTCACTTTTAATCCGTGTCGCTGCGCGTCCTTGATGATTGTAAACGGTTGATAAAACCCCATCGGCTGATTGTTGAGCGTCGCCGCGGTAAACGCAGCCAGGTAATGACATTTTAGGTAGGCACTCGCATAGGCAATTAACGCGAAGCTGGCGGCGTGCGATTCGGGAAAGCCATAGAGAGCAAAAGACGCGATCGATTGTACGATTTCATCTTGCGTCTCCCCTGTAATTCCCTTTGCAGTCATACCGTGCCGCAGCTTCACTTCGATGTCGCGCATGCGTTGTTCCGATCGCTTGAATCCCATTGCCCGGCGCAGCTCTTCCGCTTCACCGCCACTGAATCCCGCGCAGATCATTGCCATCTTCAGCAATTGTTCCTGAAACAAGGGCACGCCGAGCGTGCGCTTCAACACTGCTTCAAGATCGGGATGGGCATAAGTAACTGGCGCTCGTCCCAGACGCCGTCTCAAGTAAGGATTCACCATATTCCCGACGATCGGCCCGGGTCGAATGATGGCCACCTGCACGACAATGTCGTAAAACTTTTGCGGCCTGAGGCGTGGCAGACAAGACATCTGTGCCCGGCTTTCGATCTGAAACATTCCAATCGTGTCCGCCTGCTGCAAAGCTCGATAAACTTCCGGGTCATCCGGCGGCAGATGAGCCAGATCAACTTCTTCCCCATAGTCATCGCGAATTATCTGAATCGACTCTTCCAGAACCGCCATCATTCCGAGGCCGAGCAGGTCAACTTTGATAATGCCAAGATCAGCGCAGTCTTCCTTATCCCACTGCACTACAACACGGCCCGGCATTGCCGCCGGTTCCAGCGGGACCACGGAGTCAAGCTGGCCCTGGCAGATCACCATGCCGCCTGAATGCTGACCCAGGTGCCGCGGCAGGTCCTGCACGGCCTGGTAAAGTTGAAAGAACTTTCTGATGCGCCGATCGCGCAAATCCAGGCCCGCGTCCTTGAACTGACGCGCGGTCGTGTCCTTCGGATCCTTCCATTCCCAGGTATGCACCAGACTCGATAGACGCCCGAGAGTCTCTTCATCAAACCCGAGCACTTTACCGACTTCGCGCGCCGCCGAACGTCCACGATAAGTGATCACGTTCGCGGTCATCGCCGCGCCCAGCTTGCCGTATCGTTGGTAAACATACTGAATCGCGCGCTCGCGCTGATCGCCGCTCGGCAGATCGAGATCGATGTCCGGCCACTCACCACGTTCTTCGGAAAGAAAGCGTTCGAACAAAAGTTCCATCCCCACCGGATCGACCGCCGTGATCCCAAGCGAGTAACAGACGGCGCTGTTCGCCGCCGAACCTCTTCCCTGCACCAGGATGCCGTTACGTTTGCAGAACTGAATGATGTCCCAGACGATCAGAAAATAGCCTTCGAGTTTTAGTTTCTCGATCAGCCGAAGCTCGTGTTCGATCTGTTTTTGGGCCCGTGCGAAAGTCGGCGAGCCATTGCCGCCTAAATAACGCTCCCGCGCGCCTTCATATGTTCGCCGGCGCAAAAACGAAGTCATTGTCTCGCCGGGCGGTACGGGATATTTGGGAAATTCATAACCAAGATCTTCGAGGGAAAATTCAAGCCGGGAGGAAAGCTCGATCGTGTTAGCGATCGCCTCAGGTAGATCGGCAAAAAGCTCCGCCATCTCTGGCGGCGATTTCACGAAACGTTCTGAGTTACTTGCGAGCAGGCGTCCGGCAGTTTCCAGGCGCACGTGATTGCGTATGCAGGTGAACACATCCGCCACCTGGCGTTGCCCGCGCGTGGCATAAGAGACTCCGTTTGTCGCCAGCAGCGGCGATTTAAAGCGGTGCGCAATTTCAATCACTGCGTGATTGCGCGCTTCTTCTTCCCGATTGAAATGCCGCTGTAACTCGGCATAGACATTTCCTTTGCCAAAGACGTCAATCAACCATTCCGTAGTTCTCTGCGCTTCTCCGTAGTGATTAAATCGGAGCGGTCCATCGCTTCCGCCGGTCAAACAAATCAATCCTGCGGCATGCTCTGCCAGCTCATCCGGCGTCACAGCGCACTCGCCCGGCTTTGCATGCTTGGGCACGCGCATCTTCATTAGAGTGATCAGGCGGCAAAGGTTCTGATAGCCGGCGCGACTGCGAACCAGAAGCGGCACGGAAACAGTCTGCTGGGGTTTTGAACTTGAGACTTGAAACTTGAAACTTGAAACTGTTATCTCAGCACCGATATGAGCTTTAACACCAAGTTTTTTCCCGGCCAGATGAAAGCGCGCCGCGCCGTAAACACCGTCGCGATCCAGCAGGGCCATCGATGGCATTTTAAGTTCAGCACAGACGGCGATTAATTCTTCCGGCATCGCAGCGCCCTGCAAGAAACTAAAGGCAGACCTCGCGTGGAGTTCAACGTACTCCTGCTTCCTGCCTTCTGCCTGCCTGCTGCTCTCTTCAGTCATATACTCCTTCGACAAACCACTCTTCGCTTTGCAGATCGCGATAGACGCGACAAAGCACATCACTCTGTTCCGAGCTGGAACTTCTCACGGCTACGTCCCACTCATCTCTCGCCCAGAGGTCGGCACGCCACCAGTCGCCTGAAGTGCGCCAGGGACCAGAGGCGCAAACCACCTGGCCGCATATTACGTACGACGAAGACGCGCCACGCGCATTAATCCGCGCCGGCCGTTGCTGCATGCTTTGCACTTCCGCAGGCCATGGCGGCCGAAAAACTCTGAACCCCATCGCCGGCAACTCACGCATCCTGCCCGCACTGAGCGCCAGGCGTGAAGTATTGCCCGCGTTTTTCCCGCTTCTATAATTCAGTCGGAACTTAGTCATGCGAAAAGCATCCGGCCGGTGAGTATTCAGAAGTTCAGGCGAACCGACATTCTCGGCGCCCACCAATTTCGCCAGTCGCGCCAATGTCAACTCCAGCCTTTCCGGTTCGGGAGCCAACGGAATAAAAAGGCCCGTCTGCAACTCCCTTGGCTTCACCGGTTCTGCTCTAATCATTACTGCGATAATTGCCGCCTGAGGCGGTTTCGATTCGATATCAATTAAGAGCAGGCGCAGAAACGTCTTCGGATCACGCATCGGCACAGGCAAAGCAATCGCTCGCTTATATTTTGTTTTGTCTTCCAGCTTTAAGTAGAGGCGCAATTCGTTAGTCGCCAGCGCATGCGAGTTCAGATTTGCGCAAAGCTGATTAAGCAAACGAGCAAATATAAAAGAGAGCGACTCGAGTTCCGCGACCGGATGTTCCAACTCGAGTGCCTGTTCGAAACCAACGGGCGGTTGAAATAGATGCAGATGGCGCTCACTTTTACCCTGCGCAAGTTTTTGCAGTCGCACGCCTTCCTGCCCCAGCCTCTGCGCCACACCTGCAATCGATAATTTCGCAAAATCACTGAAGGTGCGAATGCCCCACAATCCAAGAGTCTCGCGGATTTCCTCAGCTTTCTCTTGATCAATTCCCGCGAGGGAGTAATCAAGCATCTTTAGCGGCAGGCCTCCGAGTTCCCTGAGTTCTTCTCCGACAGGAATTACAGTTATTCCCTTGAAAGATCTGGCAGCATGAATCGCCACATCCGGGTTCGCGGCAATAGAAACATTTACTTTTACATCTGACAGAGTCGCGCGGCGGGTGATTTCATTAGCGATATTCAGCGCCCAATCGGACTCAGGCATTCCTGAACTTACCGGCGCACCAAACAATAGTTCCTGCCCGTCGACATCAATTACAACTGTGTCCGTTCCCGTCTGTTCCACCAAAGGAGAGAAAGTAAAAGCCAGATCGATAAGTAGCGTGGCAGCGTCGCGTCCGCGTTCAGGGAAAGCTCGTCCATAGATGCAGGCAAACATAACTTTTCATCCTGCAAGCAAAATCGATTAGAAGTCGGATGTTTTAAATGCGACCCCTTACGTAATGCCTCGGTCAAAGGTAGACCTGCGCGCTGAATTTGACGGGGCTGCCGATCCAGGCAGCGGGCCTCTCTTGATTTACTCGCACGCAGATTCCCCGAAACAAACGTGAATGAGGTAGCAGTGATTCGGGTGACCCATTTTGATTTGACCCGGTGACAAGCGACAGGTGTCTTGCCTGGGTTGTAGCAGGCTCTCGGCTTCTTTTAATTCTTAATCTTGCGTCATCGCTTTTTAAGGCCACTGGTATGGCTTCAAGCCAGACAGCGGTTTCCTTATTTACTTCCAAAACCATCCTGGCGCACGAACGAACACATGCTATCGGCGTAATTACCACCAGCGCAGTGGGGGTATTTTCCAGCGCCCGGCGAAATCGAAACCACCATGACGAGATGATTCGGCGTGCGCATTTCGCGGCCACGTCCGCCAGATTCAGCACCACCAAACCAAAACCACCGCTTTGTAATAAAAGATCGGTCGCTTTAAAAGCGCGCTCCAGCCGGTTGTTACAACGAACCCACAATACGCGGTCAAGATCCACTTGAGCGGTTTTTGCGGACCACAGATCAAAAGTGTCGTTACAATCAACCAACGCGCAAGTCTCTTCTTGTCTGGTCGCCACGGCCAACGCCGATAGTAACAAGCTGGTTCGGCCTGACGAGACCGCTCCTACAATCTCTGTAATCGCGCCCCGCGGAAGGCCACTCACCAGGGCATCAATTTCGTTCACGCCGGTCGGCAGGATTTCAATCGGCCGTTTTTCGCGGCGTTGAAAGGCAGCGCCAAAGCGTTGGGCCAGCGCTGATTCTATTTCTGTTTTTGCAAGTGCAGCAGTCATCATTGCATTGAGCATCGACACGTTGGAAAATGAAATTCCATGAGCCAGAACAAACTTCAGAGTTCCGCCGAAGATTTCTTTCCTAAGCGAAAAAGCTTAAAGGCTTTTCGTGACGCAGCCGCTGATTGCAAAGGCTGCGAGCTCTGGAAACGCAGCACTCAGACCGTCTTTGGAGAGGGTGCCCGCCGCGCTGAAGTCCTCTTTGTCGGCGAGCAACCCGGTAACGAAGAAGATCTAAGCGGCAAACCTTTTGTGGGACCGGCCGGCCGGTTACTTAATGATGCCCTGGACGAAGCTGGAATCGATCGCTCCTTAACTTACATCACCAACGTCGTCAAGCATTTCAAATGGGAACCGCGCGGCAAGCGACGCATTCATAAAAAACCGAACGCCGGAGAAATTGCCGCTTGCCGGCCGTGGCTTGAGGCTGAGATTAGTCTGATTAAACCCAAAGTCATCGTTTGCCTCGGCGCCACTGCGGCTCAAGCGCTGCTGGATCCAAAGTTCAGAGTCAGCAAACAACGCGGACAATTCATTGAGTCAACGCTGGCGCCTTATATCCTGGCGACAGTTCATCCATCCTCGATCTTGCGCGCCCCCGACGATGAAACGCGCCGCGTTGAAAAACGACGTTTCATTGACGATCTGAAAAAAGTCGCTCATGTCCTTTCAAAGAACTAATATTTGCGAATAACTCCTACTACTACACCCTGAATTTGTAGCCGCTCCGGTGGTCTGACAATAATTGGCTGGTAGTTCGGATTCGCTGCTTCCAGACGCACGTAGTTTCGGCCGGCATAGAACCGCTTCACCGTTGCATCGCTTCCGTCAATCAACGCCACCACAGTCTGTCCATTCTCTGCAGTTTGCTGGGACTGAAGAATGATGAAATCGTCTTCCCTAATCTGATCATCAATCATTGAGTCGCCCCGCACACGGAGCGCAAACATTCGCCCCTGCCTGACCATGTCACGAGGGATACTGACCGTGTCGTAATTTAATATCGCCTCGATTGGTTGGCCTGCTGCTACTAGTCCCAGCAAAGGAACTTCAGCATTTTCTTCTTCAGTCGTTTGATCCTTTACCAGTTCAATGCCGCGGCTAACATTGGGAATCCGCCGGATCAACCCTTCTCTTTCCAGGACCGACACGACCTTATGGACACTGGCCGATGAGCTCAGGCCTAGTTCTCTGCCAATCTCAGCCATGGTGGGTGCCTCTTTATGCACGATGAAATAACGCGAGATGAAATCGAAAACTCTTCGCTGTCTGGCTGTAATAGGCATCCTCTACCTCCTTCTAAAACTTTCTTTCTTTTGCTCCCAGCGGCGAACGTAGGCAAAGATTATCGAATATTAGCAAATATTTGTCTACTCATAATCCTGACCTCACGGCCTTATACTTCAAATTTTGGGCTAAATCTTTGTTGACAGACATCCAGTTGAACGTTAGAATCGGGTTTGCAACGGTGTTTAATCACCGGCGCTTGCCCTGCACCAGCGAACTCGAACCCAAATTTCCGGTTCGCCCCACCATTACTAAACTTTCTCTTTTCAATGGGAAACATCTGAAAACTAAAACCCCAATGTCTGCCAAACTCGGCGAAATTCTCGTTCGCGAGAACTTGATTAGTCCGCAACATCTCCGTCAGGCCCTCGACTATCAGCGAGAGCACGGCGGACGTTTAGGCTACAACCTCGTCAAACTCGGCCTGGTCTCTGATGACACGATTACCGCAGTGTTGTCCCGCCAATACGGCATTCCTTCGGTAAATCTGGAACTCTTTGACATCGATGATTCGGTGCTTCGCCTCATCCCACAAGATGTGGCGCAAAAATATTCTGTCCTGCCACTGTCACGCGTCGGCGCTACCCTCACCCTTGCCATGGTGGATCCGACCAATGTCTTCGCCATGGACGACATAAAGTTCATGACCGGACTCAACGTTGAGCCCGTAGTAGTGGCCGAAGCCAGCGTGCAAACGGCGATCGCGAAGTACTACAGCACCTCCCGCGAAATCGAACTCGCCGCAGTCGCTCCAGACCTCTCGGTTGAAGGCCTCAATGGAAACGGCTTTTCTCAGGCCGACCTGGTTTCCCTCGACAGTCTCGACTTTGATCAAGAGTCACTCGCCAGCGAAGTCGACATACTCGAAGACAATGACGAGATCGATCTTTCGAGTCTCACCCGGATGAGCGAAGACGCTCCCGTCGTGCGCCTGGTCAATGTCCTTCTGGTTGACGCACTACGACGAGGCGCTTCCGACATTCACGTCGAGCCATACGAAAAAGAACTACGCATTCGCTTTCGCATCGACGGCGTCCTCTACGACGTCATGCACCCGCCTTTGAAAATGCGCGATGCTCTGATCTCCCGCATCAAGATCATGGCCAAGCTGGACATCTCTGAAAAGCGTCTGCCCCAGGACGGCCGCATCAAGATTCGCGTTAAAGTCGACTCGCGTTCACGCGAACTCGACTTTCGCGTCTCGACGCTGCCGACTCTGTTCGGGGAAAAGGTTGTGCTACGTCTGCTCGATAAAGAGAAACTCATGCTCGACATGACGAATCTCGGCTTCGAGCCCGAGTCTCTGGTGAAATTTCAGCGGAACATTTCCAAGCCTTACGGCATGGTGCTGGTGACCGGCCCGACCGGCAGCGGTAAAACCAATACGCTTTATTCCGCCCTGCAATCGCTGAATACGGTCGACACGAACATTATGACCGCTGAGGATCCGGTTGAGTTCAATCTGCCTGGCGTTAACCAGGTACAGATGAAAGAACAGATTGGCTTGAACTTCGCCGCGGCGCTGCGTTCCTTCCTTCGTCAGGATCCCAACATTATCCTGGTCGGCGAGGTTCGTGACTTCGAAACTGCCGAGATTGCAATCAAGGCCGCGCTCACGGGCCACCTCGTACTTTCCACCCTCCACACCAACGATGCTCCCTCGACTATCTCGCGACTTATGAACATGGGAATTGAACCATTCCTGGTAGCCACCAGCGTCAACCTCATTCAGGCTCAAAGGCTTATTCGCCGGATTTGTAAGGACTGTAAGAAAGACCATCCCACCCCGGTTGAAGCATTGGTCGAAATCGGTTTCTCACCGGAAGAAGCTAAGAAGGTAAAGACCTTCAAAGGAAAAGGTTGCCCCAGTTGTAACGATACCGGCTACAAAGGCCGTGTTGGACTTTATGAAGTCATGGAAGTGACGGACGAGATTCGCGAGCTGATTCTGATTGGCGCGTCTGCGCTCGAATTAAGAAAGAAGTCGATCGAGGATGGCATGATCACGTTGCGCGAATCCGGCCTGCATAAGATACGAAACGGAATTACCACGATCGAGGAAGTTCTCCGCGAAACGGTGGCGTAAAAAAGGGGTGAGACTATGTTGCGTCGAATCGTTCTATCTCTAGGCTTGTTGGTTTCTATCGTAGTCATGTTGCCGTTTGCAACGTCTACTGCACATAACCTGAGATTTCAACTCTCCGCGCGTTCACATCGCTTCCATCATCATTCGCGGGCGTGGTGGCGACGCCATCGCGCCATGCTGCGACGGCGTCAGGCACTGCTCGCCAAAAGGAGAGCAGCGTTGGCTTTAGCCCGTAACAAAGCGGATGGGACAGCGCCGGCAAAGTCGGCTGATAACCATGCCGGCGGATCCGGTGCCCTCGCATTCCCTGAAGGCGTTTATCGAGAAGGGTCCTTTGCCATGCCGCTGCCGAACGGCTGGTCTGCCGGGCCCGCAGGCAAAGGTGCTTCCAGTTTTCGGATTGTTCCGCGCGAGGGAATGCCTGAGGCGCAAGCCGCGCTCGCAGTCGTCGCCGTCGCGCCGCCGGCTGATAACAACCGAGCGCCTGCCTTCGAACAAAGAAAGATGGTGGGCAGCGTATCGGTGACAGATCTGCGACGGAGCGTGATTGATCGAATGATTGGGGCTGGAGGCTGGGTTATCAACGATCGCCAACGGGAAATCGGCGGCCACCGCGTATTCGAAGTGATCGCGCAAACGCCGGCCACCAGCGATGGTAAGCCAGAACAGGTTTGGAATTTCTATTTCACCGAAATCAACGGTAGAGTCTACTCGCTTACCACTCGTACGGCCGGTGGTTTTACCGAGAAGCTGGCTGCCGATGCTGAGAAGTTTCTCTCGGCTTTTAGACCCGCCGGAGGCCAGCCATAACCCCTCCACTTCGCGGGATAAGACTTTAACTAAAGGAACAAATGACAATGGAAAATCCACCACAAATTTCACTTTCCGAATTGCTCCACCGGCTCTCTGAGTTGAGTGGTTCAGACCTGCATATCACAACCGGGATTGCGCCCTTGGTTCGCGTGCACGGTGAGATTCGCCCCCTCGACGGTTACCACCCGCTCAGTTCGTCAGAAACCAAGCAACTGGCTTATTCCGTTCTCACCGACGCGCAAAAACATCGCTTCGAAGAGAATCTCGAGCTTGACTTTAGTTTCGGGGTCAAAGGCCTGTCGCGTTTTCGCGCCAACATTTTCAATCAAAGAGGCGCGGTGGGCGCGGTATTCCGCGCCATTCCTTACGAGATCAAATCTTTCGAAGATTTGGGCCTGCCGCAGGTAGTTAAGGACCTCTGCAACAAGCCACGTGGTCTGGTGCTGGTTACCGGTCCGACCGGATCAGGTAAGTCAACAACCCTGGCGGCGGTAATCGACAAGATAAATGTTGAGCGGCACGAACACATTCTCACCATTGAGGACCCGATCGAGTTCCTTCACAATCACAAGAGCTGTATCGTGAACCAACGCGAAGTGAACGCCGATACGAAGGGTTTTGCTCAAGCCTTGCGCACAGCCTTGCGCCAGGATCCGGATGTGGTCCTGGTCGGCGAAATGCGCGATCTTGAAACAATCGAGTCGGCCTTAAGAATCGCCGAGACCGGCCACTTGACGTTTGCGACGCTCCACACCAATTCAGCGGTCTCTACCATCAATCGCATTATCGATGTGTTTCCTTCGATGCAACAGGCGCAAGTGCGAGCCCAGTTATCACTGACGCTCGAAGGCATTCTTTGCCAGTCGCTCCTGCCGCGCCCGGACGGTCGCGGTCGAGCGTTGGCGATGGAAATCCTTATTCCAAATTCTGCGATCAGGAATCTGATCCGCGAAGATAAGGTTCACCAGATATATTCGATGATGCAAACCGGTCAGGACGTGCATGGCATGCAGACTTTTAACCAGTCTCTGGCAACGCTGTTTCATAAGCGTCAGATTTCAAGAGAGACGGCGATGCAGCGATCATCGAACGTCAACGAACTCCGCGATTTGATCGATCGAGGAGCCGGCATAAACAGCGGCAATGGCTCTCACCTACGGCCGGGAATGCCGCCCGCCTACGGACAATCAGGCCGCGTCATTCGCAAATAGCCCGGGAGTGCTTTCGACAACCGACCATACCAAAGGAAATTCCAGGAACGAGAAACGGAGTGCTGAGAAATGCCAACCTACGTTTTTAAAGGCCGCAACCGCATGAACGAGAGCGTAATGGGTGAACGCGTGGCCGACAACCGCGAGGCTTTGCGCCAGACTTTACGCCGCGAGCAAGTGACGCTGACCTCAGTGAAGGAGAAGGGCCGAGAGATCGGAATCCCTAAACTCACCGGTCGACGAAAAGTGAAGTCAAAGGATTTGGCGATCTTTACCCGTCAATTTTCAGTCATGATCGACGCCGGCTTACCGCTCGTTCAGTGTCTAGATATCCTTTCACAGCAGCAACAGAACAAACATTTTCAGGGAGTGCTCGCCCAGGTGCGACAGGACGTCGAAGAGGGTTCTACCCTGGCGGCCGCCATGAGCCGGCATCCCAAGGTATTTGACCAACTCTATTCGAACATGGTGGAAGCCGGAGAGACCGGCGGTATTCTCGATCTGATCTTGCAACGTCTCTCGACGTTCATTGAGAAGATTGTGAAGTTGAAACGCGATGTGATTTCGGCTTTGATTTATCCCGCTGCCGTCATATTCATGGCGATTGGGGCCATCGCCGTGATCATGGTCGTCGTCATCCCACAGTTCCAGAATATCTTTCTGGGCCTGCTTGGTCCGGGAGAGCCGCTTCCGCTTCCTACCCGCATTGTAGTCGGAATCAGCAGCTTCCTGGCAGGCTGGGGCGGGTTGGTCATTCTGGTTGCTATCATCGGCGCGGTTGTCGGGTTGCACTTTTACTACAGGACCCCAGGTGGCCGAAAGCGCGTTGATTTTCTGCTTCTGAAACTTCCGATACTTGGACCAATTTTTCTGAAGATCGCCATCGCGCGTTTCTCGCGCACACTTTCCACACTGCTATCCTCCGGCGTTCCAATCCTGCAATCACTGGATATCACGGCACGTACAGCCGGCAACGTCATTGTTGAAGAGGCGATCATCAGCATTCGCACGGCCGTCGAACAGGGAAAGAGTTTTGTCGAACCCTTGCGCGCCGCCGACATCTTCCCGCACATGGTTTCGCAGATGGTGGGCATAGGCGAGCAGACAGGCGCACTGGACGCAATGCTGGGAAAGATTGCTGACTTTTACGAACAGGAAGTCGACGCGGCCATCGCCAACCTTTTGACTCTGATGGAACCTGCTCTAATTGGATTCCTGGGAATTACTATCGGGTCGATCGTGGTATCGATGTACCTGCCCATGTTCTCGTTGATTGGCAAGCTGTCTCAGGGACATTGATGCCCTCAAAGGGATTTGCTTTGTCCCTTTTTGGGGTCTTAATTCGTCCCCTCGAGGGAACCATATTTTCCCCTCAAAAAAGCCCGTAAAAACGGGCTTTTTCTTTTGGCCCGACCCGTTCGGTCGTCGACAAGCGCTCCAGAATAATGGCCAAACGCCATTTTTCACGTGGTAGGTAGCAATTACGATAGTTCCCATCCGCGGTCATTTTTGAATTGACATGATCACGCACAAACCGGACGCCAGGTACAGCAACCAATCACTGCAATAACCGATCTGCGGCGCAGTGCTCACCCTGTCGAATTTGTTTTGGCTGCGAAAATCGAGCAGCGTCGACTGGTGGTGTGTAGAAGAATAAAAGTCGTGAATTAGGAACTAAAGTTCTAAAGTGGGAATTAGAGTCTCGAAGACAATGGAGTTTAACGCCGCAACAGCCGCCCGAGTGCCTCGGGTAACTTCTCGCCGTTTGCCCGGCTCCGGAAACCGGCGTTCATCCTAAAGATGATCTCTCCAGCGCAGTACAAGATCGGGAACGAAGCGGGACCGGCACTAATAGCATTAATGTCTGATAATCCAGGTACTGTTGTCCGGGGCTTTGCCTTGGAGAGCCAGTTTGCCTCAGAAAGTTGTCGGTTGCCTCAAAAACGCTTTGGAACCTGCTTTGGGGCGGCTCGGGGTCAAAATCTCGGCAACTCGTTGGCTGCTTTGTTTCTCTGCTTTGTTTAGCGTGATTGGTGGGTGCGCGTGAGCGACGTTTCGACTGTCCAAGAAACATTGAGAAATCGTCTCCCCAAAATTCAAGATATGTCACGGGTTACCGCCGAGCGAGATCCGCCCTTTGAGTCGTTCACGGTAGCGCGAAAGATTCACGTTTCATACAGCTTGATCTGCTGGTAGGCCTCCAGAATAATGATTTCGGAGCGGTGTCCTTGCGTCCTAGTACCCGACGGCCAGGCTGAGATCCGTTTTTGCGGCAGTGTGGTTCGCTTTAAGGAGTCGCGGTGCGTTTGTTATTACAGGAATCTTGTCGACGCCGAGCTGCAAGACTTGGATATCGGCTGCCTCGAGGAGCTGACGGTCGATCTGAGGCAAATTGCTCCCATAAATCATTCAACGATAACGCGCGGCCTCAGCGGGCTTGGCCCAGGCTTCATAGAATTTCACCAGGCGCTGGCGGGCTTCAACTGTCCGAGGGTTCTGCTCACCCTGCGAAGCCTTGAGACTATTGTAGCTTTCGATGAGCATTGGCTCGGCTTCCGCGTTATGCCGCTGAGCCGCCAAACACTCGCCCAGCGCGCCTTCCGTAGTCGCGATGGACCAGTAGCCATTCTTTACGGTACGCGTTCGTAGAGCAAGTGCGTCGCGCAGATACCGCTCCGCTTCGACGGCCCTTCCCGTTTGCGTCAGAATCTTTCCCAACACCGTCCACGACGCAGCAAAATACGGACTGTCTTTGGGAAGCGTTCGTTGTTGAATCTCCAACGCGCGTCGAACTTCCTTCTCGGCCGCTGTATATTCGCGCTTGAGATAGAGCAGATCAGCAAACTCAACTGCGGTACCTGTTGCAAATGGACTCTCATCAATGTTCAATCTGTGGAAAATATCAAGCGCCTCATGAAATCGATTCTCGGACTCCGCGAATTCGCCTTTGGTCTTGAGGTTTATGGCCAAGAACCTCAAACAGACCGCTGTTTCGAGATGTTGCTCGCCGAGTAACCCGCGCCACTCGTCAAGAGCACTGAGATACAGCGCTTGCGCCCCATCCAGGTCGCCTCGATCTTCGCGTGTCGCGCCAATGTTAACAGACATCGTCGGTATCATGATCCGGTCTTTGCCGGCTAACTTGTCTGCGTGCTGTAATGCCTCTTGGTAGAAAGCCTCGGCTGCCGCTAGGTCACCCTTCAGTCGCTTGATATTTCCTATTATCCCGAGCGTCTCAACAAAGCTGAGATGGTCCACAGTCTTTTCAGCAGAGAGTTGCCGGCGATAGATCGACAACGCTTCTTGCAGCAATGGTTCGGCCGCGTCAGCTTGACCCCTTAAGCTGAACACATACGCCAGATTCATCGCGGTGATGGCAACTTGTGGGCTATCTTCGCCCCTGGTCCGGCGGTACAGCTCAAGCGCAGACCGCAAGTGAGACTCTGCGTTGTCGAGCCGACCCTGACCTCTATAGCTGTTGCCCATCGTGCGTTCTACTTCGGCTAACACTTCGGGTTGATCCTCTAATTCGCTTTCCGCGCGTTTGGCCGCTTCGTCAAGCGCTTCTCGGACGCTCAACTCATGGCCCGGGTTCGCATTCGGCGAATTCCAACTCGGGTCAGAAAAGCCGAGCAGCTCCTGCAAGAAAGAATTGATTCGGTCAGACTTCGCTGTCTCCATGCGAGCCTTGTCGCGCTCTGCGGCGGCGATTCTCGCCTGTCTTCTCGCGACCGATGATTGCCACAGCGTCGTGGCAACTCCGGCGATCAGAGAAAGCGCAACCAGCGTTGCGGCAACAACTCCGATTTTGTGTCGCGTTACAAACTTCGATGTGCGATAAGCGAATGTGTCCTGGCGCGCGATGACCGGCAGGCCTTCCAGGTGGTGCCGAATGTCTTCCGAGAATTGTTCGACCGAAGCGTAGCGCCTTGCCGGCTCCTTGCGCATCGCCATCAGCACGACGTTGTCGAGATCGCCCCGCAGAGATTTCGGATTGCGGATTGCGAATTGCGGATTTGCTTCGTGTTCGTTGTCAGCAGTCAGTCGTTCGTCGCGTTGCCTCTTCCCACTGACCACCGACAACTGACTACTGGCCGCTGTGCTCGGCTTCCCCGGTTCGACTTCGCAAATCATGCGCGCAATCTCGTCGGGTCTGCGACTGGTGATGCGATACGGACGCTGGCCGCTCAACAATTCGTACAGCAGCACTCCCAGCGAATATACATCGCTGGCCGTGGTCACTTGTTCGCCTCGCACCTGTTCGGGGCTGGCATAATCCGGCGTCATCACACCGAGCATCGTGACGGTGTGCTCGCTCTTCTCCGCGGTTTCGGTATCGAGCAATTTCGCGATGCCAAAGTCGAGCAGCTTCGGCGAGCCATCCGCGGTCACCAAAACGTTGCCGGGCTTGATGTCGCGGTGAATGACGAGATTTTGGTGAGCATAGTGAACAGCCGAACAGACGGTGCGGAACATCTCCAGGCGTTCATGAATTGAAAGCTGATGGGCGTCGCAGTACTTGGTGATTGGAACGCCTTCGACGTAATCCATCACGAGATATGGGCGGCCATCGTCGGTCGTGCCGCCGTCGATCAGGCGCGCGATGTTGGGATGATCGAGCGACGCGAGGATCCGTCGCTCGTGACGAAAACGGCGGCGCATGTCTTCGGTGTCAAAGCCGCGCTTGATCAGTTTGATGGCAACCTGCTTGCGGTATTGATCTTCGGTCCGCGTCGCGAGATAGACGGCTCCCATCCCTCCTTGGCCTAACTCACGAACAATCCGGTAGCGTCCGATTTGCTGGCCCGTCAACTCATCCGATCCGTCAGAGTCGATCAATCCTTCGGAGAAAGATAGTGCTGGAACCTGAAGAAACGCTTCGGCTTCCAATTCGCAAGCCGCCAGCGCTTCGACTTCGGCACGAATTCCGTTGTCACCTGCACAGGCTTTATCGAGAAACTTGGACCGATTCGCTGGCGGCAATTCCAGAACTTCGTTCAGCAGGGTCTCAACGTTTTGCCAATCGTTAGCGTTCATCGAGTTAACTCAATTTCCGAAGCTTCATTCTAAACGCGAGATTCGGACGCGAAATATGACAGCGAACTTTAACCGCAGAGGCAGCAGAGGTTTCCCGCGGAGGTAGCGGAGAATAAATTCCTTTCTGCGTTCCTCTGCGGAAACCTCTGCTCCCTCTGCGGTTGGGCCTTCAGTCCCCGCGGCTCAGCTCGCGATAAAGCCAAAGGCGGGCGTTCTTCCACTCGCGCAAAACCGTGCGGCGCGAAATGTCGAGGACGGCGGCAATCTCTTCTTCGGTCAAACCGCCAAAGAACCGCATCTCGACGATCTTGCTCTTGCGCTCGTCAATCTCCGCCAGGCGTTGCAAGGCTTCGTCAAGCGCAACCAGATCAGAAGCTCTCTGTTCAAGCGGCGCTTGCACGTCTTCCAGTGAGAGCCGCACCACCGACCCGCCGCGCTTTCCGGTGACGCGTGCTCGCGCATGATCGATCAGCACGCGCCGCATCATACTGGCCGCGACGCCGTAAAAGTGGGCGCGATTCTGCCAACTTACACGTGTCTGATCCACCAGCCGCAGATAGGCTTCATGAACGAGAGCAGTCGGTTGCAGAGTGCTCGCCGCGCCTTCACCAGACACGCGCTGCCGCGCCAGTCGCCGCAGTTCGTCATAGACGAGCGGCATCAGGCGCGCAGGTGCTTGCTGGTCGCCCTCGCTCCACTCGTGCAGGATACTTGTGACTTCGTTCTGCGTAGGTTGGCTCACAAAGGCTGCTTCCCGTTGGCGCCGATTCTACGCCGTTCCACTCAGTTTTTTTACAATATTTTGTTAGTAGCTGTCACATTTCACCGTGCAATTCCGCGTTATCAGCAAAGGTAGACGTGAAGTAAGGAGCAGCCCCATGTTCACTCTTAAGATTCGTTCAGCCAAACCTGGAATGCGCATCGCATCTTTCATCGGCGCCGCGTTGCTGGCTGTCGCCGCTTGCCTGCTGCTGGCAGCCGCAATCGAGCCGCATGTTTCAGCGACATCGGGGAACAACCTGTTTCAGTCCGTAACGCTCCCGGTTCCCAAGGCAGCCAACGCCTTGACTGCTTTGGCGCCTGCGCCGGTCCCAACCGCGACACCAACATTCAGCCGCGTCGGCGCTTTG